>Ga0185307_1000010_pt1 | contig 155026 bp, 147 predicted proteins | sample LHCtaG_FD_128010 | JGI IMG/M metagenome (GOLD analysis project Ga0185307, IMG submission 128010) | Hot spring microbial communities from Little Hot Creek, USA to study Microbial Dark Matter (Phase II) - LHC4sed_matched (SPADES... | ecosystem: Environmental > Aquatic > Thermal springs > Hot... | reverse complement strand
CTTTACCGCTTTGGATTATTATTGCTATTGCAATAAAGTTAGAGGATGGTGGACCTATATTTTACTCTCAAGAGAGGGTGGGTAAAGATGGTAAAATATTTCGGATTTTAAAATTCCGCTCAATGATCCCTGATGCTGAAAAAAATACAGGAGCTATCTGGGCATCTGAGAATGATCCACGGATAACTAAAGTGGGCAGAATATTGAGAGCAACTGCAATGGATGAACTTCCTCAATTATTAAGTATATTGAAAGGCGATATGAGTTTTGTTGGTCCCAGACCTGAAAGACCTGAGCTTGTGGAAGAATTTACAAAGAAATTTCCAGACTTTAAAAAAAGGTTCGTAGTAAAACCTGGCTTGACAGGTATTGCACAGATTTATGGACAATATGATACTCCTCCCCAGCATAAACTAAAATATGATTTGCTATATATAAAAAAACAATCTTTTCTTCTTGATCTCAAACTGATTTTACTGTCTTTTTATATTACCTTAAAAGGGAAATGGGAATACAGAGGGAAAAAGATACAAAAATAAATTTAGTAAGTTGGAATTAAAGGATAGAGATTATGGGATAAAAGGAGTATAAGGAGAAAGGGAAATGAAAGGGGTGAGAAAGATTTACGATGTAATTATTGTGGGCGGAGGACCATCAGGTCTTTATACTGCAAGAATCCTTGGAGAATCAGGATTAGATATTTTAGTTTTAGAAGAAAAAGAAAAAGTTGGGAAAGATGTATTGTGCACAGGAATAGTTAGTAAAGAACTTTTCAAAGAATTTGACATCCCAAAAGATTCTATTATAAGAGAAATCAGAACAATTAAATTAATTTCTCCTTTTGGAAACCCAATCCTTTACACTCATCCCTTACCTTTTGCTTATGTTATAGATAGAGGACAATTTGACAATTTTCTTTTTATGGATGCTCAATCAAGGGGAGTAGAATTTAAATTTTTTCATAGGGTAGTTGATATAGATATTTTAAGAAGTGGGATAGAAGTAACTACCCACAATTTACAAGATTTTCAAATTGAAAAATTTAAAGGCAAAATATTAATACTTGCAACAGGTTTTAGAATAGGTCTTTGTAAGAAGCTCGGACTTAGCTATCCTGTTAATTTTCTTAAAGGTGCTCAAAAGACAATAAAGTTAAAAGAAGATTTTGTTACCCTAATAACTGGATCTTCAATCTCTAAAGGCGGTTTTGGATGGATTGTTCCTGAAAAAGAAAATTTAGCTCGGGTTGGGCTTATAACAGAAGGATCTCCAAGAGAAGGATTTAAAAATCTGGCAAAAAAATATTTATTCAATGAAAATATGGAAGGAATTAGATATAAACCCATTGCTCAAGGACTTGTTTCAAAGACTTTTAGTGAGAGAATAATTTCAGTTGGAGAGTGTGCAGGGCAAGTTAAAACAACTACAGGAGGGGGGATTTATTTTGGGCTAATTTGTGCAGAGATTGCAGGGGAAGAAATACTAAAAGCATTTAAAAAAGGAGATTTTAGCCCTGAAAGATTAAGCTCCTATGATAAAAAATGGAAAAGTAAAATTGGAAGCGAAATTAAGAGGGGTTATTTTTTAAGAAAGATGTGGAGAAGGCTGACAGATGAACAAATTGAGAGATTATTTACTATGGTAAAATCAGATGGCTTTATGGATTATATCCGTAAAAAAATAAAATTTGACTGGCATTCCTTAACATTAATAAAGCTAATCGGAAGAAAAGAGATAAGAGAAATCTTTTTTCAGCTTTTATAGTATATGTTTTATTTTTTAGGGATAGATATAGCGGGAAGTAAAAATACCTGGGTTGTAGCTCTTAAAAATGAAGATAAATTTTTAAAATTATGTCCTTTATTTTCTTTAAAAACACCCTCTAACCCTTCTTATATTGAAGATTTTTCTTTAATCATAAATTTTTGTAAAAAAAACAAGGTTTTAGCAGTAAGTATTGATGCACCTTTAAGTTTTTCTTTTAAAGATAAGAAAGGCTTTAGAATTTCAGATAAAGCTTTAAAAGAGCTTCTTCCGAAAAATGCAAAGTCTTGGGTAGTTTCCTATCATACTCTTATGGCTGTTCCTATAAGAGCACTTCTTCTTAGTGAAGCTTTGTCACCCTTTTGCGGAACTATTATAGAAACTCATCCAAGAGCAAGTTTTTACTTTTGTCTACCTAAAAATAAAAAAGAGCTTGCTTTTGTCTATAAAAAGAAATTATCTGAAGATGAAAAAAACTTTTTAATTGAATGGTTAAAGGAAAAATTTAACTTAAGCATAGATTTTAAACTTAAATTAACAGAAGGAATTTTAGATGCTATAATGTGTGCTTTAGCTTGCTATTTTTATCATAGAATGCCAGAAAAACTTATATTTCTACCTGGGGAAGAAACTCTTAAAGGTTTTGGTCCCTTTGTAATCATATCCTTTTAAAATTTAAAAAGTAATTTAAAATTATTTATTAAAAATACAATTTTAAGAGGTTAGAAAATATGCTATCTAAAATTTTTAATTGGCTTTCTAAGGATTTAGCTATAGATCTTGGGACAGCAAATACTTCAATTTATTTAAAAGGAAAAGGGATAATTCTTACTGAGCCTTCAGTAGTAACTGTGAAAGAAGATGGAAGATATAAAAGGGTTCTTGCTGTGGGAGAAGAAGCAAAAAGAATGCTTGGGAAAACCCCAAGTAATATTAAGGCTATAAGACCTTTAAGAGAGGGAGTTATTGCTGATTTTGAGGTTACTGAGGCTATGATAAGGTATTTTATACAAAAAGTTTATAATAGAGGATATTTTCTTAAACCAAGAATTATTATAAGTGTTCCTTCTGGAACTACTCAAGTTGAAAGAAGAGCAGTTAAAGAAAGTGCTGAAGGAGCTGGGGCAAGAGAGGTTTATTTAATTGAAGAACCCATGGCTGCAGCCATAGGTGCAGGGCTTCCCATTACAGAACCTGTTGCTAATATGATTATAGATATAGGTGGTGGGACAACTGAAGTTGCAGTTATTTCCTTAGGTGGAATTGTAGTGAGTCATTCTATAAAAGTTGCAGGCGATAAAATAGATGAAGCTATCTCTCAATATATTAAAAGAAAATATAGTCTTCTTATTGGAGAAGCAACTGCTGAACAAATAAAAATTAATATAGGGGATGTTTTGCCAGAAGAACCTTATGAAACTATGGAAATAAAAGGAAGAGATTTGGTTACAGGAATACCCAAAACTATTACTATATCTTCTAAAGAAGTTCAGGAAGCTATAAAAGAGCCTGTAGAATTGATTTTACAAGCAATCAAACAGGTGCTTGAGGAAACTCCCCCTGAATTATCTGCAGATATAGTTGATAGAGGTATAGTCCTTTCAGGAGGAGGAGCCCTTCTTAGAAACATTGATAAGTTGATTTCCAGAGAAACTGGTTTAGAAGTAAAGGTGACAGAAAACCCCTTATTTTGCGTAGCACTTGGAGCAGGGAAAGCTCTTGATGAAATTGATACCTTAAAAGAAGTTATGGCTGAGGTTTAGAGGTTTTTTTTAAAAATTCATATAAACATTTTTGAGAACAAAAATAATAATCTTTTCCTTCAATTTTTAACTTTATAGCTTCTTCCTTTTTTACATAGGTTTGACAATTTTCATCAAACACTAATTCTTCAAAAAGCTCCTTAGATTTATTATAAGAAAGTTTCTTCTTTCTCTTTAAAAAGTACCAGTAAATAAAGATTAAAAAAGCTATAAAAATTAAAAATTTCATAATCTATGTGTTATAAGTTTTATATTCCTTATAAAGTTCTGCTATAGATTTTTTAAAAATTGGATGAAAGAAAGATGGAGCTACTTCTAAAGAGGGTAACATCACAAATTCCCTTTCATGCATATGGGGATGAGGAATAATTAAACTTTTTGATTTTAGTATCAGATTTTCATAAAAAATTATGTCTATATCTATAATTCTATCTTCATATAATTTTTCTTTTTTCAATTTTCTTCCCATTTTTGCTTCTATTTTTTTAATTTCCAAAATTAAAGCCCAAGGGGAAAGAGGAGTTTCTCCAAGTAAAACCATATTTAAAAATAAATTAGAACTTTTAAATCCCCAGGGTTTAGTTTCGTAAATTTTAGAAGATTTTATTATTCTAAGAGGGAGTTTTTTTAGAGATTTACAGGCTTTTTTCAAATTTTTTTCTCTATCACCTAAATTACTTCCTAAGCTTAAAATAACTTTCTTTAAAGTTGCAGGATAGAAAATCTTTGAACCGCTTCCTTTAATCTTTCCTCCTCTACAGTTAAAGCAATTCTAAAATAACCTTCTCCAGCCTTTCCAAATCCAACACCAGGAGTGACAACTACTCCTATATCTTGAAGAACCTTTTTACAAAATTCTTGAGAAGAAAATCCCTTAGGGGTTTTTACCCAGAGATAAAATGTAGCTGAAGGTTTTATAAATTGATATCCTAATTTTTTAAGTTCTGAAGATGCAAGATCTCTTCTTTTCTTAAATATTTTTACTAAAGAGGGGACAATATTTTCCAAATTATTTAAGGCATAGGCTCCTGTCTCTTGGATAGCGGTAAAAACTCCAGAATCTATATTACTTTTCACTTTAGCAAGGGCTGAAACTAAAAAACTATTTCCTACAGCAAAACCAATTCTCCATCCTGTCATACAAAAAGTTTTCGATAAACTGTGAAATTCTATAGCAATATCTTTAGCTCCATCAATTTCAAAGATACTTATAGGTGGTTCTTCATAATACATTTCAATGTAAGCTGCATCATGGGCAACTATAATATTGTATTTTTTAGCAATTTTTATTACTTCTTTGAAAAATTCTTTTTTGGCAACAGCTCCTGTAGGATTGTTAGGATAATTTAGCCAGATAATTTTTGCTTTTTCTAATATTTCTTGAGGAATTTTACTAAGATCAGGTAAAAATTCATTTTCCCAAGTAAGTGGCATATAATAAGGGATACCATCTGCAAATATAGTTCCTAAATAATAAACAGGATAAGCAGGATCAGGGCACAAAACTACATCACCAGGATTTATAAAACCTATAGGTAAATGAGCAATTCCTTCTTTTGAACCAATAAGAGCTAAAATTTCCTTTTCTGGATCAAAATTTACACCAAATCTCTTCTTCATATAATCTGCTACTGCTTTTCTAAAAAATAAACTTCCTAAATTAGAAGGATATCTGTGATAATCTCTTTTTTCTAAAGCTTTTTTAGCTACTTCTACTATTTCTGAGGGGGTAGGTATATCCGGATCTCCTATTCCAAGATCTATAACGTCAATTCCTTGCTCTTTTTTTTCATTTTTAAGACGATCAAGTTCTACAAAAAGATAAGGTGGAACTTTTTTAAGCCTTGAGCTAATTTCCATTTTTATCTTTCTCTTTTCCCTTCAATAAACTCTATAACCATTTGTTTAGCAATATGATCTGGGAATTGTTTGGGAGGATGTTTCATAGTGTAAGCAGAAATAGAAATTAAAGGTCCACCTATCTTTCTATCTTTAGCAAGTTTGGCACATCTTATAGCATCTATAGCTGAACCTGCAGAATTAGGAGAATCTTCTACTTCTAATTTTACTTCTACAGACATAGGAACACCGCCAAAATGTTCTCCCTCAATTCTTATATAAGCAATTTTTTTATCTTTAAGCCAAGGAACCCAATCAGAAGGGCCTATATGAATATTTTCCCATCCTATATCATAGGGAATTAAACTTGTTACTGCTTCTGTCTTTGATATCTTTTTAGTTTTTAATCTCTCCCTTTCAAGCATATTTAGAAAATCTGTATTTCCTCCAAAATTAAGCTGATAACTTCTTCTAATTGGAATACCTCTGTCTACAAAAAGTTGAACTAAAGTCCTGTGTAAGATTGTAGCTCCTAACTGAGATTTTATATCGTCTCCAACTGCAGGGATACCTTCTTTTTCAAATTTTTCCCCCCAGACAGGGTCAGAAACAATAAAAGTGGGCATAGCATTAACAAAAGCAACTCCAGCTTTTAAACAAGCTTCTGCATAAAATCTTGCAGCTCTTTCTGAACCTACAGGAACATAATTTATTAAAACATCTGCATTATTATCCTTAAGAACTGTAACTACATCTTCTAATTCATCTTCTTTTTCAGAAGATATTACAAAAGTTTTTTCTTGTGGAAAATTTCTCATATGAGGAGGAACTCCATCAAGAATTTTTCCTTTTCTAACTTTTACTCCCAGCTTTGGAATATCTTTATAAAAAATAGCTGTACAGTTAGGTAAACTAAAAATTGCTTCGCTTACATCCTTCCCCACTTTTCTCGCATCTATATCCCATGCAGCAACAATTTCAATATCAAAAGGTTTATATCCTCCTATATCAGTAAACATAATCCCTTCAATGTTGTTTACCCCTTTTTCCTTATAATAGTAGATACCCTGAACTAAAGAACAGGCACAATTACCTACTCCTACAATAGCAAGATGCACCTTTTTAGACATAAATACCTCCTAAGAAGCTTGTCTTCATCCTTTATTCTTAAAAAATTTTAAACAAAATAACATAAAAATTAATTATATCAATTTATTTTTTTCCTTTTTATTACAGAAATTCCTGTTATATATTCACCAGGTAAGAGAGAAATTAACCTTACACCTTTGGTAGCTCTTTTTTGTTCCGGGATCTCCTTATCTTCAATCCTTATAGCCTTTCCTGAACTTGAAAAAATAATTATATCCTCTTCCTCTTTTAATCCTTTTGCTCCTGCTATATTACCACTTTTTTCAGTTATATTGTGCCCAATTATCCCTTTCCCACCTTTTCCCTGAATTCTAAATTCTTTAATAGGTGTTTTTTTTCCAAATCCTCTTTCAGTAATAGTAAATAGATAATTTTTTTCTTTAGTTCTTATAATTTCTATTACTTCATCTTCTTTTTCTAACCTTATTCCTATTACACCTTCTGACTGTTTCTTAGTTATTCCTAAATTTTTTTCAGAAAAATGAATAGTCATTCCTTTTTTAGTAACAATTAATAGGTTATCCTCTCCATCTGTAACTATACCACTTTTTAAATAATCATCCTTTTTTAATTTAATTACTAAAGAACCACTTTTTCTGAGCTTTTTTATTTCTGAAATTTTCATCCTTTTAATTAATCCCTTAGCAGTGACAAGAACAAGAAAGGCATCCTCTTTGTAAGGTAAAATAAAAGAAATATCTTCCTCAAGGTAGGGAATAAAATTTTTGATATGTATACCTTTGGCTGTCTTTGCAGAAAAACCCATATTTTCTAAATTTAAAGGAAATACTTTTCCTTTTTTGGTAAATATCCATAATTGAGAATCAAAGGCAACTTGAAGAGCTATTTTTAATGTTTCTTCAGAGGAAAAGGCAAGGGATCCTTTACCGCCTCTTTTTTGAGAGGAAAAGGTATCTAAACTTAATTTTCTAATATATCCCTCTTCACTTATCAAAATTAAAACAGATTCCTTAGGAGCTTTTTCTTCTAAACTTAAAGCTTCCTCTTTATCCTCTTCAATGATTTGTGTTTTTCTTATATCTCCATATTTTTCTTTTATTTCCTTTAACTCTTCTTCAATTACCGTTAATAATGTAGTTTCATGAGTGAGTATTTTTTTATAATAGCTAATGGCTCTTTTTAATTCCTCATATTCTAACATTATTTTTTCTCTTTCTAAGGCTGTTAGTCTCTGGAGTCTTAAATTTAAAATTTCTTGAGCCTGTATAGGTGAAAATTCAAATCTTTTAATAAGCTTTTCTTTTGCTTCCTGCGGAGTTTCAGATTTTTTAATAAGATTTATTATTTCATCTATATGAGATAGAGCTTTTAAAAAGCCTTCTAAAATATGGACTTTTTCTTCAGCCCTTTTTAAATCATACTGAGTTCTTCTAATAATAACGGTTTTTCTCCAGTTGAGAAAATTTTGAAGGATACCTTTTAAATTTAAAATTTCGGGTTTTCCATTAACTAAGGCTAATAAAATAATTCCGAAGGTTGTTTGTAGAGGAGTCATTTCATAAAGTTTTTTAATAATAGTGTGAGGGCTTTCTATCCACTCCCTTTTTAATTCCACAACAATTCTTATACCCTCTCTATCAGATTCATCTCTAACCTCAGATATTCCGTCTATTTTTTTATCCTTTATAAGAGAAGCAATTTTTTCTACAATTTTAGCTTTACTTGTTTGGTAAGGGATTTCAGTAAAAATGATTTTTAGTTTTTCCTTTTCTTTTTCTAACTTATATTTTGCTTTAAGCTTTATTAATCCCTTTCCTGTTGTATAAGCAGACTTAATTCCCTCTTTACCTACAATAAAAGCACCTGTAGGAAAATCTGGTCCTTTTATGTATTCCATAAGTTCTTCAATGTTTAAATCTGGATTTTTTAGAAGGGCAAGAAGTCCATCTATTACTTCAGAAAGATTATGAGGAGGGATATTGGTTGCCATACCTACTGCAATTCCAGAAGAGCCGTTTATTAAAAGATTAGGTATTTTTGAAGGTAAAACTACTGGTTCTTTTAAGGTATTATCATAATTAGGAATAAATTCTACTGTTTCTTTTTCTATATCTGCTAAGATTTCATTAGCAATCCTTGAGAGTCTAACTTCAGTATATCTCATTGCTGCTGGAGCATCTCCATCAACGGAACCGAAATTTCCTTGTCCATCAATCAAAGGATATCTCATAGTAAAATCTTGAGCCATTCTAACTAAAGCTTCATAAACAGGAATGTCTCCATGAGGGTGGTATTTTCCTATAACTTCTCCTACAATTCTTGCACTCTTTTTATAAGGTTTATTCCAGAGCATACCTGTTTCATACATAGCATAAAGAATTCTTCTCTGAACGGGTTTTAGCCCGTCTCTAACATCAGGAAGCGCTCTTCCTACGATAACACTCATTGCATAGTCTAAATAAGATTCTTTTAATTCTTCTTCTAGAGGAACAACTAAAATTTCTCCCATATTTATTTAACCTCCTCTTCTTTTTTAAGTATTTCAAACCCTCTTAAAATCCCCTCCCTTACTAATTGGGATAATTTTTCTTTTTCTTTTCCACTTAAATCCTTTGTTTCAATAGGCTCATCTATATAAACTTTTACTTTTTTTCTTGATGATACTCTAAACCAAAGAGCTCCTTTAGGTAAAATATCTCTTGTTCCCCAAATAGAAACAGGCACAACAGGGACTTTACTTTTTAATGGGATTATAAAGCCCCCCAGTTTAAAAGGAAGAAGTTCTCCTTTTGGACTTCTTGTTCCTTCTGGGAAAATTATAAGAGAAAATCCTTTTTTAATTCTTTCTAAGCAAGCTAACACACTTTTTAATCCTTCCCTTGGATCTTCCCTTTCAACAGGCACATAACCTAAAGCTTTTATTCCCCAACCAAAAAAGGGAATTTTAAAAAGGCTTTTTTTAGCTAAAAATCTAATATTATAAGGCTTTAAAACCTTTTCTAAAACTGGTATATCAAGCTGACTTTGATGATTACTCATAAAAATATAAATTCCCTCGGGAAGTTCTTTTCTTTTAATAAGCTCTACCTTTATCCCCAAGATTTTAAGTAATCCCATACACCAGATATATGCCCAAAAATGCTTTCTTATTATAAGAGAAAATAAACCAAAAGTGGGGACTGTTAAAATAACATAAAGCCAAACTAAAAAATTTCTAAAAAATTCTTCTCCTTTTTTAAGCATATCTTTAATAAAGACTAAGGAAGTTTCTTAAGAGAATAATTCCTTCAGGAAGATTATTACTTTCAAAATCCCAATCCTTAGGAGGGGTTTTATAAAGTTGCCATCTTTCAAGAGAAGTTCCTATTGACTCTGGATGAAATTGTAATCCTTCTATAGGAAGCTCTTTATGTCTTATTCCCATAATTTCTCCATCCTCAGCTTTGGCTGAAATTTCAAAAGAAGAAGGTAAAGTTTCAAAATCTACTGCTAAGGAATGATATCTCATACCTAAAAAAGGATTAGGAAGTCCTGAAAAAATACCTTTTTCATCGTGAAAAATTTGAGAAGTCTTACCATGCATAAGTCTTTTAGCTTTAATAATTTTCGCTCCAAAAGCAGAGCCTATACATTGATGTCCCAGACAAACTCCTAAAATTGGGAAGACCCCTTTTACTTTTTTAATAAGTTCTACAGAGATTCCCGCTTCTTTAGGAGTACATGGACCTGGGGAAATAATTATATGAGTTGGTTTTAAAGATAAAACTTCATCAGGAGTTATAGCATCATTTCTAAAAACTAAAACTTCCCCTCCCCAAATTTTTTCAAGCATAATACCAATTAGTTGCACAAGATTATAAGTAAAGGAATCGTAATTATCAATTACTAAAACTTTTTTCATTTTTAAGAAAACTCCTTAATCATTTCTACAGCTTTAAATAAAGCTTTAGCTTTATTTATGGTTTCTTCATATTCTTTTTCTGGAACAGAATCTGCAACAATCCCTGCTCCTGCTTGAACATAAAGTTTTTTGTCTTTTTGGAAAAAAGTTCTAATAGTTATGCAAAAATCCATATTCCCAGAAAAGGAAAAATATCCCACTGCTCCTGCATAAGGCCCTCTTACCTTTTTTTCAAGCTCTGTTATAATTTCCATAGCGCGTATTTTAGGAGCTCCTGAAACAGTCCCTGCTGGGAAAGTAGCTGAAAAGGTATCAAACATATCTATATCATCTTTTGCCTTTCCTCTAACCCCAGATACTAAATGCATAACATGAGAATATCTTTCAACTACCATAAGTTCATAGACTTCAACACTTCCATATTTACAAACTCTTCCAATATCGTTTCTTCCCAAATCAACAAGCATTATATGTTCTGCTAATTCCTTTTCATCTTTTCTTAGTTCTTCTTCTAATTTTTTATCCTCTTCTTCGGTTTTGCCCCTTCTTCGAGTTCCTGCAATAGGTCTTGTTTCAATAATATTTTCTTCCATCCTTACAAGAATTTCAGGAGAAGAACCTATCAAAATTTCATCCCCCAATTTTAAATAAAAAAGATATGGAGAAGGGTTAACTTTTCTTAAAGCACGATATATAAGAAATGAAGGCAATTCTTCTTCAAGAAAAAATCTTTGAGAAATTACAACCTGAATTACATCTCCATTTTCTATATACTTTTTTGCCTTTCTTACCATAGATAAAAATTCCTCTTTTGGAATTTCAGAAACAAAATTAAGAGAGTAATTTAGAGGAACTTTTTCTTTTGAAACTTTTCCTTTATAAATTTTATTTTTTAAATTGATTAAGGTTTCTACCGCATGATCATAAAGATTTTCAAGATTTTCAGAGTTTTCTTTTTTCCAGATATTATAAATAAGTTTTAAGGTGTGAGCCAATCTATCGTGTACTAAAAGTATTTCTGGGAACATAAAATGTAAATCTGAAAAATAAAGACTATCTTCTCCACAGGGGATATTTTCAAAAAATCTTACACTTTCATAGCTTACAAAGCCTACAGCTCCACCCGAAAATCTTGGAAAGTCTTTTAAAACAGGAGTTTTAAATTGTTTTATAAGTTTTTTTAATTCTAAAAAGGCGTTTTTAGATTCAAATATTTTATTACTAAATCCCTCTTTTTCTTTTTCTATTATATTAATTTTCTCTCCCTTACTTCTAAAAATCAAAAAGGGCTCTATACCTATAAAACTATATCTTGCCCATTTTTCAGCACCTTCAACACTTTCAAGTAAAAAACTATACTCATCTTTAAAAACTTTATAAAACAAAGATATAGGGGTATCAAGATCGCAGGGAAGATCAAGTGAAACAGGAATAAGATTATAGCGTTTACTAAGTTTTAAAAATTCGCTTTTTGAGGGATATATATTAGGTTTCATTTTTTATTTTTTCAAAAACTTTTATGGAGAGATCTTCCCAATCTTTAAAATCTATTTCTTCTTGAATACTTTTTCTCATATTTCTTAATATAGCAGATCTTTTTTTAAGTTCTTCTTCTCCTAATATAAGAGAATATTTAGCTAAAAGCTTATCCGCATTTTTAAGCTGTGCTTTTAAGGATTTTTCTTCATAGGTTATTTCACAACGTAGCCCTTTTTTTCTCAAAAATGTAGCTAATTCAAAACCCTTTTTAAAAAGTTCTTTCCCTAAAAGAATAATAAAAAGATCTGGATTAAGTTTTTCCGAAAAATTTTTAGAGTCTAAAATTCCCTTTTTTTCTTCATCTCCAAAGATAGAAATAGCCCATCTTTCAAGACCTATAGCAAACCCTATAGCAGGTAGTTTTGGACCTCCTAATTCTTCTAAAAGATAATCATATCTTCCTCCTGCAGCTACTGTATCTTGGGCTCCAAGCCCCTTTGCTTTAATTTCAAAAATTGTTTTTACATAATAATCGAGTCCTCTAACAAGTCTCGGATTTTCTATATATTTAATTCCGATAGAATTTAAAACTTCTTTAAGACTTATAAAATGATCTTTACAATCTTTACAGAGATATTCTATAATAATAGGGCTTTTCGATACTAACTCTTTACAGGCATCATTTTTACAATCAAGGACTCTTAAAGGATTTTTGGCAATTCTTTCTTTACAGGTTTCACATAGGCTCTCTTTATTTTTTTTTAAAAATTTTAACAAATCTTCTTTATACTTGATTCTGCAATCCCGGCAACCTAAAGAGTTTAATTCTAAGGTATAAATATCTTTCCTTTTTTCTTGAAAAGAAAAAGGAGCCTTTAATATTTCCATAGCTAAAAAAATTATTTCAGCCTCTATATGAGGATTTAAAGGAGAAAATAGCTCTATATTTATTTGATAAAATTCACGAAGTCTTCCTTTTTGAGGTCTCTCGTGTCTAAACATGGGACCGATAGTAAAGAATTTCAAAGGTTTAGGGTTTACAAACAAACCCCTTTCTATAAGCATTCTACAAACTCCTGCTGTTGCTTCTGGTCTTAAAGTTAAAAATTCTTTGTTTCTATCTTGGAAAGTATAAGTTTCCTTTTGTACAATATCTGTAAATTCTCCTATAGATCTTACAAAAAGTTCTGTTTTTTCAAGAATGGGAATTTTAATTTCTTTATAATTGTAGGTTTTTAAAATGTTCTTAGCTAATTCTATAAGATATTCGTATTTAGCGAAATCTTCGGGAAGCCAATCTTTAAATCCTCTAACAGCTTGAAGCTTCATTAAAATCTTTCTCCCCAACTTTTTGGAAGTACTATTCCTCCTAAAGCTACATAGACTCTCTCAAAACCTTCAGCTGAAAGCCATCTTGCAACTTCATAAGCTCTTGCCCCTACACTACAAACTACTACTAAATCTTTATCTTTTGGTAAATTCTTTATTTTAGTTCTTGCGAATTGATAGGGGATATTTATCCAATTAGGATATTTTTCAGTTATGTCTTTTAATTCATTAGGAGTTCTTACATCTAAAATTAAGGTATTTTCATCTTTTTCTCTTATTCTTTTAATTATAGTTTCCCAATCTATAGGTTTAAACCTTTCATAAATAATATTTTCAGCAATGAAAGAAGTCACATGGATGGGATCTAAAGCTGTATTAAAAGGTGGAGAGTAGGGGAGCTCTAAGGAGGTAATTTCTTCTACAGTTGGTTTTGAAGGTAAAATGCTTGAAATAGCATGGATTCTTGCTAAGGTTCCATCTGTAAAAGGACCCATAGCCTGAAAACCAAGTACCCTAGTTGTTTTTTTATCAAAAATTAAGGAATAATAGGAACATCCTGTTGAAAAAAAGTGAGCTCTTTCATGTTGTATATTCAAAGCATAAGTTGCATCTTTGAAACCTTCAGACTTTGCAGCTTCTAAACTTAAACCACATCCTCCTATAGCCATATCAAAGCATTTTAAAATAAAAGCTCCTACTGTTCCTTTAAAAACTGCATTTCCACCAGCAAGATTTGTAGCAATAACCCTTCCTTGTCTATTAGCAAGAGAACCCATTGGCATAACAACTCCCTTACCACTAATTAAATGTCTTATTTCAACACAATCTCCACCTGCATAAATATCAGGGTCTGAAGTTTGCATTCTTTCATTTACTACAATACCTTCTGTAGTTGGAGAAACTATTAATCCTGCTTTTTTAGCTAGTTCTGTATTGGGTCTTACTCCAGTTGCTAATAAAACAAGATCTGCTGGATAAAAATTATCTTCAGTTCTAACTCCTATTACTTTTCCGTTTTTCCCAACAATTTCTTTTATTCTTACATTTAAGACCACATTTACTCCCTTTTCTCTTAAATGATTTTCTATTATTCTTGACATAAAAGGATCTATAAACCTTGGCAAGACCTGAGGAAAATATTCTAAAAGGGTTACAGGAAGTTCCCAAGATTCACCAAAAGCTTCCACTACTTCAAGTCCTATAAAACCTGCTCCAATAACCAGTGGTTTTTCTACCTTTTTATTTACTAATCTTTCCTTTATCTTTATAGCGTCGTGTAAATTTGAAAGGGTGAAAACTCCATCAAGATGAGTTCCTGGAATTTGAGGAATTTTAGGAATAGAACCTGTTGCTATTACAAGTTTATCATAAGGTATTTCTTCTTTTTTTCCACTTTCTAAATATTTAACTTTAACTACTTTCTTTTTTCTATCTATTTCCTCTGCAAGTGTTTTGGTTAAAGTAGTAATTCCTTTTATATTTTCAAAAAAATTTTTATCTTTTAAAACATAAAAAGTAGTTCTTCTTAATTCATCTATATGAGAAACATCGCCAGTAAGATAATAGGGCATTCCACATCCACCATAGGAAATAAATTCGTTCTTATCAATAAGAACTATTTCAGCGTCAAATCTTAATCTTTTAAGTCTACAAGCAGTTTTAGTTCCACAGGCAACTGCTCCAATAATAACAACTTTCATTAAATTTAGCCTCCTGTTAAGGATGAAAAGTGATTTCTCTGAAATTTTACCACAAAAGATAAAATTAGAAATTTTAAAAAAGATTAAAATTTATAAAAGATATAAGCCAAGCCAAAATAAAACTATATAACCAAAATCCTAAAGCAAATTTCCAATTTCCTTCTTTGGCCATTACTACAACTGTTGCAAGACAAGAATTGTAGATTAGAACAAACAAAAGAAAAGATAATGCCTGTTTAGGAGTTAAAAGTTCTTTTATTTTGTCCTTTAACCCTGTATATTTTGAGTTTTTACTAATTTCAAAGGTATTTTCTCCTTCTTTAGTCATAATAACTCCCCAATTACTTATTATTGCTTCTCTTGCTAAAAAACCAGAAAGTAATGAAGTTGTAATTCTCCAATCTTCTAATCCTATAGGTTCAAAAATATAACTTAGAGTTTTACCTATTTTCCCTGCAATGCTATTTTCTATATTTTTTTCTCCAAAAGGCAAATTAAGAAGAAGCCACATAACCATAGAAACCATAAATATAATTGTTCCAGCTTTATAAACAAAATCTTTTAAATAAGCTTTAGTTATATTAAAAACTATTTTTAAAGAAGGAATTCTATAAGGAGGAAGATCCATAACAAAATGGGATAATTTCTTTTTTAATAAAGTTTTTCTTAATATTAAACTTGTTAAAATAGAAAAAACTATTCCTATTAGATAAAGAATAAAAATTATTAGAGCAGGATTTTTGAAAAATATGAAGGCAATAAAAGAAAAAATTATTAATCTTGCAGGACAGGAAATAAAAGGAATCATAGAGATGACAAGAAGTTTATCTTTTATATCTTGAAAAGTCCTTGTGGCAATGACTGCTGGAACATTACAACCCAAACCAAGTATTAGAGGAATAACACTTTGACCATGAAGTCCTATCCTATGAGTAAATCTATCCATTAAAAAGGCTACCCTTGGTAAATAACCTGAGGTCTCCAGAATAGTTAAAAGAAAATACATAGTAAAGACAAGTGGGATAAAGGATAAAACCATTCCTACACCGCCTATTAAAGCTCCCACAATAAAACTAACCAAAAAGTGAGGAGCTCCGATATTTTTTAAATATTTAGTTATTAAAGGTCCTAAAAAATTTTGTAAAAAATTATCCATCCAATCAATAAGGGGAGAAGAAAAATCAAAAGAAATCTTAAAAAAGAGATACATTATTAAAATAAAAAAGAAATTCCCTAAAAGAGGATGAAGAAAAAGACTATCTAAAGTTTCTGTCAAAGTTTTTTTATGTAAAATTTTCTTATGAATTACTTCTTTTGTTAGCCCTTTTGAAAACCTAAGTTGTTTTTCTTTAATAATTTTATATAATTCAGGATTTTCCTTTATTATTTCTTGTAGTTTCAACCATTTAAAAGTGTTTTTTTCTTTAATTTTATTTTCAATCTCCTTAGGATAATTTATAGTTATAGGTTTTGTGTTTTTTTCGTAAACTTCTATTATAGCTGGGAGAATTTCCTTTATACCTTCTCCTGTTCTTCCATTAGTCTTAAAAACTTTCACATTTAGAAGCTCAGACAATCTTTCTACGTTAACTTCCATACCATAGCTTTCTGCCTCATCTATCATATTAAGTACCAAAATAAGAGGTTTTTCTATATCAAGTAGCTGACAGGTTAAATAAAGATCTCTTTCTATTCTTGGAGTTTCTATAATATTTAATATAAGGTCATAATCTCTGCTAACAATAAAGTCAAAAGCTATTTTTTCGTCTTCAGAAACTATTTCCTCTAAGGTGTAAAGTCCAGGGAGATCAATAAAAGTAATTTGATATCCATTAAAAAAAACATGTCCTTCTTTTTTTTCTACTGTAACCCCTGGCCAATTTCCAATCCTTAGATTTCCCTTAACTAAATGATTAAGAATGCTTGTTTTACCAACATTAGGATTTCCAACTAAAACTATCTTTATTTCTTTATAATTATTTTCTTTCATTTTTTAATCCAAAATTTTTAGCTCTAAATCAATTTCTGAATAAATTTCTCCTTTTCCATTTTCTACAAATACTATATTTTCTAGCCTTATACCAAATTTATTAGGGAAATAAAGTCCTGGTTCTATAGTAAAAACCATGCCATCTTCTATTATAGGGGTATCATTTTTTCTTTTTTTATGGCCAATCTTTTGATAATAAATTCTTGGTGGTTCATGAACTTCAATTCCTATTCCGTGTCCTGTTGCATGAAGGAAAAAATTGTCAACTTCTTTAGTTTTAAAATATTCTCTTATTGTTTTATCTATTTCAGAAACTAAAATCCCTCTTTTTACTTTTTCAAATCCTTTATACCAGGCAGTTTTTACTATCTCATATATTTTTTTAAATTCAGAAGTAGGTTCTCCTAAGTGTAAAGTTCTTGTAAAATCAGTGCAATAGCCTTTCCAGATCATACCCATGTCTATTAAAAGAGGAGCATTCATTTGGATTTTGCTATTTGAGCTTTGCCAGTGAGGTATAGCAGAATTTTTTCCGCTTGCTACTATAGCAGGAAAACTTTCTCCTTCTCCTCCAAGTTCAAAAATTTTAGAAACTAAAAAACCTCTAAGATTTAACTCTGTTAAAGTGAAAGCTTTTTTATTTTTAAGAAAATTTATTACATATTTGTAAACTTCGTCAGTTTTTTTGATGCCCTCTTTTAAAAGTTTAAGTTCTTCCTCATCTTTAATTATTCTTAAGTCTTTAAGGACTTTGCTAAAACCTTTAGTTTTTACTTTTTTTATTCTTAATTTTTCTTTAAACTCATAAGTAATACCATCTTTTTCAAATCCTAAGGTTTCAATTTTTAATCTTTTAATAAATTCTTTTAAAAAAGAAAGGGTATCATTTTTTATAAGAACCACTTCCCAATTTTTTAATTCTTTTTTTGCCTTTTCAAAATATCTTGCATCTGTTAGAAAAAAGTTCTTTTCTTTAGTGACGATGATATAGGCATTAGAGGATTTAAAGCGAGTTAAATAAAAAATATTTGAAGGAAAAGTAAAAAGAAAGGCTGAAAGTTTGTTTTTTTCTAAAAATTCTCTTATCCACTCTAATTTTTTTACCAAAATCATATATTTACCTTATTTAGATAATTATCAAATATAATCAAAATTTTTTGATTTTCAATCTCAATTGTAAAATTATTACTCTTGCCTATACTTCTTCTTCAGTCTAAAATAGTTTTAATCATATTTAGGAGGAAAAGCTATGAACGGAAGTTTATCAACTCCTAAACTATTAGGAGGTATTGGTTCAATTCTTTTGGTTTTAACAGTTACCCCCTATTTAGGTAGTATAGCGGGATTGGTAGGGATAGTTCTTATTCTTATTTCTCTTAACATGTTTTCTAAAATTTTTAATGATTTCCAAATCTTTCGTAATGCTCTCATTTCATTTATTCTTGCCATAATTGGAGTTTTTATAATTATGTTAACCATAGGAATAACCTTTTTTTCACTTTTTACTATGATGGGATCTTACCACTCTCATATATTTTCAAGTATTGGGATAGGAACAATTTTTTCTTTTATAATAACCTATCTTTTATTAATAGTTAGCGCCCATTATTTGAAATCTTCTTTTTATTTACTTTCTTCTTATACAGGAATTAATCTTTATAAAACCGGAGGATTTTGGTATTTTATAAGAACTCTATTAATCATTGTAGTGATTGGTTTTTTGATTAATTTAGTTGCCTGGGTATTAATTGCAGTAGCTTTTTTTACTACTCCTGAAGAAATAAAGAGTATTGCTTAAATTTTCAAGGATTAAGCTACTATTTCAATAATGTAAAGGTTTTATTTTAAAATAAAATGTCAGCTTGGTAAAAATACTCTTCAGAAAAAATTATTAAAAGGTGGGAGATGAGAAAAGTTTTGATTTTAGAAAAGATTAAAAATCTTTAAATTTGAAATAATTTTATTTATAAGATATAATTAATTTTAAAACCAAAATATGAGGTAAAAAAATGGATGCTATTACTAATTTAAGAGGATTAGATAAAATAATTGTTCCTATTAGACTTACTTCCAGTTCTAAAATAAAATTTCAGTGTTATCCAGGGGTTCCTTGTTTTAAACTTTGTTGTTCGGGCTTGTTTTTACCGCTTACCCCTTATGACATTATAAAAATTAGAGATAAACTTAGGCTAACCACAGATGAATTTTTAATTCTTTATACAGAACCATTTATATTGCCTAAGTCAGGATTACCTATTGTTAGACTTAAGATGAGAGAAAATGAGGAAAAAACTTGTCCTTTTTTAAGTGAAGGAGGTTGCACAATTTATGAAGTAAGACCTCTTGCTTGTAGATATTATCCTCTTGGTTTTGGAATGTTTAGAAATAGAGATGAGGGGAAAAATGAAGACATTTATTATCTTATAAAAGAGGGTTTTTGTCAAGGTATTGATTCAGGAGAAGAAATGACTGTAGAAGAATATAGAATTTCTCAAGGTATTCCAGAACTTGAAGAACCCATTAAAGAATGGGGAGAAATTATAATGAGAAAAGAATCCTTTGGTCCGATGGAAGTTTCTGAAAAGAGTTTACAGCTATTTTTTATGGTAAGTAGTAATCCAGAAAGATTTAGAGCTTTTGTTTTTGAGTCTAAATTTTTAGATATGTTTGAAGTCCCAGAAGAAACCATAGAGGAAATTAAAAAAGACGATTTAAAACTTTTACAGTTTGGTTTTAAGTGGCTTAAAACAGTTCTTTTTGGAGATAAATTAGTTAAGCGAAAAAAAGAAAGTCCTTCGGTTAAAAAGATAAAACCTTTTTAAATTTTTCAAATTGAATGTTTCCTAAAATTAAAAGAAAAAATACCAAAGTTATTAAAGTAGGTAATGTCTTAATAGGTGGGAAAAATCCTATTCGTGTTCAAAGTATGACTAATACAGATACAAAAAATATAAAGGCAACTTTAGAACAAATACATAAGCTTTGTTCTGCAGGATGTGAAATAGTTAGAGTAGCAATCCCTGATGAAAAAGCAGTTTCTGCTCTAAAAGAAATAACTAAAGAAAGCCCTATCCCTGTTATTGCAGATCTACATTTCATTACCTCTCTTGGTGAAAAAGCAGTAAAGGCTGGAATTGCAGGAATAAGAATTAATCCTGGGACTTTTAAAAATCTTAAAAATCTTGATAGACTGATTGAAGTGTGTAAAGATTATGAAGTTTGTATAAGAATAGGAATAAATGCAGGATCTTTAGAAACAAAAATTTTAAAAAAATATAAAACTCCTACCCCATCCGCTATGGTTGAAAGTGCTATAAACTGGGTTAACTACGTAGTAGAAAAATTTGATTATCAGAACCTAAAAGTTTCTCTAAAATCTTCTAATTGGTGGGATACTGTTGAAGCTTACCAACTTTTTTCTAAAAAATCTGATTTTCCTTTACATATAGGTGTTACAGAAGCAGGAGGGCTTATTCCAGGAACTATTAAAAATACTATGGCTATTACTTATTTACTTTTAAAAGGAATTGGAGATACCTTAAGAGTTTCTTTAACTGCAGACCCAGTAGAAGAAGTATATGTAGCTTATGAGATTTTGAGAAATCTTGGTTTAAGAACTCTTTATCCTGATATAGTAGCTTGCCCCATGTGTGGAAGATGTGAAATAGATCTAATGAAGCTTTATAAAGAAGTTGAAAATTGGGCTAAAAATGTTAAGGCTAATCTTAAACTTGCTGTTATGGGATGTGTAGTTAATGGACCAGGAGAAGCTAAACATGCAGATCTTGGAATAACAGGAGGAAAAGGAGTAGGAATAATCTTTAAAAAGGGTAAAATTATTCGTAAGGTCTCTGAAAAAGAATTACTGTCTTCTTTTTTTAAAGAAATTGAAAATTTTTTAAAAGAACACCCAGAAAGATTATTCACTAATTGATTTAAGAAGATAAGAATAAAGATTTTTAGAAGATATGTTATATTTTTTAGATAAAATTTTAACAATTTCTTTAAGTTTCAATCCTTTTTCTCTTAATTTTTTTGTCTCCTTTTGAATAGTCTCAAGAGAAATTTCCTCTTTTTTAATGGTTTCTTCTGGCATTATAATTAAGGTTATTTCTCCCAAAAAGCTTTCTCTTTCACTTAATGTTTTTAAATCTGTCCATAAAAGTTCTTCATGCATTTTAGTTAGCTCTCTTGCAAGAAAACATTTTCTATTTCCTAAAATTTCTAAAAGATTTTTAAGAGTTTTAGAAAATCTGTGAGGACTTTCAAAAATTACGATAGGTAGATTTTTCGGTAAATTTTCTAATACATTTTTTTGTTCTGTTTTTTTTCTGGGCAAAAAACCAAGAAATAAAAACCCAGAGCTAATATCAACCCCTGAGACACTAAGAGCGCAGGTAAGGGCAGAAACCCCTGGAATAGGGACCACTTTAATTCCCCTTTTATAGGCTTCTTTTACTAAATAAGCCCCTGGATCTGAAATAAGTGGACAACCAGCTTCACTGGTAAGGACTACATCTTTTCCTTCTTCTAAAAACTTAAGCACTTTATGACTTCTTTCGATCTCTACATCTTTATAAAGACTTATCAGTTTTTTAGAACCACATCCATAATGAGTAAGAAGTTTTTTTGCTGACCTTGTATCTTCAGAAACTATAATTTTTACATTTTTTAAGACTTCTAAAGCCCTTAAGGTAATATCACTAAGATTTCCAATAGGAACACCAACTACATAAAGTATCCCTTTTGTTTTTTCCATTCTCGGTTACCTGTATTTTTTCATTCTAATAGTTTTATCTAATAGTACAATTTTTTTTTGATTTTTACTACAGCTTATATGGTGAGTTTTAAAAAATTTAGAAGGAAGGCAACCAGTCGTTACTCTTTAAAAACTTTGTGATTAATAACTAAATTTTATACCAGCATACACTGAACTATCAGGTGTTCCATAGTCTTTTACTTCTTCATAATTAGTGTTAAAAAGATTTTCTACCTTAAGATAAAACTTAAGTTTCGGGTTAAAAAAATAGTTAGCAGAAAGGTTAAAAAAGGAATAGGATTTTAACTTTTGATTATTTAAAGGATCTGCAAACCTTTCTCCTGTATAAACATAATCAGCGATAACCGAAAGGTTTTTCCAAAAATACTCTAAGCTAGCCCCTGCCTTATGAAAGGGTTTATAGATGAGATACTTTTCTTTATCCTTGTCTTCTGGGTCCAAGTAGGTGTAGTTAGCTTTTAGGCTTAAATTCTGAGTAAGTTTCAGGCTGAGGTTAACTTCAGCCCCTTTTATAACAGCTTTTCCGATGTTTTGGGGTTGCCAGGTAGAGGGATTCCACTGAATAAGGTCTTTATATCTTTGATAAAAAACAGAACCTCCTAAAATTAGGGTATTCTTAAAAAAAGTCTTCTCAAATCTTAAGTCCCACCCTTTTGATTCTTCAGGTTTAAGGTTAGGGTTGCTAAAAACCGGATAATAGAGATCATCAAAAGTAGGAACCCTGAAACTTGTTCCATAGTTAGCTTTAAGCTTTATGTCAATTTTTGGGATTAAATAACTAATTCCTAATCTATAGGTAGTTTTTTCTCCTAAGTTTTTGTAATTATCATATCTTAAGCCTGCATTTAAAAGAAGTCTATTATCTAAAAGAATAAGCTTGTTGTTAAGAAAAATTCCAGTATATTCTCTTTTTTTATCATAGCTTGAAGACCCCCAACTACTTTCGGAGAACATTTCTACTTTTTCTCTTCTAAAGTCTATACCAAGCACCAAAGAATAAATTTTTCCTAAGTTTAAAAAGTTTTCCCAAGAAAAACCCTCTATAGAGGGGGTATAGCGGGTATAAGGAGACCAACCTTCAGGTTCATAAGACTTTCTTTGAGAGTAATTTTTATAAATAGAAAAGGTTTGTTTAAACTGTTCAAAGAGATCTAAGTTAAGTTTAGCACCAACAAGGTAATTATGTTCTTTTCTAAGGTTTTCTGCATCTGTATTCCATTCGTCATATTCTATTCTTCCATAGTTATACCTTCCCAAAAATTCAAATCTTACCTTAGGTAAAAAGTTAAATCCTATCTTAGCAGAAACGAAAGGATTTTTAAATCCATCTTTTTCCTTTCCATAACGATAGGCTGAAAAACCATCTGTATAGTAATGAAAAGCGTTTAATCTAAAGTCAAGTCCTCTAAGCTCTCCTGATACTTCAAAAGAAGGTTTATAGGTTCCGTAAGAACCTCCTTCTAAAAAAATCCCTACCTTAGGTTTTCCTTTTCCTTTTTTGGTTATAATGTTTATTACTCCAGCTACAGCCTCAGAACCATAAAGGGTGCTCTGAGGCCCTTCTATGATTTCAATCCTTTCTATCTCATCAACCGTTAAACTTCCAAAGTCAAACATTCCTGAAGAAGGGTCGTTAACTTTGAAGCCATCTATCAAAACTAAAGTGTGAGCTGATTTAGTTCCTCTTGAAAGGATAGCTCCTGCCGTCTGCCCAGGACCTCCATATGCTGAAATATATACTTGCGGAAGAGTTCGTAAAACATCAGTGATAAACACAAAGTTTTTCTTTTCAAGCTCTTCTTTAGTAATAACTGTTACCTGTGAAGTAACTTCCTTTAAAGGTTCTTCAATCCTGTCTGCTGAAACTATCACTTCTGGGACTTCTTTAATCTCTTTACTTTCTTCTTTTTCTGCACAAAAAGAAGGAGAAACCAAAGTTCCTAATAAAAAAAGAAAACTTAGTTGGTAAAGGATTTTTTTACTCATGACTCACCCCCTCGGGTTTTTGGGGCTGAAGCGGTCTTCCGGCTTCCGGATCGTCCTACTCGCCGCACCTTCCCAGGGCTTTTTCAGCCCCAGTGGCTTGTCAGCTAAGCTTTTGAACTTAGCTCAAGCGGCTTTCGTCCCCGTTCACGGCTGCGGGGCAGCGGGGGATTTTCACCCCACTTCCACAACTCCAGCCCACAACCTAAAATAACACCCTCTCTAAAAAAATCAATGGCTAATATCTTATTTTTAAAATAGGTTGACACAGATAAAAGCTAGTGTGTTTTTTACAAAAATTTATACTTGACTTTAGAAAAATTTTAAATTATATAAAAAATATCTATGAAGAGGGTTCATGTGTTTATTTCTGGGAGAGTTCAAGGAGTTTGGTTTAGATCTTATACAGAAGCTGAGGCTAAAAAATTAGGGGTTAAAGGTTGGGTAAGAAATTTACCAGATGGAAGGGTGGAAGCTGTTTTTGAAGGAGAAGATAAAGCAGTAGATAAAATGGTTGCTTGGTGTTATAAAGGTTCTCCCTATTCAAAAGTAACAAATGTTGAAGTTATAGAAGAATCTTACAAAGGTGAATTTACTGATTTTAGGATTCGCTACTAAAATTTTAAAATGATAAACCCTGATAGATTAGCCTTAGAGTTTCAAACTCTTCTCTATATAGAAAGTCCTTCTAAAAAAGAGGGGAAATTAGCTTATTACATAGCTGATATTTTTGAAGTCCTTGGATATAAGTGTTTTTTTGATAGATCTTCTGAGAACACAGGTTCTGAAGTAGGAAATCTTATAGTAAAAATTCCAGGAACTATCTCCTCAAATCCAATTTTTTTCTGTGCCCATCTTGATACAGTGGGGCCTTGTGAAAATCCTAAAATAATCTTTGATGAAGGTATTTATAGAAGTGATGGAAAAACTATTTTAGGAGCAGATGATAAATCAGGGATTGCTATACTTATTGAAATTGCAAAAGTTTTGAAGGAAAACATATTTAATTATCCTCCTATAGAATTTATTTTTACTACTTGTGAAGAAATTGGACTTTTTGGGGCAAAATATTTAGATCTTAGTTTGATTGATGCTAAAGAAGGTTTTGTTCTTGATAGTGAAAATCCTACAGAAGTTATAAATACAGCTCCCTCTTCTTATCAGTTTGAAATTGAAATAAAAGGTAAATCGGCTCATGCAGGATTAGAACCAGAGAAAGGAATAAATGCTATACAAATTATTTCTAAAGTTTTAGCTGATCTCCCTTTGGGAAGAATTGATGAAGAAACCACTATGAATGTTGGGATTATAAATGGTGGGAATTATGTAAATATTGTTCCTAATTATGCTTCCGCAAAAGGGGAAATGAGAAGCCATAAAGAAGAAAAACTTATAAATTTGCAAAAAACGATTCAAAATCAACTTAATAAAGTAATATCTTTATATCCTAAAATAGAAGAGGGGATCCCTTCTGGAAAAGTAAAATTTGAAAAAATTTTTAAAGCTTTTAATATTCCTTTAGATGATCCTTTATGCAAACTTGTTCAAAAAGCTGGAGAAAAGCTTGGCTTAAATATTACTTTTAAAAGAAGAGAAGGTGGGTCTGATGCTAATGTCTTTAATGAATATGGATTAAAAAGTCTTATATTAGGAACAGGTATGCAAAAGGTACATACCACAGAAGAATTCATTAAGTTAAAGGATCTTATTATTGCAGCCAATTTTGTTCTTGAAATTATAAAAACAAAAGGTGAAATGGGTTAAAAAGTTTATTAATTTTTTCTTTCCTGAAAGTTGTAAAATCTGCCAAAAAACTTTAGATAATAATGATGTTCTTTTATGTGCTGAATGTTTCCAAAAATTACCTTTTATAAAAATTTACTGCAGAAGATGTGGGAATCCTCTTGAAGAATCTTTAACCAATTATTTAACCCATAAAACTGTTTCTTATTGTAGTTATTGTGAAACAAAAAAACTTTATTTTGATGAAGCCTTTGTTGCTTTTGCTTATAAACCCCCTATCTCAGAGTGGATAAAAGAGGTAAAATTTGGGAAAAATTTTTCTTTGGGGTATAAATTGGGTATTCTCTTAAAGAAAGTCTTAAAGGATCAAATTCCTGAAGTAGATTTAATAATACCTTTACCTTTGTCTTTAAAAAGGCTTAGAGAAAGAGGATTTAACCAAAGTTTTCTTCTTACATGGGGTTTTTTAGAAAAAAAGCCTTCTCATAAATTTTTAAAACGTATCTTACATACTAAAGTTCAAACAGAACTTCCTCAAAAAGAAAGATGGGAAAATGTTAAAAATGCCTTTTTAGCAACCTCTGAGGTTAAAGGAAAATCTATATTAATAATAGATGATGTAATGACAACCGGGGCAACCTTAAACGAAGCTTCTAAAGCTTTAAAAAATAAAGGTGCAAGCAAAGTTTATGTTATGGTACTTGCAAGAAGTATTCTTTAAAGGAGATAACTATGTTAAAGTTAAGTCTTTCCCAAATAGAAGTAAAAGATGATTTAAAAATTAATTTACAAAAAATTAAAGATTTTATCAAAATTTCTAAAGGAGAACTTGTTATTTTTCCAGAACTCGCTTTAACGAGCTATAAATTTAATTTTCTTTCTTTTTCTCAAGAAATTATTGATTCTGCCTTGCAAGAAATTCAAAAATTAACTAATACTTACAAAAAATCTGTTTTAATTGGTGCTCCCTTTTATAAAAATAACCAAATTTACAATGCTACCTATTTCATTTCTTCTCAAAAAATAGAAGTAGTAGCTGAAAAATTTTTACTCTTTCCCGGAATAGATAAAAATTTTTCTCCTGGTAAGAGAAGAAAAATTATTGAAATGAATGGTTTCAGACTTGGGGTTGTTATATGCTTTGAGTTAAGAAGTCCTGAAATAATAAGAAATTTAATAAAGGAGGGAATGGATATACTGGTTGTTGTTGCCCAATGGCCAGAGGCAAGATTAAATCACTGGGAGAGCCTTCTTAAAGTGAGAGCTGTAGAAAATCAAATATTTGTAGTAGGAGTAAATGCTATTTCAGAGATAGATAATATTAAAATGCTTGGTAAATCTTTAGCCTTTTCTCCTTTAGGTAATTCCCTTTCAGAAAAATCAGAAAAAGAAAAAATTTTAGAAGTTATTATACCAAAAGAAAAAGAAAAAATCCCCTACCCCTTTAAAACTCCCTATTTAGAATTTTCTGAAAAAATAAAATCCATAGAAGAGGTAAAGCAACTTATAAAAAAAAGAAGAGAAAAAGGTCAAATTATGGTTTTTACTAATGGATGCTTTGATATCTTACATGTAGGACACGTTCATTATTTAAGTTCTGCAAGAAGTTTGGGGGATTTTTTAGTAGTAGGGGTAAATAGTGATGAATCTGTAAAAAAAATTAAAGGTCCTTTAAGACCTATTAACTCAGAGAGAGAAAGAGCTTATACTCTCTCAGCTTTGGAATGTGTAGATTACATTGTTTTCTTTGATGAGGAAACACCAGAAAACCTAATAAAAGAGCTAAAACCTGATATTCTTGTTAAAGGTGCTGATTGGGAAGAAGAAAAAATTGTAGGAGCAACTTTTGTTAAAAGTTACGGTGGTAAAGTAGAAAGAGTACCTTTTAAATTTGATGTCTCAACCACTAAAATTATAGAAAAAATTTTGAAAATTTATAAAGATTAAGCTATCTTATCAAGTAAGTTAGCAATCATTGCACGAGCAATTTCTCGGTTAGAAACGTTATAAGTGCCTGATTGAATTTGTGCCTTTATTTGAGCAACTTTTTCTTCTCTAATCTCTGGCATGGAAAGAATTTTTTGAATTGCACTTTCTATCAATTTTTGGGATGAAACTTCTACCACTTCGGTCTGAGAGGAAGGTTTTTCTTTAATTTTTGCAGATCCAACTTTTAAATTTTCTTCTTTTTTGCTTACTTCTTTTAAATTTTTAAGTATATTCTTAAGATCTTCTAAAATTTTAGGAGAATATCCACTAATTTTCATAAAGTTCACCTCAATTTGTATAATATATCGTCACCATTTAATTTTACTTTAATGTTTTTTAAATTTTTGTCAAGTTAAATTTTTCTCAAAACCTCGCAGTAGTAATAGGAGGTATGGCAAGTCTTCTAATATGAATTTCTCTTTCTCTCCAGTCCTTAAGTGCTTTAACCCAGAGATCTAAATAAATTTTTTTACCAAGTAAAAATTCAAGTTCCTCTCTTGCTAAAATTCCTATTTTTTTAAGCATTTTTCCACCTTTACCGATAATAATCCCTTTTTGAGAATCTTTTTCAATAAATATAGTTGCCTGAATATATAAAAGATTTTTTTCAGGCTCTTCCCTTATTTCTTCAACTTTAACAGCAGATGAATAAGGAATTTCCTGATAGGTGAGTAAAAAAATTTTTTCACGAATTATTTCTGCTATTAGCAAATCTAAGGGTAAATCTGTAACCCTTTCTGGTTCATAATAAAAGGGGCCCTCTGGTAAAAGATTTACAAGCTCATCAAGCAATCTGTCAAGTCCGTCATTTTTTAAAGCTGAAATAGGAATAATAGCTTTAAAGTCATAAAGTTTTGAAAAATAATCTATAATAGGAAGAAGTTCCTCTTTTTTTATAAGATCTATTTTATTTAAGGCCAAAATAGTAGGCTTTTTAGCTTCTTTTATTAAATCTAAAATTTTTTCTTCTTCAGGAATGCGATGAGTAACGTCCATAACCCAGAGAATAATATCTACATCCTGCAAAATGCTGAGAGCTTCTTTTACCATCATTTGATTAAATAAATCCTTTGCCTTATAAATACCTGGGGTATCAACAAAAATAATCTGGAAATTATCTTTGGTTAAAATACCTTTTATATTAAATCTTGTAGTTTGAGGTTTTGGGCTTACTATGGAAACTTTAGTTCCCAAGAGCTGGTTTAAAAGAGTTGATTTCCCTACATTGGGGAGACCAATAATTCCCACAAAACCTGATTTAGTAGTTTTTAAATTATTTTTTGTCATTACAGTCTGTCTTATTTATTAATAATTTTAAAGCCCTTTTAGCTGCTAAAAGTTCTGCTTCTTTTTTAGAGGTTCCTTTAGCTTTAGCAATTATTTCTCCATTTAATTTAATTCCTATTTCAAATTTGGGATTATGAGAAGGACCTAAGATAGACAAAACTTCATATTCTGGTGTTTTATGATAAAATTTTTGAGCCAATTCTTGAAGCTGGGTTTTATAATCTTTTATTTTCTTTTGATGAAATTTTACAAAGTAAGGAGAAAACCAATTTTTAATCTTTTCAAAAGTAATAGAAAAACCCCCTTCTAAAAATAGAGCTCCTATAAGTGCTTCCATAGCTCTTGCACAAATATTTTCTTTACTTTTCTTATCAAGTTTTTCTTCTCTTTTACCAAGATAAATATACTCACAAAGATTTAATTTTTTAGAAATCTTCACTAAAGTATTTTTACAAATAAGATATGCTCTTTTCTGAGTAAGCTCTCCTTCTCTATTCTCTTTAAATTTTTGGAAAAGTAAAAGAGAGATACACAAATTTAAAACTGAATCTCCTAAGAATTCAAGTCTTTCATTATCTTCCCACTTAATATCCTTATGACTTCTTTTATAGGATTTGTGAGTTAATGCGCTTTTTAGAAGATCTTTGTTTTTAAATTTAAAATTAAGAGCCTTCTCTAAATCTTCCAAGTTTTTTTCCATTATTTGGCAACAAGAAAGGCTGACCTAAATCTTTCTTTCTTAAGCTCTTCAGCTAATTTGAACGCTTCATCAAGGTCCCTTGCAAGATAAATTTGAACTCTATAAAAGATAGTGTTATCTTTGTAAAAAGTTTCTATATTTACTTTTTCAAATTCTCTTTCAAGTTCTAATTTTAATTTTAAAGCATTCTGATAATATTTAAAAGCTCCTACTTGAAGATAAAATTCTCTAAATCTTATATTAGGAATATTTTTAAAGACTATTCCCTTATCTGTAAGTATTCCCTCACTTAAAGCTACTATTTTTACTTTGGAAAGCCCTTTTCCTACGATTCCTAATTCTTTTGCTGCAGCATAACTTAAATCTATACATCTATCTTCTATAAATGGCCCTCTGTCATTTATTCTTACAACCACTTCTCTATCATTTTCCAAATTTTTAACCAGGACATAAGTTCCTAAGGGTAAGATTTTGTGAGCTGCGGTAAAATCATGCATGTTATAAATTTCTCCACTGGAACTTTGGTTTTGATGAAAACCAGGACCATACCAAGAAGCTATACATACTTCTTCATAACCTTCTGCTGAGGGTAAAGGGAAATAGGTTTTTCCATTTATAGTGTAGGGTTTAAGCCAAGCTGGAACTATTTTTGAATAATCTCCATAGCTATATTCTGAGGTAACTCTGGGTGGTCTTGCACAGGAGGTTAAAATAATTAAAATCCAAACAAAATAAAAAAATTTCTTCATTTTACTTTCCACTTAGCTTTTCAGCTATTTTTTTAGCAAAATAAGTAATAATCAAATCTGCTCCTGCTCTTTTAATAGAGATTAAACTTTCCCAAAGAATTTTTTCTTCATCAAGCCATCCTAATTTAGATGCAGCTTTTATCATGGCATATTCTCCACTTACCTGATAAGCTGCTACAGGATAATTAAATTCATTTCTTATCATTTTTATAATATCTAAATAAGGCATAGCTGGTTTTACCATTATTATATCGGCACCCTCTTCTATATCTAAATAGGCTTCTCTTAAAGCTTCTCTGCTATTTGCTGGATCCATCTGATAGGAGCGTCTGTCTCCAAATTTAGGAGCTGATTCTGCAGCTTCTCTGAAAGGCCCGTAAAAGGCTGAACAGTATTTAACTGCGTAGCTCATAATAGCAATGTGAGAAAATCCTGCTTCATCAAGAGCTTCTCTTATTCTTCCCACTCTTCCATCCATCATATCAGAGGGAGCAACTATATCTGCTCCTGCCTTTGCATGAGAGACTGCAATTTTGGCAAGAACTTCTAAGGTTAAATCATTATCCACTTCTCCGTTTTTTATAATTCCACAATGCCCATGAGAAGTATATTCACAAAGACAAACATCAGTAATTACAATTAGTTCTGGGAATTTGTCTTTTATTGCTCTTACTGCCTTTTGAATTATTCCTTTTTCTATATAAGCAGATGTTCCTACTTCATCCTTTTTATCAGGTATTCCAAAAAGTAAAACCGCCCTTATTCCTAATTGAGTAGCCTCTTTTATTTCTTCTAAAACTTTATCAATAGAAAATCTATAAACCTCTGGCATAGACTTTACTTCTTGTTTAATATTTTTTCCTTCGCAGATAAAAAGGGGATAAATTAAATCATTTATGGTAAGATGGGTTTCCCTAATCAGGGATCTTATATTTTCAGTTCTTCTAAGTCTTCTGGGACGATATTCAGGAAAAAGCATTTTTAAATCCCTCCTTATTCAAAACTTAATGCCTTTTCTAAATAGTTATAAAATTTTTTAAGATCTTCTTTATAATTCTCAGTAAGATGGATCATAATAACTGGTTTTTTCTTTTCTTCTAAAGCTTTAAAGTCCCCACAGGCTTGAGCAAATTGCTGATCCCAGAAAGTATAACCTTCTCCAGGGATAATTTGCTCAGCCTTTCTTCCTTTCCTTGTAAATATTATAAATCTTGCAATTATAGGACCACCTTTATAAAGTTGACCAGAGGAATGTAAATATCTCGGACCAAAACCAAAAACGGTGCTACAAATTTTTTTCTCCCTTACCAGGGTTCTAAAATCTCTAAAAATTTCTTCTAATTCTGGGTCAATAGGCAAATAAGCTAAAAATCCTATATAAATCCAGGGAGAAAGATCTTTAAAAAGCTTCTTAAGTAAAGCAGTAAATTTGGGATATTCAATAGTTACAGTTTTTTCATAAAAAAATCCCCAATTTGTTTCTTCATCCAAATAAAACTCTATTCCAAAATCCTTTTCTTTTTTGAACTTTTCTAAAAATTCTTTTGTTTTTTGTTTGGTAAGAACCACATCAGGTTCATCAAAAGGATTAAGGCTCATAAAATGTCCACAAAGGGCTATAGCAAGCATCCATCTATAAACTTCTGCAAAAATTTCGTATCTATCCTCTAAGGAAATAGTTTTTATAGGAAAACCTTCTTCTCTTAATTCCATTATTAGTCTCTGATAAATTTTCTCTCTTCCTTTAAGAGTTAAATAAATAAAAGCTCTGTCAGTTCCGTAAACTGTGGGTGAACCCGGGGATTCTCCTACTATAGGAACAATACCTGTATATTCCTTTCCCAAACTTTCTGCAACAAGCTGTTCTAACCAAAGGATAAAAGGTTTAAGAAGGGGGTCACTTATAAAGGTAAGTTTATCCTGTCCTTGAATGTATCTTTCCATTAAAAATTCTGCCAAACTTGCAGAAAGATTATATCCCCAGGGAATATCAGGTAAACAAGCTTCATACATATTTTTAGCATAGTATAAAGCTTTATTAATATCTAAACCGAGAAGACAAGCTGGTAAGAAACCTATTTCAGTGAGTGCTGCATATCTTCCTCCTATAAAAGGAGGATGATGAAAAATTTTTTTAAATCTAAGTTCCTTAGCAAGATTTTCTAAAGGAGATCCTGGATCAGTTAAAGCTACAAAATTTTCTCCAGGATTAGATTTTAAATTTTCTAATTTTTCCCAGAAATATTTAAGTTGAGAAAGGGTTTCAATGGTAGTCCCTGATTTTGAGACTATTACAAATAAAGTTTTTTCAAGAGGAAGGTCTTCTATTTGAGAAATGTTTTCTGGATCATTAGTGTCAAGAACATAAAAATTGGGATATCCTTCTTTTGGTCCAAAGATTTGTAGTAAAACAAGAGGGAAAAGAGCAGAGCCTCCCATTCCACACCAAACTACATTTGAAAATTCACTTTTTATTTTTTCTGCAAAACCTTTAAGCTCTCCTATTTTGGGTAAAATGTAATTAGGACCTTCTATCCAATCGAGTCTTTCTCTTATTTGTTTTTGAATTTCTTTATCAGAAGAAAAGATTTCTGGATTTTTTTTAAAAAGTTTTTCTAGGATTTCTTTTTTTGTTTCCTCTACAAGATTTTTTGGTCTTTTTATTCTTCCTATATCTTTATAAGTTTTTTTAATAATAAAAGGCTTTTCTTGCATCGAAGGCTCCATTTTTTAAAAATTTAATTCATTAATAAAGGACATTTTAAAAGATCAAAAGGTTTTGTCAAGTTTTGCTAATTCTTAAACTAATGTTTATTAATCTTTAAATTTATTTTATTTTTTAATTTTTTTTTAAAATCTATTTGAATTTTTTTAAAATTTATTATAAAATTTAAACTTTAAAAACTAAAGGGGGGTGCAAAATGAGGAAAAGCTTATTTTTTATGTTATCCATTTTTATTTTATTGATGGTAAAGGTTTCTTTAGCAACTAATGGAGATAATTTGATAGGTGTTACTCCAATTTCAAGAGGTATGGGAGGAATAGGAGTAGGTATGCCAGTAGGACCAATTGATAGTGTATTTAGAAATCCTGCTTGGCTAAGTTATTATCCCAATTTTCATTTTAGTTTTGGTGGAATTCTTTTTATGCCTCATGTTAAAGGAAAAACTAATGTTACCCCAACAGGTCCTTTAAATCCACCTGCTTCTGAAACAAGTGATGCTAATGTTTTTATTGTACCAGAAATAGGTTTAATAAATCCTATAAATTCTAAATTGTTTTTTGGTCTTGGAGCCTATGGAGTTTCTGGTATGGGAGTTGATTATAGAGACAAAGATCCAAGATTAGCTAACATGCATACCAATTTTGCTTTTATGAGATTTATTCCAGCTATAACTTATAAAATTAATGATAATTTTTCAATTTCTGGTGCAATTCATGTAGCTTATGGAAACCTTGATATGGGTGCAACTATGTGTAGTAATGCTACAAATTGCTGGAATGCTGGAGGAGGAGCTTCTCAAGATTTTGGAATTGGTGCTCAAATAGGTTTAGCCTATAATTTTAAAGATTTTCTTTTTATAGGCTTGACTTATCAAACTCCAGTTAAAATGACTTATAAAGATGTATTTGATACCAATGGAGATAGAAATTATGAAGATTTAAAACTTTCTCAACCTCAGGAAATTGCTTTGGGAATAGGAATTAAGCCTAATGAAAAATTAAAACTGGGTTTAGATCTAAGATGGATTAATTGGGAGGATGCAGAAGGATATGAGGATTTTCAATGGAAGGATCAGTGGGTTATTGCCATAGGTGGAGAATATAAGCCAATACCCAAATTAGCTTTAAGAGCAGGTTATAATTATGCTAAAACACCTATTAGGGGTGGTGCAAAAAACATTATGAATTCTAACAATATCCCTGATTTTGAAGTACCTTTTAGTGATTTTAATATAGCTTGGTTTAATTTGCTTGGGTTTCCTGCTATTACTGAACATCATGTTACTTTGGGATTAGGATATCAATTTACTAAAAACTTTAGCATTGATATAGCTTATAAATATGCCTTTAATAAAAAAGTAAAAGCTACAGATAACATGGGAATGGGGTTAATGGTTGAAGGTCAAAATGAACAAAATGCTCTTTCTATAGGATTAAATTGGAAGTTTTAAAAACTTTAATAAAAAAATAAACTTTAGAAAAAGGAGGTGTAATAAATGGAAGAAAAAAGGAAGAAAAGAGTTCTTCTAATTTGTCCTGATAATACCTTGGATACTGTTTATCCTGCGCTTATTTTGTCCTTACAGGCCGCAAGAGCAGGTGCAGAATCTATGGTATTTTTTACTTTTGATGGGATTAAAGTAGTCTTAAAAAATGGAATAAAAAAAGTAAAATATTATCCAAAAGGTTTATTGGGTGCTATTCCAGGAATACCAACACTTTTTACCAAATTAATGATTAAATTTGCTGAAGAAAGAGCTGGAATTCCTTCTCCTGATTTGCTTATGGAAATGTGTCAGATAGAGGGAGTTAAATTTTATGCCTGTCATATGACTATACAGATGGGAAAGATACAAAAAGAACAACTTATTGAGGGAGTAGAAATAATTGATGCAGAAGGATATATGAAACTTGCTTTAGAAGCAGATATAAACATGTTTATTTAAAAATACTTTTAAAAAGTTGAAAAAATCTTCCTTCATATTAAATTTTAATTTGAGTTTAGCGGGAGTGGCGGAATGGTAGACGCTCCGGACTTAGGATCCGGTGGGGAATTTTCCCCGTGAGGGTTCAAATCCCTCCTCCCGCATTTTAAAAAGATTAAAAATTTTGCTATAGAATTAATTTGATATAGAATAAAAAAATTTAACGAAAATAAACATCAGAAATATTAGAAGAGGCATAATCAGCAATATTGGATATGAAAATTGCTCTATCCTCATTTGACATTTTTATAAACTGAACTCCCAAATAGGTATGAAAATTTTCTTTTTTTACCCATTTTATTTCACTTTCAGCTTTTATAGGATAATTCCACTTTATTACTAAGTAAATATTTTCTTTTTTTTCAATAGGAAGATCTCGATCAGTTTTAAATTTTGCTCCTTCTATACTTATATCTAAAATTTCTACAGGGAAAGAATGTCCACTTTGAGTTGCAGCTTTACCTTTCAGTCTTATTTTATACCTTAAATATCTTCTTCTGTCTATCATCGTCTGTTAGTTAATTATTAAATTTATTTATTTTAATTATTAAAAAATAAATGTCAAGAATTATTTTTTAGATATTCTTGTTTTTACCAAGTCAAGCTGATAGCCATAGATATGAGCTCCTGCTGAATAAGCATACATTGGTCCATTTTCTAATTCTGCTTCCATAGCTACATATTGTTTAAGTAGTTCTATTCCTCCGAGATTTGTAGGAAATCCTGCCCATAAATCCCAGCTTCTAAAATAAACTGAAACTGTTAAAATAAGTTTTTCTTCAACAGGTATGACTTTAAAATCTATTATTCTCAAACAGGGTGGATCAAGTTTTCCATCTTTGCCATAACAAATATCATGATCTTCCGGGGTCCCCACTTCAATAACTGCCTGATTGGTAAGAGGGGTCTCTCTAAGCATTTTAATTATCCTTTCAAGTTGGGTTCCTCCTTTTGGCATAGGATAATGAATCCTTGAAGAATAACGATAGGTTTCATTAGGAGCAAGTTCAGGATTCATAAGATATTCAGCAAAATAATCTTGAATATATTCCATATTTGTGGGAGAGGGAATTCCAAGATGAGGAGGTATTTCAGGAACCATATCTTCCCAAGGTCTTTCTATAAATACCGCAAGAGAGGGAAGCTGATATCTTATTTGTTCTTTTTCAAAAGACCCCTTCTGAATAGGCTGAAGATAACCTCTCTCAAGTATGTGATAAATTATCTGAAACCATGCATCAGAAATAGTCTTAGCAAAAATTACCAGAGGTTGTAAATTAATCTGCATAATTCTAAATAACTAAATTATTTTTGGTTTTTTTAATTTTAAAATAAATTTTAGGAAAAGGTAGTCTAATTTTAAAACCTATATAAAATTTATTGACACAAAAAAGTTTTATGCTAATATTTTGAGTTTGATTTAAGTAAGTACTTACATATTATTTTTAACTTATGATAAAGGATAAGAAAAAGATAGGATTTTTTATTCTTATTGCTTTAGCTTTTTTCTTTCTTTGCTGGCTTTTTTATTTTCTCTGGCATAGATATCACTATGCAGTAACTGATGCAGTATTTGTTCAAGCTGACAATCTTATATATGTAAGTTTTCCAAAAGTTAATGGGAGACTTGTTAAACTCTATAAAAATGAGGGAGATTGGGTAAAAAAAGAAGAAATTCTTGCAGAATTAGAAAGTATAGATTATGCCCTTAAAGTTGCTCAATTAGAAAAAGCTTTAAAAGAGGTGGAAAACCAACAAAGTGCTCTTGGATTTAATATTGTAAAACTTGAAAGAGAAATACCTTTAAAAATAGATCAGCTTATGAGACAAAAAGATAGATTAAAAGAAGAAGAAAAAGCTAAACTTTATGAGGTAGAAAAGTTAAAGGCTCGCTTAACCCAAATAAGAAAAGATAAAGCAAGATATGAAAAACTTTATAAAGACGGAGTAATTTCTGCTCATGATTTAGAGGAAATTCAAACTCAAGAAAAAGAGCTGGAGAATGAAATTTCATCAACTGAGGCTGAATTTTTAGCTATAAAAAAACAACAAGAAGAAGTTGATAAAAATATAGCTCTTACTTTAAACGAGAAAAATATGGTTCTTGCTTATAAATCCTTTTTACTTTCTTTAGAAGCTAAAAAGAAAAATTTAGAAAAGCAAAAAGAAGAAGCTGAGGTTTATCATGCCTACACCAAACTTTATAGTCCTGTTGATGGAACAATTGCTAAAAAATTTCATTCAGAAGGAGATGTTTTAAGTCCTGGAGAGCCTGTTTATGCTATAGTTGATCCCAATTCTTTTTATATTCTCGTTTTATTAGAAGAAACAAAACTTAGAGGAGTTAAAAAGGGATGTCCAGCTAAAATAAAGCTTGATGCCTATCCAGACAAAGATTTTGAAGGAGTAGTAGATGAAGTATTACCAGCTTCAGCTGCTACCTTTGCTCTTGTTCCGAGAGATATCTCAGCTGGAGAATTTACCAAACTTGCTCAAAGAATTTATGTAAAAATAAAAATAACCAAGGGAGATAGAAATCTTCTTAGGGTTGGTCTTGGTGGAGAAGTAGAAATTAAGAGATTTCTTTAAATAAAGACCTTTTAAATTATGCCCTTCCCTATAGAACCACATCTCACAGTAAAGGCTTACAAAATAATTTCTACTAAAGATAGAATTTTTATTACTATTTCTGTAATGATTGGTACTTTTATGGCTATTCTTGATACAACTATTGTAGATGTGGTTTTACCTAAAATGATAGCGCCTCTTGCTACAGACCTTTATGGAATTCAATGGGTTATTACAAGTTATATGATAGCTGCAGCAACTGCCCTTTTGTTTGTAGAAAATTTTTCCAAATATATTGGCTATTCCTATACCTTTATAACTGGAATGACTATTTTTGTCATTGCAAGTTTTTTTTGTGCAAGTGCTACATCTTTAGCTCAAATGGTTATATTTAGAAGTATTCAAGGTATGGGAGAAGCATTTATTATGGCTTGTGCTCAAACTATTCTTATGCTTGTTTATCCTCCTGAAAAAAGAGGTACAGCCCTTGGAATTTATGGACTTGGGGTAAGCTTCGCTCCTGCCTTAGGTCCTACAGTAGGGGGCTTTATTACAGAACATCTTAATTGGAGATGGATCTTTTACATAAATATCCCTATTGGTATTTTAAATATTCTTTCTTCTTTTATAGTGTTGCCAAAATTTCTTGGGAAAATAAAAGTTTTTCATTTTAATTTTATAAGCTATTTTTTTGTTGCTACAGCTACCATCTCTTTACTTATCATGTTATCTAAGGGACAACAGCAGGGATGGTTTCAATCTCTTTTTATTATAGAGTGTTTTTTTATAACTCTTATTTCTTTTTTTCTATTTTTTGCAAGTGAACTCTATGCTTCAATCCATTCTAAAAATACTTTAGTAAACTGGAAAATATTTAAATTTCCTGAATATAGTTTAAGTATGGGGCTTTACTTTTTTATTCTTGGGTTTGTATTATATCAAATTTTTTATCTTCTTCCTATTTATTATGAAAACTTAAAAGGATTGACCACTTTTCAAGCGGGACTTCATATGTTACCTCCTGCAATGTTAATAGGTATTTTTAGTATCACTGCTGGTATACTTTCTGATAGGATCTCACCTTTAATTATTTTAGTTATAGATTGGTTTTTCCTTTTAATAACTACCTTTTTCATATTTCCTAAGCTTAATTATTATACTCCTGCTCATAAAGCAGTTCTTTTAACTTTACCCTTAGGAATAAGTGTGGGAATTTTCTTTTCTCCTATAACGACTTTTGCTATGAGAAACCTAGGTGAATTAACAGGTCTTGGGGTATCACTTATGCATTATATAAGATTTTTGGGAGGCTCCTTTGGAACAGCTATCTCAACTAATCATTTGGAAAGGCATACCAATGAATATTTTTTAAGAATAAATGAATTACAAAACTGGGCTTATGTAAAACAATTTGTTTATTCTAAAATCTTTCTTATAGAAAAGTTTTTTCCTTTTGGGACTTCTCTTAAAAAATCTAAAGCCCTTTTATACCATGCTCAATACATTCAAGCTTTAAGCTGGAGTTTTCAAGAAACTTTTAGAAGTGTTGGATTTTGGGTTATTATAGGAGGAATTTTTTTAACTATCCTTTTAATAATTAATCTAAAATCTTATTTTAAAAAATTTTATTTACAAGATCCCTGCTGATCTATAATACAAGCTCCCTGCGAAGTATTATTATTTCCTATAGGGAGGGTTTCACCTTCCATCTTAATTTGAGATCCTTCTTTTTTTATTATTTTTATTTCAGTACTTTTGGGCTTTTTATAATCCTTTTCCAAACTTTCTTTTTCCTCAATTCCATATTTTTCTTTAAGCCAATTTTTAATATTACTTTCTCCCTCAATTACTAAAGTTTTATTATTTTCTTTATAAATTAAAATGGGGATATTTTTATACTTTAATAACCTTATTAAAGAAATAGTTTCGCTTGCATCATAGAGTTTTAGAGAAATGTTATGCTCCTTAGCGAATTTTTCTACTTCTTCACAAAAGGGACAATTTTTTTTATAAATAAGAACTGGAGAATTAAATTCTAAAGGCTTAAAAGGAACTTTTACCAAAAAAGTAGCTAAAAAAAGAGAAAGGCATCCTAAAAAAGCTATTTTATAAATAGAAGTATTTTTAGAAGATTCACTAACAAAAAATAAAGTTTTTTCTTTTAAAGGAATTTTATAGTCTAAAAGAAAACATAAAAAAATGAGCCCTGCTATAATTAAACAATAAGAGCAGTATTCATTTAGAATCCATTTTTGAAAACCTAAAAAATATCCTTGAACTATTATTGCTAAAGCAAGTATATAAGTTCTTAGATTTAAAAGCCATATAGATTTTACTTCTAAAAGATCAAGGAAAGAAACAATGGTTAGATAAAAAAAGAGTAGAAGTCCTATATAATTTAAAAGATTATAAGTATTAAAAACATGAACTAAGGAACAGCCTTCACTTTCACATAAAGTTTTTTGTTGAAAGTTTAGATAAATTTCTAAAGCTATTAAAATCAGTCCTATTATACTTAAAAGAAAGAAAAGAAACTTTATTTTTTTTGGCTCTTTAGTTTTAGGAGTCATTTAATCAGGAACTTTTTCCTTTTAAAATTTTATAAGCTGAATCAAAGATTTTAATAGCACAGTAAGGTCCGCACATGGTGCAGGCTTTGCTTTGAGAAATTCCACCTTCAATTCTATATTTTCTTGCCTTTTCTGGATCAATAGAAAGTTCAATTTGAGCATCCCAATCAAGTCTTGCTCTTGCTTTTGCCATTTCTAAATCCCATTCCCAAGCCCCTTTAACACCTTTCACAAGATCAGCTATATGGGCGGCTATTTTAGAAGCTATAAGTCCTTCTTTTACATCTTCAATTGTAGGAAGTCTTAAATGTTCTGCTGGGGTAAGATAGCATAAAAAGTCAGCTCCCGCAGCTCCAGCTATAGCTCCACCTACAGCTCCTACTAAATGGTCATATCCTGGAGCAATATCTGTGGGAAGTGGTCCCAAAACATAAAAAGGAGCTCCATGACAAAGTTTTTTCTCCAATTTAACATTAGCTTCAATTTGTTCTAAAGGAACATGTCCTGGACCCTCAATTATTACTTGAACACCTTTATCCCAAGCTCTCAAAGTTAATTCTCCAAGTATTATTAATTCCTGAATTTGTCCTCCATCAGTGGCATCAGCAATACAACCAGGTCTTATACCATCACCTAAGGAAAGAGTAATATCATAATTATATGCAATTTCAAGAAGCTCATCAAAGTATTCATAAAGAGGATTTTCTTTATTATTATAAACCATCCATTCTGCAATAAAAGAACCTCCTCGAGAAACCATTCCAAGTATCCTTTCTTTATTTTTAAGTCTTTCTAAGCTTTGTTTGGTAACTCCGCAATGAACCGTCATAAAATCTATACCATCTTCAGCTTGTTTTTCTATTACTTTAAAAATTTCAGAAACTGTCATTTCAACAATGGATTTATGATGTTTTTCAACTGCTTCAATAGCTGCCTGATAAACAGGGACAGTACCAAGAGGAACAGAACAATTTTCTCTAATAAGTTTTCTTATTTCGTCTAGCTCTCCTCCTGTGGAAAGATCCATTACAGTATCTGTCCCGTATTTTAGTGCTATTTCAAGCTTTTTTAACTCCTCATCTATAGATAACCTATCCTTGGAAGTTCCTATATTAACATTTACTTTTGTTCTTAAGCCTTTCCCAATAGCGCAAGGTTTTGTAACTTTACTTTTTTTATTTTTACAAATTACTATATGACCTTTAGCTATTCCCTCTCTCAAGTATTCTACCTCTACTCCTTCAACTTCTGCACAAACTTTCATTTCCTCTGTAATTTCACCTTTTTCTGCAAGTCTTTTTAAAGTGCTCATAATTTAAAATTACCCTCCTTTTTGCAAAATTTTTCACAAAAAATAATTATTTAAATTAAAAATTATACCCTAAAATTAAAAAATTTCTCAAAAAAAAGAAAAATTTCACTACTTAAAGAAATTATTGATAAACCTCTAAACAGATTTGATCCTTTTGGTGAAGTTCTTTAAAATAAACAGAAACATATTCATTAAAATCAATATTTTTAACCTTAAGTCCCACATAATTTGGTTCTATAGGAAACTCTCTACCTCCTCTATCTACTAAAACTGCAAGTTCTATTTTTTTAGGACGTCCCATATCTATAAGAGCATCCATAGCTGCTCTAACAGTTCTTCCAGTATATATAACATCATCAACTAAAATGATATTAACATCTTCTATAGAAAAAGGTATTTCTGTTTTTTTAACTTTAGGATAATTGGTAATTCTTGTCCAGTCATCTCTATATAAAGTTATGTCAAGATATCCTATAGGTATTTCAACTCCTGTTTTTTGAAAAAGTAATTCTCTTAATCTGTTAGCAAAAGGAGCACCCCCTGTTTGAATACCAATTAAAGCAACCTTTTCTAAAATAGGATATTTTTTTAATATTTGTTCAGCAACTTTTTCAGTAAGTTTTTTAATTCTTTTAGGACCTGCTATTACTTTTTTAATTTTTTGAGTTAAAATTTGATTATCCATAATGTTTGCATATAAACACAGTTTAAAAAATTTGCAAGGGTAAAACCATGATAAACGAAGTAACTTATAGAGTAATTTATGGAGATACCGATTGCGGAGAGGTTATGTATTATGGAAATTATCTTCGTCTTTTTGAAATAGGAAGAGCTGAATTAATTCGTTCTGCAGGCATAAGTTATAAAGAAATAGAAGAAAAAAGGGGAATTATTTTACCTGTTGTTGAAAGTTTTATTAAATATAAGGCTTCTGCTAAATATGATGACCTTTTAACTATAAAAACTTCTTTAAAGGAACTAAAATCTTATAAAGTGGTATTTGAATATAAAATCTTTAAAAACAATGACCTTATAACTGAGGGATATACTGTTCATGTGCCTATTAATAAAGAGGGCAAGATTGTAAAGTTTCCTAAAGATATTTATCAAATATTATACTCCCTTTTAGAAAAATAAACCTTTTAAAAAGGCTTTATGGAAATAGGAATTGTTGGTCTTCCAAATGTTGGTAAGTCAACTATTTTTAATGCATTAATTCAAACTAACAAAGCTGAAGTTGCCAATTACCCTTTTTGTACTATAGAGCCAAATGTGGGAATAGTTAATGTTCCAGATGAAAGGGTGTATAAAATTTGCGAGCTTGAAAAAAGTAAAAAAGCAACCCCAGCAACTATAAAATTTATTGATATAGCTGGGCTTGTTAAAGGTGCAAGTAAAGGTGAAGGATTAGGGAATCAATTTCTTTCTTATATAAGACAGGTTTCTGCCATTGCTCATGTAATAAGATGTTTTGAAGATCAAAATATTTCTCATGTGGAAGGTTATATAGATCCTGTAAGAGATGCAGAGATAGTGGAAGTAGAACTTATAATGGCGGATCTTAAAACTTTGGAAAAAAGACTTGAAAAAACAAAAAAACTTATAAAAGCTGAGCTTGAAACTTTAATGAAAGCAAAAAGTATACTTGAGGAACTTAAACCTTTAAGAGAAAATTTAAAACTTTTTGGTGATTCTGAAACAAACTTTTTAAAAAAGGAACTTTTTTTACTTACTATAAAACCTATGATGTATATTGCTAATATTTCTGAAAAGGATCTTCCTGAAGGAGAAAACAATCCTTTAATAATTAAACTTAAAGAATTTGCTTTGAAAAAGGGAATTCCTATTATAATTCTTTGTGGGAAAATTGAACAAGAATTGATAGAATTGTCTAAAGAGGAAAGAAAGGAATTTATGGAAGTACTTAATTTAAAAGAATCTGGTCTTAATAAATTGATTAAGATTGGTTATAAATTGTTAGATCTAATTACTTTTTTTACTACTAATCCAAAAGAAACAAGGGCTTGGACAATAAAAAAAGGAACAAAAGCTTTAAAAGCTGCAGGGAAAATACATTCTGATATGGAAAGAGGGTTTATTGCAGCTGAAGTTATTAATTATGAGGATTATATTAAAATAGGCTCTCTTCACAAAGCAAAAGAGTTAGGATTAATAAAAATAGAAGGGAAAGACTATGAAATAAAAGATGGAGATATAATTTATTTTAGATTTAACGTGTAAAATTTAAAAAAATTAAAAAAAATTTCGCTAAAAATTATCTTGAATTTAATTATTTAAACTTTATAATTTTTTATAGGAATAAATGGGAGTTATTTAATGTTAAAAGAACTTTTTCGTTTATTTACTCCTTATGAATGGATTATTACAAATAGGCTTGGAGGTTATGCTTCAGGAAATGCTTTCTTAGCTAACTCAAGAAAATATCACGGATTACTTATTGCTGGAAGGAAAAAAGGCGAAAGAACTCATTTAGTAAGTTCTGTAGAAGAAAAGGTTACTTTTTCTTCAGGATTAACCTATTTTCTTGATACAAACTTTTATAGAGATACTACCTATCCAGAAGGGTATGAATTAATAAAAGAATTTTTCTATCTTCCTTATCCCTTTTTTTATTTTGCTTATCCTCAAAGTAAAGATTTTTTTCTTAAAAAATCTATAAAAATGCATAAAGAAAAAAATTTAGTCCTTATAATTTATCATAATATAGGTACCTATCCTTTTAAGCTTGAAATTAGACCAAAATTTTCTTTCAGAAATCATCACGCTGTTCAATTTGAAAAGGACTGGAAAGAAGCTTCTGTTGAAATAAATATTTTTGAAAAGGAAGCAATTATCTTTAAAAATGAACTTGGTCTTTTTACTTACCTTTCAAAAGGAAAAATTTTTAAAGACCCCATTTTTTATTATCATGTTTATTATCCTATAGAAGAAATAAGAGGTTATGAAGCAATAGAAGATCTTTTTTCTCCTTTTAAAATTGAAGTTGAGCTTAATCCTAAAGAAGAGTTTTATTTAATCTTTAGTGACACTCCTATAAGGGATATAAATAAAGAAGTTGAGCTTATAGAAAATTATTATAAAAACTATCCTGAACTTGATCTGAATAAAAAGTCTTTTTCCCAGGAAGAATATTTTAAAATTTTAGCCCCTTTGGTTGAGAGCTTTTTATTAAAAGATGATATTATTGCAGGATTTCCTTGGTTTTATTGTTGGGGAAGAGATACTTTTATAGGACTTCCTGCAGTCTTTTATTTAGAAAATGGATTTGAAAAAGCTTATAACATATTTACTAAATACAAAAATTTAATGAAAAATGGACTTATTCCTAATGTAGTAAGTGATACCTCAGAAATAAATTATAATTCCATTGATGGAACTTTGTGGTTTGGGCTGCGCATTTTCCAATTTATAGAATTTTTTAAAGATAAAATTTCTGAAAGGGAGAAAAATGAATTACTCCAAGCTATTAAAGAAATTATAACCCAGTTTTTAACTAATTCCTTTTTACCTTTTAGAATTGATCCTGAAGATGGCTTTATTGAAATACCAGACAATATCAATTTAGCTTTAACTTGGATGGATGTTGTTATTGATGGGTTTCCTATTACTCCAAGATATGGCAAACCAATTGAGATTTCAGCCTTATGGTATAATTTGCTTAAGTTTGCTTCTAAATATTTGGAAGAATCTTTTATTAAGAAATACAAAATAAATTCTTTAATAAGAAAACAAAAGAAAAACTTTGCTAAGTATTTTAACGGAGAACTCTGGGCTGATAGGATTTACAAAGGGGAACCTATTTTTGAGATTCGTCCTAATTATATTATAGCTTTAAGTTTACCCTTTAATATATGTGACAAAAATCCTATGATAAAAGGGTTAGAACTTGCTAAAAAGGAGCTTCTTACTCCCTATGGACTAAGAAGTCTTTCTTCAAGGCATCCCAATTTTAGAAAAAACTACTTTGGAAGTCAATATTTAAGAGATCTTGCTTATCATAATGGAACGGTTTGGGTATGGCTTCTTTATCCCTATGCTGAAGTTTTGAAAAAAGTTTACAAAAATAAAAAAATTCTCAAAGAAGAACTCAACAAGCTGGTAAAACCTTTTAGAGATAAGATTATATCTGGGAAAATAGCAAGTATTCCAGAATTATATGATGGAGAAAATCCCTATTATCCTAAAGGAACTCATGCTCAATTTTGGTCAGTTGCTTCCCTTTTTCTTATAGAAAAAGAATTAAAAGCTTTAAAAGGATTATAGTATGAAAGTATTAATGCTTACTTGGGAATATCCCCCTTTTATAGTAGGTGGACTTGGTGTAGCCTGTTATGGACTTTTTAAAGCTCTTGCTGAAAAGGGAATAAAAATTTATATGATTTTACCAACCCAAGAAAAAGTTTTTTTTGAAATTTCCTCTTCCTGGGAAGCAGATTATCCAACTGCAAAAAAATGGGATAAAAAACATTTTGAGATTCTTCCTTTAAGTTTTTATGAATTTCATTATTTAGAACCGAAAGGAGCCTATTTATCTACTTATTTAACTTCAGTTATTAAAAAATGGGAGCCTCCCCAATTAAAGACTCAAATATTTTATGAAATTCCAACTGAAGTGTTGGAAAGATTAGAATTCCTTTTATCTCAAGATAATTTTCTAATTTCGAAGGTAAGTACTTATACAGAAAATGTATTAGAAATTAGTAAAGTTCTTGATTTTAATTTAATACATGCCCATGATTGGCTTACTTATCCTGCGGGCTTATTTTTAAAAAAACTATATAAGATTCCTTTAGTAACACATATTCATGCCACTGAATTTGATAGAGCACTCGGATTTGGGCATCCTATTATTCATGAAATAGAATATTTGGGATTAAATTTTTCAGATAGAGTAGTAGCAGTATCAAAATATACCTCAAATATTATAAAAGAGCATTATAAAATTCCTGAAGAAAAAATAAGAGTTATTTATAATGCCTTTTTGCCTCCTTCGAAACCGCCTGAAAAGATTAAAAAATTTAAAGAACCAGTTATTTTATTTTTGGGAAGGTTGACTATTCAAAAAGGACCTGGGATTTTTTTAGAATTTGCCAAAAAAATAATTAATACTTATGGTAAAAAAGTAAGGTTTTTGATAGCTGGAGCAGGAGAAATGGAAAGGCCTTTAATGTTAGAGGCTGCAAGTCTTGGAATAGGAACTCAAATTATGTTTACAGGTTTTCTTACTCGGAATGAGGTTGAAACTGCTTTAAGTATGAGTGATATAGTAGTTATGCCTTCTCCTTCTGAGCCATTTGGGCTTGTTGCACTTGAGGCTATGTCTTACGGATGTGCTTTAATTGTTTCTAAACAATCTGGAGTTTCTGAAATTATAGAAAATGCTTATAAAGTTGATTTTTGGGATATAGATAAAATGGTAGAGATAGTAATAGATTTACTTGAAAATCCTGAGAAATTAGCTGAAATTCAAGAAAAAGCTCAAAAGGAGGTTCAAAAATTTAAATGGGAAAATCAAGCTGAAGAAATGATTAATGTCTATAGAGAACTTGTATTTAATAGGATATGCTTTATATAATTTTTTATTTTCAAGTTCATCAACCCTTTAGAATAAATAAATATAGAGTTTTTGATATAAAAGAGAAAGTTAATTATTTTAACGAAGATTTAAATAAATATATATTTAATAAAGTTTCTGAAAGATGTTATATCCCTGTTAATAAACTTTTTAAAGACTTAATTTGTGCATCAGATGGGCGTTTTAAGCTCTCTTTTAGTATTACTGGTACTTTTTTAGAACAAGCTAAAAAATATCGTCCCGATGTTTTTGAATCTTTTTTAGATCTTGTTAAAACAGGTGGAGTTGAATTATTAAATGAAACCTATTACCATTCTCTTTCTTCTGTTTTTGATCTAAATGAATTTTTAGAACAAGTAGCGGAACATGAAAACCTTATAAAAAAAGAATTTGGATTCATTCCTACAGTTTTTAGAAATACTGAACTAATTTATTTTGATAAGCTTTCCGATATCCTTTTAAATCTTCCTCATATTAAGATTATCTTAATTGAGGGAGCTGAAAAAATATTAAAAGGAGCTTCCCCCTTGTATCCAAGAATTTCTTATAATCATGCCCATCTTCTCCTTTTAAAACATTATAGACTTTCAGATGATATTGCTTTTAGATTTAGTGACAAATTTTGGGGAGAATATCCCTTAACAGCTAAAAAATATGTTTCTTGGATAAAAAATTTAACTCTTATAGAAAAAGAAGGGAAAAATCTATATTTAAATCTATTTATGGATTATGAAACTTTTGGAGAACATCAGTGGAAAGAAAGTGGAATTTTTGAATTTATTAAAAGTATGATAGAATTGTTGTTAAAAGAAAGGGATATAGCTTTTCTTTTGCCATCAGAAGTGAGTTATACTTTAAATTACAAACCTAAAACTGTATCTGTTCCTGAGCCAACTTCTTGGGCAGATATAGAAAGGGATTTATCTGCATGGTTATCTAATTCCTTACAATGGAATGCTATGAAAACCTGTTATGAGTTATTAAAAAAAGCTAAAGAAAAGGGGGAAAAGAGTTTAATATCTATTCTTAAGAAACTCACTACTTCTGATCATTTTTATTATATGTGTATTAAATATTTTCAGGATGGAGATGTGCATAAGTATTTTTCTCCCTATTCTTCCCCTGAAGAAGTTTATAGGTATTATATGAATATATTAAGTGATATAGAAAATAGATTAGAGGAGTAAAGATATGGAATTTAAAAAATTTTTTGTTTATCCAAGAATTCCTGAAAATTTAAAAAAGCTTTTAGATCTTTCCAACAATCTTTGGTTTACTTGGAATTATGATGCTCTCTCAATTTTCTATAAAATTGATGCAGAAACTTTTAGAAGATTAAAATATAATGCTAAAAAATTTCTTTATTATCTTCCTAAACCCATATTTCAAAAACTTGAGAAAGATGAAAGATTTTTAATGGATTTAGAAGATATTTGGGAAACCTTTGAGGAATATAAAGAATATAAACATCCTCTAATAGAAAAGGCAAATATTACCAAGGAAAATGCTATAGTTTATTTTAGTACCGAATTTGGTTTCCATCCTGTTCTTCCTGTTTATGCTGGGGGATTAGGTGTATTAGCAGGTGATATGATAATAGGAGCTTCAGACCTTGGATTGCCTCTTATTGGAATCGGGCTTCTTTATAAAAATGGTTATTTTCGGCAAAAAATTGATTCCTTGGCTAAAACTCAAACAGAGGAACCTGATGAGGTAGAGGTATTTTTAAATTTTTTACAAGAAGTAAAAACTGAAAAAGAAGAACCTCTTATTATAGATTTAGAGATTCTTGATAAACCTGTAAAAATAAAGGTTTGGAAATTAGAGGTGGGGAGAAATATTTGTTATTTTTTAGATACAGATATTTTTGAAAATCCTCCAGAAATTAGAGATATTTTAAGGTATCTTTATCCAGGAGAACCAGAAAAAAGAATTCAGCAAGAAATTGTATTAGGATTGGGAGGGTATTATGCTCTTAAAGCTATGAAAATAAAGCCAAAACTTTATCATCTTAATGAAGGACATTCTGCTTTTGTTATATTTGCAAGACTAAGGGATTTAATAAAAGAAGAGGGCTTGTCCTTAGATGAAGCTAAAATGTTTATTAAAGAAACTACCATATTTACTACCCATACTCCTGTAATTTCTGGTAATGAACATTTTCCTCATGAACTGGTTAAAAAATATCTTTTTGATCTTCTTGAAGATGTACTTGATTTGGAAACAAGGGAAAAACTTTTTGAAGAAGGTTTTTTAGGAAAGGATAAAACTATCTTTTGGCTTCCTGCTTTAGCTATCAGAAATTCCTCTTATGTAAATGCTGTTTCAAGAATTCATCAAAATACCACTAAACAAATGTGGAATCCTCTTTTTGAAAAATTTATTTCTGAAGAAGTTCCAATTTATTATATTACTAATGGTGCGCACTGGAGATGGTTAAGTGAACCTTTCTATAATTTACTTAAAAAATATTTAGGTGCACATTTTATATACATGTCTGAGGAAGATACTGGATGGGAAGAAATTTTAAAAATACCTGATGAAGAAATCTGGGAGGCTCACAAAAGAAATAAATATAGACTAATAGCTTATCTTAAAAAGATATTAGAAGAAGAATATTTAAAAATAAGGCACTTAGGTAAAGAAACAAGAATTTTTAGATTTCCTACAGCACATCATTTAATTATTACCTGTGCAAGAAGAATTACTGGATATAAAAGAAATACTTTAATTTTATATAATAAAGAGAAAATAGCAGAGATTTTAAGAAATACTGATACAATTTTACTTTTTGCTGGAAAAACCCACCCTAAGGATGAAGAAGGAAAAAAAATGATAAAAGAGATTTTAGAGTTTAGAGAGCAATATGATCTTTATGATAAAGTAATTTTTCTTGAAAACTATGACATACATCTTGCAAGATATTTAGTTTGGGGATCAGATGTGTGGTTAAATACCCCTTACAGACCGATGGAAGCTTCGGGGACCTCCGGAATAAAGGCATCTATGAACGGAGTTTTACATTTAAGTGTGCTTGATGGATGGTGGCCAGAGGGTTATACAGGGAGTAATGGATGGGCTATTAATCCCAAGGAAGGGCTACCACCTTATAACTTTTTTGAAGCTAATCAGATTTATAGTCTTTTAGAAAATGAAATACAAACCTTATTTTTTGAAAGAGACGAAGAGGGTATTCCAAAAAATTGGATTAAAATGATGAAACAAGCAATCTATACAGCTTGTAAACACTTTTCTATAAATCGAGTTCTTCTTGAATATACCAAAAGATTTTATATCCCTGCTTTAGAAAACTTTAAAATCCTTACAGAAAATAATTATGCTTTTTTACGTGAATTAATAAATAAAAAGAACACTATTTTAGAAAAATGGAAGGATATAAAAATTCTCAATGTTTATGATAACCTTATAGGAAAGAATCTTTTTGAAGAGGATAAACTCGAATTAACTGTAGAAATTGATCTTGCTGGTCTCTCCCCTGATTTAATAGAAGTTCAGGTAGTTTTTATAAGTGAAATTTATTGCGTTGTAGCTCCAGGAGTAGAAGAGGAAATAGAAAGACGATTTGAGGTCTATCCTATTCCTTTTAAAGAATATAAAGATAATAAAGCCATATTTTATGGTGTTTATCCTTTATATGCTCATGGTTTAAAACAATATAGTGTAAGAATAGTTCCTAAAAATGTTTTTATTAAAAGAACTTCTCCTGATTTAATAAAGTGGAAAAATTAAAATTCTGTTTTATATTTTAAATTAACTCTTTAAAGGAGTTTATTTATGGAAATTTTAATATATATATTGGTAATTTTATCCATAATTTTAGTAAGTTTATCCATTTTTATATTCATTAAAATTAACAAAATAGTTACTCGTCTAAATCAAGATCTGGGGAATTTAAACTCCCTTTTAGAAAATCTTAATAGCACCTTAGATTCTATTAAAACTACTGTTAATAATTTAAATGAACTAATTACTAATTTTAAAATCATTCCTAATATAATAAAAGAAATAGGTGAAACTGTAAAAGATTTTGAAACTTTTGTAAAAGGAAAAATAGAAATAGTTACAGATGAAATAAAAGATATATCTGAAAATACAAAAGAAAATATAAAAAATGTTAGATTTGTAACAGAAAAAATAAAAGTAACAGTAAATTCTTTAGATCCACTTATGAATTCTGTCATAAATTTTGGGAACACTACTAAAATGTTGCTTGATTCTCTTAATGATCAGATTAAAAATTTGTACATTGAAGTAAGTTCTTTAATTACAGGTATAAAAGAATTAAGTAGTAGTTTAAAAAAAATCTTCTCTTTGTCTTTAAAGGAGAAAAAATGAGCTAAAATTTATAAAGGAGGTGTAAATATGGGTGAGAAAAAAACAATATTTTTAGCCTTTTTAGTAGGCTTTGTAGCTGGAGGAATAACAGCTCTTTTACTTGCTCCTGCAAGTGGGGAAGAAGTAAGAAAAAAAATAAAAGATGAGGTTGAGAGAACAACTGAAAAATTAAAAGCTGAGGCAGAGGCTTTAAAAGAAAAAGCTGAAGAACTTTCAGCTAAAGCAAAAGAAGTTCTTAAAACTAAAAAAGAAGAAATAAAGGAAGCTATTGAAAAAGGAAAAGAAGCTATAAAAGAAAAAAAGGAAGAGCTTGCTTCTAAACTTCTTAAAAAAGAGGAGGAAGAAATCTAATTTACCATTGGAATTTATCTTTCAAAATTTGAAAATAATTTCTTTTCAAAGAGGGGATTAGTTTAAGGTTTTTTTCTGCTTTTTTTATTAAAATTTTTTCCTCATTTTTAATAAATAAATTTATTTGTCCGTCTATTAAAAGGTGAATTTCTTCATCTGTTTTATTCACAGAGATTTCAATTATATAATCATCTGGAATTATTAAGGGTCTAACATTTATTTTAAATGAGCAAATAGGGGTGCAAATAAAAACCTTAGCTTTAGGATGAACAATTGGACCTCCTGCAGAAAGATTATAAGCAGTTGAACCTGTTGGGGTTGAAATAATTAAGCCATCTCCATAAATAGTAGTTACTTCTATATTATTTATTTTTAAATTTAGATAGATAATTTTTCCAGTAGGACCTTTCATTATAGCCCCTTCATTTAAACCTACATATTCTTCATTTTGATAAATTACTTTTAAAAGAGTTCTTTCTTCAAAAAAATTTAACCCTTTTTCTAAAGCAAGAATTGTATAAGGCAATTCTTCTATATAAGTTTCGGTCAAAAACCCAAATTTCCCCATATTTACTCCAAGAATGGGTAAATCATATTTATAAGCATAAGGAACAGCTTTTAAAAAGGTACCATCTCCTCCAAGAACTAAAATAGCCTGTATTTCTTTTAATTCCTCTAAGGAAAGCTTGGACACATCCTCTACAGGAATTAAATCCAACCTTTTTTCTTTCTGAAGATCTTCTAAAATTTTTGGCAAAGGTGTAGTTACTTTTCCTAAAAAAAGAAATTTAAGCATAGTATTTTTAATTATAAATAAATAATTAAGTTTTTGAACCTACAATCCCTTTATTAAAATTTTTTTAAAAATAATAACATTTCCTCTTTAGTTTGACAATTTTAAAACCAATATTATGATAATAATGAAAATGTTTCTCAATTTTAAAAATAAGGGAAATAATAAAATTGCCTTATCTACAACCTTTTGATCCTTGGAAATCTCCTCTTTGCACCTGTCCAACTAAATATAGCTTAAACCCTTATACAGGATGTGGACATCGTTGTCTATATTGTTATGCTACAAGTTTTATTAAAAATTTTTACCATCCAAGACCTAAAAAAGAATTTTTAAAGATTGTAGAAAAAGAACTTAAAAAGATTCCAGAAAGAAGTCTCGTTTCTCTTTCTAATTCCTCAGATCCTTACCAGCCTCTTGAAAAGACCTATGAATTAACCAGAAAATTTTTAGAACTTCTTTTGGGGGGAAATTATAAACTCTTAATTATTACCAAATCAGATCTTGTTTTAAGGGATCGGGAACTTTTAACTAAACTTAGGTGTGCAGTTAGTATAACAGTTACTTCTAAAACTTTATGTCAAAAGCTTGAACCCTTTGCACCAGGCTATGAAAAGCGTTTGCAGGCTATTAAAGCTCTTTTTGAAGCTGGAATACCTGTTTCTGTTAGGCTTGATCCTATTATTCCAGGTTTAAATGAAAGAGAAATTTTAGAAATACTTGATGAAATAGCACCTTATGTAAAGCATATAACTGTTAGTACTTACAAAGCAAAACCTGATTCTTTAAAAAGATTGATGAATGCCTTTCCTGAAAAAAGCCCCTTTTGGGAAAAACTTTATTTAAAAGAGGGTAAAAAATCGGGAAATGCAATTTATCTTAAAAATGAAATAAGATATAAATTAATTTATCCAGTTTATCAAAAAGCAAAGGAATATAATCTTTCCTTTGCCACCTGTAGAGAAGGTTTAAAAGATTTTGAGAATCCTAAAAAATGTGACGGAAGTTTTTTAATTTCTTAATTTTCTTCAAATTCAACTCTATTTTTCCCTTTCTTTTTTGCTTTATACAAAAGTTCATCTAATCTTTTAAGAAGAGAATCTATATCTTCATTACTTTTAAACTCTGTAACACCAAAACTTACAGTAATATAACCAACTTTTTTAAATTTATAAGCTTCAATAGTTTTTCTTAATCTTTCAGCTAATTGAACAGCATCCTCTAACTCGGTATTTTCTAAAATTATCATAAACTCTTCACCTCCCCATCTGGCAAAAAAATCTGTTTTTCTAAGTTGGTTAGAAACAATTTTTGTTATTTCTTTTAAGACCTCATCTCCTACATCATGTCCATAGGTATCATTTACTTTTTTAAAATTGTCTATATCAAAAAGTATAACACTTAAGGGATAATTAAAGTTTTGGCTAATTTTTACCGCCTCTTCTATTTTTTCCATGAAAGCTCTTCTATTTGCAATACCAGTTAAGGAGTCAGTTTCTGAAATTATTCTAAGTTTTTTCTTGTGTTCAACTTGTTTAGAAAGGTAAAAATATAAAGATAAGAAATTATTTATAAAGGTATTCAAAAAATTTATCTGGTTTATATATGACAAAATAGGCGATATTTTCTCCTTCACAACTTTTCACATTAATAAAAGTTATTAAATAATTTTTGTTTTTTATTTTTAGATTTGTTGAAAAACTCTTTCCCTTTTTAAGGTTAATTTTTATATTTTTTAAATCCTCCTTATTTATATTTTGAACCTCCCTTTTAATCTCCTCAGTATTTTCATTAAAAATTTCAATTTCTTTATCTATAAAATACTCATCAAAAATTGAGCTTCTAATATAATTTTTTGTTCCTCTTTATAGAGGTTTTTTTGTATGGACTTGCAATCAATTAAAAATTCCATATAAACAGGTAAAGCCATTTCAATACCTGAGATTATAGAATTAGCATGATAAGCTATATCAACTGTTCCAACAAAAATTCCTTTGTAATATAAAGGAAAAACATTCCTAAAAGCATGAATGACTCTACCTATTTCAAAACAACTAACCGGAGTTTTTAATTCATGAACAATTTCTAAAGATTTTCTAATTCCTTTAAATGAATCTCCAAATTTGTTAGGTCTATAAAATCTTATAAGATTGGTATAATCTGGAAGATTAAAGTTTAAATCCTGTAATTTGTATTTTTTCATATAATTACTTTCTTTATATAAATTTTTATATAATTTTTCATGTAATTTCTTAAAATCCTCACTATTTTTATCTTTAACTTTTGATGCTTCAGCCAAAATTTTAAGAATATCTTCTTTATTTATAAAAATATCAAAAACAATATTTGCTCTTTCTTTTAATAAATAGGCATTATTTTTGTATAAAGCTTCAAAACTTTGGGTCATAATTTGCAAATAAGTCTCTTTTTCTAATGTATATAGTTTATAAAAAATAACTAAAATAATAACCATTGAAAGTATAAAAAGACCTAAAACTAAGGAAAAAACTTTTATTTTCTCATCCATCTTTCAATTTTTGAATATTTATTTAGCTTAAACTTTATAAGCGGTGTAAAGGGTTACAATACCCATGGTTAAAAACTCATATTTTACTTCTTTAAAGCCAGTTTCTAAAAGCATTTTTTTTATTTCATCTGGAGCTAGAAATTTTTTAATAGAATCTGCTAAATAAAGATAGGAAGCTTTATTCCCTGTTAAAATACCTCCTAATAAAGGTATATATTTATCTAAATAAATTTGATAAATTTTTTTAAAAAATCTGTTTTTAGGCCAAGAAAATTCTAAAATAGCAAGTAATCCATTAAGTTTTAAAACTCTGTAAAATTCTTTTAGAGCCTTTTCTATATTAGGCAAATTTCTTAAACCAAAAGCAATACTTATTCCTCCAAAGGTATTATTTTTAAAAGGTAAAATTTCTGCATCTCCGCAAACTGGATAAATTAAATAGTTTAAGATTCTTTTTTTTCCGTAATAAAGCATAGAAAAACTAAAATCAAGAGCAAAAAGAGGATAGGGATTCTTTTTAAAGATTTCTACACTTAAAGTATAAGGACCGCAACAGAGATCAAGTATAGGTGATTTTTGGTCTTTAAAAAATTCAGCAACCCTTTTTCTCCATAATTTATCCTGTCCCAAACTTCCTATTAAATTTACTAAATCATATCTTTTGACAATTTTTTCAAATTTCTCTTTAACAAATTTTTTATCCTTTTCCATTAAGGGTTTTTATAAAATTTCTAAAAACCTAAGTTTTGGTAATTCTTTTATTAATTTCATTTTTAATAAATATTCACAAAAGGTTATAAAGGCTCTTTGTTTTAACCCTGAAAAATCATATTCTAAATGAGTTAAATAATTAAATAAAAATCCTTTTGGAAGATTTAAATAGCTTTTTTTTACAAGTTCCTTTAAATCAGAAAAGGATCGTGCTCTGGCATAATAAAGGTGGGTACAAAATTCTTTTAATTCTTTCTTATACTTTTTAGCTATTTCTTTTCTCACAATGAAAAGTGCAAACACAAAGGGAAGATGGGTATACCTTAACCAGAGTTCAGCAAGATCAGTAATTAATCCTGCTTTATTTGTATTTCTCTTATTGAATTGAAGAGTTAGGGCTTCATCTCCTATAGCTAAATATCCTGAAAGTTCTTTTTTTTCTTCTTTTGTCAAATTCCCCCAATTTTTAGAAAGTTCTATATATTTAGGTTTTACACCAATAAATTCCTCTAATAATATTCTTAGTAAATTAAAAGCACTTTCTGTTTCAGGAGTGATACCTATTTTTTTATTATCAAGTTTTTCTAAGGGAATTTTGTGATAAAGTATTACACTTTTAACCTCTCCCACTGCACTTATAGATATATCAGGAAGAATTAAATATTGGCGAAAATTTTTGGCATAAAATACACTTGAGCTTAAACTTCCATGGATTTCTCCTTTAGCTAAACTTTGATTAAGCTTTTTAGGAACCTCAAAAATTATCTCAAAATAAGGATTATTCTGAGGAAAATAGAATAATAAAGGAAGTGTGTTTATATAAAGAGGGCTTCCTAATTTTAGTTTACACATAGAACCTAAACTTTACCTCTTTTTCAGTATTTATTAAACTTCTAATTGTCTCTTCTGGTTTTTCTTTTAAATAATCTCTTATTTCTACAACAAGCATATTGGGATTATATCCAGCAAGGATTGCCCCCATTTTATCAAATCCCAAAACTTTTGCTCCTTTAAAAGTAGCTATTTTTAAAATTTCTTCTGGAGAAATATCTGGATAATAAGTATAAATAGTTTTCATTTCTTCCCAGATAGAAATTTGATCATTACTTGCTAAGCTATCTGTTCCTATGCAAACATCAAGCCCAGCTGAAAGAAGTTCTTTTAATCTTGGAATACCTACTCCTATAAATAAATTACTCTTAAGACAAATACAGATTTTAGGCTTAGTATTTTTAAGTATTTCTAAGTCTTTCTCATCTATATGAATTACATGGACAAGTAATGTATCTTCATCTAAGAGTTTTAAACTATTAAGATATTTTATAGGGCTAACTCTCGGAGGAACAAAGTTTTCATTCCATTGTCCTCTTTCTTTTAAAAATTCTAAAAGAGGTCCCTCACCTTTTTCTAAAAATTTAATTTCTTCAATTGATTCTGCACAATGAATACAAAAAAGTTTTTTTCTTTTTTTATTATAAGATTTGATAGCTTGAAGTAAAAGTGGAGAGACACTATAGGGGGCATGGGCCGAATAGGTAATTTTAAAATTTGGGGAAGGGGATTTTACTTGTATTTCTTTTAAATTATAACCTCCTTTAAAACTAATAACCTCATGAAAAAAATATCCATAAAAAGTTGAATTGCAAAGAAGATCAAGAGTTAGAGCTGTATTTCCTACATCACCAACTATACCGATTCCTTCTTTCCAAAAATGATAAAGAACTGCTTTAGCAGATTCTTTAATCTCAACCAAACTTAAATTTTCTTTTAATTTAATTACATTTTTAACCCAGGAGATAAAATCTCCTGAAGGAGGAGAAATTTTAAATCTTAGAGCTGATAATTCTAAGTGAGTATGAGCATTAACTAAGGCAGGAAGTATTATTGTTTCTCCAAAGTCAATAGTTTTTGCTAATATTGCTTCTTTAGAAACTTCTTTAAATTTTCCTACATTTATTATTTTTTTATTTTTGATCTCAACTGCTCCATCTAAGATTGGTTGAGAAAGTATTGGGAAGATCCATTTTGCTCTAATTAGATAATGATGATAAGGTTGAAGCTTTAATTCTCCCATATAAATTTTATTCTAAAAGGGTATAGTCCATTTTCCTTCTTTTAGGAATATAACCTGCACTTTCTATATAACTTCTTATTTGTTCTTCACTAAGTCTGTGAGATACTCCAGCTGCTGCAACTACATTTTCTTCTATCATAGTACTTCCAAAATCATTTCCACCAAACTCTAAAGCTAATTGAGCTATGTAAGGCCCCTGAGTTACCCATGAAACTTGAATATTTTTTATATTATCCAGAAAAATTCTTGAAATAGCAAGCACTTTCAAATATTCTGTAGATCCCGCTTTCATAAGATAGCTTAAACGGGTATTTTTAGGCTGAAAAGTCCAAGGTATAAAAGCTGTAAAACCATTGGTTTTATCTTGTAAATTTCTAATTTTAGATAAATGTTCTATTATTTCTTCTCTTGTTTCTATATGTCCAAACATCATAGTTGCTGTAGTTTTAAGCCCAAGTTGATGAGCAGTTTCCATAACCATTAACCATTCCTCTGAAGAACATTTATTGGGAGAGATTAGCTTCCTTACTCTATCTGAAAGAATTTCAGCTCCCCCTCCTGGAATTGAATCAAGTCCAGCTTTTATTAGCCTTTCTAAAACCTCTTTTATAGTTAAACCCGAAATTTTACTAAAATGGATTATTTCTGGAGGTGAAAAAGCATGCAAATGAATCTGGGGGAAATTATTCTTAACAAATTTTAACATTTCTTCGTAAAAAGAAAAAGGAAGTTTTGGATGAAGACCTCCTTGAAGTAAAATTTGATAACCTCCGAGATTGATAGTTTCTTCTATTTTTTTGCCAAGTTCCTCAAAACTTAAAACATAACCTTCTAAAGACCCTGGAGGCTTATAGTAGGCACAAAATTTACAACCTGAAACACAAATATTGGTATAATTAATGTTTCTATCCACAACATAAGTTACTATTCTTTCAGGATTTATTTTAAATCTAACCACTCTTGCTAAATATCCAATTTCAGACAAATTGAAATCAAAGAGCTTCAAAGCTTCTCTTTCGTTAATTCTTTCACCTTCTAAAATTTTCTTAACTATTTTTTCTTTCATTTTTCTATACCCTTTCTTGATTTTACACCTTTATCATAATAATGCTTAATTTTTTTCATTTCAGTTACAAGGTCTGCTGTCTCTAAAATTTTTTTTGGGAAAGATCTTCCTGTGATAACAATTTCAAGATTTTTGGGCTTATTTTTAAGAAATTCTAAAAATTCTTTCAAATTAATTATTTCCCAATTTAGGGCATAAGAGATTTCATCTAAAACTAATATATTATAGCTTTTTGATTTTACTAATTCTTTTGTTTCTTCCCAGCCTTTAAGAACAAGTTTTTTTGTTTTTAAATCAACCTCATTTTTTACAAAACCTTTTTTACCAAAATTTTTATAATAAAGTTGGGGATAAAATTTTTTTAATATTTTTACCTCGCTTGAAGTTCCAGGTTTAAAAAACTGAAAAAAGGCAACTTTTAACTTTGCTCCGAGAGCTCTAATCGTTAATCCAATGGCTGCTGAAGTTTTTCCTTTTCCTTCTCCAGTATAAACCTGAATATACCCTTTAAATTTTCTCATTTTAAATTTATCTTAAAAAGGTAATTATAAAAATTCCAGCAAGCATAAGAATTGCTGCAAAAAGCCTTATCAAAATATGTTTTTCTTTAAACACAAAGTATCCTAATATTACTGCAAAAAGAATGCTTGTTCTTTTAAGGGCTATCATATAAGCTGTTTCAATTTGACTTAAGGCTATCATATGAGAATAACACATAAGTCCCTGGGTTAATCCTACTAATAAAATTGAATTATAATGTTTTTTTATAAATTCCCCAAGTTTTATTTGGTAAAGAATTTTAATTACTAAAGTTGAAGTTATTCCTAAGATAGAAAAATAAAAAGAAGCAAACCATAGAGGATTGCTTAATATTATTCCTCCCTTACCGAGAACTGAGGTTACAGAATAAATAAAGGCAACTTGAAGAAGTAAAAAACTTCCCTTCTCTTTTTTAATAGCCTTAAAAGGAGCTAAAAAACCCTCCTTTACAGAGGGAAGATTAATACAATAACTTCCTATTACAACAAGAATTATCCCCAGAGTTCCTTCTTTAGAAACCTTTTCTCCTAATAAAAGATAGCCTGTAAGTATTATGAAAACAGGAGTAAAAGATAAAAAAGGAATGGTTAAAGAAAGAGGAGAAAGTTTAATTCCTTTCATATAAAGAATGGTAGCTATTATTTCTAAAAATAAAAGTAAAGAAACATTGGTAATAAATGGAAAAGAAAAGTAATTTAATCCATTATATTTATAGGTTAAGAATAAAAAGAGGGGAAAGAGAAAAGGTAAACTTCCTAAAGTTCTTGCAATAACCATATAGGGATAATCAAGAGAAGAAAGATATTTTTTATTTAAAGCATCACTTAAAGAAACAAAAAAACCTGCTGAGATTGCAAATATGCACCAAATCAATTTTTTCCACTTAATTAAGTGTCATTTCTAAGAAATATTAATAGTTTTTAATGGGCAAGTTTCACAAAGAGGTTCTTTTTTCTTACAAAAATTTTTACCACAAGCAACCAAAAGGGCGTGAAATTCATTAAAAAGCTGAGGATCCTGAGGAAGGTTTTCCATAAATAAAGCTTGTATTTCTTCATAAGTAGCTTCTTCAGGGACAAGAGAGTGACGATTTAAAATTCTATAAGTATAGGTATCAACTACAAAAATGGGGAAATTTCCAGCATATAAAAGAATACTATCCACAGTTTCTTTACCTAATCCTTTTATACTAAAAAGTTCTTCTCTTGCTTTTTCAATTCCTTTAGAAAATAAAATTTCCAGATCCCCCTGATAATTTTCTACTAAAAACTTAACAAAATTTTTAAGTCTTTTTGCTTTAATATTATAAAACCCAGAAGGTTTTATAATTTGAGAGAGGGTTTCTAAAGGAATTTCATAAATTTTAAAAGGATTTAAAAGATTTTTCTTTTTCAAATTATCTATCGCTTTTTTTACATTTTTCCAGCTTGCATTTTGGGTAAGAATAGCCCCTACACATATCTCAAAAGATGTATCTGCAGGCCACCAATTTTGAGGTCCAAAATGAGAAAAAAGTTTTTCATAAATTTCATATAAAATCTGATGAATATTTTTCATAACTCTTCTTTTAAAAAAACAACTCTTGTACCTAAAGGAAAATCAAAAAGGAAAAACCCCTCCTTTTCGAGTTCATCTCTTATTTTATCTGCTAATTCATAATTTTTTTCCCTTTTAGCTTTTTCTCTTATTTTAACCTTTTCTAAAATATCCTTTTTTTCTATTACCTCAGGGAACTTAAATATTTTTAAAATCCCATTAAGTTTTCTAAGGGACTTTAAAACTTCATTTTTATAATCTAAAGGTAGTCCTTGTTTTAAATAGGGATAAATTTTTTTAAAAAAAGAAATTATCTCAGAAATAACTATAGGGGTATTTAAATCTTCTTTTAATGCTTCTTTCCAATTATTTTCAAAACCTTTTAAAATTTGCCAAAGGTTTTCAGCCTCTTCTATTTTTTCATTTTCAGGAGTTGCTCCTAAATAGGCTATATATTTATCAATTTTTTCTAAAATTTTAGAACTCTCCTCTAAACCCTTCCAACTAAAATTAAACTGATTTCTATAATGGGTTCTTAAGAAATAAAATCTTAAAATTCTTCCTGAAAATCCTTTATTTTTAATGTCCTCTATTGAAATCTTATTTTCAGAGGAAATTTTTTTTCCATTGTAAAAAACTAAACCTGAATGAATCCAATATCTTGCAAGTTCTTTTCCAGTTAATGCCTTAGCAATAGCTCTTGTATTTTCGTGATGAGGGAAGATAAGATCGCTTCCACTTGTAAAAAAGTCAATTTCCTCCCCAAGATATTTTAAAGCAAGGCTTGCACAATGAATATGCCAAGTAGGTCTTACTTTTCCAAAAGGAGTTTCTACAAAATAGCCCTTTTTTAATTCTAAAATTTGAACTCTTTTTAAAAGAGCAAAATCAAAAGGTTCTTCCTTATCGTACTCTTCAAGATCAATTGTAGCACCTGGTTTTAGAAAACTTAAATCAATTTTAGAAAGTTTTCCATATTCAGAAAATCTTGAAATATCAAAATAAAGGCTTGAATATTTAACATAGGCTTTATCTTTTTCTAGAATATTAATAGCAAGTTTTTTCATATCTTCCATATGTTCGCTAACCTTAGGATAAAAATCAGCCTTTTCAATCTTAAGCCAATCTAAATCTTCATAAAATTCTTGTTCTATTTTAGAAGTAAGCTCTTTTAACTCTATATTTTTTTCTAAGGCTATATTAATGGTTTTGTCATCAAAGTCTGTCAAATTAACTACATGGACGATTTTGTAACCCATTAACTTTAAAAAGCTTTTTAAGATATCTGCAGTAATAAGTCTTCTATAAAGACCTATATGTGGTCTTGTATTCAATGTAGGACCACAGGTATAGATTTTTACTTCTTTCTCAATTAAAGGATAAAAAGCTTCTCTTTTGCCTGAAAGGGTATTAGTAAGAAAAAGGTCTACCTCCTTAGGGAATTCTTTTTTAACTATTTCAAAGCTCCAAAGAGGTGTTGAAAGGTATCTTTCTCCTCCGTCGGGGAAAATAACTACAATTAAACCTTCATCTAATGTTTCTGCCAATTTTAATGCACCTGCCAAAGCTGCACCTGAGCTCATACCTACAAAAATACCTTCTTTAGCTAATTTTCTTGCCCAATAAAATGCTTCTTCATCATCTACATTTATTATTTTTTCAAGAAGGCTTTTTTTATAAATACTTGGTGGATAAGATTCTTTCATATTTTTTAGACCTTGGATTTTATGTCCAGGATTAGGTTCTATTCCTATTACTTTAATAGGAAGGTTATTATCCCTTACAAATCTTGCGATTCCCATAGCAGTACCTGTTGTCCCAAGACCACAAACTACATGAGTAACTTTACCTTCTGTATCTCTTAAAATTTCTGGAGCAGTGGTTTTATAGTGACTGAGCCAGTTTGCATCATTATTAAATTGATCAGTGCAATAATATTTATCTGGATTATTTCTCCAAATTTCATAAACAGTCTCTATAGCTCCATCCGTTCCTTTTTCTGCAGGGGTTAAAAGAATTTCTGCTCCAAAAGCTTGCATTATTTTTCTTCTTTCCAGGGAAGCTGATTCTGGCATAGCAATTATGCATTTATATCCTTTTAATGCACATACCAAAGAAAGTCCTATCCCTGTATTTCCGCTTGAAGCTTCAATTACAATTTTTTCTTTAGTTAGAAGACCCTTTTTTTCTGCTTCCTCTATCATAAAAAGTGCTGGTCTATCCTTTATAGAACCTCCTGGATTTTGGCTTTCTAACTTTCCCCAGATTTCTATAGATGGCTTGACTTTTATATTTCTTAGTTTAATTATGGGAGTATTACCGATTTTCTGTAAAATATTATGAAATTTCATAAAATTTTTATAAGCTTTTTATTCGTTTTATTTTATATTACTTTAGGGACTTGCCAAGTAAATAAATTAATTCCGAATAAATTTATCTATTTTGAAAATCTCTCCTATACTATTCAAGAAAATGATACATTTGTAGATTTAGCTGTTCAGTTTGAAGTAGGATATTATCATATAACCCTTGCCAATCCCAAAATAGATCCCTGGATACCACCTATAGGAAAAAAAATTATTATACCTAAAAAGATTTTAATTCCTGAAGAATTTTTCTATCTATCTGATAATTTTATCCTTATTAATCTTCCAGAAATGAGATTATACTATTTCAAAAATAATGAATTTTTAGTAGCTCCTATAGGAATTGGTGCTGAAGGTAGTCTACCTCCCTTAGGATTATATACTATAGTTGATAAAAAAGAAAAACCCACCTGGTATCCTCCACCTTCTATAAAAGCTGAAGATCCCACCTTACCCGATATAGTTCCTCCTGGACCAGAAAATCCTATGGGTGATTATGCGCTTTACTTATCAAGGGGTCTTTATGCTATACATGGCACAAATAAAGTATATAGTATTGGTAGAAGAACTACTCATGGATGTATTCGTCTTTATCCAGAAGATATAAAATTTTTATTTAAAAATGTTCCTATAGGAACCTTGGTAAAAATTGTTTACGAACCTTATAAAATTGCAATAGAAGGGGAAAAAATATATTTGCAAGCCTATCCTGATATAGAAAACCTTATTAAAAATCCTCTACCCTATATTATACAGAAATTAGATAAACTTACAGAAGGAAGAAATTTAAGTTATAAAATCAATTTAAAGGTTTTAGAAAGGGTTCTGGAAAATCCTGATGGTTTAATTTATGAAATAGGAAAAATTAAAAATTAGGCTTGTTCATTTTTTTTCAATTTTTTATAAATCAACAAAAAAGCAAGAGCTCTCCTTTCTACTTCTTCTAATAATCCAGCTTTATAAAGGCTTTTCAAAGCTTCTATATGAACTCTGTGATTGGAATAAATTGCTTCTACTTCTGCTACTAAAGGGTTTCCTAAAGTAAACAAATCTCCAACAATATCAAGGATTTTATGTCTTACAAATTCATCTTGGGTTCTCAAACCTTCAGGATTAAGAACTCTATCTTTATCTAAAATTATAGCATTAGAAAGGCTACCTCCTTTTATGATGCCCTTATTTTTTCTTTCAAAAAGTATATCTTTAAAGCCAAAAGTTCTTGCAAAAGCAACTTCATTAATATAGGATCTTGGAGTTATTTCTATTTCTAAGCTTTGCTCTCCTATAAGGGAATGTTCAAAAAATATGGAAGCTTTAATTTTTAAAGTATTAGAAGGTTTAAAACTTATTTTGGATACTCCGTTTTGATACTGAAAATTTTTGCGAAGATAAAGTTTCTTTTTGGGAGTTAATAAAAATTTATATCCTACTTCTTGTATTTTTCTTACCCAAGGATAAGCAGAGCCGTCAAATAAGGGTATTTCCTCTCCATAAACATAAATAGTAGCATTGTCTATCTGAAGTCCATGAAGAGCAGAAAGGAGATGTTCAACTAAATAAATAAAATGTTTTCCATCAGTAATTGCTGTTGAACCTTCAAGCCCAATAATATTTTCTATATTTAATGGGATAACTGGTTTTTCTAGTAAATCTGCTCTTATAAAATTAATACCTCTATTTTCTTCAGCTGGTTCAATTTCTACCCTTATGTTTTTTCCAGAAAAAATACCTTCTCCTTCTAAAACCACTTTTCCAGCTAATGTTCTCTGGTATTCCATTTCAAACTTCTCTCCTTTTAAATTTTTAAAAAATTTTTAGCAATGTTTATGCCTGATTTGAATTATTGATTTTTCTTAATTTTTTAAAAAATTTGGAACACCTAAATGTGTAAATTTGTAAACAGGTGTGTTATAAAATACACAATCATATAAGAGATAAATCAAAAATCTTTTCTTTTAAAATAACTTTTTTAACTCTTCCTTTAAGTTTTTTATTCAAAAGTGGAGTATTTTTACTTTTTGATTGAATTATTTCTTCAGTTAAAATATATTCTTCTTCAGGATCAACAATTATGACCTCAGCTAAGACCCCTTTTTTAAAAGAGGGAGGTTCAATACCTAGTACCTTGGAAGGATTTGTAATAAGTTTTTCAAAAAGGGCTAAAGGAGTTAAGTACCCTTCTCTTACTAAATTAAGGCTTAAAGGAAGCAAAGTTTGAAGTCCTATCATACCAAAGGAAGCTTGTTCAAATTCTATTTCCTTTTCAAGGGGACTATGAGGTGCGTGGTCACTTGCTATTACCTCTATTAATCCTTCTTTTAAAGCAAGTTTTATAGCAAAAACATCTTCTTCAGTTCTTAGAGGTGGTTTTACCTTGGCTAAAGTATTGTAATTTTCTACTTCTTTTTCTGTTAAAGTAAAATAATGGGGACATGTTTCTGCTGTAAAGGGAATACCTTCATCTTTACCCCATTTTAAAAATGTTATAACTTCCTTGGTTGAAAGATGAGCTAAATGAATAGATTTTTGAGTTTCTTTAGCTAAAATAAGATCTCTAAATACTGCTATAATTTCTGCAGAAGTGGGGATTCCTTTTAGTCCTAATTTTGCTGAAAAGTATCCCTCGTTAATTTGTCCTCCCTTTGAAAGGCTCATATCTTCGCAATGAGAGATTATTGGCAGATCAAAATTTTTAGCATATAACATTGCCCTTCTCATAACTTCTGAATCTTGAACCCATTTTCCATCATCAGAAAGTGCAATTGCTCCTGCTTTTTTTAATCTTCCAAATTCAGTAATTTCTTTTCCTTCTTGGTTTTTAGTAATACAGGCAATGGGATAAACAGTAACATAAGCTTTTTGAGATGCCCTTTCAAGAATATATTTAGTAACCTCTGGAGTATCGTTAGGAGGTTTTGTATTTGGCATACAGGCTAATCTTAAAACTCCTCCATACAAAGCTGATTTAGTGCCTGTTTCAATATCTTCTTTCCATTCTTCCCCTGGTTCTCTTAAATGAACATGAATATCTATAAGTCCTGGCAAGACCCATAAATTATTTGCTTCTATTATTTCCACCCTTTCATGAATTTCTATATTTTTTTCAATCCCTAAAATTTTCCCATCCTCTATCAATAAATCTCCTAAAAAATCTAAATTTTGTGAAGGATCTATTATTCTTCCTTTTTTAATTAAAATCTTCATAAATTTTTTCACCTGTTAAAAACCTTAACAAAATTGCCATCCTTATAGCTACTCCATTTTCTACCTGTTCTAAAATTACTTGAAATGGATATGTTTCCATTTCATAAGCGAGTTCTACTCCCCAGTTTATAGGTCCTGGGTGCATAAGGATTGTCCCTTCTTTTATTAATTCTAAATGCTCCGGTTTTAAACCAAAGAATTCATGATATTCTAAAAAACTTGGAATAAGAGTTTCTCCATGTCTTTCTTTCTGAATCCTCAAGGCTATAATTACATCTGCGTCCTTAATAGCATCCTCTATTTTATAACAAATTTTGAACCCATTTTTTATAATTTTAAAATAATTTTCTTCTTTAATATCTGGCAAAAGTTGAGCTGGGCCTGAAATCCATACAGTGGAACCCATTTTTTGAAAAGCTAATATATCTGAATGAGCAACTCTGCTATGCTTAATATCTCCTATAATTGCAACTTTTAAATCCGAAAGAGTTCCAAGTTTTTCTTTAACAGTTAAAAGATCTAAAAGTGCTTGGGTAGGGTGTTCATGGGTTCCGTCTCCAGCATTAACAACGGGAACTTTGCTGTATTTAGCTACAAAATGAGGAGCTCCAGCAACAGGGTGTCTAATAACAAAAAGATCAGCTCCTATAGCCTCTAAATTTTTAATAGTATCAAGAAGAGTTTCTCCCTTTTCAATACTTGTTCCTTTACCTGTAAAAGTTAAAGTATCTGCAGATAAGGTTTTAGCAGCCTTTTCAAAGGAAAAACGGGTTCGGGTTGATGGTTCATAAAACAAATTAATTATTAATTTTCCTCTTAAAGTAGGAACCTTTGGAATTGGTCTGTAAAGAATCTCTTTTAAATTTTCTGCTAAATTTAAGAGATCTTCTATTTCTTCCTTGGAAAGAGAGGCAATATCAAGAAGATGTTTATTTTTCAAATCCATAAATATTCCTTAATATACTCTAATGCTTCTTCAGGAGTATCAACTATTTTAAAAAGGTCAATATCCTTGGGTGAGATTTTGTTATTAGGAATAAGGAAATCAACCATCCATCTATAGAGAGGTTCCCAAAATTTTTTATCAATAAGTACTACAGGAATGGGCTTTATTTTTTTTGTTTGTACTAAAGTTAAAACCTCAAACATCTCATCTAAAGTACCAAATCCTCCTGGGAAAAATACAAAAGCAACTGAATATTTTGCCATCATTACTTTTCTCACAAAAAAATATCTAAATTCTAACTTGAGATTAGCATAAGAATTAGGTTCCTGTTCCAAAGGTAATCTAATATTTAATCCTACTGAATATCCTTCAGCTTCTGCTGCCCCTTTATTAGCTGCTTCCATAATTCCTGGTCCACCACCTGTAATAACAGAAAAACCAGCTTTTACCAAAAGCTTTCCCAATTCTTCTGCTTTTTTATAATCGGGGTGATCAGGGGTTGTTCTTGAAGAACCAAAAATAGTCACTGCTGGATACACTCTGGGGAGAAGTTCAAAGCCTTCTACAAATTCAGCTAAAATTTTGAATAATCTCCATGACTCCTTAGCTGCAAGTCCTTCAAGTACATATTGTTTTTCTTCAAAAAATCTACCTTCAAGAGTTCTTTGTTTCATCTGTCCTCCAACCAAATTCTTTTAAAAATTTTAAAGAATTTAATTCAAAAGGCAAAAAATATTTAAAGAACTTTTCACTAATTTTAAAAATTTTTTCTTTAATATAAACTGATTTTTCTAAATCTTTTTCTAATTTTTTTAATCTTTCAAATTCAACAGGCATTTTAATCAAGTATCTTAAAATATCAACTGTTTCAAAATCAAGTTCTTCACTATTTCCGTCTTTGCATTTAAAACAAAGTATTCCTCCTTCAGGGATAGAAAGAAAAAAAATTTTTTTAGGTTTATATCCACACTTTACACATTGAAAAAACTCTGGAGACCATCCAGAAAATTTTAAAATTTTTAATTCAAAAAAGGGTTTCAATAAAGGGGGAAAATTTTCCTTTTCCATTTCCATAAAAAATTTTTTTATAAAAGAAAAATATTCTACAAAAAGTCCAGAAAAACTTATTTTTGAAAGGATTTCTCCCATATAAGAAATCATTAAAAACTTTTTATAATCCCCTCTAATACTTTCTGGTAAAAAAAGAAGATCTGCCTTTTCTAAAATGGGGAATTTACCTTTAGAAGTTTTTCTTAAGTGAGCTTTTATAAAATTAAACTCTTCTAAAAGATTGACAAACCTTTTACGACTCTTTTGAGCTCCTTTAGCAATACTCCAAATTTTTCCTTTAGGAGTAAAAAGTTCTATTAGTAAATCTATTTCACCAAATTTTTCCTTTGAAAGAACTAAAGCTTCTAAAGAAAAAATCATTTATAAATAAATTTTAATGTATCTTTTTTCTTCCAGTTCATTAATCCATTTCTCTAAAACTGTTTGTGCTTTTAATTCAAACAATTTTTGATATAACTTTTCTCGCATCTCTTCGAATGAAGGAGGAGCTCCTTCTTCAGTTTTAAGAAGCCTTATAATATAATATTTTTCATCCCTTTTTATTAAAGGGGTTACTTCACCAGGAGAAATATTTTTAAGTTTCTCTAAAATTTCTGAAATTAACTCATCCCTTTTAAATGCTTCTTCTTTAATAATTTGTACATTATTGGAATAGGTTTTATGAATTTCTTCAAAGCTTTTTCCTTGGAGAATTTCTTCGTATATAGATGATGCCAGTTTTTCATCTCCATTTATAATTAAAATTGATAACCAGTATTTGGGAGTGGGGTCATAATTTTTTATAGTTTCTTCATAAGCTTTTTTAAGTTCTTCTTCAGTAATAACTACTTTTCCTTTCAACTGAATTTGAACAAATTTAAACTTTAATATTTTATCTCTAACTTTCTCTTTATATTCCTCATAACTTATTCCTTGTTTCTTTAAATATTCTCTAAATACTTCCTCTCCTCCTATTGAATTGATTTCTTGAGTTAAGACTTTGTTAAGTTCTTCATCACTTACAGTTAAACCATACCTTTGAGCTTCTATTTTTAAAATGCTTTCTTCTATCCATCCCTTTAAAATATTTTTTCTAATTTGATTTTTAATTTTTTCTTTTTCCTCTAAAGGTAGTTCTGGTTTTATAAATCTTTCAAAATAAGGCTTACACATTTCGTCCAAATCATAAAGAGTTAAAAATTCATCTCCTACTACTGCTACAATTTTATTTATAGTTTCAGAAGCAAAAGAATAGGTATTAAAAACTAAAAAAAGGAATAAAAAAATGATAACTTTTTTTAGCCACATTCTATTCTTCACTTTCCAGTTTTAAAGTAATATAGTATCTCCCTTTTGGTGTTCTAATCCCTAATAAAACTTTTTTTGTTTCTAAAGAAGGTTTAAGAGCTTGAAAGAACTCATTTAAATTTTTAACTTTTTTACGATTAACTTCATCAATTATTAAACCAGGGGTAAGTCCAGCATAATCAGCAGGTGTTTCCGGAATAACATCAGTAATAATAATACCTTGAATGGAAGAAAGTTTCAATTTTTTTGCTGTTTCAGGAGTAATATCTTCAACTATTAGTCCTAAATTTTCCAAAAATTCCTCTATATTTTCCATTTCGGTTTTGGAAATAATCAAACCCTCCTTTTGAGCTTCTATTTTAACCTTTATGGGCATTTCTTTCCCATTTCTTATAATCCTCAATTCTACCTCGGTTCCTGGTTTAGTTAAAAGAACATAATTTTTTAATTCTGAAGCATTTTTAACAGGTTTACCGTTATAACTTATAACTACATCCTTTTCCTTTAATCCAGCTTTTTCAGCAGGAGAACCTGATTTTACTTCTGTAATAAGTGCTCCCTCAGTAATTTTTAAGCTAAGTTCCTTAGCTAATGCTTGAGTTAAATCTTGAATAACTACTCCTAAATATCCTCTCTCAACATTTCCTTTAGTTTTTAATTGTTCAGCTACTGTTTTTACAATATTACTTGGAATAGCAAATCCTATTCCCATATAACCACCAGACCTAGTAAATATAGCTGTATTCATTCCTACAACTTCTCCTTTTAAATTTAAAAGGGGACCTCCAGAATTTCCTGGATTAATGGCTGCATCTGTCTGAATAAAATCTTCTACATCTGATATTCCTATTCCGCTTCTTCCTTTAGCACTCACTATACCTACAGTTACAGTATGAGAAAGTCCAAAAGGATTGCCAATTGCAATAACCCATTCTCCCACTTTTATTGAATCTGAATCACCGAGAATTAAAGTAGGAAGATTATTTGCTTCAATTTTAAGCAAAGCTATATCTGAAAAAGGATCTACTCCTATAATTTTACCTTCAAAACTTCTTCCATCTACCAATTTTATAGTAACTTTTTGAGCTCCCTGAATTACATGATTATTAGTAACCACATATCCATCCGAAGAAATTATAAATCCAGAACCTGCCCCTCTTTGTTTATAACGGGGTGTGGAAAAAAATCTTTTAAAGAACTCATCACCAAAAAAATCAAAAGGAAACATCTCTCTGGGAAATGAAACCACTCTTTCTGTTTCAATATAAACAACAGCTGGAGCTGCCTTTTCTGCTACATAAGAAAAAGCTTCTGAAAGTTCATTAGCTACTTCTAAACTTTTTGAAATAGTTGTTCCGTCTTCTGCAATTAATTCCTTTGACCTCAGAAAACCTGTTTTATCTATAAAAGTTTTTGCTAAAAGTCCAAAAGCAAAAGCCAAAATAATAAAAAAAATAGTTAGTTTATAAGAATTCCAAGAAAACTTCCTCATATCTTTCCCCCTCCTTATTTAGCAATTTTAGCTATTATATAATCCATTATTTTTTTAATGTTTACTACATCTTCTTTGTTATAAAGAATGAGCTTTCTTAAAGAATTTTTATCTTTCTCTTCTACCCACTTTTTCCATAACTTTACTGCATCATAGCCATTTAAACCTTCAGTTTTGCGAACAATCCCTAACATTTTTTCTATTTTCTTAAGACCTCCTCTTAATCCTACCTCTTTAGTTAAAAAGAAGAGATCAATATGAACTAAAGGGGTCCTTAAATAAGGGAAAGTCTTTTTTATAAAAGGGATGTCAAAATTTTCTCCCCCAAAGGTTATCCAAATAGGTGTAGAAGAAAGAAATTTCAAAGCTTTTTCTAAATTTAAATCTTTTATAAAAGGATAATATTTATTTTCCTTATATATACCTATGAGAGTAATGTTATTCTTTTCCTTTGAAAGGCCTTCAGTTTCAATATCAACAAACAATAAATGGGAAGGGAAATAAATATATAACTGCCATTTTTCCTTTTCAGAAAGATTAAAGTGTTTAAATTTCTCTTCAAAATCTTCTAATAATTTACTTACTTCTATCTTGTACATCTTTTTTCTTTAAATAAATCTTTGGCTGATAGGTTTTATAAAGGTTTTGCAAAATTTGTGCCATCAATTCCTTTTCCTTTTCTTGCCTATAATCTTCCTCTACCAAGTTTTTAACCTCATCAAAGGATGGAAATTTTTCAGGTATTATTTCTTCTACTTTTACAATATGATATCCATAAGGAGATTTAATAGGAGTACTTATTTCACCAATTTTAAGCTTAAAAATTTCTTTTTCAAATTCAGGTATAGTTTGTCCTTTTCTAATTATCCCTAAATCCCCTCCTTTTTCTTTTGAACCTGTATCATCAGAGTACATTTTAGCCAGTTCTTCAAAATTAGCTCCTTTTAAAAGTTTTTCCCTGATTTCATTAGCTTTTTTAAAAGCTTTCTCTTCAGTAGCATTGTCTGCATCCCTAGAAAGATAAATTAAAATATGTCTAATATGCCTTGCTTCTGGCTCTTTATAATTTTCTTTATTTTTTTCATAATACTCCTTTACTTCCTTTTCATTTATCTTTAAATTGGCTGTCTTTTTTTCAAAATACTTTTGAGCAATAAAATTTTTTTCAATTTCTGCTAATTCTCTTTTAATCGCTTCTTCTTTATCAATTCCTTCTTTTTTCCCTGCAAGAGAAAGTAAAGATAAGTTAATCCATCTATTTACTATAGCTGAAACTATTTCATCTTTTAATTCAGGCTTTGAATTTAAAATTTGTTGAATTTGAGGATCTCCTTTCATCATTTTATTTACATCTTCTTCATAAAGTTTATAAGGTCCTACTTCAGCTAAAAGTTTTCCTTCTTCTGGGTAAGCTTTTAGGTAAAAGCAAAAAACTAATGCAAAAATTGCAAAGATAAAAGTAAATTTTTTCATAAAGCCCCCTTATTTTAATTTTGTTCCTGGTAAAAAATAACCTGGACCACAAACTTTACCAGGATAAACATAAGATTTTTTACCTAAAAGTGTTCCAGGTTGTAAAACAGAATTACAACCAGTTTGACAACAATCTCCCAAGATGGCTCCAAATTTTTTAAGTCCTGTATCTATAGTTTCATTATTAATTACTAAAGTTATAATTGTTTTACTAAATTTCAAGTTAGCAAGTTTTGTTCCTGCACCTAAATTTACATTACTTCCAAGGATGCTGTCTCCTACATAAGCAAAGTGGGAGGCTTTAGCTGAACTAAAAAATATACTATTTTTAACTTCTGTTGCATGCCCTATTACTGCTTTTTTTCCTGTATATATACTTCCCCTAATATAGGAACCATGTCTTATTTGTGTTTCTTGAGAAAAATAAGCAGGAGGAGAAATTAAAGAAAAGGGCTCTACTATAACATCCTTCTCAAAAAATATCTTTTTTCCAGTTAAAATCGCTCCTGCTTTTAAAAGAGCTCCTCTTATTTTTTCCCCCTTGAAATAATATTCTTCCTCATAAATTTCTAATTCTTTTAAAGGTATAACTTCTCCTTCTGAAGTCAAAAATAAACTTTCAGGGATAGGGGTTCCTATGGGGATATCCTTAGGTAACTCAGGAACTATATCTAAAAGATAGGTTTTTAAAAGTTTTAAAGGCTCCCAGGGAAGAGCATCTTTAAATAATTCAGCTATTTTCTCTTTTTCTAAGTTTTCGAAAAATAAATCTAAGGATATATTCATATTGGCAACATTATAAACCTTTAAAAGACACTTGTCAAAAAGAAAAATTTGATTAAAATTTTATGAAAAATTTGCCCCTGTAGCTCAACAGGACAGAGCAGCGGCCTTCTAAGCCGTAGGTTGGGGGTTCGAGTCCCTCCAGGGGCGTTTTTTTCTTGAAAATTTTGAGTTCTAAGTTATATTCTTTAATATTATAATTTTTCAAATCTAAATAAAAGAGGTGAAAAAATGAAGAAAGGAATTCATCCTCAGTATTATGAAGAAGCAACGGTAAAGTGTGCTTGTGGTAATGAATTTAAGGTAGGTTCCACAAAAAAGGAAATAAGAGTAGAAATTTGTTCTAAATGTCATCCCTTTTTTACAGGAGAAATGAAATTTGTTGATACAGAAGGAAGGATTGAGAAATTTATGAAAAAATATGCAGATTTTTATGAACAGAAAGAAAAAAATTAAAATTTAGAAACTGAAAAATAATGAGTTTAGCAAGTTTTTATTTAAAAAAGTTAGATATCTTAGAAAAAAATTTTGAAGAAATTTCTTCAAAATTGTCTGATCCCTCTATAATTTCTAAGCCTGAAGTTTATGCTAAGTTAGCTAAAGAACATGCTGAGCTTTTAGAGATTGTAGAAACTTATAGAGAATATAAAAAGGTATTAGAGCAAATAAAAGAAAACAAACAACTTATAGAATTAGAATCAGACGAAGAATTAATAGAATTAGCTAAAGAAGAATTAAAAGAATTAGAAAGCCTTTTGGAAAAATTAGAAAAAAAGTTACCTATTCTTCTTTTACCAAAAGATCCCAATGATGAAAAAAATGTGATTTTAGAAATAAGGGCTGGAGCTGGTGGAGAAGAGGCAGCTTTGTTTGCTGCTGATCTTTTAAGAATGTATCAAAGATATGCAGAAAGAAAAGGATGGAAATTTGATATTCTTGATGCTAATGAAACTGGTTTGGGGGGTTTTAAAGAAGTTATAGCCAAAATTGAAGGTAAAGGTGCTTATAGCAGATTGAAATATGAAAGAGGAGTTCACAGGGTTCAAAGAGTTCCTATTACTGAATCTTCTGGAAGAATTCATACCTCTACTGTTACAGTAGCTGTTTTACCTGAAGTAGATGAAGTTGCGGTGGAAATAAAACCTGAGGATTTAAAGATAGAAACTATGAGAGCAAGTGGGCATGGTGGACAGCATGTAAATAAAACTGAAAGTGCAGTAAGAATTACTCACATACCTACAGGAATAGTGGTATCTTGTCAAAATGAAAGAAGCCAGTATCAAAATAAAGCTACTGCTTTAAAAATTTTGAGAGCCAAACTTTATGAATTAGCTTTGAGAGAACAGAATGAAAAGATTCAAACAGAAAGAAAATCTCAAGTTGGGACAGGAGAAAGATGTGAAAAAATAAGAACTTATAATTTCCCACAAAATCGTGTAACTGATCATCGCATTGGACTAACTATTTATAATCTTCCTGAGGTTTTAGACGGAGAGCTTGATGAGTTTATAGATGCATTAATTGCCCATTATAGAATTAAGGCTTTAAAGGAAGAGGAAGAAAAGCTAAGCTTAGCTGCTTAATTAAAAAAAATGATAACCTATTATAGTTTTGGTAGCCTAAGTTTTAAAGATAAAATATATAATAAAGATCTTATTATTATTAAAACTTCAAAAGAAGAAAAAATTTTTTCTGACTGGTGGAGAAAGGAAGGTCACAGATTACAAGTTGAAGATTTAGAAAAAGTATGGAAATATTCTTTAGAATATCTAATAGTGGGAACCGGAGCTTATGGGGTAATGAAAGTTGATCCCGAAGTAGAAAGTAAAGCAAAAAGTTTAGGCATAAAAGTTGAAATTTATAAAACCGATTTAGCCATTAAAAGATTTAACGAACTTTATTCCTCGGGAGTTTCTTTAGCTGGTGCTTTTCACTTAACTTGTTAATATTTCTATTCCCAACTCCAAGGGTTTTCTTTTTTTACTGAAGAAGTTGCCTGAGGTGGTACTTGTTTTTTGGAAGGCTCCTCTATATAAGTTTGAGGTTGAAGAGTTTGGGGTTGAATCTGACTTGGCTGATAAGTTTCAGCCGGAGGTTGGGAAGGAGCAGGAGCAGGAATTACCTGAGGAGAGTAATATTTGGGAGTTTTTTCCTTTTCTCCAAAAGGCCATATACGAGACCATAACTTAGAAAGGATACCCTCATCTTCTGAATAATAATAAGTATAAGGTGGTGGAGAATAGGGATAATAAGGCTGAGGAGGATAAATAGGTGGATAATTGGGAGTAACCATAGTAGCATTAGTATTTTTTTCTTTTTCCTCTTCTGCCCATCCAATTGTTCCTGTAGTGAGATCTAAAACTAATCTACTACTTAGTCCCTCTGGCTCATAATCTCCATAAGGACTTTTTGCTCTAGTTACTTTTGGTTTTCTTTCGATAGGTACAGAGGGATAAAGATAAGGCGCATAATAGTAATATCCTCTTTCTGGATGCTCTTTGCTTAATCCATAGGGTGCCAAAGCATAATAAGGTTCCCTATAAAAATCTTCCTCCTTTCCCTCTATATACATCCTTGCTTTTTGTGTAAATCTTGAAATTTGAGAAATTATTTCAGAAACATTTTTTATTTCCTGGAAAAACTGAGCAGGTTTTTTTTCACCAGATAAATCTATTATTTGTGCATCTATACTTACTCCCTCTCCTAAAACAGTAATGCTTCCCCATATAACATAATTTGCCCTAAATTTATTACCTAATTCTTCTGCTATTTTTTTGTTTATTTTTTCAAAATTTTTAGTTTCTTCCTTAACTTTCTCCAGTTCTACTATTTCTATTTTAGAAGGAGAAAAAAGACGGCTTACAAGCATTTCAGGAATAGCTTCTTTTAAATAAGAATATTCAGGTGGTGAATAGATATCAAAGGGGAGTACTAAAACCTTTTTAACTTCAGAAGAGGATTCCTCTGCAAAAACTTTAAAACAAAATAAAAAAATAGAAAGAACAATAAAAACTGATATTCTTTTCATAAGTTTTTCCTTTTCTTTTTAATTAATTTTTAAAATAAACCATTTTAAAATTTTGTCAAAAAATTTTTTTATTAGTTATAATTGTTTAAAAATCTTTTTGAATTATAATTAATTTAATGAAAATTGTAGGAATTGAGCCCAAAAATTTTAAAACTCACGTCTTTTCTGCTTTTAAACTTCCTCGCTTAGCTATGCCTCTTCTTGGCACAATTTTAAAAAATAAAGGGTATGAAGTTAAAATTTTTCTGGAAGAGTGGGCACCTATAAATGAAAATACTATCAAAGAAGCAGATGTGATTATGATTTCTACCATTACTTGTACAGCAAACAGGGCTTATGAATTAGCAGACTATTATAAAAAGAAGTATAAAAAACCTATTATTATGGGAGGACCTCATGTAAGTTTTTTAGCAGAAGAAGCTCTTTTGCATGCAGATTTTGTTATAAGGGGAGAAGAGGAAAAAGCTTTATTAAAATTGATAGAAAGTATTGAAAGAGGAAATAATGATTTCTCTTCTATTCCAAATCTTTCTTATAAAAAAGGATGGCAAATTTTATCATAATCCCTTTAATGAAAATTTTGTAGATCTTAACTCTTTACCTATACCTGATTTTAATTTAGTTGAAGGTTATAACCCAAATAAGCTTAAAATTTATCCTATTTCTACTTCAAGGGGCTGTCCTTATAACTGTATCTTTTGTGCTGTAGTTCCTGTGTTTGGTAGAAAATATAGATTTAGAAATGAAGATCTTGTTATAGAAGAATTAAAAAACCTTAAAAAGATAGAACATATATTTTTTTATGATGACAACTTTGCAGCTGACAAGGAAAGAGCAAAAATTCTTCTTGAAAAGATGATAAAAATGAAGTTTAAAGGAACTTGGTCTACTCAGGTAAGAATTGATATTTACCAAGATAAAGAATTATTAAAACTTATGGAAAAAAGTAATTGTAGTATCCTTTATATAGGTTTTGAATCTATAAAACCTGAAACCTTAAAACTTTACAAAAAAGGTATTACACCAGCTCAAATAGAAGAAGGAATTAAAACCCTCCATAAATACAATATTAAAGTTCATGGAATGTTTGTAATAGGTGCTGATACTGATACAAAAGAAAGCATTTTAGCTACTTTAGATTTTTCTAAAAAATTGAAGATTGACTCTGTTCAGTTTTTAATTTTAACCCCTGTTCCAGGAAGCAGAATTTTTCAAGAATTTTTAAATAAAGATAGGATTTTTACCACTAATTGGGATTACTATGATGGGCACCATGTAGTTTTTTATCCCCGAAATATGAGTCCTTTTGAACTTCAAGAATTGGCTTTTAAGCTTTTTGAAGGTTTTTATTCTTATAAAAGTGCTATAAAATATCTATTAAAATTAGACTGGATGCATTCAACTATTCATTTCTTAGGGACAAAATTAACTAAAAAGCAAGAAAAGAAAGAAAAGAGTTCATAAAAACCTTATCAAAAATCTAAATTTTTGATATAATATTTTTCAATATAAAGAAATTCTAAAAACCAAAGGAGGAGGGAATGAAGGTAATAATAGCTTATGATGGGTCTCTGGATGCAAAAGAAGGTCTTAAAGTTGCTAAAAAATTTTTAAAAGAGGTAATTGATGAATTGATCTTACTTTATGTAATTCGTAAAAGAGAAGGAATGAACAAGGAAGAGGAAGAAAAAGAGATAGAAAAGGCAAAAAAATTATTAGAAGAAGCCAAAACCGAGATTAAAGATGATTTTGTTATAAGAGAAGAAGTAATAGCTGATTATTCTATAGCTGAGGCGATTCTTAATTTTGTTGAAACTGAAGAAGCAGATATGCTAATTATGGGAGCAAGAGGAGTAAGACCTGATATTATAAGATATACTCTTGGTAGTACTACCGCAAAAGTAGTAAGTTTTGCTCCTTGTTCTGTGTATATTGTTAAAAAGAAATAAAAAATATTATTAAATGGCTGATTTATTTTTCTTTTTAAGTTTTTGCGTATATTTAATTTCTTTTATAGGTTTTGGTTTTTATTTTAAAAGCCTTAAAAAAGAAGCTTTAAGATATGCTCAACTGGTTTTGTTAGTGGGTTTTTGTTTTCATACTCTTTTTTGGGCATTTAAAATTTATCAAATTTTTACTACCTCTCTTCTTTCTTTTAAATATCTTCTCAACTTTCTTTCTTGGGAACTAATTTTAATCTATTTTCTTTTTACTATCTCTCCTATAAAAATTTATGCTACAGGTTTTTTTCTTTTACCCATAGTTTTAATACTATTACTTCTTTCTTATTTTTTCCCCCAAGAAATATTTTCCCCCTTTAGTCCTCATTTTAAGAGCCTATGGTTTCCTTTACACGCTTTTACAGGGCTTTTTTCTCATGGATTTTTACTTTTTGGAGTAGTTACCTCTTTGATGTATGTTTTGCAAGAAAGAGAAATTAAGAAAAAGCATTTAGGAATTTTTTTTAGAAAACTTCCACCCCTTGAATACTTAGACAGAGTTACTGAAAAATGCCTTTACTTGGGATTTATTTTTTTATCCTTGGCTATGATAAGTGGTGCTGTTTGGGGTGAGATTGCCTTCGGAAATTACTGGAGATGGTCTCCTAAAGAGGTTATAACTTTGATACTATGGTTAATTTATGCAGTTTTAATTCATCAAAGGGTTTTAATTGGCTGGAGAGGTAAGAAGGCTTCTTATATGTTTTTATTAGGATTTAGTATATGGCTTATTAGTTTTTTTGTGATAAATTTATTTTCCAAGGGGTTTCATACCTATGGGTCTTGATATTGTAATATTATTAATTGGTTTAAATCATAAAACAGCTCCTGTTGAAATAAGAGAAAAGCTTGCTTTTAAAAATCCCTCTTTTCATCCTTTAGAAAAAATTAAAAAAGATATTTTCTCTTTTAAAGAGGGTTTATTTTTATCTACCTGTAACAGAGTCGAATTTTACTTTGTTTTGGATCCTGATAAAAAAAATCAATTTTTGATGGATTTTTCCTCTTTTATAGAAAGGGAATCCTCTTTTAAATGGGAAGAGTTAGAACCTCATCTTTATTTTTTTGAGAATGAAAAAGCGGTTAAACACCTTTTTGAAGTAGCTTGCGGACTTGATTCTATGGTAATTGGAGAACCTCAAATTCTTGGACAAGTTAAATCTGCATATAAAGATGCTTTGAATTATCGCACATCTGGTATAGTTTTAAACAGATTACTTCATAAATGTTTTTCTGTAGCTAAAAAAGTAAGAACTGAAACTGGAATAGGTGGAGGGGCTGTTTCTATAAGTTATGCAGCCTTTAGTCTTGCTAAAAAGATACTGGGCTCCTTAAGAGATAAAACTGCGCTTCTGGTTGGTGCTGGTGAGATGGCAGAACTTGCTTGTATGCATTTTGTCTCAGAGGGAGTTAAAAAAGTAATCATTGCAAACAGAACCCTTTCTAAAGCTGTTGAGTTAGCAGAAAAATTTAAAGGAGAAGCCTATTCTTTGGATGAACTTCCCCATGCCTTAGTAAAAGCTGATATAGTAATTTCTTCTACTGGTGCGCCAGACTACATTATTACTAAAAACATGGTAAGTTCTATTTTAAAACCGAGAAAATATAGACCCCTCTTTATAATTGATATAGCTGTTCCAAGAGATGTAGAATCTGAAGTTAACAAGCTTGAAAATGTTTATCTCTATGATATAGATGATCTCAAATCTGTAGTTGAAGAAAATTTAAAAGAAAGAAAAAAAGAAGCTCTTAGAGCACAGGTAATAATAGAAACTGAAGTTTTTAAATTTCAAAAATGGCTTAAAGAACTTGATTTTTATCCTACCTTAAGAGCTTTGAGTGAAAAGGTAGAGACTTTAAGACAAAATGAACTTACTAAGACCCTAAAAAAACTTAAAAATCTTTCTGAAGAAGAGAAAGAAGCTATAGAAATATTAACCCAATCTTTAGTTCAAAAACTTATTTATTATCCTATTAATTTTATTAAAAAAAGTTATCATGAAGAAGGAAGGTACGCTATAAGTTTAATAAGGCAAATCTTTGAACTTGATGAGCCATTTGAGGAAATTTCTGATGCTGAAATAGAAAATTTATACCCTAAAGTTGAAGAAAAATCTCAATCTAAAGAAAATGCTACTAAGGGTAAAAATACTAAAAAGATTTTAGTTCAATAAAAACTTTAGAAGGGAATGTCTTCTTCATCTAATAAATTTTCTTCTATTTCCTCTAAGGATTGTTCTTCCAAAGCATTTCTAAACCCTTGAACTGAAGAAATTTCTTTAAGTTCAGAATCGGGTGATGATTTTCTTTCAAGAATTTGAAGGATATTAGCTACAATTTCAGTAATATATCTTTGGTTTCCTTGTTTATCTTCAAACTTTCTTGTTCTTAATTTTCCTTCTATATAAACTTGAGCTCCCTTAGATAAATATTCTCCACAAATTTCAGCAAGTCTTCCAAAGGCAACAATTCTATGCCACTCAGTAAGGACCTCTTTTTCTCCATTTCTTATTATTACTTCGTTGGTTGCTATTCTAAATGTGGCTACTGGTTTTCCATCAAGGGTATATCTAATTTCTGGATCTGCTCCCAGTCTTCCAATAAGGATAACTTTGTTTATGCTCATTTTAATTTTTATGATATTCTACTTTTTAATTTTTTCAATTCAATTTTTATAATTTAAAATTTAATTTCTTGTATTAAAATTTTAAAAATTATGAAAGCCTGGGTAATAGAGGCAATTAACCCTATATCTGAAGATACCAATCCTTTAAAATTAGTAGAATTAGATGATCCTGAGCCAGCAAAAGATGAAATTGTTATAAAGGTTCATGCTTGTGGAATTTGTCATACTGAAATAGATGAAATTGAAGGCAGAGCCCAACCTTCCTTTTTCCCTATTATTCCTGGGCACCAAATAGTAGGAGAGGTAGTTAAAATAGGTGAAGAAGTAACCAAATTTAAAATAGGCGATAGAGTTGGAGCTGGGTGGATTTATTTTTCTTGTGAAAAATGTGAATATTGTAAAAAAGGCTTAGAAAATCTTTGTTCTCAGTTTAAAGCTACAGGAAAAGATGTTCATGGAGGTTATGCAGAATATTTCAAAATAAAAGAAAATTTTGCTTTTCCTTTGCCTAAAACTTTTTCTTATGAAGAATGTGCTCCCCTTTTTTGTGCCGGAGCTATAGGTTATAGATCTATAAAATTAGCTAATCCAAGAGATGAACAAAATATAGGACTTGTAGGTTTTGGTGCTTCTGGACACCTTGTTTTAAAAACTATTAGATTCCTATTTCCTTTTTCTAAAATTTTTGTATTTGCAAGAAATCCTAAACAAAAAGAGCTTGCTTTAAGTCTTGGAGCTTTCTGGGTAGGAGATATAGAAGAAGAGCCTCCCCAAAAACTTCATTGTGCTATAGATACAACTCCTGTTTGGAAACCCCCTCTGTCTATCTTAAAATACCTTGTTCCCGGGGGAAGACTTGTAATAAATGCCATAAGAAAAGAGGATAAAGATAAGGATACTTTTTTAAATTTAAATTATGCTCGTGATCTTTGGTTAGAAAAAGAAATTAAAAGTGTAGCTAATGTAACTAGAAAGGATATTAAAGAATTTTTACAACTTGTAGAAACTTTTAATATTAGACCAGAAATAGAAGTTTATCCCTTTGAAAAAGCTAATCAAGCTTTAAAGGATATAAAAAATAAAAAAATTAAGGGAGCAAAGGTTTTAAAAATCATAGAATGAATTTTAGAATTTCTATAGGATTTGACCTTCATAAATTAGTTCCTGGTAGAAAATTAAAACTTTGTGGAATAGAAATACCTTTTGAAAAGGGTCTTTTAGGACATTCAGATGGGGATGTGGGACTTCATGCTCTTATAGATGCAATGTTATCAGCCTCTGGTCTTTCTGATATAGGAACTATTTTCCCCGATAAAGACCCTCAATATAAAGATATAGATAGTCTAAAACTTCTAGAAAAAACTTTAAAACTTGTAGAAGAAAAAGGATTTAAAGTTTCCCAAGTAGATTTAATCTTTATATGTGATGAGCCAAAGCTTTCTCCTTTTTATGAAAAAATGAAAAATTTACTTTCTGAAAAGTTAAAGATTGATCCCTCAAATATAGGAATAAAAGCAAAAACTACAGAGGGATTGATAGAATCTCTTCAAATTGAAGCTATAGCTTGCTTTTGTTTGGTTGTTTTAACTAAGCAAAAAACAAAAGCTAAAATCCCTTAAGCTTGTAAAATTTTTATTATGTGTTACTCTACTTTTTAAGGTAGAAGATTGAGTTTTTAGAGTCCTATTCTCTAAAATCTCAACTTCTATCAAATTAAAAATCAAAGGAGTTTAAAGATGCGCAAAGTTCAAATAGGTGATGTAGTAAGTATTCATTGTATTGGGAAACTAAAAAACGGGGAGATTTTTGAAAACACCTACAATGCAGAACCTTTCATTTTTCAAGTTGGCTCTCCTGAGATTATCCCTGGACTTTCTGAAGCTCTTGTAGGAATGGAAGAAGGAGAAGAAAAAGAAGTTTTAATTCCTTCTGATAAGGCTTTTGGTCCAAGAGATGAAAATTTGGTGAGAACTATCCCCAGAGATGCTTTAAGTATTGATGTAGAGCCAGAAGAGGGATTAATGTTAAATCTTATAGTAGATACACCTCGAGGGGAAATGAATTTTCCAGCTACCATCGTAAAAGTAACTGAGACTGAACTTGTTCTTGACCTAAATCCTCCTTTAGCAGGTGAAGATCTTTATTTCCAAATTAAACTTTTAAAAATTTATAACCTTGATGAGGAAGATATAATTCTCTAAAAAATTTCTTTGGGGGTTCTCCCCCTCTATTCATTTTAAAAAATTTCTGAATTATTATTCAATATATGCTTTTTGAATTTCTTAAAAGTTTTCTCATTATTTTTTTATTTGCCATTATAATAAGTGCAATCCTTATAAGATTCAAAATATCTCCTATTATTGGTTTTTTATTTACAGGGGTTATAGTAGGACCTTCTGTATCAGGTTTAATTCATGATGCTTATCTAATTGAAACTTTTGCAGAAATTGGGATCATCTTTTTGATGTTTCTTATTGGAGTTGAATTTTCAATAAAAAAATTGATATCTTATAGAAGAGAAATTTTATTTGTTGGCTTAATTCAAGTAGGATTAACTATTTTTATCGTCTCTATTATCACTTTACTTTTTTTTTAAGAAATCCTTAAAAACTGGTATTTTATTTGGAGCTCTTATTGCTATGAGCAGTACTGCTTTAGTATTAAAAATTTTGATGGATAAAGGAGAGCTTACTACCTCTTATGGTAGGGTCTGCTTTGGTATTTTAATTTTTCAGGATTTATGCGTAATACTTCTAATGCTTCTTATTCCCGTTTTAGGTGAAGAGAAAGGTTCTATAAAAGATATTCTCTTTGTTTTCAGTAAATCTTTAGCCATACTTAGCTGTACTTTTATGGCTTCTCTTTATTTTTTCCCTTTAATTTTACATCAGATCGTAAAAACCCGTAGCAGAGAATTATTCCTTATGACTATTTTGGTTTTATCCTTAGGAACTGCCTTTTTCTCTTATAAATTAGGACTTTCTTTAGCCTTAGGAGCTTTTTTAGCAGGAGTTGTTATTTCTGAATCAGAATACGCACTTCAAACCATAGCTGAAATAAAACCTTTAAAAGATTTGTTAATGGCTATCTTTTTTATTTCTGTAGGCCTTCTTTTAAAACCTTACTTTCTTTTTGCTAATTTAAAGTTAACTATTTTAATTGTTCTTCTAATTTTTTTAACTAAATTTATAGGAATCTTTTTCTCTACACTCTTAATAAGTAAAAGTTTAAGGATTTCCTTGTTAACTGGTTTTATACTTTCTCAGATAGGTGAATTTTCTTTAGTTCTTGCTTTAGAAGGAAAAAAATATGGACTACTTGAAGAAAATTGGTATCAACTTTTTATAGGTTCCTCTATGATTACCTTGTTTTTAACTCCTTTCTTAATTGATAAGTCTCATAAATTAACTGATCTTCTCCTTGAAAAAATATCTTACAAAAGCTATTTAAGACTGAAAAAAATAAAAGAGGAAAAAAGGGAAGAAAAAGCCTATTTAAAAGATCATACCATTGTTATAGGATATGGAGTGGGAGGGCAAAATATTGTGTATGGTTTAAAAACTTTAAAAATTCCTTATGTAATTGTTGATCTCAATCCTAATACAGTAAAAACTTTTAAAAGTAAAGGAGAACCTATCTTTTTTGGAGATGCTACTAATGTTGAAGTTTTAAGAAAATTAGGGGTTAAAACAGCAAAAACTTTGGTTGTCGTTATCGGAGATAATATTTCTGCTAGAAAAATTATTTTTCTTGCTCGTAGAGAAAACCCAGATCTTTATATTATAATAAGAACAAAATTTGTAGCAGAAATTGAAGATTTAATAAAACTTGGAGCCAATAAAGTAATACCTGAAGAATTTGAAGCCTCTATAGAAATATTTGCTAAAGTTCTTCATTATTACAAAATTCCAAGAAATGTAATTTTTGAACTTTTAGAAATTCTCAGAAAAAATTACTATAAAGCCTTTAGAACATTAGAAAAACCATTTTTAGAAAGTATTGATAATTTAGAATTTTTAAAAGATGTAGCTACTGAAACTTATTTAATTAAAAAAGAAAGTCCCTTAATCGGAATAACTATTAGAGCTCTTGATCTTAGATCTAAAACAGGAGCTACAATTATAGCTATAAAAAGAGGAGAAGAGTTTATAGTTAATCCTCCTGCTAATCTTTCTTTTAAAGAAAAAGATATTTTAATACTTATAGGATCTGAAGAACAACTAAACAAAGCTTTAAATTTTCTTGAGGATCCAATTTCTTATTCTATAAAATCCACTTTTATTAGAAACTTGTAATTGTAAACCAAAAATCTTGGTTAAAAATCTTTAATAGTTTTGTAGAATCAGCCGATGTTATAATATTGATCATGGATAAATTTATTTTTTTAAAAAATTCAAAACTTAAAAGAGAGTATGAAAATTTATTTCAATCTTTAAAAAATGTAAAAAATGCTCTAAAAGAGAATAAGCCTGAAAAAGTTCCTGAATTTTTAAATCAATTTATGTTTTTTTTAGTAGATTATTTTAATAAAGAAGAAAATTTGATGAAAGAATTTAAGTATCCAGACTTAGAATTTCACAAAAGAGATCATCAATTAATTAATAAGAAATTAGAATATTTCTTCGTTAAAAGTGATATCCAGAGGTTAGACTTAAGTTGTGAGCTCATAGAATTATTAGAAAACTTACTAATAGATCATGTAAATACTTTTGACAAAACTTTTAATTTATATTTAAACATTAAAATTGATTCTCTTACTGAATTTTTGTCTAAGGAAGCCTTTTTTGATACATTACAGGATTTTATAAATAAGGCGAAAGAAAAACTTATAGAAGATATCGCTCTTATTGTTCTTGAAATAGAAGATTATTCTCTTCTTTCTTTAACTTTAGGAGCTGAGATCACTGATCTTCTTTTAAAAGATTTTTCCCTATTTTTAAGAGAGTATTTTCATAAACCTAATATTATTTTCGGAAAATATAAAGAAAATCAAATTTTAATAATTTTATTAAATTATAACTTTTTAGAAATCATAGAATTTTTGGAAGATTTAGTAGATAAAGTTAAAAATTTTAAATTTAAGACCAGTAATCAAACCATACATTTAAACATTTCTATAGGTGTAGCTCTTTATCCTCATGATGGAGACGAAGCTTTTAAATTGTTAAAGTCTGCTGAGATTGCTCTTCAAATAGCTAAAAGGGAAGGAAGAAATAAATGGGTGTTTTTTGATTCTAAATTTTTAAAAGAATTGGAAAAGCTAAATAGAATTAAAACTTTATTAGAAAGAGCCATTAGAGAACGCCTTGTAATTCCTTATATTCAGCCAATATTTGATACTCATAATCTAACAATTATAGGAGGAGAAGTTTTAATAAGAATTTTAGATGAAAAGAAAAATATAATTAGTGCTGGAACTTTCATAAAACATGCCTATGAACTGGGATATATAGAAGATTTGGAGGCACTTCTTACTGAAGAAATTAATAAAGATGAAATTTTAAAACTTTTCAAAAATAAGTATATTTTCATTAATAAAAGTGTAAACTCTTATAATAAAGCCTTTTTTGTGTCAGAAGAATTAAAATTGTGGAAAGAGATAGCAAAAACACATGAAATTTTTAGCATATTTGAAATTACTGAATCTTCTATAATCAATTTTCTGGATGTATTTCAAATTATATCTTCTGAAACTAAAACTGAAAGAATAGGTATTGCTATAGATGATTTTGGGTCTGGATACGCTTCTTTTACCTCTTTATTAAAAGTGGATCCAAAATTTTTAAAAATTGATGGGAATTTAATTCGTCAAATTAATAAATCTAAAAAGTGTTATAATATTGTTAAAGGAATTGTTTCTATAGCTAAGGATTTAGGTATAAAAACTATAGCTGAATTTGTAGAAAATAGGGAAATTGCTGAAGCATTAAAAAATTTAAATGTAGACTTATTCCAAAGTTTTTATTTTTGTAAACCTCTATCTGTGGAAGAATTTAAAAATCTTATCTCTTGACAAAAAAGGTAAAGAGGTTATTTTAGGTAAAAAATATAAATTAAGGGGCCGTAGCTCAGAGGGAGAGCGCGTGAATGGCATTCACGAGGTCGTGGGTTCAAGTCCCACCGGCTCCAAATTTCAAGTATTTTTATTAATAACTTGACAAAAAATTTTATTAATATTATAATTTTTTTGTTGCGCCATTTAGATCTTTGAAGTTTTGAATCTTTAAACCCCTTGACAAAGTAAAAAAACAAATTTATAATTTAAAATGGTGTACTCTGGTCTTTGAAAATTGAATAGCGTCCGTATAGGGCTCCGCAATTTAAATTTGTAAGCAAATTTTCCCTGAGGGTTTGATCCTGGCTCAGGGCGAACGCTAGCGGCGCGCCTAACCCATGCAAGTCGTGCGGGAAAGGAAGTTTTCTTCCAAGTACCGCGGCAAACGGGTGAGTAACACGTGAGTAACCTATCCTCGGGTCTGGGATAACCACCCGAAAGGGTGGCTAATACCGGATAAAGTCACTGGGCGCAAGTTCAGTGATGAAAGGAAGCCTCTGCATAGCAAGCTTCTGCCTGAGGAGGGGCTCGCGGCCCATCAGCTAGTTGGTGGGGTAATGGCCCACCAAGGCTAAGACGGGTAGCTGGCCTGAGAGGGTGGTCGGCCACACGGGCACTGAGACACGGGCCCGACTCCTACGGGAGGCAGCAGGGGGGGATCTTGGGCAATGGGCGCAAGCCTGACCCAGCGACGCCGCGTGGGGGAAGAAGGCCTTCGGGTCGTAAACCCCTGTTCTGGGGGAAGAACCCTGACTAGGTTAAGAGCCTAGTCAGGCTGACGGTACCCCAGGAGAAAGCCACGGCTAACTGCGTGCCAGCAGCCGCGGTAATACGCAGGTGGCAAGCGTTGCCCGGAATCACTGGGCGTAAAGGGTGCGTAGGCGGCTGGGTAAGTCGCAGGTTAAAGCCCGGGGCTCAACCCCGGAAAGGCCTGCGATACTGCCTAGCTTGAGGGCCGGAGAGGCTGGCGGAATTCCCGGTGTAGGGGTGAAATCCGTAGATATCGGGAGGAACACCGGTGAGGAAGCTGGCCAGCTGGACGGTTCCTGACGCTGAGGCACGAAAGCGTGGGGAGCAAACCGGATTAGATACCCGGGTAGTCCACGCCGTAAACGATGGGTGCTAGGTCTGGGGAGGTAAACTCTCTGGGCCGAAGCTAACGCGTTAAGCACCCCGCCTGGGGAGTACGGCCGCAAGGCTGAAACTCAAAGGAATTGACGGGGGCCCGCACAAGCGGTGGAGCACGTGGTTTAATTCGATGCAAAGCGAAGAACCTTACCTGGGCTTGACATGCCAGGGTTGTACCCTGGTGGAAACACTGGGGGAGCGTAGGGGTTTACTCTACGCGCTCTGGCACAGGTGCTGCATGGCTGTCGTCAGCTCGTGTCGTGAGATGTTGGGTTAAGTCCCGCAACGAGCGCAACCCTTGCCCTTAGTTGCCAGCGGGTAATGCCGGGCACTCTAAGGGGACTGCCGGGGATAACCCGGAGGAAGGAGGGGATGACGTCAAGTCCTCATGGCCCTTATGCCCAGGGCTACACACGTGCTACAATGGGGGGTACAAAGGGATGCAAACCCGTAAGGGGGAGCTAATCCCAGAAAGCCCTCCTCAGTTCGGATCGGGGTCTGCAACTCGACCCCGTGAAGCTGGAATCGCTAGTAATGGCGGATCAGCATGCCGCCGTGAATACGTTCCCGGGCCTTGTACACACCGCCCGTCACACCACGGAAGCTGGTCCCATCCGAAGTCACTACCTTAACCTGGCTTTGGCCAGGAGGGGGGTGCCTACGGTGGGGCTGGTGACTGGGGTGAAGTCGTAACAAGGTACCCCTACCGGAAGGTGGGGGTGGATCACCTCCTTTCTAAGGAGAAACTAAGGAGCTCTAACGGACGCTATTCAAATAAATTTTTAAAAAGGTGAACGGATCAAGGGCCTATAGCTCAGCTTAGGTTAGAGCGCACGCCTGATAAGCGTGAGGTCGGAGGTTCGAATCCTCCTAGGCCCATTTCGAGTGGGGGTGTAGCTCAGCTGGGAGAGCGCCGGCTTTGCAAGCCGGAGGTCGACGGTTCGAATCCGTTCACCTCCACCACTTTTTGATAAGTGGTGGAAAAAATTTTGATCTTTGACAAGTGAATAAGGATATCCTTTGGCATCTTTAAGCTGGTTCCTGTAGCCAAGCTATTAAGGGCTGGCGGTGGATGCCTCGGGTGCGGGAGGCGATGAAGGGCGTGGTAAGCTGCGATAAGCCTCGGGGAGCCGCACACAGGCGTTGATCCGGGGATGCCCGAATGGGGAAACCTGGCTGGGGTAATACCCAGTCATCCATGGGTTAAGAGCTCATGGAGGCAAGACCAGGGGAAGTGAAACATCTCAGTACCCTGAGGAAAAGAAATCAATCGAGATTCCCCGAGTAGCGGCGAGCGAAAGGGGAGGAGCCTAAACCAAGCAGGTGTAAAAGCCCGTGGGTGTTGCCTGTTTGGGGTTGTGGGACTGTGCTGGAGAGGGCCACGGACCTCTCAGGGAGTTACAAAACTGTCTTCTTAGCCGAAGGCGCCTGGAATGGCCCGCCAGAGAGGGTGAAAGCCCCGTAGGCAAAAAGAAGACGGTCTCCCTGGGCACAGATCCCAAGTAGCACGGGACACGTGGAATCCCGTGTGAATCAGGGGGGACCACCCTCCAAGGCTAAATACTACCCGCACACCGATAGTGTAATAGTACCGTGAGGGAAAGGTGAAAAGAACCCCGGGAGGGGAGTGAAATAGAACCTGAAACCGCCAGCCTACAAGCAGTCGGAGGGAAGGGGTAACTCTTCCTGACGGCGTGCCTTTTGCATAATGAGCCCGGGAGTTACCATCAGTGGCAAGGCTAAGCCGTTGAGGCGGAGCCGTAGCGAAAGCGAGTCCGAAAAGGGCGACCAGTCGCTGGTGGTAGACCCGAAGCGGGACGATCTACCCATGGCCAGGGTGAAGGTGGGTTAAACCCCACTGGAGGCCCGAACCGGTGAAGGGTGAAAACTTCTCGGATGAGCTGTGGGTAGGAGTGAAAAGCTAATCGAGTCCCGTGATAGCTGGTTCTCCCCGAAATGCATTTAGGTGCAGCCTCGGGTGGTCGCTGCCGGGGGTAGAGCACTGTTTGGGCTAGGGGGCTTAACGGCTTACCAAACCCAGGCAAACTCCGAATACCGGCAAGCGCAGCCCGGGAGTGAGTCTTAGGGCGATAACGTCCTAAGTCGAGAGGGCAAGAACCCAGACCGCCAGCTAAGGTCCCTAAGTTCTGGCTAAGTGGTAAAGGAGGTGCTTCTGCTTAGACACCCAGGATGTTGGCTTAGAAGCAGCCATCATTTAAAGAGTGCGTAATAGCTCACTGGGCGAGCGGGGGTGCGTCGAAAATTACACGGGGCTTAAGCCAGACACCGAAGCTGCGGGCTGAAAGATTTTAAGTCTTTCAGCGGTAGGGGAGCACTCTGGTTGCTGATGAAGGTAGACTGACAAAGTCTACTGGAGGTACCAGAGGAGAGAATCCGGGCACGAGTAGCGATAAGGAGGGTGAGAATCCTTCCCGCCGTAAGCCCAAGGTTTCCTGGGGAAGGGTCGTCCGCCCAGGGTTAGCCGGCCCCTAACCTGAGGCCGAAAGGCGTAGGGGATGGGAAGTGGGGTTAATATTCCCCTGCCACCAGGGTGGAGACCAAGGGGTGACGCAGGAGGGAAGGGCTCCGGGGCTAAATGGTTGGCCCTCCAAACCTCTAGCCCAATGATGGATTGAGGCAAATCCCAATCCGGAGGGTGAGGGGGAGTAAGTAACCGAGAGCTACGGCTCTCGGGAAGGAACCCGGACCACACTGCCAAGAAATAACCTCGTGGTCGTTGAAGCCCTGGTGACCGTACCGCAAACCGACACAGGTGGGCGGGCAGAATATGCTCAGGCGCGTGAGGTAACCCTGGCTAAGGAACTCGGCAAATTAGCCCCGTAACTTCGGGAGAAGGGGTGCCCGCATTAGGTGTAGGTCTTCGCGACTGAAGCCGAAGCGGGTTGCAGGGAAGCGGCGGTGGCGACTGTTTACCAAAAACACAGGGCTCTGCTAACTCGTAAGAGGACGTATAGGGCCTGACGCCTGCCCGGTGCTGGAAGGTGAAAGGGTGGGATTAGCGGAAGGTATTCTTTCCGCAAAGTTCTGCCCTTAAGCCCCAGTAAACGGCGGCCGTAACTATAACGGTCCTAAGGTAGCGAAATTCCTTGTCGGGTAAGTTCCGACCTGCATGAATGGCGTAACGACTGCCGCGCTGTCTCAGCCAGGGGCTCAGCGAAACTGTAGTCTCGGCGAAGATGCCGGGTACCCGCGGTGGGACGGAAAGACCCCGTGGAGCTTTACTGCAGCTTGGCATTGAATCTTGGGGTAGGATGTGCAGGATAGGTGGGAGGCTGTGAAGCGGGGGCGCCAGCTCCTGTGGAGCCATCGGTGAGATACCACCCTTCTTGCCTCAGGGTTCTAACCTACGGGAGTTAGCCTCCCGAGGGACAGTGCCTGGTGGGCAGTTTGACTGGGGCGGTCGCCTCCTAAAGAGTAACGGAGGCGCCCAAAGGTCCCCTCAGGTGGTATGGAAATCCACCGTTGAGTGTAAGGGCATAAGGGGGCTTGACTGCGAGGCTGACAAGCCGAGCAGAGGGGAAACCCGGGCCTAGTGACCCGGCGGTCCTGAGTGGAAGGGCCGTCGATCAACGGATAAAAGTTACCCCGGGGATAACAGGCTGATCGCTCCCAAGAGTTCACATCGACGGAGCGGTTTGGCACCTCGATGTCGGCTCATCCCATCCTGGGGCTGGAGAAGGTCCCAAGGGTCGGGCTGTTCGCCCGTTAAAGGGGTACGTGAGCTGGGTTCAGAACGTCGTGAGACAGTTCGGTCCCTATCCACCGCGGGCGCAGGAGGCTTGAGGGGAGCTGCCCTTAGTACGAGAGGACCGGGGTGGACGCACCTCTGGTGGCCCGGTTGTTCCACCAGGAGCACAGCCGGGTAGCCATGTGCGGAAGGGATAACCGCTGAAAGCATCTAAGCGGGAAGCCCACCCCAAGATTAGGCCTCCCGAGGGTGGGGCAACCCACCCCCTAAAGGGTCCGGGGAGAACACCCGGTTGATAGGCCGGAGGTGGAAGCTCAGCAATGGGTGGAGCCGACCGGTACTAATCACCCGTGCGGCTTGGCTACAGTACCAGCTTAAAAGTTTCAAAGGATATCCTATTCACTTGTTAAAAATATTAAAATTTCCCGGGTGCCTATACCGGAGGGGCCACACCCGTTCCCATTTCGAACACGGTCGTTAAGCCCTCCAGGGCCGATGGTACTGGGGAGTGACCTCCCTGGGAGAGTAGGTCGGTGCCCGGGATTTTTATTATTTTTAAATCCTTTAAAAATCTATTGTAAAATTCCTAAAATTAATTATCTTAAATAATCAATTATGAAATCCCTTATAAAGATCTTAGGACTCTTATTCTTAACTTTTACCCTTTTTTTGGGGATTCTTTTTCTTATATTTTTCCTTTATCTAAAAATAAACCTTCCAAGTATTTCACAACTCAAAAATTATAGACCTGAACAAGCTAATGTAATAATAGATATTAATGGAAATGTTATAGGTTATGTCGGGGAAAAAAGAAGAATTTTTATTCCCCTGGAAAAAATACCTTCTCATGTAGTAAAAGCTTTCATTGCAGCTGAAGATGCCAACTTTTACAAACACAAAGGTATAGACTTTTTTAGTGTATTAAGAGCCCTTTATAAAAACATTATTCACGGGAAAATTGTCCAAGGTGGAAGCACCATTACTCAACAAGTAGTAAGAGCACTTTTACTTTCTCCAGAAAGAACCATTCAAAGAAAAATAAAAGAAATTATTCTTGCCTGGCAAATAGAAAAACATCTTACCAAAGACGAAATTCTTACTATTTACTTAAACCATATATACCTAGGTGAGGGAGCCTATGGAGTTGAAGCTGCAGCTTTGACTTACTTTAATAAACATGTCTGGGAACTTGATTTAAATGAAGCAGCCACTCTTGCTGGTCTTCCTGCTGCACCATCAAAATATAGTCCTTTAAGTAATCCACAACTTGCTGTAGCTCGCAGAAATTATGTGTTAAAAAGAATGGCGGAAGTTGGTTATATTTCTTGGGAGATTGCTCAAAAGGTTTCTTCTCAACCCATTATATTAAACCCCAAAAATGTAAATATCCCTGTTTATGCAGCCTATTTTATAGATGCGTTAAAAGAAGAGCTTTATCAAATACTTCCTTCAAAAATTATAGAACAAGGAGGATTGAAAATTCAAACCACTTTGGATTTAGAGTGGGCTAAAAGAGCTTATGAAAATGCTATAAGAACTTTAAATCATATATTTGCTAATAGAGAACCTCCAGAGGTAGCTATAATTTGTTTAAACAATGAAGACGGAGGTGTAAGGGTTTTAATTGGTGGAAAGAATTATTCTCAATCGTCTTATAATAGAGCACTCTTAGCTAAAAGACAACCTGGATCAGCTTTTAAACCCTTTATTTGGGCAACTGCAATAGAAGATGGAGTTCTTCTTCCAAGTGCGGTTATTCCAGATCAGCCTATAACTCTTCCCGGAGCTAATAAAGGTGAAGATTGGAGTCCAGGGAATTATGATAATAAATATATGGGGCCTGTAAGTTTAAAAGATGGATTGGCTTATTCAAGAAATACTGTTTCTGTGAGAATAGCTCTATTAACTGGATTAGGAAGAATTCAGAAAATGTTAGAAAAATTAGAAATTAAATATAATGAACCGCTCAATTATAGTATAGCTTTAGGTACTTACGAGTTTTCCCCCTTAGAATTAACAAGGATTTATTCTATTTTTCCTAATATGGGAGTTCTTGTAAAACCATATTTTATTGAAAAAATATACGATAGAATTTATGATTCTTCTAAAATTTTATATCAGAATTCTTCAGAAAATAAAGCTGTAATTTCAGCTAAAACTGCTTATATAATGAATGAATTTATGCAGGCAGTAGTGCAATATGGAACAGGAACCTGTGCAAAAGCATTAGGAGTTCCTACTGCAGGTAAAACTGGAACTACTCAAGATTATAAAGATGCTTGGTTTATAGGCTATACTTCTCGCTACACCTGTGGAGTCTGGGTAGGATATGATAAGGGTAAAACTTTAGCCAAAGGGGAAACAGGTGGAAGAATTGCTTGCCCTGTATGGTTGAGTGTTATGCAAGGTACAGCTCATGTATATCAAGAATTTCCTACTTATATACCTCCTGAGGATCAAGAAAAATCTTTCTCTAATGAAACATTTTAAATTAAGGGGTAGCGTAACTGTGTAATCCAGAAAGTAAAAAACTTACCCCAAAATAAGTAAACATTACAGAAGAGAAACCAATTATACTTAACCAGGCAAGTTTTTTACCACTCCATCCACGAGTTAGACGAGCATGAATAGTTCCTCCATAGATTAGCCAAGTTATAAGTGACCAAGTTTCCTTAGGGTCCCAACTCCAATAACTTCCCCAAGCTTGATCTGCCCAAACAGCTCCTGTAATTATTCCCAGGGTGAGCCAGAAAAAGCCAAAAAGTATAATTTTATAAATTAGATTATCAAGAATTGTTTTTGAAGGAAGATAGTTTTTTAAATTTCCTTTATCACTTATTAAATAAAAGATCCCAAAAACAAAAGCTACAGCAAAAGCACCATATCCTAAAAAACAGGTTATTACATGAGCAACAAGCCAATTACTTTTTAAAGCAGGAATAAGAGGTTTAATAGAAGAGCTTGTTTTTAGGGATGCATAAGCCAATATAAAACTAGCTAATAAAAAGACTAAACTTCCAAAAATTTTGGTGGGTAGTTTAGTCTCTAAAAATAAGTATATTCCAGCAATACAAAGACTAAAAAATACTAAAGATTCATATAGATTTGATAGAGGAACATATCCAAAGCCAGCTTGATGTGTTTGCCCCCATCTTACAAAAAAAGCTAAAAGATTTAAAAAAAATCCTGCCCAGCCAATAGTTGATCCTAAAAAAGCCCCTCTTTCCCATTTAAATATCCAGTAAATAAGATATAAAAGTCCCGCACCTAAGTAAATAAAAGTAGTTAGTCCAAAAAGTAAACTATTTTCTGGAAAAATGGTTTTCTCATTTAAAGAAGCTAAAAGATAAATTAACACAGTTAAAAGAAAACTAAAAAGAAGATTTTTAAATTTCATTTCTTTTCCTCCTAAAAAATTTGAAATAAAAATATAATATGAAAAGAGTAAAAAGGCAACTTTTTAATTGGAAAAATCCATATTTAAGAAACTTAGCAAAGGAAGAAGTTTAAAGCAGATTTCTTCCCAATCCCTTTTTCCCCCCTCTACCTCATCCATAAAATTTTCTAATTCTCTTGTAAATTCTTCAGAAACATACTGAGTGTAATTACTTTTTAAATAGTTGAAAATCTCTTTTCCCAAGGAAGTAGGAATTAAACTTCCATTTTTAAGTTCATACACATATTGTCTTTGAAGAAGAGTGGATACTATTTCTGCGTAAGTTGATGGTCTACCAAGACCTCTTTTTTTCATTTCCTGAATAAGAGTTCCTTGATTATAAAGAAAAACTTTAGGAACTTTGCTGTATTGAATATTTTCTGGGTATAGAGAATCTTTTAATTTAAAGATCTGAGGTTTTATCCAAAAATATTCATATCCAGGCTCTTTTATATCAAGAATTAAGTCTTCTTTCCAAGAGTAAGAGGGGAGTTTAAACTCAAAAGTTCCTTTTAAAACTTTAGTTTTTCTTGTCTGACTTGCCATAAATCTTCTAAAAATAATATCATAGAGTTTAAAACTATCCTTAGGATTTTTAAAAGTTAAAAGTCCATGAGCGGCTCTTAACTTAATTTCAGCAAGATCCCAAGGTCTTGTAGGTCTTATACCTTCATGAGCTCCTTCACTAAACCATTCTCTGGAATAAAAATATTCTTCACCTAAAGTTTGAGTAATATAGGGTTTTGCTACTTGATAACGTCCCATATCTGAGATTCTTGTAGAATCAGTTCTATGATAAGTAATAAGTCCTAATTCAAATAATTCTTGTAAAAGTTGCATGGTATAAGAAGAAGAGAATCTAAAGAAATGGAAAGCATCTTCTAAAATAGCATCAGTTGTATAAGGAGACGGTGGAGAAAGTTCATCTTCAAAATATTTTAATGCTTTTATTTTTAATTTTTTAGGAAGTTCTTCAAGAATTTTCTTAGCAAGGGCTCCATCTTCTATTTCAAGGCTTAATTTATATCCATTTAAGCTAAAAGAGATTCTATATTTATATTGTTTAGCAAGTTCTGTTCTTTCTATAATCCATCCCAAGACAGGGGTTTGAACTCTTCCAGCAGAAAGTTTTGATTTTTTAAAAATTTTCCATAATTGTTGAGATAAAGAAAAACCAACCCATCTATCTGCTACTCTTCTTGCAAGTTGCGCTTTAACTCTTGCTATATTTATCTCTTGCGGATTCTCTAAGGCAGATCTTAAAGCTTTTACTGTAACCTCATGAAATTCAAGCCTTTTTATATTAGATTGAAAGGGTTTTAAATTAATATAAAGATCATAAGCAATTTTTTCTCCTTCTGCATCAGGATCTGAGGCTATAAAAACTTGATCTGCACAAAAAGATAGAGTTCTTAGAACCTCAATAATTTCAGCTTTATCAAAAATTTCATTTTTATTTCTAATTTCTTCTTCATCTACAAATTGCTCTTTATTTAATTTATCAATTTTAATAGTATTAAATACAGGATAAAAATGATGGTTATCCTTAATAACCCCAAAAATACCTATTCTTCTTGAAAGATCAAATATATGTCCCAAAGAGGCACATATAGATAAAAGATTATTTTCCATGGGAATTTCATAAATAAAAACACTTTTAATTCTTCTTACAGAGGGTTTGCCAAAAAAGTTAGCAATAGTTTTAGCTTTATGGGGAGATTCTACTATTAGTAAATAATTTTTAAAATCTATTTTTTCTTTGGTTAGTTTTTGACGCTCCTCTCTTATTTCTTTATCAAGGGTTAATAATTTCTCTAAATCTATCTCTTTTAATTCAATTTCCTCTCCTAAATAAAAACGCAATCTCTTTTTTAAACTATTTAAAGCCTTGAAATTATCAACTAAAATAACAGAAAGTCCCGGAAGAAGTCCACGCACTTGTAATCTTGAAACTCTTCCAGAGGCTTGCAAATAGGAAGAAGCATTTCCTACTATAATATAATAATTGCCTTCTTCATCCACTTCTAAAAAAACCTCTTCACTTTTTTTAAGATTTTCCAAAAAATCTGGATCATTAAGTTTTTTTTCTACAAATTCTTTTATGCTAAGAACTTTTTTATATAGTCCTTCATATTGCATAACTTGATCTTCCTTTAAGGTGAGATATTTGCGAAGATAATTGATGTGAGAAAGAGCCATTATTTTTTCTTCCTCATCAAAAAGAGGCATAAGAGAAATGAGAATACTTTGTAAAAATTGGGGAGAAATAGAAAGGGAAAAACCTTCTTTACTTTTTGAGAGAGGGAAGATATGTTTTGGGACCCCTAAAAATAAAGCATATCTTAAAACCTCAGGAATATCTATCCCCCTTACTAAAGGGTTACCAATATGACAAAGTCCTATAGCTACATCTACTTCTTTATTTTTTAAAGCATTAAGAAGTTCTTCTTCATTAGCTTCTAAATAAGAAATAACCTTAAATCCCTTATTTCTTAAGTAATCTGTAGCAATATCCACATATGATTTTCCAAAAGATTCTTCAACAAAGATAAGTCCTCCCTCTTTTAAATTAGTAATTAGCTTTTCTGTGATCTTAAGAAATTGATAAAAGACTTCTTCTTTATTTTCTTTGCTATTTAAATTTACAGGGATATAAGTATCTATAACCTTTCTCAATGTTGAGACAAAGCGTGTTATTTCAAAACCAAGTAAATTTTGGAATAAAAGCACCCTATTTGTTTTAGGTTTTAAGGTTGCAGAAGAAATGATAAGCTGTTTTGTTTTTTTCTTATATTTTTCTTTAATTTTTAAAAGGTCTTCGTAATCTTTTTCCTCTTTATCTCTTTTTAAAGCAAGCTCTATCTCCTTTTTTGAAAAACCAAGAAGTAAAAATAAATTATCTACATTTTTGCTATTTTTTAAAAAGGAGTCTACATCATCTACAAATATTAAGGAAAAATCTATATTTTTTAGAAGTTTAAAATTTTTATGCAGAAAAGCAGATGTACAAATAAAAATATCAAATTTCCCTTTTTCTAATAATTCCTTTTCTTTATTTAGTCCTGTATAAGCTAAAATTATTTTATCTTTTAAGGGAGATTTTTTAATTTTTGCTAAATAATTATTGAGTTTTTCCTCTGTCTGCTTTACTAAAACTTTCGTAGGGACAATAATCAAAGCTTTTTTAGGAGTAAAAAGAGAGCTTATAAGACCAAAAGTTGTTTTTCCTGTTCCAGTGGGAGCAACAATGGCAAAAGATTCTCCTAAAAAAAATCTTTTAGCCCAACCCATTTGTAAAGAGGAAGGATAAATATTTAAAAGATTTTTAAAAACTTTTTTAAAAAGTTCGATTTTCTTTTCTACTTCACAAAAGGGTTTTAAATCCTTTAAAGAATTTTGAGAACCAAGTAATTTACAAATATCTGAAAAATTAGAGAAATAAAGCCTTTCTTTTTCTGGCAAACACTTTTCGCACGGTAATTCCTTAGCTAATCTTTCATCAGAAATTATTCCCTTACAATTAGGACAACCTTTAGCTACATAAAAAAGCATATAACTAAAAACTCCTTTATTAAATTTTAAGATTAATTGAAAATTAAACCATAAAAAGAAAAAATTAAAAAGCAAGTCCCTTAAAATTATATTTAAAAGGTTTTAAAGAATAAAAGGAAATCCTTAATCGATTTTAGTTGTAGAGAAGAGAATTATGCTTTAGAATTTTATAAAAAGGATTTAAAATAAAAATTAAAAATGAAAAATTTAATTTATTTAGATTACAATGCTACAACACCTGCTTTACCAGAAGTTATAGAGGAATTTAAACTATATTCAGGTGAATATTTTGCTAATCCAAGCTCTGCTCATATTTTTGGAAAATTTGTAAAAGAAAAATTAGAAGAATTTCGTAAAAAAGTAGCAGATTTAATCAATGCAGAGCCAGAAGAAATAATTTTTACCTCTGGAGGAACAGAGGCTAACCATCTTGCTTTGTATGGGGTTGCCTTTTCTAAAGAAAAAGGACATATTTTAGTGAGTGCCTTTGAACATCCCTCGGTTTTAAATCCAGCGGTTAAACTTTTAGAAATGGGTTTCCAAGTAGATTTTATTCCTATTAATTCTTATGGATATATAGAACCAGATGAGGTGAAAAAGCGTTTAAAATCTAATACCATACTTGTTTCCGTAATGATGGCTAATAACGAAATAGGAACCATTCAACCTATTAGAGAAATAGCTGAAATTTGTGAGGAAAAGGAAATTTATTTTCATACAGATGCATGTCAAGCAGTTGGTAAAATAACTGTAGATGTTAAAGAAATAGGATGTAGCCTTTTAAGTATAGCAGGGCATAAAATGTATGCCCCAAAAGGAATAGGAGCTTTATATATTAAAAAGGGAGTAAAAATAGAACCCCTATTTTTAGGAGGTGGACAAGAGAAAGGTCTAAGAGCAGGAACTGAAGCAGTTGCTTTAATTTCAGCTTTAGCAAAAGCTTGTGAAATAGTTTCAAGAGATTTAAATGCAGAAGGTGAAAGACTAATTTTTTTAAGAGAAAAACTTTTTCAGGGACTTAAAGAAATTTATCCTAAACTTTATCGTTATGGAATTCCTGAAAAAACTTTGCCTAATACTTTAACAGTTTCTTTTGTTGGAAAAAATGGTGCTAAAATACTTTCTGAACTTAAAGAAATATGTGCTTCAACAGGGGCTGCCTGTCATGATAGAAAAGGTTCTCACACACTTTTAGCTTTGAAAGTTTCTCAGGAATTAGCTGAAGGAACTATTAGGTTCTCTTTAGGAAGATATACCTCTTTAGAAGATATAGAAAGAACTCTGCAAATCTTTTCAGAATATTTCAAAAATAATGTTTAAAAAAATTGGAAAACTCTTTTTAATTAAGCCAGAAAACATTAAGGAAAATATTAACATTTATAAAGATCTTAGTTTTGTAAATTTTATCTTTTTTAAAGAACATTTTGAAAAAGATTTTGATTACTTTCTTTCTAATTTAAAAGAAAAACTTAATCTAAAATTTCTGGCAGTAGATCAGGAAGGGGGAAGGGTTTGTAGAATTGAGGGAGATTATGAGGCACCACTTGAAATAGCTAAGAAATATATAAAAGAGGGAGAAAAGGTAGTTGAAACTTGGGCCAAAAAAATAGCTAATTCCGTAAAAAAATATGGACTTAATCTTAATCTTTCTCCCTGTGTTGATCTTGCTGATAAAGATTCTGAAGAATTTTTAAGAGAAAGAACCTTTGGTAAGGATCCAAATTTAGTAGAAAAGCTTTCTCATATTTTTATAAAAGAACACAAAAAAGAAAAAATATTTACCTGTCTAAAACATTTTCCAGGATTAAAAGATGTTAAGATAGATCCTCATAAAGAACTTCCTTTTAAGGAAAAGATAGATAAAGAAAGTCTTTATCCCTATGAAAGCCTTCTGGAAAAAGAAAAAATAAATTTTATTATGACTACCCATTTAGTTATAGAAGAAATTGATACTAAGCCAGCAACTTTTTCCTCTAATATGGTAAAAATTTTAAGAAATAATCTAAATTATAAAGGTGCAATTCTTACTGATGACTTAAATATGGGAGCATTAAAAAATTGGGAGCTTCAAGAAAGGATTATTTTAAGCTTAGCAAGTGGACATAATTTTTTAATTTATTGTGGCAATTTTAATGATTTAGTTTACACTTTAGAAGATATAAAAAAAGAATTAGAAAAAAGTTTAATATTAAAAGAGAAAATTAAAGAAAGTCTTTTCATTCTTGAAAATATTAAATGGAGCTAAAATGGGAAAAGAAATTTCTTATGAAAATATAATTTCTTTAGTTAAAGAAGGATATATAAAAGCTTGTGTTGAGCTTCCCGATGAGCAAATAATTGCTTTAAAAAAGGCTTTAGATAAAGAAAAGAATCTTTTAGCTAAAATGGTTTTAGAAATTCTTCTTGAGAATGCAGAAATAGCAAAAAGAGAAAGGTTACCTCTTTGCCAGGATACAGGTATTGCTGTTGTCTGGATAAAAAAAGGAGAAAGAATTATAACTAAAGACTTAGAATCTGCTATTAATGAAGGATTATATCTTGCCTATAAAGAAGGATTTTTAAGGGCATCAGTTTGTGAACCCCTTAGTAGAAAAAATACTAATACTAATACCCCAGCTATTGTACATTATGAAATTGTTTCCGAAGATGTTTTAGAGATCTATCTTATGCCCAAGGGATGCGGAAGTGAAAATATGAGTACCCTTTACATGCTTTCTCCCTCAGCTGGAAGAGAAGGAATTAAAAAATTTGTAATTGAAACTGTTAAAAAAGCAGGATCAAATCCTTGTCCACCAATTATTGTAGGAATTGGTATAGGAGGTAATTTTGAAAAAGTAGCTCTTCTTTCTAAAAAAGCACTTTTTAGACCTTTAGGGAAACCTCATCCTGAGGAAGAAATAGCAAAGCTTGAAAAAGAAATTTTAGAGGAGATAAATAATTTAGGAATTGGTCCTCTTGGATTTGGTGGTGAGACAACTTGTTTAGGAGTTCATATAGAGACTTATCCTTGTCACATTGCCAGTTTGCCAGTTGCTGTAAATATTCAGTGTCATTCAGCAAGAATAGAAAGAATTAAAATTTTATAAGAGATTTTATAAAAAATGAAAAAATTTTTAATCATTTTTATTTTAGTTTTTTTTCTTTTTTCTTGTGGAAAAAAAACAGAACCATTTCCTATAAAAGAAAGTATTCCTAAAGGGCTTTCCTTTGAAATAAATTTAACTTCTCAGGGAGCAGAGCTTTTAATTTCACTTCCTACCAGAACAGAAGGAAATTATCCTTTAAATAAAATTAAAAGTTTAATTATTGAAAGAACTGAGCTCCCTCTTGATATTCCTAAAGCTAAGAAAAAAGAAAAAATTATTAAACTTTCACCTAAACTTCATTCTGCAGGTAACTTATTTATTTATAGTGATTATGAACTTAAACATCGTCATGAATATTCCTATAGAATAAAGGTAGTTAAAGATTTTCTTGTAGAAACCCCCTTTTCAGAACCTATCACTATTTTCTGGCATAATCCACCCTCTTTTCCCCAAAAATTTCAGATTAGAGCCTTAGGAGAAGATGCGCTCTTAATAACTTGGGAAAGACCAAAAGAAGATATATATGGGCTTTATTTAGAAGGAGAAATTTTTTACCAAATAGAAAAAATTTCTAAAGAAAAGAAAGAGCTTATAGAGATTAAGAATAAAGAAGAATATTTTGATAAAATTAAGCCAAGAGAAAAAGTTTGTTATAATATAAGGGCAATTTTAAATTTTAGAGGAACTTTAATTCCAGGACCTAAGACCCCTGATAAATGTGTAGAGTAGTTTCCCCGTAGCTTCTTTTTTTAAAAAGATTAAAATTACTTATTTTTTCGGGAAGAAAAACTCCTGTTCTTTCTTCTACAATAATTAAAGCTTCTTTTTTTAATATATTTTCTGGGAAATTTTTCATTGTTTTTAAAGCTAATCCTTTTTCATAGGGAGGAGTTATAAAAACTAAATCAAAAAAATTTTGGAATTTTTTAGAAAGGATTTTAAGTCCTTTAGGAAGATCTAATTTAAAAACTTGAGCCTTATCAAGAAGATTAAATTTTTCAAGGTTTTTTTTGATAATGGCTATACTTATATAGTTATTGTCCACAAAAACTACAAAACTTGCACCTCTTGAGATAGCTTCTATTCCAAGTGCTCCTGTTCCTGCAAAAAGATCAAGCACCTTTAAATCAGATAAGTTTTGACCAAGTATATCAAAAAGAGCCTTTCTTATTCTGGTTCTAAGGGGACGTATAAAATCTAAATCCTTAGAGGGAGAAACAAGTTTTCTACCTTTTAAAAAGCCCCCAGTAATTTGCAAGTTATCTTCCTTTATTTAGAAAGAATATCAATCCAGGTATTAGGTATAGAAAAATAATAGGGGTTAAGGTTGGAATGATAGTATTTTCCTTTAAAAACTTGTTTAGGATTAAACCAATCTTTTTGTTCTTTAGTAGCAAGTAAAAAAGCTATCTCTTCTCCATAAGAAGGAACAAAAGTTCTCACGATCTTTACTATAGGAAAGACAGAAGCTATTAAAGGATAAGAAGACTTTAAAATTTGAGGGAAATAAATAGGAAGACTTGCTTGCTGGATAAAAACCCCTTTTTCATTTAAAACCCTATAAGCTTCTTTATAAAATTCATAGGTATATAAAGATTTAGCTGGTCCCACAGGATCAGTACAATCTACAATAAGAATATCAAACTCTTTTTCGGGGGATTCTTTAAGTCCTTCTAAACCATCCTTTATAATAAAGGAAACACGAGGATCATGGTAATTACCTGAAAATTTAAAAAAATACTTTTGACAGACTTCAAAAACAAGGGTGTCTATCTCAAATTGAATAATTTTTTTTATAGAGGGGATTTTTTGTAATTCCCTTAAAGCTCCTCCATCTCCCCCACCTATAATAAGAACTTTTTCTGGAGGTTTTTCGAGTAAACTTGCAGGAAGATAAGTTATAGTTTCGTGATAAATAAATTCGTCTTTTTCTGTAAATTGGACAATACCATCTAAAACAAGAAAATAACCCCAAAAGGGGTTTTTAAAAATTTGTATTTTTTGTAAGTTTTTTTCTTCAAATACTAATTCAACTTTATAAGCATGTCCAAAATTTCGGTGAATTTTTTCTTTCCACCAAAAGTTTCCAGTCAAGTTTCACCCCAATCTTCAGAAATTCCTCTAGATATTTCGGCTACATATACATTTTTAGGTTTAAGGTCTTTTTGTAAATTTTCAAGTATTTTATAAGCTTCTTCTTTGGTATCTGCTATTATATCAATGGCAGAATATCCATTTTCAGGCCAGGTATGAATGTATACATTAGCTCTTCCAGAACTTGCTTGTGCTGAAACTCCAAAGGGTTTAAACTGATAACTTATACTTCTTATATTGTTATTAGGGTTAGAGTTAGTAAGAGCAGATTTGAGAGCCCTTTCTACTATTTTAGCTTTAGCCAAAAGTTCAAAGGGAGAATCCCAGAACTCCACAATTAGATGGTAGCTCCATATATTTCGTTTAAGTGCACCTTGCTGGGTAGGAGTAATTTCAAATTTTTCTACTTGACAAAGAGTTTCAAATGCTCTCATAGCTCACCTCCCCCAGGCAAGGTGCCTGGCTTTTTTTGAATTTTTAAAGAAATAAAAAAATCGGGACGGGCGGATTTGAACCGCCGACCCCCCACACCCCAAGCGGGTGCGCTTCCAAACTGCGCTACGTCCCGATCTAAAAGACAAAAAATCCTTTCTTAACATTTTTTATAATAAAAAATTTTTTTCAAATGTCAATATGTAGGGAAACTGTTTATATAAAAAATTTAAAATATACTTATTATATGCTTGATCTAAAATGATATGGAAATTAAAATAATTCTAATTTATTTCACTTACGAAGTGCAAAAAGTGCATTGACAGTTGGGAAATTTTAGTCCATAATTTTTTTAAAAAAGCTAAATATTTAAATTTTATGGGGCACTCTTTTCAAATTTTACAAAAGAAAAAAGACCTTCTTTATAAACTAAATATCCTTTCTGTTGCTGCAAGGTATGATAATTCCTGTAGTAGTTCTGGAAGAAAAAGAGAAACTCCAGCCTATGGATTTGAAAATAGTTATTTAAGTGGAATTTACTATACCTGGACCTCAAGTGGAAAATGTGTTCCTCTTTTAAAAATTCTTTTAACCAATTATTGCATAAATAATTGTAAATATTGCATAAATCGCCGTATAAACGATGTTCCTCGAACTATTTTTTCTCCTGAAGAAATTGCTTATCTTACAGTAGAGCTATATCGCAAAAATTATATTGAAGGGCTCTTTTTAAGCTCAGGAATTTATCGTACACCAGATTATACTATGGAACTTATGTTAAGAACTGCAAGTATTTTAAGAAAAAAATATCTTTTTAGAGGCTATATTCATTTAAAATTAATTCCTGGAGCATCTCCTGAATTAGTAGCTTCCGCTTTAAAACTTGCTGATCGTGTAAGTTCAAATCTTGAACTTCCCACTGAAGAAAGTCTTAAAAAACTTGCTCCCGAAAAAAGTTTCCCTATACTTTTAAATCCATTAAAATTGATAAGAGACCTTTATGAGAATAAAGAAGTAAAAGCTCCAGCCTCAACTCAACTTATAATTGGTGCAACTCCCGATTCTGACAAAGTTATTTTATCTTTAGCTCAACAATTATATGCTCAGAAAATGGTAAGAAGGGTTTATTATTCAGCTTATATTCCTGTTAATAGAGATTCTGATCTTCCAGCTATAAAAGAACCTCCCTTTTTAAGAGAACATAGATTATATCAGGCAGATTGGCTCCTTCGTTTTTATGGATTTCAAGTTGATGAACTATTTCAAGAAGAAAAAAATTTGGATTTAAGATTTGATCCTAAATTTTCTTGGGCTATAAGAAATCTTCATTTCTTTCCAGTTGAGATTACTAAAGCTGATTATTGGGAATTAATAAGAGTTCCTGGAATAGGTCCAAGTTCTGCCAAAAAAATTTTGCAAGCTCGCAAATACGGAGTTCTTTCTGAAGAAGTTTTAAAAAACCTTGGAATTCCTTTAAAAAGGGCAAAACACTTTATTACCATTCACGGGAAGCCCTTAATTAATTCAAAAAAAGAAAAAACTTTTATTTATAGACAAACTGAACTTTTTTCTCTTGAAAAAGAAAATTTTGTGCTTTTTAATATTTAGTGTAATTTCTAACTCTTTCTAAGAATTCTTCAGCCAATTCTATAAAAGAAAGACTTGCCTTATTTTGAGGTTCATAGTCAATTACAGGCTTTCCAAAACTTGGAGCTTCGCTAACCCTTACACTTCTTGGAATAAGAGTATTAAAAACAATCCATTTAAAATGATTTTTAGCTTCCTCTGCTACTTCATGGGAAAGTCTATTTCTTTTATCATACATGGTTAAAACAAGACCAAAGAGAACTAAATCTGGATTAAAACTTTTTTTAATTCCTCTTAATGTTTTTACAAGAAGAGACAATCCCTCAAGAGCATAGTATTCACACTGTAAAGGAATAATAACCCCTTCACAGGCAGTAAGTATGTTTACTGTTATTAAACTTAATGAGGGTGGAGAATCTATAAATATAAAATCAAAAAGGTTTTTTAAAGGAAAACCATTAAAAGTGCTTTTTTCAATTAAATTTTTAAGTAGATACTCCCTTTCTGATAAGTTTACTAATTCAACTTCTAATCCAACAAGGTCAATAGAGGAAGGTAAAACATAAAGATTGAGATAAGGATTTTTAAGAAATCTTTCGCAATTTTCCTCTATCAAAGCTTGATAAATACTTTCTTCTTTATTTACCCTTATTCCTAATCCACTTCCTGCATTTGCTTGAGGGTCAAAGTCTATTAAAAGGACTTTATAATTTTTAAGACTTAATGCTCTTGCAAGATTTATGGCAACTGTTGTTTTTCCAACTCCTCCTTTTTGATTAATAAAAGCAAAAATTTTCATAAAATTACTTTAAAAAATGATAATAAAGATTGTTTATTAAAATTACTAAAAAGAAGATAAGGCTGATAAAACCGTTGACTGTAAAAAAGGCTTTATTAATTTTTGAAAGATCAGTTTCTTTAAGAAGACTATGTTCATAAGTCAAAAAAATAGCGATTAAAATAAGTCCCACAAAATATATCCAGGTTGTTTTAGGATAGAAATATCCAGTTAAAAGAAGAAGAAAAAAGGTTATTAAGTGTAAAAATTTAGCTATGCTTAATGCATTTTTTATTCCAAATTTTACAGGAATAGATTTTAGTCCCATTTTTTTATCAAATTCAATATCTTGCAAACTATAAAGAATATCAAAACTTGATACCCAACAAGCCATAGCTCCTGCAAGGAAAATAGCTATTAAAGAGACATTCTCATTTAAAGCTATATCAATAGCTATGGGTATTAAAAAATAAATTAATCCTAAAAAGAGATGGGGAAAATAGGTAAATCTTTTGGTAAATGGATAAATAAAAAGAAGAAATATAACTATAGGGCTTAGTAAAAAGGCTAAAAAATTTATTTTATAGCAGAAAAGTATAAAAAGAAACGAGCTAAAAAGGATAATAAGTTTTATCTCCCCATCTTTTACTAAACCTTGGGCATGAGGCCAGACAGAGGTTCTCGGATTTTTTTCATCAAAAGGCTTATCAATAAGTCTATTAAAAGCCATTCCAAGTGTTCTTGCAGAAATAAGAGCACCTAAAATGTACAAAATTTTTCCCCAAGAAGGAAAAATCTTATAAAGAATTAATAAACTTGCCAAACCAAAAGGTAAGGCAAAAATAGTATGTTCAAGTTTTAAAAGCTCTGAATAAAGTTTAAGCCTTTTTACAATTTTTTTCATAAAGCTTTAAGCAATATTTTGTATTTGTTCCCTTAAATTTTCTATAAGTTCCTTTATTTTAACTGCTATAATAGAAATTTCAGAAGACTGTGCTTTATTAGAAAGGGTATTTATTTCTCTAAACATCTCTTGGCAAATAAAATCAAGCTTTTTACCGCAATCCTCTTCTTCCATAGCATTTTCAAAATGGGAAATGTGGACTTTAAGTCTATCAAGCTCTTCAGTAAAATCAAATTTATCTAAAATATAAACTAATTCTTGATAAAATCTATTTTCATCTATTTCATAAAGATTAAATTCTTTAAAAAGTTTATCAATCCTACTTTTTAATTTTTCTCTACTTTCTTTTATAGTTTTTTCCTTCAATTCTTCAATTTTTAATGTTTCTTCTTTTAATTTCTCTAAATAGATTTTTAAAATGTTCTTTAAATTTCCCCCTTCTTTTAAGCGGGAGGCCTTAAGTTCTTCTAAGGCTTTACTTAGAGGAGGATATATTTCTTCCCAAAGCTTATCAAGTTCTTCTTCTTTTTCTTCTAAAAGAAGATATTCTCTAAATTTTAAAAAATCAGAAAAAGTTAAAGGCTCATCAAAGCCAAGTTCAGATTTTAAAAGGTTGAGAGATGTTTTTAGGTTTTTTGCAAGTTCCGTATCAATTAATATTTCCTTTTGGCTAAGCTCAGTTCCTATGCATTTGACTTGGATTTCAATTTTTCCTCTTTTGAATTCCTGAGAAACAAATTTTCTAATCTTCTCTTCTAAAAAAGTATATCTTTTTGGCAGTTTAAGAGATATATCTAAATATTTTGAATTTAAGCTTTTTGCATAAACAGTTATAGTATAATTGTCAGATTGAAAAACTCCTTTCCCGAATCCAGTCATGCTTTCCATAAAAACCTCTTAATTTGTTGCTAATTTTTCTTTTAAAAAATTTAGAATTTTTTCCTTTTCATTAGGACTAAACCAATATATATCAAGTTCTTTTTTGAACCAAGTAAGCTGTCTTTTAGCATAACGTCTTGTATCTCTTTGAATAAGTTCTATAGCCCTTTCTAAGGATAGCTTTCCTTGTAAATAATGAATAATATATTTATATCCTATGGCTTTAAAAGGTTTTAATTCTATAGAATATCCTTTTTCTAAAAGTTTTTTAACCTCTTCAATCCATCCTTTTTCAATCATTTTAATTACACGAAGATTAATTTTTTTATAAAGTTCTTTTCGTGGGAGGTTTAATCCTATTTTTATAAGGTTATATCTTTTTTTTCCGAAGAAAGGATTTCTTTTGTGAAAATAAGAAAAAGGCTTACCTGAAGTATATATTACTTCTAAAGCCCTTGCAATTCTTACTTTATCTTTGGGTGAAATTTTTTGAGCATATTCTGGATCAAGTTTTTTTAATTCTTCATAAAGAGAGGATAAATCTTGATTTGCCCTTTTTCTTAAATTTTCTCTTATTTCTTTCTCTACATCAATAGGAAAAAGTCCGTATTCTAAAGCTCTCAAATAAAGACCTGTACCTCCAACAAAAATGGGAATCTTTCCTCTTTTCCAAATTTCTTTAATTAAATTATCAGCTATTTCTACAAATTTAGCTGCATTAAATTCTTCATTAAGCTCAAGTAAATCGTATAAATGATGAGGGACCCTTTTCCTTTCTTCTTCTCCAGGCTTTGCAGTGCCTATATTTAACTCTTTATAAAATTGAAGGGAATCAAAATTTATTATTTCTCCATTTAGTTTTTCTCCTAAAAATACAGCAAGTTCTGATTTTCCAACTCCTGTAGGTCCTACTATAGCGATAATATTTTCCATTTCTACTTTTATCTCCTTCTAAGCTCTTTTTCTATTTCTTTTAAAGATAATTTTATATATATGGGTCTTCCGTGAGGACAGGTTTGAAGATTTTCAGAAAAAAATTTTTCAATTAAAAAATCTATCTCTTTTTCAGAAAGAATATCCCCCTTTTTTCTTGCAAGCAAACAAGCATATCTTTTTAAAACTTCAAGTTTTAATTCTTCTAAGTTAGAAAAAGGTTCTTCTAAAACTTTTTCCAAAACTTCTTTTATATCTATTTTAAAAATAGAAGGAACTTTCTTTAAGATAATTTTATCCTTTTCTAAAAGTTCAAGCTCAAATCCTATAGAGTGTAAAATTTTTCTTTTTTCCTCAAACTCTGAAAGATCGCTTGTAGTATTTAGTAATACCGGAATTAACAATTCTTGAGAAGGACATTTAGAAAAATTCTTTTTTAAATCCTCAAATATTATTCTCTCTGAAAGAGCATGTTGATCAATTATATAAAGGTCTTCCTCTCTTTCTACTAAAAGATAAGTATTTAAGAAGGTTCCTAAATATTTAGGAGAGATTTTTTTAAAATCCGGGAAAATAGAGGGAGTTTTTCTTTCTAAATAAAAAGAAATACTTTCTTTAGGATAATCTAAAGATATATCTTCTTTTATTTGATGAGAAAAGGGATGTCTTTCTCTTTCGTAATAAAAAGTTTTTTTGCTAAAAAACTCTTCTAAAGCTTTATTTAAGGCAAGAAAAAGCGTTTTTTCATCTTTAAATCTTACTTCCCATTTAGCAGGATGCACATTAACATCAATAAGGTGATAAGGAGCTTTTATGGAAATTATTCCTGCAGGAAATCCCAGATTCCCATAAAAAGGTTTTAAAACATTTATAATCATTTTGGTTAATTTTTCATCTTTAATCCATCTTTTATTAACTAGAAAATAAAGATATTTTGTGTGAGAAAAAGTTTTGGAGGTATCTGTAAGAATTAAGAAAATTGAATAAGGAGGTAAATCTAAAATTAAATCTTTAAAAAAAGATTTTTCCAATCCAATTATATAGCTAAGAAGCTCTCTTTCATTTCCTCCCTCCCAGAAAAAAAGCGTATTTTCTTTATTTTCTTCTATACTTTTTACTTGATATTTAGTTTCTGGAGAACAAAGGCTTAATCCTCTTATAATTTCCATTGTTTTAAAAGTTTCAGTTCTTGGAGTTTTTAAAAAAGCTTTTCTTGCAGGTAAATTTAAAAAAAGATCTTCCACTTTTACTAAAGTTCCTTTATTTAAATGAACTGGCTTAAAATAAATTTCTTTACCAAATTCTACTTTAATTTCATAGGCAGAATCGTAATCTACATGTTTACTTAAAATGGTCAATTTAGAGACTTGAGAAATACTTGCTAAAGCCTCCCCTCTAAAACCAAAGGTGACAATTTTAAAAATATCAGAAAGGGTTTTTATTTTACTTGTAGCAAAATGTTTGTAACAGATTTTTAAGTCTTCTGGTTCTATACCTTCTCCGTCATCATAAACAGAAACTTCTTTAATTCCACCTTCTCTCAAATTTATCTTTATAAAACTTGCTTTTGCATCAAAGGCATTTTCTATCAATTCCTTTACTACTGATGCAGGTCTTTCTACAATTTCTCCTGCAGCTATTTTTGATCTAATCTCTTCGGAAAGAATTTGAATTTTGGGCATAAGTTATATGTTTAAAAGGCTTATAAGTTCTTTACAAAAGATTTCACATTTTTTTAAAGCTTCTTTTTCTTCTTCAAGGAGGTTTATTTCTATAATTTTTTCTACCCCATTTTTTCCAAGGATAACAGGGACTCCCAAAAATACTCCGTTTATTCCGTATTCTCCTTCTAAATAAACAGAACAAGTTAAAACCCTTTTTTCATCTTTTAAAATACTTTCTGTCATCTCAGCTATAGCAAGTCCAGGGGTAATAAAGGCGCTTCCTGTTTTTAAATAAGATACTATTTCTGATCCGCCAAATTTAGTTCTTTTAATTATTTCTTCTATTTTTTCTGAAGGTAAAAGTTCTGTAATAGGTATTCCTGAAACATTGGCAAATCTTACTAAAGGAAGCATTAAATCTCCATGAACACCCATTACTAAAGCTTGAACATCCTTAGGAGAGACACCACAAGCTTCGGCTATAAAATAGCGATATCTTGCTGAATCAAGCACACCAGCCATACCTATAACTCTATTTTTAGGAAAATTGGTTATCTTATAGGCTACATAAACCATAGCATCAAGAGGATTAGAAACAACTATCACTATGCTATCTTTAGCAAATTCTCTTACTTTTTCTGAACAAGCTTTAACAATTTCTTTATTTATGTTTAAAAGATCTTCTCTTGACATACCTGGCTCTCTTGGTTTTCCAGCAGTAATAATTACTATATCAGAATCTTTAATACTTGAAAAATCTTCTGTTCCCCAAATTTTACAAGAAGCTCCAAAAAGAGGGTTACTCTGAGCTAAATCTAAAGCTTTACCTTTGGCAAGGTCAGGGATAATGTCAACTAATACTATTTCTTCTACCAAGTTTTTAGCTATAGCCCAATTGGCACAGCTTGTTCCAACTGCTCCTGCACCAATAATAGATAACTTAGCCATTTTCTCCTCCTTCAAATAATTTGAGCCAAGCCTTAAAAATTTCTACCTTTTCTTCTCCATAATTTTTAAGGTCTTTAATAATTTCATCTACAGATTTTTCTCTTATACTACCATCAGGTTGTTTAGAAAAAAATTTATCTGCAAAGGCAATAATTTTTTCTTCTAAACTAACAGGCACCATGTCTCTCTCAGGAAGGGGTAATTTTTTCTTCACAATTTCCTCTTTAGTTATTCCAGCTCCTATATGTCTTTCACATACAAGAGCATGCTTAGGAAGACCTTCTTTTTCAAGAAGTATCCTTCCAAGATATCCGTGAGCAATATAAGGATATTTACCTTCTTCATTAAGTTTGGGAATATAAGTAAAAATTATTCCTATATCATGAAGCATAGCTGCCGAATAAATAAAATCTTTATCAAGATTTTTAAATTTTTTTGCAATTTCTAAAGCCTTCTTAGCTACAGCAGAAGAATGCTTTATCAAAACTTCCTTGAGCTTAGGTTTAGCGGAGTAGTATTTTTCAATAATTTTAAGAGGGTCCATTTAATTTTTAAGTTTCTTTTTCTAAGGATGGATTAATAATAAATTTTAAATTTTTAAATAGGGGTTTTAAATTAGGGGGAGTAAAACTTTCAAGTTTTTCAAGAATTTCTAAAGTTTGAGAAGAAAGAATTTGAAGATAATAATGATTGGGAACTTCAATAATTAAAGTTCCATGGTTAAAGGAGAAAGGTCTTGTTTTTTTTGAAAGATCTGAAAGAATAATTTTTTCCCAGTTTTTTTGAGCTAATTCAAGAGCAATTATACTTTTTTTAACCTCTGGAGGAAGGTTTAATTCTTTAAGAATTTCTTTAAAAGAAAGCATTTTATACCTCTTTAAAAATTTCTTCTAAGGATTTATAAACTTTATCTTGTAACATCTTTAAAAACTCTTCTGTTTCTGCTTCAAATCTTAAAACAAGAACTGGTTGAGTATTGGAGGCTCTTACTAAAGCCCATCCTTCCTTAAATTCAATTCTTGCTCCATCAACATCAATTACATTTAAGCCTTCATTTTTAAATTTTTTTACTAATCTTTCAACCACTTTAAATTTTGTCTCATCTGGGCATTCTTTTCTTATTTCAGGTGTAGAATACATTTTAGGGATATCTTTTAAATATTCAGAAAGGGGGATATTATTTTGAGATAGGATTTCGGCAATTCTTAAAGAAGCATATACACAGTCATCAAATCCAAACCATTTGTCTGCGAAAAAGATATGTCCACTCATTTCTCCTGCAAGAAGTGCCTTTTCTTCTTTCATTTTGTTTTTAATAAGGGAATGACCTGTTTTCCACATAATAGGTATTCCGCCAAGTTTAGATATAGTTTCATATAGGGTTCGGGAACATTTAACTTCTCCAATTATTTTTGCTCCAGGATATTTTTTTAATAAATCTTTAGCAAAAATAATTAAAAGCTGATCTCCCCAAATAATATTTCCTTTTTCATCAATAACTCCTAACCTATCTCCATCTCCATCATATCCAAAACCTACTTCATACCCATCTTTTAAAACCTTTTCTTTGAGCCACTTTAAATTTTCAGGAACAACAGGATCAGGGAAGTGATTAGGAAAAGTTCCATCTAATTCACAAAAAAGGCATTCTACTTTACATCCAAGCCTTTTAAAAATTTCAGGAGCTGTTAAACTACAAACTCCATTTCCTGGATCTATAACTACTTTTAATGGTCTTTTTAATTTTATATTGTTACAAACGTAATCTATATATTTATTTAAAACCTCTCTTTCTTCAACTTTTCCGTCTCCTTTTTCATAATCTTTTTTTTCTATAATTTTTCTTATTTCTTGAATTTGGGGTCCAAAAATTGTATCCTTTCCTACACAGATTTTTAAACCGTTAAATTCTGGAGGGTTGTGTGAACCTGTAACTTGAATTCCTCCATCAGAATCTTCAAAGAAAAAAAGAGAAAAATACATTACAGGTGTAGGGCAAATTTCTATATTTATCACTTCAACCCCAGTTGATAAAATTCCTTCAATGAGTGCATTTTGTAAAGAAGGAGAGGAGAGTCTCCCATCTCTTCCGCAACAAATTTTTTTACCCCCCTTTCTTTTAATAATTGTTCCATAAGCCTTTCCAATTTCTTTAACCACCTCTTCTGTAAAATCTTCCCCAACTCTTCCCCTAATATCATACTCTCTAAAAATATAAGGACTTATCTTCATAAATAAATTTCTCCTACTCAAAATTTATTTAATTATAAACTAAAACTTGTTAAATAAAACCTACATAAATTAAAATAATTCTTAATTTATCTCACTTACGAAGTATGAGAAGTTGAAAGGAAAAGCTATTATGTTATCATTTATATAATAAAAAGATGATATATATTTAGATCATCGGTTTCAATAAACATATTTTTTAAAAAAGGGTATTGCTATACAAGAGGACTTCCATTTTTACACAATTTATACTTTAGCACGAGTAGCTGGTTTTAATTCTGAGAATTCCTATATTATTGCTTATTCTTCTCAGCATACTGACGATGCAAAATACGAACATGTCTTAGAGTTTGAAAATGGCGGTCGATTTCAACAAGTTCTTACTGCTCATAGATTCTTGGATCTTAATGCATTAACGAAATCTACCTGTTATAGAATATGGGTGCCCTTTCACTTTCTTCCGGGGAACTTAGGTCTAAATTTTTATGAAAGGATGTTAACTCGAGCCAATAGTGTAGTTGCTCAAAAGATTATAGATCATTTTTTATCTTTACCACTAAAATCGTATAGTTTACACCTTTTAGGCGTTATCTTGCATGTTTATGCTGATACATGGTCTCATCAGAATTTTATGGGTTTAGAACATGATATGAATGATGTAAAAAACTTGAAAGTTGAAGGAGAAACAAAGCAGTCTATAAAAGACTTATTGGAAAGACTAAAAGAAAAAATTGCAGAATATGCTTTTCCCAAATTAGGTCATGCTCAAGCTGGGACAATTCCTGATGAACCTTATAGAATTTGGGAATATGAGGATTATAAAGGTAGATATTTTAAAATATCTAATTTAGAACGTTCATTAGATGCAGCTCAAAATTGCTATATGGTATTGTTGAAATTTTTAAAAAGCTTTCCGCAGTTTTCAACTCGTTTATCCATACCCTGGCAAAATATCGTAAATAAAATAGGTGAACTTTTTAGCATAAAAGGAGACCTTGAAGATAGAAAAACTGTATGGAAAGAGGCAATTTCAAATGGTGAATTTGATTTTGAGCTCGAAAATAAGGATATCGGTCTTAGTTATAATGATAGGGAATGGTTTAAAGCAGCAGTAGAAGTAATAAAAAAAGAGGGCGAGCCAGATAAATATATAAGAAAAGAGGGATTTGAGAAAAGTAATTGGAAATACTTTCATGATGCTGCAGCATATTATAGATTTTTTGTGCTTCATGAAATTCTCCCTGAATATGGCATTATCTGTGGTTAAAAATGCCTGTAGTACTGTTGATTGGGTAAAAGAAAAGGATATGGTAGCTTCCATAGGGGTAGACTAAAAACATTATATTAAATTATCCACTTATAAAGTGTGGAAAGTTGAAAAAATTTTATAAAGGGATATAAAATAAAGTTGTGAAGTTTTTTGAGCATTGGATTTTAGTTAAAGCTGATTCAGAAAAGGAAGCAAAAATTCATATAAAGTCCTTTTTAGATAAATATGAATTACTTTATTATGACAAAATAGAGTTTTTAGAAACTCTTAGAGGAGATGAGATCAAATTTTTTGATAACCTTTATTCTTTTATAAATTCAAATAAAGAGGTTATAAAATCCTTTATAAATGAATTAGAAGAAGAAGGTTATAAAACTTTAAGAGATTTAAGAGAACTTCCGCAAGGATATCTTTCCAAAATATTACATACCCTTGTCCATCTTATAGATGGTTTTATGGGGATTGATAGCTATTTTTATAATTTGATTGAAGATTCTCATTTTGTGTCAAAAAAAGAAATTTATGCTATTCAAAGAGAACCAGAGAAATATTATTTAGTTAAAATAAGAGGATATTCGGAGGTTTCAGAACCTCTTTTTGAATGGTTGAAACCCTTAATGAAAAAAGAGAAAGATAATATTAAATAAAAGGGGGGTTAAAATGGAGAGGATTTACAAAATCTTTTTAGGTATAATTCTTATAATTTTAATTAGTTTTTCTGTAAGTTTATCTAAAAGTAATAAAAAAATTTTAATGATTATTGCTCATCAAAATTTTAGAGATGAGGAATTATTAATTCCCAAAAAACTTTTTGAAAATGAGGGTTATAGTGTGGTTATAGCTTCAACCTCTTTAAAATCAGCTAAAGGGATGCTTGGTGCTGTAGTTACACCTCAAATTTTAATTGATCAAGTTAAAGTAGATGAATATGAGGCTATAGTTTTTGTAGGGGGAGTAGGCGCTCAAGAATATTTTAATCACCCTATAGCTCATAAAATAGCAAAAGAAGCTGTTAATAAAGGTAAAATTCTTGCAGCTATTTGCATTGCTCCAAGAATATTAGCTGAAGCTGGAGTTTTAAAAGGAAAAAAGGCAACCGTATGGGCCTCAGAAGGAAAAATTTTAGAAGAAAAAGGAGCAAATTATACAGGAAAATCAGTTGAGGTTGACGGAAATATAGTTACAGGCTCTGGTCCTCAAGCTGCAGAGGAGTTTGCTAAAAGTATAATAAAACTTTTAAAAGCTAAAAAATAAATTTTATTTTTGATTTATTAATTTTTTTAATTCTAAATAGGTTTCTCTTACTTTATAAACATAATCTAAGTAAATAGGAAGTTCAGAAAGTGGAATAGCTTGCGGTCCGTCACAGAGAGCTTTATCAGGTTCTGGATGGAATTCAACTAATACTGCATTAGCACCAGCAATTATACCCTGAGCAGTAATATGATAAATGTCTCTTATTCCATCTGAGGATTTTATCCTTGTGCCAATAGGATGAGATGGATCAATACATACAGGAAGTCTTGTAAGTCTTTTAACTACAGGAACATGAGCAAAATCAGTTAAATTTCTGTGAGGGTCTCCCAAATGGGTTCTTACTCCTCTTAGGCAAAAAATAATTTTAGTATTACCTTCTGAAGCAATATATTCAGCTGCATTAAGACTTTCTTCTAAAGCAAGTCCATATCCCCTTTTATACAAAATTGGAAAATCCTGCTGTCTGCCTACTGCTTTTAATAATTCAAAATTTTGAGCATTTCTTGTTCCTATTTGCAAAATTACTCCACAAGGATTTCCAGTAAGTTCAAGAGCTTCTTTTATTTCATCTATATGGTAAGGAGCAAGGACCTCCATTACAATTATTTTAATTCCGTATTTTCCAGCTAAATCAAAAAGCCAGGGGAGACAATCTTTACCATGTCCCTGGAAATCATAGGGAGAAGTTCTTGGTTTATATGCTCCCATGCGGGCACAGCATACATTATTTTCTTTTAAAGTTTCAAAAACTTTTTTCACATTTTCATAGGTATCAACTGCACAAAGACCAGCAAAGATGTGAAAAGAATCTTGATTAAATTGGATTCCCTTATACTCAAATCCCAGATCAATTAGTATGCCGTGTCTTCCAATTAATCTATATTTAGCTGTTACTCTTATAGCTCTCTCTACACCTGGTAAACTTCCTATTTCTTCTTGAGAAACCATATAGTTTTCCCCTATGAGGTGAATTTCAAGAAGATTTCGTGTAACTCCTTTATGTTCCATAACTTTTATTTGTAAGTGAGGAAATCGTTCTAAATAAGTCATTAAAGATTTAAATTCAGGACTTTCTTTAGTAACGTGAGCTTCCATAATAATAATCATTACTTTTAACCCCCCTTTATAGGTTATTAATTTCAGTAAATCTCAAATTTTAATTTTTGCAAGTCTTTACAATTAATTGGCAAAGTCCAAAAATAGGTTAAAATTTTAAAAAAATAATAGTTTAAGGAGGTATACTTTGAATCCACGAATAATTTTTTTTGATACCACTTTAAGAGATGGAGAACAATCTCCAGGAGTTTCATTAGATTTAAAGCAAAAAGTAGAAATAGGAAAAGCTCTTGCAGAACTTGGCATAGACGTTATTGAAGGAGGTTTTCCTATTACCTCACCTGGAGATTTTGAGGCAGTAAAAACTCTTGCCAGAGAAATTAAAGGGGTAACTATTGCTGCACTTGCAAGAGCAAATAGAAAGGATATAGAAATTGCTTGGGAAGCTTTAAAAAAAGCTGAATCTCCAAGAATACATACCTTTATTGCCACTTCAGATATTCATCTAAAATATAAACTTAAAAAAACTAGGGAAGAAGTTTTAGAAATTGCAAAAGAAGCAGTTAAATATGCTCTTTCTTTTTGTCCAGATGTAGAATTTTCTGCTGAAGATGCCACCCGTAGTGATTGGGAGTATTTAGCTAAGGTTATTTTAGAGGCAGTCAAAGTGGGAGCAAAAACTATCAATATTCCTGATACAGTGGGATATACAGTTCCTCATGAATACTACAATCTTATTAAATTTTTAATAGAAAAACTTATTTCTGCAGGTTATGAAGAAGCACTCAAAAATGGTAGCTTAAGGATTTCAGTTCATTGTCATAATGATCTTGGTTTGGCAGTTGCTAATTCACTTTCAGCTATTTTAGCAGGAGCAACTCAGGTGGAAGGAACTATAAATGGAATTGGAGAAAGAGCAGGGAATGCAGCTTTAGAAGAAATTATTATGACACTTAAAACAAGAAAAGATTTTTTTGAAAAACAGTTGGGATATCCTCTTCAAATTAATATAAACACAAAAAATATTGTTCCTACAAGTCATCTTGTTTCTAAATATACAGGAATGTTTGTTCAGCCTAACAAAGCCGTTGTTGGAGCAAATGCTTTTGCTCACGAATCTGGTATTCATCAACACGGTGTAATTTGTGAGAGATCAACTTATGAAATTATTAATCCAGAAGATGTAGGGTGGACAGGTTCAGCTATTGTTCTTGGTAAACACTCCGGAAGACATGCTATAGGGTTTAAATTGAGAAGTAAAGGCTGGCAATTTGATGATGAGGTATTAAGTGAAATTTTCGAAAAATTTCGTACTGAAATAAAGGATGTGCTTAAAAAGATAGATGACGAATATTTAGAGGGTATCCTTATAGATTTATTTTTAGAAAAAGAATATAGATATCATCTTGTTTCTTCACAAGTTATAAGCGTTTATAGTGGTTCTTTAAAGCCTATTGCTCAAGTAGAAATAGAGGATAAAAGAGAAGGTAAAAAAGTTTCAATTGGACTTGGAGTTGGTCCTATTGATGCAGCTTATAAAGCAGTAGCAGAAGCTTTAGGTTATTCCTTTGATAAGAAAGAAGGGAAGGAGTTTTTAAACCTTATAGATTTTCATATAAGTGCCCTCACTGGAGGAACATCAGCAGAAGGTGTTTGTGGTTTGATTATTGAAAATGAAAAAGGATTAAGAACTGCAGGTCTTGGGAAAGATGGAGATATAGTAATTGCAAGTTTAAAAGCTTTACTTAAGGCTTTAAATCGTTTAGAAGTCTATAAAGAAAAAGGAGAAGAGTTTAAAAAGAAAGTACTTACTTTTAAGGATTAAGAAGTCTTTTTTAATAAAAAGAGCCTCTGTGTGGCTTTATTTGCCCATTCACTATCTGGATTCAAATAAATTATGGATTGCCATAATTCTTCTGCCTTTTCTCTCTCCCCCTTTTTAAAATAAATTTCCCCGAGATAATATCTTGCTTCTCCAGAGGTTTTGTCTAATTTCAAAGCTTGCTGAAAATAAAATTCTGCTGAGTTAAGATCTCCTTCATTTAAATATATCAGTCCTAAATAAATTAAAGTTTTAGGATAGCGAGGATTTTCTCTAAATGCGTCAAGAAGAGTAGATATAGCTTTATCTTTGTCTTTAAGTTGATAATAAGCCCAGCCAAGATTTGTACGAGCAATAAAAGAATTCACATAATAAGGATTTTTAAGAGCTTTATCAAAATACTCTATAGCTTCTTTATATTTTTCTTGTAACATTTTAAGCGAGCCTAAATTATTATAAGCTTCAGAAAAATTAGGATCCAATCTAACAGCTTCATTTAAATTTTCTTCAGCTTTTGAATATTCATTTTTCCCCATATAAACAAGTCCAAGAAGATTATATATTTCTGGATCACATTTATCAGCACTTTTAGCTAACTCAAGTTCATTTAAGGCTTCAGTATATCGATTTTCTTTGATGTAAATTTTTGCAACCTCCTTATGAGAGGCAGCTTTTTCTGAATAATATTCCTTTTGAGCTTTACAGGAAAATAAAATTAAATTTAAAATTATAAAAAGAATTAAGAATTTTGGCTTCATAGTTTTCACCCTTCTATGAATTTTATATATACTTTTCTTGTTCTTGGGCCATCATATTCTGCAAAAAATAACCTCTGCCAGGTCCCAAGGACAAGTTTACCTTTTTCTACAATTAAAATTAAAGAAGGTCCTGTAAGACTTGATTTTACATGTCCAGGGGAATTACCTTCAAGATGCCTATAGTTAAAATTTTGAGGAGCTATTTTATCAAAAATATTTAAAATATCCTCCTTTACTGCAGGATCAGCCCCCTCATTTACAATTACTCCTGCAGTAGTATGGGGAACATATATAATACAAATCCCATCCTTAGAAGGTAATACCTTTTCAATTTCTTGAGTAATATCTATCAATTCTTCTTTTTTTCTTGAGTTTATTGTAATAACCTCCATTAGATTTTATAATATTTATAAAATCTCAAAAGTCAAGATAAAAATGAAAAAAATTTTAGTAATTCTTCTTTTTTATTTAATAATTTTTTCATTTTCTTTTTTAAAAGCAGAAACCATTATTATCATTGATAAAAGCAGAAAAACTTTGGAAATTAAAGGAAAAGAAAAAATAATAGCCTCATATGAAATAGGACTTGGTTTGGAAAGCACACTTCCCAAGGAAAAAAAGGGAGATTTTTTAACTCCAGAAGGTATTTTTAAAATAGTTGATATAAAAACCTCAGAGGAGTATAAATATTTTCTTGAACTTAATTATCCCAATTTAAATGATCTAGCATTAGCTTATTATAAAGGGATAATAGAAAAAGAAAAATTTATAAAATGGATAAATAGGCTTGAAAATTCCGAAACTTTAAAAGATAGTTTACTTGGAGGGGAAATTGGTATTCACGGAGGGGGAGCTTTTAAGTGGGAGAAAAAAAATGGCAAACTTTATAAAAATTATCATTGGACCAAGGGTTGTATAGCTTTAGATAATAAGGATTTATTAGAACTTTTGAAATATATTAAGAGTGGACAGAAAGTTTTTATTTTAAATTCTCAAAAAAAGCTCTATGATATACTTAAAAAATTTGTTTATCCTACCAAAATAAAACCTTTTGAAATTTTTGAGGGTGAGTTATACTTAAAATTAAATGAAGATACCTATATTAATTTTCATCTTATAGAAAATTACCAGGGTTTTAAAAAATTGATTATTAAAAAGTGGGTTAGAGGTGCTTTAAAAGAACAAATAGAAAGTGATGAAAGTGGTAACATCTCAAATAAAGAAGATAATTTAAAAAAACTTTTTATAGAAAATTTAGAAAATCTTTTAAAACCTTATAAACAACTTGAAATATAAAAATGGAAATTATAAAAGAAATTTCCAAAATGAAAGAAATTAGTAATTTTTGGAAAAAAAAGGATTATAAAATATCTTTTGTTCCTACTCTTGGATTTTTACATGAAGCACATCTTTCTCTGGTAAGAAAAGCAAAAGAATTGGGAGATAAAACTGTGGTGAGTATATTTGTTAATCCTTTACAATTTGGTCCTAAAGAAGATTTTAAGGAATATCCAAGGGATTTAGAGAGAGATTTAGCTCTTCTTGAAAAGGAAAAGGTTGATGTGGTTTTTATTCCAGAAACTGAAGAAATGTATCCTTCTGATTTTCAGACCTATGTTGAGGTTACTAAGCTAACTACCGGACTTTGCGGGGCTTTTAGACCAGGACATTTTAAAGGAGTAACTACAGTGGTTTTAAAACTTTTTAATATTATTAATCCTGATATAGCTATTTTTGGAGAAAAAGATTATCAACAGCTCCAAGTGATAAGACAAATGGTAAAAGATTTAAATTTGAATATAGAGATTGTAGCTCACCCTACTGTAAGAGAAAAAGACGGGCTTGCTATGAGTTCAAGAAACATATATTTGTCTCCAGAAGAAAGAAAATCTGCAAGTTCTCTTTATAAAGCTCTTCTTCTTGCTAAAGAGCTTATAAAAAGAGGAGAAAGAGATTCTCAAAAGATAAAAGAAGAAATAGAAAAATTTATTCATTCCTTTCCTTTTACCAAAGTTCAGTATATTGAATTTGTTGACCCCTTAACTCTTGAGCCTGTTAAAGAAATAGAAAAATCTGTTGTCTGTGCCTTAGCTGTATTTGTGGGAAAGGCAAGGTTAATAGATAATATGTTTATAAATCTAGAATAAAATGTTTATAAAACTTTTAAAAAGTAAAATTCATTTAGCAACTGTTACAGGAAAAAATCTTTTTTATGAGGGAAGCCTCACTCTTGATAAAGAAATAATGGAAAAAGCTAATCTTAAGCCTTTTGAAGCTGTCTGGATATATAATTTAACTAATGGAAAAAGATTTGAGACTTATGTAATAGAGGGTAATAAAGGTGAAGTAATCTTAAACGGAGCAGCCGCAAGACTTGGAGAGATAGGAGATAAAATAATTATTGTTTCTTATACTTGGGTATCACAGGAAAAAATTAAAGATTTTAAAACCCTTTTAGTTTACCTAACAGAGAGAAACGAAATAAAAGAGATAAAATTAAGTTCTTAAAATCTTTAATGTTTAAAATTTATCCTGTAAGTCTTGGCTGTCCAAAAAACAAGGCAGATTTTGAAAAACTTTTATATATATTATCTAAAAAGAATTACCAAATAGTTCTTTCTCCTGAAGAAGCAAATATTCTCTGGATAAACACTTGTGCATTTATAAGACCAGCTGTGGAAGAAGCAATAGAAAATATTTTGGAATTGGGGAAGAAAAAAAAGAATAGTCAAAAATTAATTGTTTCTGGATGCCTAACTGCAAGATACGGGAAAGAAGTTTTAAAAAAACTTTTGCCAGAGGTAGATGATTTTCTTGGAATAGAGCCTTTTAAAAAATTTACCCCAAAAGAACCTCTTGAAAGAATTCTTACAGAAAGCCCCTTTTATGCATACTTAAAAATTTCAGAAGGATGTAATTATAAATGCTCTTATTGTACTATTCCCAAAATAAGAGGTCCTTTAAGAAGTAGACCTATAGAAGAAATTTTAAAGGAAGCTAAAATTCTTTTAAAAAAGGGAGTAAAAGAGATAATTTTAGTTGCTCAAGATATTACTTCTTATGGAAAAGATAGAGGAGAAAAAGAAGGGTTATTAAAGCTTATTTCTCTTCTATCAACACTTCCTCATAATTTTAGAATAAGACTTCTTTACCTTCACCCAGCTAATATTAATAAAAAATTTGTTAGAGAGGTACTTCTTAATCCTAAGGTAGTTTCCTATTTTGATATCCCCATTCAACATGCTCATCCTGAGATTTTAAAGAAAATGAGAAGACCTATAAATATAGAAAAAATCAAAGAAATAATAGCTTATATAAGAGAGATTAATCCTTTTTCAGCTATAAGAACTACTATAATAGTAGGGTTCCCAGGAGAAGGAGAAAAAGAGTTTTTAACTCTTTGTGACTTCATAAAGGAGGTAGAATTTGATCATCTTGGAGTTTTTATTTTTTATCAAGAAGAGGGAACTATAGCTGAGGCCCTTTTACCTAAGGTTCCTTATAAAGAGAAAATAAAAAGAAAAAGAGAAATTATGAAAATTCAAAAAGAAATTTCTAAAAAGAGATTAGAAATGAGAATTGGCAAAGAAGAAGAGGTTTTGGTTTTAGGAGAAGATTTAAAAGGAAGGTTTTTTGGGATAGCTAAAATTCAATCTCCAGTAATAGATGGAATAACTTATCTTTTTTCAAATAAAAAATTAATTTATCCAGGTGATTTAGTAAAGGTTAAAATAAAGAAAGCTAATTTTTATGATCTTTGGGGAGAAATTATTTAAAGGATAAACTTAACTAGTTCTACATCTGAAATAATATTTTCTAATTTTTCTCTTACGTACTCAGGAGTAATAACTATTTTTGTTGGAGCAATATCTGGTGCAGAGAAAGATATATCTTCTAATACCTTTTCTACAACTGTATAAAGTCTTCTTGCACCAATATTTTCCATTTTTTCATTTATTTCATAAGCAATTTTTGCCATCTCTTCTATAGATTCCTTAGTGAATTCTAATTCCACCCCTTCTGTTTCCAAAAGAGCCTGATATTGTTTTATAATAGCATTTTCTGGTTCAGTTAATATCCTTACAAAATCATCCTTAGTTAAGGAATCAAGTTCTACCCTTATAGGGAATCTTCCTTGAAGTTCAGGGATTAGATCAGATGGTTTAGCAATATGGAATGCTCCACTTCCTATAAATAAAATATAATCAGTTTTTACCATTCCGTAACGGGTATTTACAGTTGTTCCTTCAACGATAGGTAAAAGGTCCCTTTGAACACCCTCTCTTGAAACATCAGGACCATGTGTTTCTCCTCTACTGGTAATTTTGTCTATTTCGTCAATAAAAATAATACCACTTGTTTCAGTTCTATATATAGCCTCTCTTATTACTTTATCCATATCTATTAATTTGTTTGCTTCTTCTTTAGTTAAAATTTCTAAAGCTTCTTTTACCTTAACTTTTCTTTTCTTTGTTCTAAAAGGAAGAAAAGTAGAAAGCATATCTCTTAACTGCATTTCAATTTCTTCTAAACCTGATGCTGCAAGAATTTCTATAGCAGGTGTTTTTTGGGCAGGTTCAATTTCAATTTCTACATATCTTTCATCTAAAGCACCATCTTTTAGCATTTTTAGGAATTTTTCTTTAGTTAATGGATCATATTCTACTTTTGAAGAAGAAACTGGAATAAGAAGATCTACTAAACGTTCTTCAGCATTTTTTCTTGCCTTTTCTAAAACTCTCTTTTCTTCTTCAGCTTTAACCATTTGCACTGCGATATGAGTTAGATCTCTTATCATAGATTCTACATCTCTTCCCACATATCCTACTTCAGTAAATTTAGTTGCTTCAACTTTTAAAAAAGGGGAGTGGGAAAGTTTAGCAAGTCTTCTTGCAATCTCAGTTTTACCAACACCTGTTGGACCAATCATAAGAATGTTTTTGGGATAAATTTCTTCTTTTAAAGGTCCTTTTATTTGTTGCCTTCTCCAGCGATTTCTCATAGCAATGGCAACAGCTTTTTTTGCTCTTTCTTGTCCCACTATATAGCGATTTAACTCTTCTACTATTTCTTTAGGTGTAAGTTCTTTATTATTCATAGCTCCTCAATTATGATTTCAGAATTAGTGTATATACAGATTTCACCTGCAATTTTTATTGAAATTTCAGCAATTTCTTTAGCAGAAAAATTTGTATGCCTCAATAAAGCCTTAGCAGCTGCAAGAGCCATTGGTCCACCAGATCCTATAGCTACCACATTCTCATCTGGTTCCACTACATCTCCTGCGCCGGAAATAATAAGCATATGCTCGCTATCACAGGCAATAAGAAAAGCCTCTAATCTTCTCAAAGCCTTATCAGTTCTCCAATCCTTAGCAAGTTCTACAGCAGCTCTTAAAAGTTGTCCTCCATAAGCCTCAAGTTTTTTTTCTAATCTTTCAAAAAGAGTAAGGGCATCAGCTGTTGTACCGGCAAAACCTGCCAATACCTTTCCTTTATAAAGTTTTCTTATCTTTTTAGCTTTATGTTTTATTATGGTATTTCCAAGGGTAACTTGTCCATCTCCCGCCATTGCAATTTTGCCCTCTCTTTTTATAGCAATAACAGTAGTTCCTTTAAACATGTTATAAGTTATACCATAATTCAAGAAATTAAAAAGTCCTTGAATTTTTTTAGATTAAATAATATTTTATAATAAAAATTAAAAATTAAAATTTTTTAGGGGTGAGGGAGGAAATATGGAGATAAAAAAGCTAAAAAAAATTTCTGATTATGAATGGGAGATCTCTCCTTATGAGGATATGAAAGTTCCTGGAAAGATTTTTGCTGATGAAAAGCTTATTGAAGAAATGGATGAAAAAGTCTATGAACAAGTTTGCAATGTAGCAAGTTTACCTGGTATTGTAAAGGCCTCTATTGCTATGCCTGATGCTCATTGGGGTTATGGATTTCCTATAGGAGGAGTAGCTGCCTTTGATCCAGATGAAGGAGGGATTATTTCAGTAGGTGGTGTAGGATATGATATTTCTTGTGGGGTAAGAACTCTTCTAAGTCCTTTAACTAAGGAGGAAGTAGAGCCTCATTTAGAAAAACTTGTTAAAGAACTTTTTGAAGCAGTACCTTCTGGTGTTGGTTCTGAGGGAGAGATAAAACTTTCTCCTTCTCAGTTAGATGAAGTTTTAATAGGAGGTGCTAGATGGGCTGTTGAAAAGGGATATGGAGAGCCAGAAGATCTTGAATATATTGAGGAAAAAGGATGCATGCCTGGTGCTGATCCATCTTATGTTTCTATGGAAGCTAAAAAAAGACAACATAGACAAGTAGGAACTCTTGGTTCAGGAAATCATTATCTTGAAATCCAATATGTAGCAGAAATTTATGATAAAAAGACTGCCTCTGCTTTTGGATTATTTAAAGATCAGGTAGTTATTACCTTTCATTGTGGATCAAGAGCTCTTGGGCATCAAATAGCAACTGATTATTTACCAGTTTTAGCAAAAGCAGCAAGAAAATATGGGATTCCTATAAAAGAAAAAGAATTAGTTTGTGCACCTATCAATTCACCAGAAGGAGAACAATACTTTAAAGCTATGGTATGTGGAGTGAACTGTGCCCTTGCTAATCGTCAAGTAATAACCCATTTAATTAGAGAGGTAGTTAAAGATTTCTTTCCTGGTATTCATCTAAAAGTGCTTTATGATGTAAGCCATAACACTTGTAAAGTAGAATATCATGAAGTAGATGGAAAAAAACTTAAGCTTTATGTTCATAGAAAAGGAGCAACAAGAGCTTGGGGGCCAGGAAGGGAGGAATTACCAAAAGCTTATAGAGAGGTAGGGCAACCAGTTATAATAGGTGGTTCTATGGGAACAGCGTCTTATATTTTAGTTGGAACATCTGAAGGAGAAGAAAAGGCTTTTGGTTCTGCTTGCCATGGAGCAGGAAGAACTATGAGCAGACATCAAGCTATAAAATCATTTAGAGCAGATGATATAATAGAAAAACTTAGGAAAAGAGGAATTATCGTCATGGGAAAATCTAAAAAAGGGCTTGCAGAAGAAGCTCCAGAAGCTTATAAAGATGTTAATGAAGTTATTAATGCTACTTGTAAGGCTGGTTTAACTAAAAAAGTCGCCAAACTCATTCCTATGGGATGTATAAAAGGATAAAAAAAATTTAAGTTGACAAAAAAGTCAAAATTACTAAAATAACAATTTAAAAAATAATAGGAGGTTAGCTATGAAAAAAAATATTAAGTTAAAATTAGCTGGGATAGGATTAGTAGGGCTATTAGCTTTTGGATGTGCATGTCCTATTAAAGCTCCAGAAGCAACTAAGGCTCCAGAAATAGCTAAAGCTCCAGAATGTCCAGAATGTGTAATAGAAGTAAAAAATGAACTTGCTGGTTTAAAAGCAGAGGTTGAAGCCTTAAAAACTCAAATAAATAAACTTAAAGTTGATGTGGCTAATGCAAACGAAGCTTCTCAAAAGGCTGTATCTGCTTCTCAAAAAGCAATTGAAGCAGCTAATAAAGCAGAAGAAGCTGCTCAAAAAGCAGAAACTGCAGTTCAAAAGTGTGAAAGAATTTTTGAAAAGGGATTGAAAAAATAAAAATGCAAAAACCTTTTTTAAAATTAGGGGAGTACCTTGGTACTCCCCTAAATATTTTAAAATCAAAAAAAAATTATTTTTCAGAAAAACCTTTTAAAGGTGAAGAGAAAGATTGGTCTGAAATAATTTATACCTCCAAACCTCTTAAAGAAAAAAATTTTTATTGGAAATTTTCACCCAAAAAAGCCTTCTGGGATTTTAAAAAAGAATGGCCTCCTGAAAAAATAGAGATCAAAATCTGGTTAACTCCCGAATATATAGAGGGCAAAAAATCAATAGTAAGTAAAAGAATAATTAAAGCTTTAAGAGAAGGCAGATTTGCAATTAAAAAAACTCTTAATCTAAGAGGCATGTTTATAGAAGAAGCAAAAGAAGCTTTTGAAAAATTTATAAAAGAGGCAATATTAAAAGGAGATAGATGCATTTTAATTATTCATGGGAGAGGGCTTTCCTCAAAGCGAGAACCAGTATTAAAAAATAAAGTAAAAGAGTGGTTAGAAAAGGGACCATTTAGAAAATATATATTGGCATACTGTTCAGCAAGACCTTGTGATGGTGGTTGGGGAGCAACCTATGTGCTTTTATCGCCTAAACCTATAAAAAAATAATGTTTCTCAGTTCTCCCAGAAAAAAATTCTTTATTCTTGGTGCTCCAGGAGTTGGTAAAACTACTTTAGTAGAATATTTGTTTAAGTTTTTAAAAAACAATTTATATTCATTTGATTTTTCAGGTTTCCTTACCATAGAAATAAGAGAAGGTAATGAAAGGAAAGGATTTAAAATAAGGGTTTTAAATTCAACCATGGAAACCCTTCTTGCTATAAGAAAAGATTTAATACACCCTAAAGAAATAAAAGGTAACCCCTTCGTAGGTAAATATATAGTAAAGATAGAAAATTTAGAAAAAGTAGTAGAAAAATTAGAGAAAGAATCTGAAAAAGAAAATGCCTTTTTTATTATTGATGAGATAGGGAAAATGGAAATTTGTTCTTTAAAATTTCGTAAATTTGTAGAAAAACTTTTAATTTCTCCAGTATATCTTTTAGCTACAGTTGGTAAGGGAGAAGACCCTTTCTTAAAAAGAGTAAGAGATTTTGAACCTGCCTTTTTATGTGAGGTTACAAAGGAAAATAGAAATTTTTTGAGAAATAGACTTAAGTTTGAATTTTTAAGAAAGGGAAAGCTTATTGTAATTGAAGGTATAGATGGTGCTGGGAAAACTACTTTTGCTAAGGCTTTATATGAAACCCTTAAAAAAAAAGGAATAAATTGTGTTTTTTCTTATGAGCCCACTTCCGGCCCTTTTGGAGAGAAAATAAAAGAGGCTTTAATTAAAAAAGAAATTAACTCTCAAGATTTAAGGGTTCTTTTTTTAAAGGATAGAAAATGGCATGTAGAGAATATAATTATTCCTGCCTTGGAAGCGCAAAAATGGATTATTCTTGATAGATATTATCTTTCTACTCTTGCTTATCAAAGTTCTCAGGGCTTATCTTTAAGAGAACTTCTAATAGAAAATGAAACTATAGCCCCTATTCCTGATTTAGTTATTTATTTAGACCTTCCTGTTGAAATTGCCTTTAAAAGAATAGGAAATCGTGAAAAAAAAATAACTATTTTTGAAAAAAGGGAATTTTTGGAAAAGGTTATAGAGACTTACAAAAGATGTATAAAATTATTTAATTATTTGATAATTGATGCTACAAAATCTGTAGAAGAAAATTTGAAATATCTTTTAGAATTTTTAGATAGTAAATTTAAAGGTTCCCTTTCCTAAAATATCATGGAGATGTAAAATTCCTACTAATTTTTGATCATAATTTATTACAGGTAAGACTGTAATAAGATATTTTTCCATCATTTCAAGCGCTTCTGAAGCTAAACGATTTTCTTCAATTATTTTGGGATTTTTGGTCATTACTTCTTCAACTTTTAAATTGCTATAGGTTTTATGTTTTAGAAAAATTCTTCTTAAATCACCATCTGTAATAATTCCTATAAGGATTCCTAAGGAATTAGTAATAAGTACACATCCTAATCTTTTTCTATCCATTTCTACTATAGCATCTTCTAAGAGAGTTCCTTCGGGTACAACAGGTATTTTTTCATCTGTAAGCATAATTTCTTTTACTTTTACCTTTAATCTTTCTCCTAAGGAACCTCCTGGATGATTTTTCCTAAAATCTTCCGAACCTAACCCTTTCAATTCAAAAAGACATATAGCTAAAGCATCTCCTAAAGCTAAGGTAGCAGTTGTACTTGTTGTAGGGGCAAGATCAAAAGGGCAAGCTTCTTTTGGAACTTTGGTATTAATAACTATATCAGAAAGTTTTGCTAATCTACTTTCTGGATTTCCAGTTAAACTTATTATTTTTATGTTTCTTTTTTTAAGGATAGAGGCAAGCTCACAGACTTCAAGAGTATTCCCAGAATAAGAGAGGGCAAGTAAAATGTCTTCAGGAGTAACCATTCCTAAATCTCCATGAAGAGCTTCAACTGGGTGAAGAAAAAAGGAGGGTGTTCCTGTAGAAGAAAAAGTGGCTGAAATTTTTCTTCCTATAATTCCGCTTTTTCCTACCCCGGTAACTACCACTCTTCCTTTAATGTTTAAAATGAGTTCTAAAGCTTTAGCAAAAGAATAATCTAAATTTTTAGAGACCTCTTCAAGACCTAATTTTTCTATTTGAAGAATTTCTTTAGCTCTCTCAAGAATGTCTTTTTTTCTTTCCATAGAAAGATTAATGCACTAAAAAAGGATTAGATGGTATATCAGGAAGAGGAATTTTTTCAGATTCTACAAAAAAGGTGAGAAGGTCTAAAATTTTATTAGTGAGCTCTGTTATTAAATCCTCTCTATATATAATTTCTGCAAGTTTTTGTTCAGCCCATTCTAAATCTTTTACAGATAAATCTTTTCTGGGAAGATATTTATAAATTTGGTAAAAAGCTTTTCTGGTTTTAATCCTTTCTTTTAAATTGTTTATAATTTCTTCAGGATCAAGAGGTAACTTTTTTATAATTAAATTTTGTAAATATTGTAAATCCTCTTCTTGGAAGTTCCAAAAAGAATTTATCCAATCTTTTAAGTTTACTATTTTATCTGAAGGTTCCATAATAGTTTTTAATGTAAATCAAGAAATTAAAAAATCAAGATATTTTTGTTTTTTAAGTTAAGTATAGCCAAATTTTACCGAAAGATTGAAATAAATAGTTTTTAATTTAATTTAAAATTATTTTCAGATGGGAGAGCTTTAAAATTGAAGCTTTCAGATTTATGTAAGCAGATAGAAGAAAAATTTAAGGAAAAAGTTCAAGCTTTATTATATATAGAAAATGATCCAGCTTTTAGAGCTTTGTTAAATAAATTTTTAACTCAGTTTAATATAGATGTAGTAGAAGTATTTTCAAAAGAGGAAATGCTTGCTATCCTTGATCAAGAAAGGTTTCAAATATTAATAATACTTTCTAAGGAAATTAAAGAAGGGTTTTCTAGTCTTGTTTTTAATATAAAAACATTAGCTCCAGAAAGTAAAATTTTGATAATTCTTGATTTTATGATTTTAGAGTACCTTTATCTTTTAAAAATAGATTTTTTAGATTTTTTTTCCTGGGGAGTAGATGATTTTATAATAAAACCTTTCTCATTAGAAGAATTTAAAGCAAAGATTTTTAAGCTTTTAAAAGAATACTTAATGTTTAAAGAGATAAAGAAAATAGAAAGAGAGGATTTAGTTACAGGGGTTTTTAACAGAAAATATTTTGAAGAAATTATAATGGAAGAGACTTATAGAGCTTTAAGACAAAAATATTCTCTTGTAATTTTTATGATAAATATAGATAATTTTAAATGGTATAATCGCCATTATGGACATCAAAGTGGAGAAAAAATTTTAAGAGAACTAGCTAAAGTTCTCCAAAAATCAACAAGAGAAAAAATTGATAAAGTATGTAGATATGATGAGGATAAATTTATAATTATTATTCCCTATATTAATTGGAGAAGAGCTCTAGCTATAGCTGAAAGGATTATCAAAAAATGGGAAGAAGTTAATAAAGAGGTTAAGCTCTCTATTGGTATTTCTCAGATTTTACCAGAAAAGTCTTTGGAAAGATCGGTTTCCTTTCTTATAAACCGTGCTAAAGAAGCTTTACAGTTAGCTAAAAAAGAAAGAGAAAATTCTTATGAAGTAGATAAAGAAACTCTTAAATTAATACATTATTCTTAAAATTTATAAAATTGTTCCAAAATTTCCCCATTTAGTATTCTTTTAGCACCTACAAATCTCTCATTAAAATAAGGTTCATCTAAAGAATTTATAGATAACCCCCTCCTGCTAGAAGAAAAGTGAACAAATTTATTATCTCCTATATAAATTCCTACATGAGAAATATTTTCTCTATCTCTATATTTGGAGAAGAAAAGAAGATCCCCTGGTATTAACTCCTCTTTTTCTACATCTATGCCTATTAAAAATTGTTCACGAGATGTTCTTGGAAGTTCAATTCCCAATTCTTCGTATACAAGCTTTACAAACATGGAACAATCTAAATATCCATTTCCATTCCCACCAAGTTTATACAAATAATCGCTAAATTGTTTAGAAATTTCTAAAAATTTTTTCTTAAGTAAGTTTTCGTCTTTTTCATCCATAAAAGATTTAGATAAAAAGTTTACACTAAATTTTTGAGATAATAGTTCTTTTGGTTTTTCTTCAAATTGAATAGCAGGGTTTTCTAATACAAAAAGTTCCTCTTCCAAGGGATTGCAAGGTATTTTTAACTTTTGTCCTACAAAAATTACATTATCTTTAATACCATTCAAATCTTTTATTAATTCTATAGAGACATTATGTTTTAAGGAAATAGTATATAAAGTGTCTCCCTCTTTAACTTCATACAATATAAATTCCTTTTCTTCAAGTTTTTTTGCTGTTTTTTCCAAATTTTGGTATATTTTTATTGTTTGTCCTACCTTAAGTTTTGTAGTTTTTAAATTATTAAGCTTTTTTAATTCTTGAATAGGAATTCCATATTTTTTAGAAATGCTATATAAAGTTTCACCTTTTGCTACTTTATGATAGGAAATTGGTTTATTTTCTTGAGAAGAAAAATTTTCTGAATTTTTAAAGGTTTGAGAAAAATTAAGCTTTTTATTTACAGGGATCCTTAAAATTTGCCCTATAGAGATGTTATTATCTTGAAGATTATTTATTTTTTTAAGTTCCTCCACAGAAACATTATATTTTTTAGCAATACTATACAGGGTATCTCCTTTTTTAACTAAATAGGGAATATACTTTAAATTTAAATTATGTTCATAAAGAGATTGAGATTTACAAAAAGCTTTTAAGGGAAAGGTAATTATGATTAAAAAAAAGCTAAATATGTAAAAAAATTTTCTTTCCATCTACAAAAATTTTTAGGTTTGGTAAAATTTAAAAAGTAAAAAGATTTTTATTTATATACATAAAATTTAGTAAAAAGTCAAATAATTGTTTACAAAAGAATATAATAATTTTTAGATAAGGAGGTTATTTAGAATGATAACCAGGTATACAAGACCGATTATGGCAAAACTTTGGAGTCCTGAAGAAAAATTAAGGGTTTGGTGTTTAGTAGAATTTTATGCTTGTGAAGCCTGGTATAAGCTTGGTAAAGTTCCAGAAAAGGATTATCAAATTATAAAAGAAAAATTAACTCCCTATATGAAAAAGGGTTTTACAGAAAAAAATATAAAAAGAGTAGAAGAAATTGAAAAAGAAACCAAACATGATGTAATAGCCTTTTTAACGCATCTTTCTGAAATTATAGGTCCTTCTGCACGTTATCTTCATCTTGGTATGACTTCATCTGATATGCTTGATACTGCTCTGGCATTTCTAATGAAAAAGGCAATGGAAATTATTATAGAAGATTTAAAAGGGGTAAAAGATGTATTAAAGAATAGAGCTTATGAGTTTAAAGATACATTAATGATAGGAAGAACCCATGGAATTCATGCTGAACCAATTACTTTTGGATTAAAACTTGCTCTTTGGTATGAAGAAATGAAAAGAAATGAATTGAGGCTAAATCAAGCTTTAGAGAATATTTCCTATGGGAAAATATCAGGAGCAGTAGGGACCTTTGTTCATGTTCCACCAGAAATAGAAGCTTATGTTTGTGAAAAACTTGGCCTTAAACCAGATCCCATCTCCAATCAAATTGTTCAAAGGGATAGATATGCAGAATATATGGCCTCCCTTGCAATTCTTGGAACAACAGTAGAAAAGATTGCTACAGAAATAAGGCACTTACAAAGAACAGAAGTATTAGAAGCAGAAGAATATTTTTCTCCTGGGCAAAAGGGCTCTTCAGCTATGCCTCATAAAAAAAATCCTATTCTTTCAGAAAATCTTTGTGGACTTGCAAGGCTTTTGAGGGGTTATTTAGTTCCTGCTTTAGAAAATGTAGCTCTTTGGCATGAAAGAGATATTAGTCATTCTTCAGTTGAAAGAGTTATTGTGCCAGATGCTACTACTGTAGCTGATTTTATGCTTGTAAGATTAGAAGGGCTTTTGAAGAATTTAGTAGTTTATCCTGAAAATATGAAAAGAAATTTTAATTTATTAAGAGGCCTTGTTTTTTCTCAACAGATTATGCTATTTTTAACTGAAAAAGGTATGAATAGAGAAGAAGCTTATAAGATTGTGCAGAAATTAGCTATGAAAGTATGGCAGGATAAAAAACTTAATTTTAAAGAACTCCTATTAAAAGATAAAAGGATTTCAAAATTTCTAAGTAAAAAGGAAATCGAAAAGATTTTTGATATTTCCTATTATTTAAGATATGTAGATAAAATATTTGAAAGGGTTTTTGGGGTATAAAATTGGCTTTAAAAGTAGTTGCAGGATTTTTAAAGAAAGGAGATAAGTTTTTGCTTGTTAGAAGACCTATAAATAAAAAAAGAGGAGGGCTTTGGGAATTTCCAGGAGGAAAAGTAGAAAATGGAGAAACCTTAGAATCCGCAATTAAAAGGGAACTGAAAGAAGAATTGGGTATCAAAACCAAGGTTAGAGGAGTCCTTGGCAAAATAAATTATAAATATCCAGAGGGTGAGATAGAACTTATTTTATTTGAAATAGAGTCTAAAGAGGAACCTATTTTAAAAGAGGCTTTGGAGTTGAGATGGGTTAATTTTGAAGAAATCAAAAAGCTTAAGCTTTGCCCTGCAGATAAAAAACTTTTAGAAAGTTTAAAGAAAGACTTGTAAAAAATAAAATATAGGTTAATTTAATAAAGATTCAAGGGGGCGGTTAGCTCAGGGGTAGAGCGCCATCCTCACACGGTGGATGTCGCTGGTTCGAATCCAGCACCGCCCATTAACTCCTTGCTCCCTTTATGTCTTATAAAATAAAGGGGGCCAAAAAGACCAGAAGGAGGGATTTATGTTTGAACTATTAAAATCTGTCAAAAGATTTCGTAAATGGGAAACTCTTTTTATTATTCATCCAGAAAGATTAAATGAAAAGGATCAAATTTTAGAAAAAATTAGACAAATTGTAGAATCAAAAGAAGGGAAAATTTTAAAGATTGATGAATGGGGTTTAAGAAAACTTGCCTATCCCATACAAAAGAAAAAACAAGGATATTATGTTTTAATAGAATTTTATGGACTTGTAGACTTAACAAAAGATTTAGAAGAATTTTTTAGAATTGACGAAAGAGTAATAAGGTTTATTATTGTAAAATTAAAAGAAAGAGTTAGCCCTACTGAAGAAAGTGCTGAGATTAAGGAAAATTAAATAGGAGGTCAAAAATGGATGATATTTTAAATATAAAAAGAAGATTTTTAACCAGAAAAAAAATTTGCAAATTTTGTGTAGATCCTAATTTAAAAATTGATTATAAAAATCCAGAAATTTTAAAACCTTTTTTAAATGAAAAAGGTATGATTATACATAGAAAACAAACCGGTACCTGTGCTTACCATCAAAGAAGATTAAGCATTGCAATAAAAAGAGCAAGAATAATGGCACTTTTACCCTTTGCAGCTGATATAGAAATGGAATAATAACTAATGGGAGAGGATCTATGGAGGTAATTTTAATCAGAGATATCCCTAAACTTGGTAAAGCAGGAGATGTAGTGAAAGTTAAAGATGGATATGCAAGAAATTATCTTATTCCTAAGGGATTAGCCATTTTAGCTAATCAAAAAACTATTAAAGCTTTGGAAAATCAAAGAAAAATTATATTAGCTAAGGTTGAGAGAGAAAGAAAAAAACTTGAAAGTTTTGCAGAAAAACTTGAAGGAATGAGCTTAACAGTTTATAGAAAAACTATAGAAGAAGATAGGATATTCGGATCTGTATCTTCTTTTGATATTTTAAATATGCTAAAAGAAAAGGGAATAGAAATTGAGAAAAGTCAAATTATCTTGGAGGAACCTATTAAAAAATTAGGCACCTTTGAGGTTCCCATAAAATTAAGTAGTGATAAAATAATTAATATAAAAGTTGAAGTGTTAGAAGAAAAATAAAATGCCTTCTAATAAGCGTTCAAAAAAAGGAATAGAAGTACACCCTGAAATTACTTTTTCTCCGGAATTTTTACCTCCACAAGATCTACAAGCAGAAAAGCATCTTTTAGCAAGTATTTTTATTGATCCCTCTTCATTGGTTAAGATTGTTGATTACTTAAAACCAGAAGACTTTTATTCTCCAGCTCATAGACTTATTTATTTAGCTTGTCTTTCTCTTTTTGAAAAAGACGAACCTATTGATATTGTTACTGTTCATAGTGAGCTTGATAAAATGGGGGGATTAGAAAAGGCAGGTGGAGCAGTTTATCTTTCAGAAATTGTTGGTCTTCTTCCCACTTCGGCTCATATCCTCCATTATGCCAAAATTGTTAAAGAAAAAAGTATCTTAAGAGAAGTTATAAAGATAAGTCAGGATTTAATATATAGAGCTTATTATTCAGTAGAAGACTCTCAAGAATTATTAAACTATGCAGAAAAAGCATTTTTTGACCTTTCTTATTATGGAAGGAGGGAAAGTTTTTCTCCTTTAAAAGAGGTAGTAAAGGATACTATAAAACATTTAGAAAATATTTACAAAAAAGGAACTTCTATAACAGGGATTCCTACAGGATTTTATGATCTTGATAGATTAACAGCAGGACTTCAAAAGGGTGATTTAATTATTCTTGCTGGGCGTCCTGGGATGGGAAAAACTGCCTTTGCACTCGATATTGTAAGAAATGCCTGTAAACAAACTGATATTGGTGCAGCAGTTTTTTCTTTAGAAATGAGTAAACAACAACTTTGCGCAAGGATGCTTTGTGCTGAAGCTAAAGTGAGTTTTCAAAAATTTAGAACAGGACAGCTTGACTCTCAAGAATGGCAAAAAATAACTCAAGCAGCATCAACCTTAAGTCAACTTCATATTTATGTTGATGAAACCCCAGGAATAAATATTTTGGAATTAAAAGCCAAAGCAAAAAAGCTTTTGAAAGAAATACCCTTAGGGCTTTTAGTAATTGATTATCTACAACTTATGAGGGGACTTGAAAGAAAGGAAAGAAGAGAACAGGAAATTTCAGAAATTTCTGCAGGTTTAAAATCCTTATCTAAGGAGCTAAATATTCCTATTATAGCTTTGTCTCAACTTAATAGAAAAGTTGAAGAAAGATCCGATAAAAGACCTCAACTTTCAGATCTTAGAGAATCAGGAGCTTTAGAACAAGATGCAGATGTAATTTTATTTATTTATAGAGACGAATTTTATAATAAAGAAACTCCAGAAAAAGGTATTGCAGAGATAATAATTGGGAAACAAAGAAATGGACCTATAGGGATAGTAAAATTAAATTATTTTCCTCAATATACTTCTTTTGGAAACTTAGCTACTTCTTTGCCTCTTTAGCTTTTAACTACCAATACCGGACAAGAAGAATGAGCAATTATTTTTTCTCCTACACTCCCTAAGGATTTCTTACTTGCAGAACTATAAGCACCTATAACAATAGTTGTTGCATCTATTTCTTTAGCTGTTTCAACTACTACTTTATGAGGTTCTCCATATTTTACAAAAATTTCTACTTTAATCCCTTCTTTACTTATATTTTCTGAAAGGAAAACCAAATGGGACTCCAATTCTTTTTTAAGAGTTTCTAAAATTTCTTGAAGATCAATTATGGGCTCTACAGGAAGTTTAATTACAGATAAAATTCCCAAGTCTCCCTTATAACTTTTTGCTAACATTCCTGCTTTTTTAACTGCTTTATTTCCATATTCAGATGTATCTGTTGCTGCTAAAATCTTTTTAAAACTTATTTTGGTGTTTATAGGGACAATAAGTACATCAACTGGACTATTATTTATAACTCTATGTGCAGTACTTCCTAATAAAATTTTTTCAAAAGCGGTAAGACCCCTTCTTCCTGTAACGATAAGATCACATCCCTCTTTTTGAGAAACTTCAATAATCTTTTCATAAGGATTTCCCTCTTCAAGGATAGTTTTGATAGGTAAACCATTTTCTTCAGCTAAATCCTTTGCTTCTTCAAGAGCTTTTTCATAATTTTTTCTGATAAGATCTTTTATATGAGTAAATAAAGAAAAAGAGCTTACCAGTTCTCTTTGAGGAGGAATAACACTTATAGCTAAAACCTCTGCTTTAGTTTCTTTGGCAAAGTTTAAAGCTTCTTCTAAAGCATATTTACTTCTTTCTGAACCATCAAGTCCAACTAAAATTTTTCTATACATAATAGCCCCCCTTTTTACATTTTTATCAAAAATTCTTTATAAATAAAATAAATTAAGCTCAAGGGGTTTTTTCTAAAAAGTTATATTTTAGATTTTCCTCTTTAGAGGGGAAAACATATATCCAAAAATGGCTTGCTATTTCAACTGGATAATAAGTATTTCCAAAGCTTTTTATTCCTGCTCCCCTTTTAACCGTAAGAACCCACCATCCAGAGTTTTCAAAGGATACCACAAAAAATCCATCTTTGTTAGTTTTTACAGTTTTCTTTAAATAAGGATAATTTATTTCTCCATAAGAATCTTTTGGTAAATCTTCTAAATTCAAAAAAACTGGACTAAATCTTTCAAATTCTACAATTACATTTGAAAGAGGTTTATTACTATATAAAACTTGACCCCAGAAAATTCCTCTATTATTAAAACCATAAGGTCTTGTATAGGGTTTTATTTCTAAATCAAACCCACAAAAATTATCCCAACCTTTTTCTATTTCTACATGAAGGGGTACTTTAGCAAAGGATTTTATTAATTTTAAATTTCTTGTAAGATAATAATCACTTTCTATGCATATATAATGATCTCCTTTAGTTTCTAAAGATAGTTGTATTTTATATCCTATCCTTTCTAGGTTTAAAGCCTTATCTTCATATTTGGTTCTGAAAAGAGTCACTTTAACTGGCTTTTTATCTGGAGGAAGGAGAAAGAATTTTTTAGGGGGCTTTAAATCGTATAGAATACCAAAAGCAGGTTCTGCTGCTCCAACATAAAATACTTTTTCTTTCTTTGTTTTTCCGTAATTATCAGGAAAAGAGATTATAAAAAGTTTATAAGCTAAGGAGGGTGAAACAAAAAAGTTTAAAAAGATTAAAATAAAAAGAAAAACCATAGCTTTATGTAAATCTATTTAAAATCCAAGATATTACCGCACTTTTAAGTTTTAGTTCTTGCTCAGGAGTAAGGCTTGAAAGCCAATATTTTATCCATTTTTGAAGTCTATTTAAATGGATCTTTGGGATTTTTTCTCCATAAATCATTTCCAAAGCCCTTAAATACCATACAAATATTGCTTGAAGAGGCATAAATCTATATTCTAAAGTAATAGGATATAAAGTTTCATAAAAAGCTCTGGTAGTAAATTTTTTATCTGGTTCATTGGGGAAACGCCTTATACTTAATTTAGAAACAGGTCTTTCATGATCAGTAGAAAAATCAAGATTTCTTAAATGATCCAAATTTTCTTGAAATAAATCTAATTTCTCCCTATTTAAACGTATAATCTCATCTTGTAAGGCAAGTAAAGCAAGAGGATTTTCTCTTTCTCTGTAATATTTTGCCATTTTTTGTTTTAAAATAGACTTACGAGAGCGTCCTCCCATTTAAAACACCTCTCCTGTTTAAATTTTTTAAATAAAATAAAACCACATATTTAACTTTTTTCAATCTTTTTACCTAAAAGAAAAATTTATAAAAATTGAGATAAAACTCATTAGAGATAGAGAAGCAGTTTCGGCTTTTAAAATATAAGGAGAAAGAAGAATTGGTATGAAATTTTTTTCTTTTAATAATTCTTCTTCTTCTTTGCTAAATCCTCCCTCAGGACCTGAGATTAAAACAATTTCTTTAGAGTTAATTAGTTTTTCCATGAGTTTTTCTAAAAAAATACCCTTTTCTGGTAAGGCTACAAGTTTAAGAGATGAAGAAAAGGGATTTTTAGATAAAAAATTTTTTAAAATAACTGGGGGATTAATTTCTGGAAGATAAAGTCTTCCTGATTGCTTTAAAGCATTTATGGCTTTTGTCTTTAAACGTTTCTCTAATTTAAAAGAAGCCTTAACAACAGAATAATCACTTTGAAAAGGAATAAATTCATTGATCCCAAGTTCTACTCCCTTTTCTATTAAAAACTCAGTTTTATCACCTTTTAAAAGAGGAATAAGAGCTATAGTTTTTATTAATGAAGGTTTTTCTTTTCTTAAAAGTTTAAGTACTTTTACTCTTACTTTTATTTTTTTTCCTTTTTTTATAATTTCTACAATTTCTCCTTCATATTCATTTCCCTTTCCATCAATAAGTTTTATTTTCTCTCCCTCTTTTTTTCTAAAAACCCTTATTAAGTGATGAGATTCTTCTTCAGAAAGAAAACCTTCTTTTTCGAAAGTAAAGAAAAATCTGTTACCACCTTGAATATACATAGAATTATAATACAATTAACTTTAATGTCTGACAATATAATAATTTACAATGCCAGTGCTGGAAGTGGTAAAACTTATCAGTTAGCACTCAATTATTTAAAACTCTTAAATAAAATTTATAAAAAGGGAGAATTTAATCTCAAAAATCTACTAGCTATTACTTTTACCAATAAAGCTTCCTTTGAGATGAAAGAAAGAATAATTTCCTTTTTAAAAGAAATTTATCAACAAACCGAAAAAGGGAAAATTAAGACTTACGAAACAGGCATTTCTCGAGAAAAAGCTGAAATTCTTTTAGAGGAGATATTTTTAAATTACGATTCCTTTCAGATAAAAACCATTGATAGTTTTCTTTTAAATCTTTACAGAGCTCTTTCCTATGAATTAGGTATACCTACAGATTTCCAAATAAAAACTTATTTAGAGGAAAGTCTTATAGAAAAAGCCCTTAATAAACTTTTTGAAGAGGCAAAAAAAATAGAAGGACTTTTAAATTTTCTGGAAAATTTTGTAGATCATCTTCTTGCCAATGAGGAAAAATTAAGAATTGATATAAAAAATAAATTAGTAAGAGATTCGGAAAAAATTTTTCAAAAAATTACTTATAAAAAAGAATTTCTGAATATTTTAGAAGTTTATCAGGAAAATAAAGTTGAAAAAATTTTATTAGATTTTGATAAAAAGGAAATTTCTCAAGATTCCAAAGATTATTATTTAATTTTATATACATTTTTGAAAAAAAAGTTAGAAGAGGTTTTTAATAGGGAAAAAATACTTTTTATTGGGATTTGGAAAGAAACATTATCTCAGTCTCTTACTCTTTTTCCAGAATTCATTCCTTGGATTTATGTAAAACTTGGCAATTTAGAAGGAATTATAATGGATGAATTTCAAGATACTGATCGTGTACAATGGGAGGCAATTTTACCTATAGTTGAAGATGTGCTTAGCAGAAATAAAGTTTTTGTTTGTGCCTGTGATCCAAAACAGTCAATTTTTCAATGGAAAGGAGGAGATCCTTTTATTTTAGTAGAATTTATGCAAAAATTTTCTTCCTATCCTATAAAAGTTGAAGTTTTAGGAAAAAACTATAGAAGTGCAGTTGATATTGTGAAATTTAATAATCTCTTTTTCTCTTATATTAGTAAAAACTTAGAATTAAAAAAGGAGCTGTTAGAAGAGCTTGTTTTTGGTAAAGAAAAAATTGAAGTAAAAGAGAAAATATTAACTAATGTTTTAAAAGATTTTGACTGGAATTTTGAAAATGTAATTCAGGAAGCTGTGAATGATTTCAGGGGTGAGGTAAGATGTAAATTTTTAAAAATAGAAGAGGACTTAGAAGGGAAATCACCCAAGGAAAAGGTAAAAGAATTAATAAAAAAAGAAATTTTAGATATCTTAAGAGATCTCAAACAAAAAAAGGATTTAGATGATATTGCTATTTTAGTGAGAAAAAATGAAGATATTACTGAACTATCTTCTTTTCTTATTTCTGAAGGATTTAAAGTGATAGGAAGTTCATTTTTAAAAATAAAAGAGTCTCCCCTTATAAATACTTTCTTTTCTCTTCTTAAGTTTTTAAATTATTCAGAAGATGAAATAGCCTTAGCTGGGTTTTTAAGTGGTGAGCTTTTTGAAAGCTCATTAAATATTTTAAAAAAATATTGCGAGTTTAAACTTATAGGTAGTAATCTAAGTCTGGTTGATTTTGTTAAAAAGGAATATCCATCTTTTTGGGAAAATTATATAGAGGATATCTTTTCTGCCAAAAAATATCTTTCTTTTTATGAGCTTTGTCAATATATAGTAAAAAAGTTCAGATTAGAAGAAAAAAAGAGTAAAGAATTAGCTTATCTTTATAAATTTTTAAGTATAATCTTAGAGTTTACTTTTAAAGGTGGAGATTTGGAAGAATTTTTAGAGTATTGGGAAAAATATTCAGAAGATGAATTGGAAATGCCAAAAGACAAATCTGCAATTAAAATTCTTACTATCCATTTGGCAAAAGGGCTTGAATTTAACCATGTGATATTACCCCTTTTTTGGGAAGAAAAATCATATACTTCAGATCTTGGTTTAGTATTTTATAATGGAAATATCTATAAAGGAAGAAAAGAGGACCTTCCAAATGAAGGAAAGATAGGGTGGTATTTAGAAAAAGCTAAAACTAAATTGGAATTGTTTAATTTGCTATATGTAGGTTTTACAAGAGCTGTCAAAACTCTTTATATTTTAATTCCAGAAATAGAAAAAACAAAAGATTTTTCAAGATTTGAAGTCACAAGAATTTTTAATAAAATTTACTCTTTTTTAAAGGATGAAACTCAAAATTTTCCTCTATAAGTTTTTTTAATTCTTTATAATTTTTTATATAAAAATCTGCTAACAAATTAGGATTTTTATAAGAAACCAATTTAACCTTACATTTATCACATAGGTCTTTGTCTACTTTTGAATCACCTATATAAAGGGTTGCTTCTCTCTCCACTTTAAAATGTTCTAAAATAATAAGAAGGGCTAAAGGATCGTTTTTAGGAACAAGGGAAGCAGTCATAACAAAATCAAAATAGTTTTTTAAATTAAAATATTCTAAAAGAGAATAAGCAGAGGTAGTTCTGTTAGTGCATATGGCTAAATAAAAATATTTTTTTGCCCAATTTAAAAAATCTATAAGCCCCTCTTCTAAAGTTATATATTTAAAAAAGAGCTGATAGGAAGTTTCCTTTTGGATTTTTTTTGCTAATTCCAATTTCTCAGGATAGTTTCTTAAAATATATTCCATACACTCATCTACTGAATGCATATGAATAAATTCTATTTCCTCAAGAGTTAAGGGAGGCCTTCCTATCTTTTTTAAAATATAATTATAAAAATTAATATTTGATAATTTTGAGTCAAAAAGAACACCGTCACAATCAAAAACAAGAAGCTTTAAAAGGTTCATTTTTTTCTTTTTAAAAGATAATCACTGATAAAAAGAAGTAAATCTTTGTAAAGATTATGAGGTAATTCTTTTAAACAACCTTTAGCTAAATTTATGTATTGCTTAGCTTTTTCTTTACTTTTTATAAAACCTTGATTTTTTTCAATAATTTTTTTAGCAGTTTCGAAATCTTTTTTTTCAATATCAGGTGTTTTAAGTAAATAGAGAAGTGTGTTTTTTTCTTCAGCGGAAGCCAATTGTAAGGCATAAATAATAGGTAAAGTTATTTTTCCTTCTTTAAAATCTTTTCCTAAGTCTTTTCCTGTTTCTTCACTTAAATAATCAAGAAGATCATCAACTATTTGAAAAGCAAGCCCTAAGTATTTACCAAAATTTTTAAGTAATAAACATTCATTTGGTTTAGCTTTTCCCAAAATAGCGCCTACTTCACAACAAGCTGAAATTAAAACAGCAGTTTTTCTATAAATAACTTCTTCATATTCAGCTTCTGTGAGATCGGTATTATCAAGATTAAGAAGTTGTAAAACTTCTCCTTCACTCATAAGAAGTGTAGTTTGAGTAATCACATCCATTATTTGTGGATTTTCCAATAAACTCGCAAGTCTTAAAGCCTTAGCATATAAATAATCTCCTACAAGAATAGTTGCTTGATTTCCCCAAAGATTTCTGGCTGCTTTTCTACCTCTTCTAAACTCTGCTTCATCAACTACATCATCATGGAGAAGTGTTGCTGCATGTAAATATTCAAAAAGTATTGAGGTTCTATAAATAGTTTCTAAATATTTGTTATCCAAATTTTGGTCCAAAAAAAGTTTAGCACAAAGAACTGTTAATAAAGGTCTAATTCTTTTTCCACCAGAAAAAATGATATATTCACTTACTTGATTTATAAAAGGATGTTGAGAATCTAAATAAATTTTAAGGGTATTTTCTATAATATTTAATTCAGATTTTATCTTTTCTAAAATTTCTACTTCTAACACTGAAGAGTCCTTAAATTTTTAGTTATTATATTATAAAAAAATTTTTTTAAAAGATTTAAAAGTGAATGAAAAAATAGAAATATTTTTTAAAAAACTAAAAAAAATTTTTAAAACCTTATAAGAGTTTAAATAAATTTAAATAATTATTTATAATGACTAAAAATTAGGTTTGACTTTTGAGATTAATTTTTTTAATTTTAAATTAAACAAAAAATTTTAAATTTATAGGAGGTAGATATGCAAGATATAAGGATTAGGGATTTACCGCCGCCTCATGGTGGAAAACTTGTTGAGAGAGTAGTTAGGGATCCTCAAATGGCATGGAAACTTATGGAAAAATGTTCAGCAGTTTATGACATTAAGCCAACCCTTTTTAAGGGTAATCCTGTGAGAAATGTTTACAGAGAGATTATGTCAGTTTGTTATGGATTTTTTAGTCCTGTTGAAGGTTCTATGACAAAGGCTGAGCTTGAAAGTGTTCTTGAAAGAAGAAGACTTTTGAGTGGATGGGTATTTCCTTATCCAATTCTTTTTGATATTTCTGAAGAAGATTTCAAAAAACTTGGTGTTGGACCAGGAGATTGGCTTCTTTTAAGATTAAAGGGTGAGCCTTTTGCCATTTTAGAGATTGAAGAAGTTTATGAAATAGATCCACTTGATGTAGCAACAAGAACCTTTGGAACACCTGAGAAAAATCCTGAAGTTGTAAAAGTTCCTTTTGATGACAAACATACAGGTTATGTTATCTATAAATCTTTAAATCCCATAATTCTTGCTGGAAAATATACTATTATTAATGAACCAAAGATTAGAGAGCCTTTTAACAGATTTTGGTATCCACCTAAGAAAGCAAGAGAAGAATTTAAGAGAAGAGGATGGACTACTGTTATTGCTCATCAAACAAGAAATGTTCCTCATACAGGACATGAGGCATTAATGAAAATGGCAGCCTATATTGGTGATATTAAGCCCTGTGACGGAATAGTAGTTAATGCTATTATTGGAGCAAAAAGAATTGGTGACTTTCCAGATGAGGCAATTGTAGAAGCTCATGAAATGCTTCATCTTGCTGGTTATATTAAACCAGAAAGACATATGGTTACTATAACCCTTTGGGATATGAGATATGGAAATCCAATAGAATCTTTACTTCATGCTGTAATTAGACAAAATATGGGAATTTCCTTCCACATGTTTGGAAGAGACCATGCTGCATTAGGTGAATATTATGATATTTATGCAACTCAGATTTTATGGTCTAAAGGAATTCCAAGCTTTGGATTTGATGCACCTCCTTATGCAGTTCCTGGTGGTTTTTATATAAGACCTCAAAATATTGCTGAATTTTGGTATTGTCCAAAATGTAAAGAATTTGCCTATTCTGACAATTGTACTCATAAAGGAATCTATTCAAGATATTCTGGTAGTTTTATAAGAGGACTTATAAATGAAGGTGTAACACCACCACCAGAAATTTATAGACCAGAAGTTTATAAAGTGGTTGTAAAATGGTGGAAAGAGTTTGGTTATCCCTTTAATAATGAAAAATATTTAAAAGAAAGAGAAGAAAGATTAGAAGTAGATCTTCCTCATATGGATATGCCAGAACATTTAAAGAAAAAAATTTCTTAAAAATTTAAGGAGGTTAATATGGCTAAATATTTTGGGATTATATTAGATGAAAAAAGACTTTCAGCTATAAAAGGAACACCTCTTGAGGAAAAAGTTGAACCCATTTTTGGAGGAGCATTAAAAAGATTAGTAATTGAAGTTTCTGATGAACTTGGGCAAAAAACTATTGAGCAATTTTCAAAAGCAAGATTTGATGCAAGAGGATTTATTGAAGAAACTCCGGCAGCTTTTAAAAGACTTGTGTTTAAAAAGGTTGTAGAATTAAAATCCTTAGGTCCAGAGATATTAGAAAAAGCTCTTGAAGAACTTCCTACTATTAAAGATGAGATCGCAAAAGAAGATAGGGAGCTTCCAGTTCCAGATATTGATATAAGTGATATATTAGAATTACAGAAAAATCCGGTACAAAAACCAACTCAATAAAAAACTAAAAGGGGGGTGTTAATATGCCAAGTTATGTAAATCCTGAAAAATGTGATGGTTGTAAAGGTGGGGACAAAACAGTATGTATGTACATTTGTCCTAATGATCTTATGATCCTTGATCCTGAAGCAATGAAAGCTTACAATCAAGAGCCTGATCAGTGCTGGGAATGTTATAGTTGTGTAAAAAGTTGTCCCCAAGGAGCAATCTCTGTAAGACATTATGCAGATTTTGCACCTCTTCATGGAACCTGTCAGCCCATGCGTGGAACAGTTGATATCATGTGGACTATTAAGTTTAGAAACGGTGTTATTATAAGATTTAAGTATCCTACAAGAACTACTCCTGAAGGTTCTGCTGATCCTTCAGTAGGGAAACCTGATCCTGATCCAGCTTTAATTAATACTAATCAGCTTTTTACTCAAGCTGCTGAGGGAAAAGAGCCTGCCAAACCTGCTGCTGTAGTAAATAAAAAATTTGAAGTTGGTGCGCTTGGTAAAACTATGAAAATTAAAACAGCTTAAAAATTTTAAAAAAAATTGAAAGGAGGTGTTAACTATGCCTAAGATTTGGTCTTATAATCCTGGTTTAGAATGTGCAGAACCAGAAATTGTAGAAAAAGAAACTGATATTTTGATAGTTGGTGGTGGAATGGCAGCTTGTGGTGCTGCAGTAGAAGCTGTAAAATGGGCAAGACCAAATGGATTAAGAATTATTCTTTGTGATAAGGCTGCTATGGAAAGATCTGGTGCAGTAGCTATGGGTCTTTCTGCAATTAATACCTATATTGGGGAAAATACACCTGATGACTATGTAAGAATGGTTCGTTGTGACTTAATGGGTATTGTTCGTGAAGATCTTGTTTTTGATGTTGGGCGTCATGTAGATGATACAGTTCATTGTTTTGAAGAATGGGGTCTTCCAATTTGGAAAAAGGATCCTCAAACTGGAAAAACTTTAGATGGAGCAGAAGCAAAGGCTAAAGGGCTTACTCTCAAAGCTGGTGCTCAACCTGTTCGTTCTGGTCGTTGGCAGATTATGATAAATGGTGAGTCTTATAAGGTAATTGTTGCGGAAGCAGCAAAGAATGCTCTTGCTGGTTATGATAAGGCAGAATTCATTGAAAGATGTTTTATTGTAAGACCTCTTCTTGATGCTAATGAGCCCAATCGTTGTGCTGGAGCAGTAGGATTTTCTGTAAGAGAAAATAAAATTTACATTATTAAATCAAATGCCACGTTACTTGCTACTGGTGGAGCAGTTAATGTATTTCGTCCAAGATCAGTTGGTGAAGGAAAAGGACGTGCTTGGTATCCTGTATGGAACGCAGGAACAGGATATGCAATGTGTGCTCAGACTGGAGCAAAACTTGTTCTTATGGAAAATAGATTTATCCCTGCTCGTTTCAAAGATGGTTATGGTCCAGTTGGAGCATGGTTCTTACTCTTTAAAGCAAGAGCAACTAATGCCTATGGGGAAGATTATGTGGAAAAAAATAAAGATGAATTAAAGAAATTTGCTCCTTACAGTGAAGCATCAGTTGTTGGAACTTGTTTAAGAAACCATGCTATGCTTATTGAGATGGAAGCTGGGCGTGGACCAATCTATATGCATACTGAATGGGCACTTCAGGAAGCTGCTGAAAAAATGGATAAGAAAGAGTTTAAACACCTTATTGCTGAAGCTTGGGAAGACTTCCTTGATATGTGTATAACTCAGGCTGCACTTTGGGCTTGCTTAAATATTGAACCTGAAAAAGTTCCTTCTGAAATTATGCCCTCAGAACCTTATCTTTTAGGATCTCATGCTGGATGTGCTGGTGCTTGGTGCTGTGGACCTGATGAAGATTGGGTTCCTGAAGAATATAAAGCTCCTTGGAGAGAAATTGGACTTTATAACAGAATGACTACAGTAAAAGGACTTTTCTGTGCAGGAGATTGTGTAGGAGCATCTGGACATAAATTTTCTTCTGGTTCTCATGTGGAAGGAAGAATTGCTGCTAAAGCTATGGTAAAATTCTGTTTAGATCATAAAGATTATAAACCAACTCCTAAGGAAAGTCCTGAAGAATTAAAGAAAGAGATCTATGGTCCTTGGTATAGATTTGAGGAATTTAAGAATGCAACTACTGCTTATGAAATTAATCCAAATTATTTACTACCTCGTCAAATTCAGGATAGACTTATGAAGCTTATGGATGAATATGTTGCTGGTACATCTACTTTCTATAAAACTAATAAAGTTATGCTTGAAAGAGGCCTTGAACTCATTAAAATGCTTAAAGAAGATATGGAACTTACAGCTGCAAGAGACCTTCATGAGCTTATGAGAGCTTATGAAAATAGACATCGTGTATGGACAGCTGAAGCTCACCTTATACACATTCTCTTCCGTGAAGAAACCCGTTATCCTGGATACTTCTATAGAACAGACTTCCCCAATATTGATGATGCAAATTGGAGATGCTTTACTCTTTCTTCCTATAATACTGAAACTAAAGAGTGGACTTTAGAAACTTATCCTTATATTCAGATTATTCCTGACCCACTTGGACCATAAAATTAGAGTAAAATAAAAGAGGGGGCTTAAAAGCCCCCTCTTTTATTATTTTTTCAAGATAAATCTCCTAAAGAGTAAAGGGGATTTATCTTGAAAAAAATTCTTAGGAGGTAATTATGAAAAAGCCTATATTAGTAGTGGGAGGAGGAATTAGTGGTGTAACAGCAGCGGTTGAAGCTGCTGAAGTTGGAGCAGAAGTTATTTTAATTGAAAAGGAGCCAAGTTTAGGTGGAAGAGTTGCTCAATTGAGATATTATTTTCCAAAACTTTGCCCTCCTAACTGTGGTTTAGAGATTAATTACAGAAGAATTAAAACTAATCCCAGAATTAAAGTTTATACTATGGCAGAAATTACTGAAATTTCTGGCGAAAAAGGTAATTATAAGGTAAAGGTAATTATTAAGCCAAGATATGTAAATGATAATTGCACAGCTTGTGGAGAATGTGAAAAGGTTTGTGAAGGTGAAAGAGTAAGTGAATTTGATTTTGGATTAAGAAAAACAAAGGCTATTTATTTACCTCATCCTATGGCATTTCCTATGAAATATATCCTTGATAAAGAAGCTTTAGCTCCTGGAGATTTAGAAAGAATAATATCTGCCTGTAAGTATAATGCTATAGATCCAGATATGAAAGAAGAAACCTTAGAGTTTGAAGCAGGAGCTATTATATGGGCAACTGGTTGGAAACCTTATGATGCTACGAAACTTGATAATTTGGGTTATGGTAAGTATGTAAATGTCATAACCAATATGCAGATGGAAAGACTTGCTTCACCTTGGGGGCCAACTGGAGGAAAAATTTTAAGACCTTCAGACCAGAGTTTTCCTAAGAAAGTTGCTTTTGTTCAATGTGCTGGTTCCCGGGATGAAAATCATTTACCCTACTGTTCCTATATTTGTTGTTTAGCCTCTCTTAAGCAGAGTTTATATCTAGCTGAACAAGACCCTGAAGCTGAGGCTTTAATTTTCTATATAGATATAAGAACACCCGGAAGATATGAAAAATTTTTAAGAAGAGCACAAAATGAAGCCAGGATTACTTTTATTAAGGGGAAAGTAGCTAAAATTGAAGAAGATCCTGAAACTAAGGATTTAATAGTAACAGCAGAAGATATACTTTCAGGTAAAAAAATACATGAAAAAGTTAATTTAGTTGTTCTTGCAGTTGGTATGCAACCAAGTATAGCAGGAATAAATATTAAAGGACTTGAAGTTGATGAAAATGGTTTTGTAATTTCAGAAAATGGAATAATTGCTTGTGGATGTGCTAAAATGCCTCTTGATGTTATGACTTCTAATGAAACAGCAACTGGTGCAGCTTTGAAAGCTATTCAAACTATATTAAGGGGGTAAAAGAAATGGAAAAGATAGGTGTATTTGTATGCACTTCTTGTGATATTGGTAAACGTTTAGATATTGTAGAATTAGAAAATGCTGCTCGTGATCAGGGAGCAACTGCAGTATATAGTAAAGAATTTCTCTGTTCAAAGGAAGGTAAAGCTTTTATTGAAGAAAAAATTAAAGAAGATGGACTTGATGCTGTTTCTATTTGTGCTTGTTCTTCAAGAGTTAATTATGATGTTTTTAGTTTTGAAAATGTGGCAGTAGAAAGAGTTAATTTAAGGGAGGGAATAGTTTGGAGTAGATTCTTATTAGGAGAAGGAGGAGAAATTTTAGAAGATACTATTGATTATATAGAGGGGGTTCCCTTTAAAAATGAGCTTATGGCTTTAGCAAAGGATTATGTAAAAATGGGGGTTGCAAAACTTCAAGTTTATAAACTTCCTGAATCATTTAAAACAGAAGAGGAGATCTCTAAAACAATACTTGTTATTGGTGGAGGGGTGGCGGGATTAACAGCAGCTTTAGAGGCTGCTAATGCTGGTTATGATGTAGTTTTAGTTGAAAAAGAAAAAGAACTTGGTGGATTTGTTGCTAAGATGAAAGGTCACTGTGAGGTAAAACACCCCTTTAAAAATATTGTTCCACCTATAGTAAATGAACTTATTTCTCAGGTAGAAAATAATGAAAAAATAAAAGTTTATAAAAAGGCAACTGTTGCAAATATTGCAGGAATGCCTGGGCTATTTAATGTAAAAATTAATGTAGATGGGAAAGAAGAGGAGGTTAAAATAGGTGCTATTGTATTAGCAGCTGGATTTAAACCCTACGATGCAAGTAAGCTTGGCTTTTTAGGATATGGAAATATTAAAAATGTAGTTACTAATGTTCAATTTGAGGAAATGGCTAAAGAGGGGAAATTTGTAAGACCATCTGATGGAGCGCCTATTAAAAGTGTCCTTTTTATTCAGTGTGCTGGGCAAAGGGATGAAAATCATCTTCTCTATTGTTCAGGATATTGTTGTTTAGCTTCTCTTAAACAGGCTAAATATATTAGAGAAGTAGATCCTGATGCTAAGGCATTTATAATTTATGATCATATGAGAACAATGGGAATTTATGAAAACTTTTATAAAACTTTACAAGATGATCCAGGTGTTTTTTTAACTAAGGGTAAAGTGGTTGAGGTTTCTGAAGGAGAAGATGGAAAAGTAAAAGTAATAATTGAAGAAACACTCTTGGGAGAAAAATTGGAAATAAATGTTGATTTAGTTGTTCTTGCTATAGGAATGGTTCCTGTAACAGCTGAAGGACCTATTCTTAATTTAGAATATAGACAAGGTCCAGGACTACCTACCGATGAACTTGAACTCTTTTATGGATATGCAGATTCTAATTATATCTGTTTCCCCTATGAAACAAGAAGAACTGGTATTTACGCTGCAGGTGCAATTCATCAACCTATGACTATAGCACAAGCAATAGAAGATGCACGTGGAGCAGCTCTTAAGGCAATTCAAAGCCTTGTTGCTATTGAAGAAGGACATGCAGTTCATCCAAGAACTTGGGATTTTGCCTATCCAGAATTTGATCTTAAAATGTGTACTCAGTGTAAAAGATGTACTGAAGAGTGTCCTTTTGGTGCTTTAAATGAAGACGAAAAAGGTAATCCTTTACCAAATATTACAAGGTGCAGACGTTGTGGGACCTGTTTTGGTGCTTGTCCTCAGAGAATCATTAATTTTAAAGATTACTCTATTGAAATGGTTGGAAATATGATAAGAGCTACAGAGATGCCAGAACAAGGTTATGGACTTTATAGGCTTATGGCTTTTGTCTGTGAAAATGATGCTTTACCGGCTTTAGATATGGCGGCTTTTCAAAAGAAAAGCATACCTGTTACTTTTAGAATAATCCCTGTTAGATGTTTAGGAGCAGTTAATGTTTCTTTTGTAAAAGATGCCATGAGTAAGGGTTATGATGGAATTCTTTTATTAGGATGTAAATATGGTGAAAATTATCAGTGCCATTTCATTAAAGGAAGTGAATTAGCTAATAGACGTATGGAAAATGTTGCTGAAACTTTACAACAGCTCGCTTTAGAACCAGAAAGGGTTACTCTACATACTGTAGCTATTGATGAAATAGAAGAAGTAGTTAAAAAGATGAACGAATTTAATGAAGAGATAAAAGGATTTGAAGAAAATCCATTTAAAGGTTGGTAAAGGAGGATGCTATGGCTAATGAAATTATAAAAGTTGATTTAGATTTAAGCTCGATTAAAGAAATACAAAGCTTAGGTGGGGATACATTAAAGAAATGTTACCAATGTGCTACCTGTTCTACCATTTGTCCTTTATCTCCTGATGAAGCACCTTTTCCAAGAAAACAGATGATTTTAGCTCAATGGGGATTTAAAGAAAAATTGCTAAATGATCCAGCTATCTGGTTATGTCATAACTGTGGAGACTGTAGTAAATACTGCCCAAGAGGAGCTAATCCTGGTGAAGTTATGGCAGCCTTAAGACTTTCTGTTACTAAAGAAGCTACACCTTTTAAATTTTTACATACCTTTTATAACAATGCTTGGGGATTTCCTATTCTTATATTAATAGCTCTCTTTTTTATTTTAATTGCTACAATTGTTACTTTTGGAGGTGTTCCTAATTTTTTTGATGCTGATTCTTTTCCTTACGGGGGCCCCTCTTATGAAATTTGGTTCCTTCACCTTCCTGCAAGAGTTTTGATGATAGATTTAATATTTTTACCTTTAGCAGCTTTTGTGATTATTATTTTATTTTCAGCAATTAGTAAAATGTGGAATACCTATTTGGAGACATACAAAATCCCTCAAGCTTATAGATATAGTATGTGGACCATACTTAAGACTTATTTAATTTCTGCTATTGGAGAAATTTTAAATCATACCAGATTTGAAAAGTGTGAAGCTAATAAATGGAGAACTTTACCTCATAAAGTTCTTCTTTGGGCTTTTATTCTTTTAGCTTTAACTACAGCTATTGTTTTTGTTATGGCAGATATTTTAGGATTTCATACACCTTGGAATCCTCTTCTTCACCCTATTAAATGGTTGGGAAATATTGGAGGGCTTATGCTTCTTTATGGGATTATTAGTATCATTTTGGGAAGATCAAAGGCTGAAAGAGAAAAAAGTGTAAGAACCATTTATCCTGATAGTTTTTTGGTATATCTAATTTTACTGGTAGGTTTAACTGGATTTGGTATTGAAATCTTTCGTAATATTTCTACTATAAGATCGCTTACATCTTTAATTTATATTGCCCATTTAGTGTTTGTATTTATTTTATTCTTAAGTGTAGCTTATTCAAAATTTGCCCATCTTGCTTTTAGAACTACAGCAGTTATATTTGATTTATATTTTAAGGATATAAGTCAGAAAATGTCTTGATCTCACTTAAGCTTTCTCTTGACAAAATTTTAATTTAAGTTAATTTTAATAAAAAATTGGAGGGGTACCCGAGCGGCCAAAGGGGCCGGGCTGTAAACCCGGTGGCTTTCGCCTTCGGAGGTTCAAATCCTCCCCCCTCCATTTTAAATTATTTAATAATGCGGGCGTAGCTCAATGGTAGAGCATCAGCCTTCCAAGCTGAGGGTTGCGGGTTCGAGTCCCGTCGCCCGCTTTGAGAGTTGATAATTAAGCCCACGTAGCTCAGGAGGTAGAGCACTTCCTTGGTAAGGAAGTGGTCACCGGTTCGAATCCGGTCGTGGGCTTAATAAAAAATAAAAAATAGATTATAATTATATTTTAGATTATATTTTTAGGAGGAAAGGAAATGGCTAAGGCTAAATTTGAGAGGAAAAAGCCTCATTTAAATGTAGGAACTATTGGGCATATTGATCATGGGAAGACAACTTTAACAAGTGCGATGACGAGGGTTTTA
>Ga0185307_1000009_pt1 | contig 157701 bp, 178 predicted proteins | sample LHCtaG_FD_128010 | JGI IMG/M metagenome (GOLD analysis project Ga0185307, IMG submission 128010) | Hot spring microbial communities from Little Hot Creek, USA to study Microbial Dark Matter (Phase II) - LHC4sed_matched (SPADES... | ecosystem: Environmental > Aquatic > Thermal springs > Hot... | reverse complement strand
GGTATCCGCGGGTTTTCCCTATGAGGGGTCTTCCTGGAAAACAGCCTAGTGATCGTATAGAACTCGCACGGGTCTACGCTCGCATCAAGTAAAGCACCAGCAATAACGCAGCGAGCACCGATAAGAGGCTTCCTAGTCTACCAGAAAACCATCTCCCAGTAATCAGGTCTCCCACCACCCATTTTCTCAGACGCAGAAGCTTGATTAACTTCATTAACGGGAAAATTAGGGGATTCTATGAAAAACTTCTGAGATTGTGACAGCTTCTAATCACCCAAAATAACTAAAGGCTCCTAAGACTAATAAACCTGACAGTATCTTAGCACCACCCTTAATCATCATGAACCCCGAATAAGATGAGCGAAGTACCCCGGAAGAAACTTCCTTAATTAAAGAGCTAGGGAGGATGTGCTCCCTCCTGTGTAGGTAAAATTAGCTGGCTTCATTAATAGCGTAGATAAGGAGCTTTGGAAGAGGGTGTGAACCTCGAATCTGACGGTAGATTCATTATTAGGAAACCGTTCTATGATCCCCGCTCACTGCATTGAATCGGTTGGTGATGGGTATTTATATTTCTGGAGACATTTTCTTAATTGCAGGTGTTGTTGTATGGTGTGTGGGTCTTGAAGACTATTTTCTTGCTGGTAATCTTGTTAGTCGTTCTAGGTGTTGTAGGGGTATTCACTGCGTTCTTCTTCCTAGGTCCTGCAACTACCTTGAGTCCCGGGGTTACGTCAACGACGCCTGCCCCTACCACGTCCCCCGTTAGTTCTGTGGGGCCTGAGGTTAGTGATGTTGTTTCCGAGGGTTTCGTTATTGTTGAGGGTGATGAGGTTTGCTGGAGGATTAGGGTTTTCGGTGAGGCCGACCTACGTAATATCACGACGATTAACGGTGTTACGGGTGTTTGGTTCGGCCGAATAAACGTGACGCATCCTGGAGGGAAGGAAGTCCTGCTCTACGAGCCCGGAGACTATGTGGACGTCTTCACACAGTTCTTCCGCCTCACCGGATCTAAGGTTCTTGACGCGTGCGTGCCTTTCTGGACACGTGAGGAGGAGATATGGCCTGAGGGGACATACGAGGTAGTCGTGTGGTTATATCACTCGCCAGGAATCTACGTAATACTATTCGAGAAAACATTCAACTTCAAAATGAGTTTCGAAGCAAGCATAACCCCAACAACATTGAATCAATGGAACGAAACACTCAAACTAACCATCAAGAACACTGGCGACATACCGATATTCGTGAGAGCCGGCGACATATACTTAGCAAGCAACCCAGACGTGCTGATAGGTTGGTGGGGAGGGCTAGGATACGACGTAGTATTACCGGGACAAACGAAAGAATTACCCGAACCAATAACAATCCGGACAGACTACATAGAATACCTCAAAGGAAAAACAGCCACAGTCAAAATAACCATACTAACAACAAACATAACGACAAACATAAGCTTCCCACCATAAAACAACACACCAAACCAATCTTTAACTTTAGAAAAGCCACATGAATTTTTGCCACCCCTCACACATCTTTAATAAGAGTAGCTTATTCTCTTAGCGTACCTCCTCACGTTATCTCCATTTACTCTTACACTGGCGTGCTCCTCAAGTAGGTTTTTAGAGTACTAGTTGAGAATGTTCGTTAACGAGGCTTGTAAAGCTTTTTCCTTAACAGTAATAGGGGGCTTGATGCCTTTATTATAATTAGTTGCTTTCCTCCCTCTGTGAAAACGCGATGAAATAGCCGGCTGCCCAGTTTTCAGGGTCTACACCTCGTTTCTCAAGGTTAACAATACTACTAGATCTCAGATTAGATAGTATCTTTCGCACTTTTTCTGGATGCTTGATCTTTACGTGCTCTCTCGCGCTTTCTCTTGTGAAAAATACTTCGCCACAAATAGCAAACTTAAACAACACACTCACCTCTTCATTTAGATTATCGATTTTAATATAATAAAATATGAAAGTAGAGAGCCTTCACCACACTATACGCCTAGGTTATTTCGACTATATTGTCTAGATCTAAAATCGTAGGACTCACGGTGTTTGACTAGTGATCGTTGCGTGTGGGATTTATTAGTTCCGGTGCGGAACTATGTTCCGGGGTGGAACTACGGGGTTATTCGATCTGAGGCCGAAGACGAGGCGTGAAGATTTGTTTGATAGGGAGCGGGAGCTAGAACTCCTACATCGGGGTGTTGAGCGTGGCTATCCTATGATAGCGGTGCTTGGTGTGAGGCGTGTCGGCAAGACTAGCTTGCTGAGGGTTTTCTTGAATGAGGTCGACGGCTTATACGTGGATATGAGGGGTGTTTACAGGAGGGGTGATCTCGAGGCTAAGCTCACGGAAGCGTTTGAGTCCTCGTTGACTAGACTTAGAAGGTTTTTAGAGGGTGTGAGGGGGGTGGAGATATCTGGCTTATCCGTTCAGGTCAGGTGGAGGGGGCGGGACTCGGTTAGCTTGGTAGGTCTTTTAACGGAGATTAATAAGAGGAGGGAGAGGTTCGTGATCGTGTTAGATGAGGCGCAATCCACGCGGCCACCCCTATCCTACGAGTTGAAGAACACGATAGCTTTCTCCTACGACAACCTGGATAACATAACCTTCATAATCGCCGGCTCCGAGGTCGGCATGCTACGAGATTTCATGGGGTACGAGAACCCGTCCTCCCCACTATACGGTCGCGGAGTATACGAGGTAGTGGTCGAGAGGTTTACACCAGAATCTTCGAGAGAGTTCCTCGAGAAAGGATTCAGGGAAGAGGGTGTGGAGCCACCTACCGACGTCATAGAAGAAGCCGTGGACTTCCTCGACGGAATACCGGGCTGGCTAGCTTACTTCGGTCGTAGATACGTTGACGGCGAGAAAGACTTCAACACCATCAAAAACGCGGCCATAGCAATAGCACTAGACGAACTAAGCAAACTAAGCGTGAGAGAGAAACTAGTACTGAAAGCACTCGCAAACAACGCGAAGTCTTGGAGCCAAGTCAGAGACTACATACTCGAAAAACACGGCCTAGCACTACCCAAATCCACCCTCAGCAGACACATAAACAAACTCGAAAAACTAGGAATAATAAGAAACTACGAATTCCTAGACCGAGTATACAAAGAAGCAGCTAACAGACTAATAATTAAAACATAAACCATACCTAACCTAACTACTCCCCTTCTCAAGCCCTCACAGTACGTGCCTGACGAGGCCGGCCTTGACCGGCTTCTTTAGCTCTGAGACTACTTTTACAACAACATGATTATAATCATTACGGTGATGGGGGCTAACATTGTAGCGGTAGTCGTAGTAACCTTTTAAGGAGGAAGTAGCTCCCACACGAAACCTAAGGTAGGGATTTTCCCTAAAACAAACACGGAGTACGTGAGTCGGGTTTTAGGAGCCGGGTTCGGCATGTAGCGGGCCCGCCGGGATTTGAACCCGGGACCTCCGGCTTAGAAGGCCGGCGCTCTGTCCTAGCTGAGCTACGGGCCCCTAGAATGTGTTCTATTTAGCTATTATAAATGTTTGGTTAGGTGTTTATCATGTTTGCTAGGTCTATTATCTTTTCTTTGAAGTGCTTCCTTATTATTTCCCCGGCTAGGTCGTATACTCTCCCCACCCTGCTGATCACGACGTAATCACTTGATGCGATCACGCCGTCACCGCCTATCACCTTAACGTCTGCTTTATCAGCTAGTATTATCTCAGCCACACCACCAAGCAGGTTCCTCAGCACGTTAGCGTGGGTTGCTGAGTAGCTGACGTTCTTGTCTAAGACTATGGTCACCTTACTAGGGCTTAAGTAAGGTAACTCACTCGCGAGGAGTCCCGCAACCTCCTCAAGAGATTTCAACTCCACACCCTTCCTGTAAGACTTCCTTAAATCCCTGATGAATCCGTCATCACATAAGAAGACGTTCATGCCCTCGAGGACTGAGTGAATGGTTAACATGACATTATACCCGTCGATTATGAGCGGGTGACCCGTCACACAACCAACTATCTTACCCCTTATCAACTCCACGTCACGAGAACTATGAACGCATCTGAGGAGTAAGGCTCTCTCAACACTGCTTAACCCATACCTAGAGGTAATTAAGTCGAGCACGACCTTCTGCTTATAACCCCTATTCAGTAAGTACCTGTAGTCTCTGGAAGCTTCAACAACCTCTAGCCTAATAAGGCTTGAGACCACCCTACCTCAAGACCCTCTAACTAACTTAAGGACTAACTCTCTAACCCTCCCCACGTCATCAACCCCTAGATAACCGGTCGCGTGGAGAGCGCCGCCACCGCCGCGACCCCCAACCACTGAGGCGAGCTCCCTCAACAACTTGTTCGCAGGTACTACGGTAGAAGCTCTCGAACCCTCGGAGATCTCCACGTCAAGTCCCCCACCACTCCTCGGGGTCAGAACAACCAACAATAAGTCCTCATACCTCTCGCTCATGTCTTTCAAGACCTCTCTCAAAGCATCACTCTCCACTAGGTCTAAGTAGATGACGGAGACCCTCAAACCGCTCACGCGCTCAGCAGAAGACTCGATAAGCTTGACTAACTCCTTAACGTAGTACTTCCTGAGAGCAGCTACCCTATGCCTTAAGTCTTGAAGCTCCTTAATCACTGACTGAAGTCTTAAGGCGAGGTCACCGCCCAGCAGGCCTTCAGCAACCTTAATCTTACTCTCTAACTCCCTAGCATACTCACTAACCTGAGTACCAGCGACGTACTCCAGCCTAACAACCCCGTCAGCAATCTTCTCAGTCCTCACAATCTTTAAAGCACCTATCTCCCTAGTATTCCTCAAGTGCGTGCCGAAGCAAGCCTCAGCATCAAGACCCTCAATCTCAACAACCCTGATCACAGGCTCTAAAACAACACCACCCTCATACAAGACAAACCCATACCTCTCCTCCGCCTCATACTTAGGCATGAAGTATGTCCTAACCTCCCTACCCTCAAGAACTACCTTATTAGCTAGATCCTCAATAACCCTCACCTCCTCATCTGTTAAGGACTTATAGTGGGTTATGTCTAGCCTAGCCCTACCCTCAGACTTCTCAGCACCAGCTTGCCAGACATGAGAACCAAGAACCTTCCTAGCCACCCCGAGAATCACGTGGGTCGCCGTATGATGCCTCATCAACTTATACCTCCTCTCCCAATCAATAGCCCCCCTAACCACACCGCCCACGACATCGGCAGGCAGAGAACCCTCAACCTTATGGAGTATCACCCCATTGACCTTCTGAACATCAACAACTCTGTAAGCTTTATCGCCTAAGAACAAGTACCCGGTGTCGGGTTCCTGACCACCGCCCTCAGGATAGAAAGCGGTTTCCTCTAATATCACGTAACCCCCCACGACCTTAACCACGCGTGAGGTAAACTCCCTCAAGTACGGATCCTCATGGAATAACTGCCTAGTAGGCCTCAAACCCCTCACAGCATCAGCAACCTCAGCAGGAACCTTAGTCTTCTCTTCCCTATGCACAGGAGCTCTTGAGTGCTTAGCAGCTAATCTGTTATAGAAGTCGCTAGGTACGACGACCTCAACACCTTCCCTCCTACCAACCTCGGCGACAACCTCCGGAGGGATCCCGTGACTATCGTAAAGCTCCACTAACTCGTCTAAGCTTAGTCCGTGGGTCCCTCTCCTCAAATACTTCCTGACGAGTGTGGGCGCCTTACCCAAGACATCAAGATATCTACTAACCTCATGCCTCAGAACATCCTCCACGTAACTCTCCCTACCCCTCAACTGCTCGTACATATCTCCCCAGAACTTGATCTGCTTATCGAAGAGCACGTAAGCTTCACTCAAATCAAAACCTAGCTGAGTCAACAACCTGAAAATCCTTCTTAGAACAAGCCTAGCTAAGTAACCCTCGCCACTATTCGAGGGAACGATACCGTCAGAAAGCATTAAGGAAGCTGTCTTAACGTGATCTAATAAAGCGTAAACCTTGATCACCTTATCAAGAATAGAACCTAACTCCTCAGCACTCAGCCCTAACTCCCTAGAAACCTCGTTCTTTAGCTTAGCGTAGAGAATCTCATTCTTCGGATTCAGCCTACCAACATACTTAACACTCACCCTCAACACATCCTCAGAAGGCTCCTCAACCCCCAAAAACCTATGGTAATCGCTCACTAAGCTACCGTAGATCGCGTGAAAAGCCGTGGGGGTCTTCTGAGTAAGCCAAGCAATCCTCTCAATCCCGTACCCAGTATCAACTATTTTGAGAGGTATCTCCCTGTAAGTACCGTCAGGCAGGGACTCATACATCATGAAGACGAGGGTAGCGACCTCCAACCCACCTACAGCTACCTCGAAGCAAGGACCAGCGTTACCTCCCCCCTCCCACCAAGACTCCTTAAAAACGAGCTCGTCCTCAGGAACCCCTATAACCCTCGTGAAGAACTCTCTAGCGTATTCCACCGTCTCGTGAGTGAAGTACACGTACTTGTCAGGGTAGTTAAAGGCGTGGTGACCCCCCATAATGAAGTTAGTTAAGTGCCTCCCGAAAGTATACCCAACACTATCAATGTCCTCAAGCCTAATACTAGGTTGAGCGATCACCAGAGGATTAGCGGGTGGTGGGACAAGACCGGAAGTCACGTGAGGCTGGAAAACAACTATCGAAGCTATGGTTAGGTAGAGATCATCCCTCCACCTAGCCACGACAGAGTAGGGCTTAATAACCTTATGACCGCGTTCCTCGAAGAAACTGAGGAACTTGTCACGAACCTCCCTAACCGTGAGCGGGCCTGAACCAATCCTTAAGTTGAAGAACGTGTAATCAGCGCAGGGAGCGTCGTTACAGTTATCTCTTGGAATCCTAGACCAGAAATCAGCGCCACAAACACCGCACTTTAACCTCAAGTAATTCTCTTTCTCAAATAACTTAACCCTATAAATTTCTGAGCCAGCGACAGGCAATCAACGACCACCTACCTAAGAATGAAATACGGGGTTCAAGGTAATAAAGTCTTGCTGATCAGAAACCCGTCAAAAACTAACCGAAGAGTGAGGAAATCCCCTCAGCAATCTCCTCCTCACTTACCTCCTTCTCCTCCTCAGCCTCCTCTGAAGGCTTCCCGGACTCCTCAGGTTGCTTAGGTTGCTGAACTAGTTGAGTAGTTGCTGCAGGCTGTGAGACGATCGGTAAGTTGAGTTCAGGTTTCTTCATCATTAAAGCGATGGCTAGTGACTGCGCCCTAGCGAAAGCTCTCATCAAGACCAAGCGGGAACTCTCAGGAGTTAAGTAACCTGCCTCGCAAGCTAGGTTGACTGCCCTGACGTAAGCCCTGGCAATCACCTCGTTAATGACCTCAGGCAACGGTAAAACGGCCTCGACAGCTAAGGTTCTCGAAGCCTGGACAGCGGCCAGGAGATCCTTCCTGAAACTATCGATGTCTAGCCTCAGCTTCTCAGCAGGTATGACGATACCCCCGTCCAGTACCGCCTTCACGGAGAGCTTAACGGGAAACGCCTTAATCTCCAGCTTCCTAAGCAGGGAAGCGAGCTCCGGGGAAACCACGTCACCTGCTGACGCGACCTTAGACTCCTTAGCTATCCATATAACACCCTCCCTCACCATTGTCCTAATCTTCAGCTTGCCGAAAACAGACATCATAGGACCTGGAGGAATCCCCGTAGGACCCTCCGGAACGTATATGTCCGCAGGCGCCTTCTCCCCGGGCTTAACATACCTTAAGACAACAACCTTATCCACCAAGCTAGCGAGAGCAAACGCGTTAAGATTAGTGAATATGAATAGGTTGGGGCCTGTAAGATACTTAAGGAACTCGTCAAGTGAGGGAACCCCCAACTCCCTTAAAGCTCTTGTGACGATAGTGTTCTTAAGAACCCTCACAACGCCGTGCTCGCTAAGACTCTTCTTAATCTCCGCGAGCTCCCTAGCAGAAACCCCCTCAAGACTCACAACACCTAAAACCCTATACGTGGTCAGCAACTTCTTAACCTCGTCAACCACCTTCTCCTTCTCAACGATAGACCTCCTCACAACCTCCGCGCGTCCCCTCCCACCGGCTTGGAGACTCTGAACAAGCCTTACCAACTTATTCCTCGTAGATCCCTTCATCACATACTCACCTCGACTGCCGGACCCATAGTAGTCTTAAAGTATATCTTGGCAGTGGTCTCTAAAGGCTTAGCATACTTAGACTTAATAAAGTTGAGCACCGCCACAGCATTCTCGACGAGATGTTCTAAAGGCATGTCCTCACTACCTATCCTGCAACCAACCCACGCCTGCTCCTTATTCCTGAGCCTTGTGGAGCTAGCGTACCTAGCTACCAGAGCCTTCAGGTTAGCTCCGGCAGGGATAGGTATGGGGAACTTACCCCTAGGACCTAGAGCTGGGCCCAAAACCCTCCCGACCTGAGTCATCAAATCCGGCTGAACTAAGAAGACGTCGTACCTCCTACTCAACTTCTTAGCGTCACGCTTAGTAAGGCTCTTCAACTCCTCAGGAGTTAGCACGTCAATCCCGGCCTCCCTAGCCTGGAGCTGGAGATTGCCTGAGGCTATGACCAACACCTCAGTCTCCTTACCAGGACCTCTAGGGAGCTGAACGAAATCCCTGAACTTAACCTCAGAACTCTTTGGGTCAGCACCCTTAAAAACAACGACTAACTCTACTGACTGCCTGAACTCACGGCCCTTACCCAACTCCAGAGCAAGCTTAAGAGCCTCAGCTAACCTATCCTCACTCACCATAGCGAATCACCTACTCCCCCACTCATCCTCATACTTAAGAAAAACAGAGTCGTAGAAGCCCTCGTCAATCAGCTTAATGACCTCCTTAGCGCTCTTATTATCGACGCTTAAGCCTATCGTTGAGGCGGTGGAAACCAAGCACTTCACAGCGGCCTTCAAACTCCTAGAATTCATCTCGTTCTTCTTCATGAGAGCAACCTTAATCACGTCCTCAATACTTAAATTACCTACCTTCTTATGAGCTGGATCGCCTGAAGGCCCGGAAGCACCCGCCATCTTCAAGAGAAGGGATGAGGAAGAAGGCGACCTCACCTCAACCCTGTAACTCCTAGAATCTGTGTCTACGTGGAGCAACACGGTGACCTCGAAGTCCTTGAGATGCTTAGTCAACTCATTTATCTTGTTAACCACCTCGTTAACATCTAAGCCGAACTGGGCTATGGCAGGCCCTACAGGTGGTTGCGGGGAAGCCGACCCGCCCTTAACCTTCAGCCTAACAGTGCGCCACACCATCACACTCACCTCTTAACAGGCTTCACATCATCTGCGGGCAACGTGACCTCCATCTTGAAAGAGGCCTCCAATATGTTCAACGTGACCGTCCTCTTACTCACGTTAACACTTATAATCTGAGCCTTTAAGCCTTTAAAAGGCCCTGAAACAACCTCCACGATATCGCCCGGACGGAACTCCTCAAGAGGTGAGACAACCTTAATTAATCTCTCAACCTCGTCCTCCGATAGAGAACCCATGGCCTGCCCCTTCACGTGCTTTATGTCCTTAGCCACCTTATGAACTATGTGATGTCCCTCGGTCTCGATTATTATGTAGCCCTTAACCCTAGGAGGTATTATTATTGAGTAAATACCTTTAGTCCCCGTATTCCTAACCAGAGACTCAAGCATTAAAGCAACGTTGAGTTCCTGGCCGGCGGTGGTCCTCAATATGACGTACTTGCGTTGCTTACCGCCCTGAGCAACACCCTCCTCATTCAACCCGAACACCCCTCACAAGTAACCCTGAACGTAGGAAAGTATTAAGTGCACGACAAAACCTACAAGACCTACTAAAATCATCCCACCCAAGGTTATCTTAAGTAAGGTCCTATACTCATCACTCTCAGGTTTCTCAGAGATAGTTATTATCTTCCTCCACATAGCCACTATCTCCTCTAACCTCATGCCACCACCTATCTAAGTGTTAATGCTGAGAAGATTATTAAGTATTAAGTCAGGGTTAAACTCGAGTAAGTCGTCGTAGCCCTGACCAACACCAACATAAAGTATTTTCTTCCCCAACGTGAGTATGATGCTTAAAGCCGACCCACCCTTAACGTCCGCGTCAACCTTAGTCAGTATGACCGCGTCAACGCCTACTGCCTCATCAAACCACCTAGCCTGGAAAACAGCGTCATTCCCTACCAAAGCATCCAGAACCAAGACCTTCAGGTTAGGTCTCACAACCCTCACAACCTTCCTGAGCTCCTCCATCAGATCCCTGTCCGTGTGCATCCGCCCCGCAGTATCCACTAAAACGGCATCATACCTGTTTTTGACGGCGTGCATGACCCCATCCTTAGCTACGGCGGCCGGGTCGGCGCCGTACCTACCCTTAATTATGGGAACCCCGACCCTGCCGGCATGTATCTCCAGCTGCTCTAACGCGCCGGCTCTGAACGTGTCAGCCGCGACAACCAAGGGCTTTAACCCGTCACGCAGTAGCTTACGCGCTACCTTAGCTATGGTAGTCGTTTTACCAACCCCGTTAACACCTAAGAACACGATGACGTAGGGTTTCTGAGACTCCTTAACCAAGGAGCTTAAGTCCCTGTCGAAGACACTCCCGTCAAGCAATTCCTTAAGCGTCTCCCTAACAATACCTAAGACATACCCCCTCGAATCACCTAATCGAGGGATCTTAGAACCGACTAACTTGCTAGCCAGCCTGGAGCGGAGTATCTCGACAGCCTCGTAAGCCACATCACCCTCTAGTAGACGCCACCGAAACTCCTCGAATAACTCGTTAAATTCCTTCTCACTCAACTCCTTCTTGCTTACGGTCTCGCTCAGAGAGCTAACAAAGCTTGTTAGAGCGTCCTTAATCTTACGAAACACTTCAATCACTCAATCACGAACCGGTGCCCTTAACTTGTTGAGTCCTAGCCTGCTGAGCCTGAGCGAGAATAGAGTTAACCAGGTTCTCCAACTTCTCGTAATGGTTGAGAGCCTTAACTAACTCCTTCTGGAGCTCCTCAGCTATCTCCTTATACTCCTTCTCCCTACTAGACAACACCTCGAAAGCCTTATCTAGGGAGAGCTCAGCGTAATACTCTAAACCAACGTGCGTTATGAACCTGTCAACATGATGTGGAGAGGCCTTAATCAAGACGTAACCCCTTCTATCAGCAGGAGCTAGGAACTCGGTAATGCCCTCACCCTTAAACTCTGTTAAAGCGTTGATGCTAGACCTAATCTCGTTTAATTCCTCCTGAACCTGATTAAGCTGGTTCTGTAACGCGTCAATATACTTCCTCAACTCACTCAACTGAGCTAGGAGAGCCTCGAAACTCACAACCCGCTTCTCAGAACCCTTATCCAAACTCAACTAGACCAACCCTCAAGTCTGGCTAGCTCCCTAACAAACTTCTTCCTAGCCTCCTCAGGACTTATCTCGACGACGTTAAGTATCTTTATGTGCTTCCTCTTCAGCTTATGCTTACTGCCCATCAAAGAATAAACCTTCTCTAAAGCCTCCTCCCTAGTAAGAGCCCTAACCTCTAGAGAGAACTTCTGCCAAAACCTAACCCTGTCAGGACTGAAGAGGGCGAGACCCTCAATCCTGAAAGTCTTGACCTCACTACTCACGGCACACACCATACATTAATGTTGATGAAGCTTATAAAAACGATCCCACAAGACGTTCAGGACGTAGGAACGCTCAAGCCTTGTAGAAGTTGAGAATCTCCATAATCCTCATTATCTCAGGACCTGTAGTGAGCTCACCCACCACTGCCCCATTATTATTAGCTACCAAACCCACCTTAACGAACCCGACGCCGAAATTCACCGTGGCCGTACCGACCCTCACACCAAACAACGATTCAACATACTTCAGCTCTGCACTACTTAAATCCGGGTGGAAAACCCCGCTGAAGTCGTTGAGGACGCCTAGTGAGCCGACCGTAGGTATCTTAGCTAGAGCACCCTTCCTAACAGAAGGAACACCTAACTCACTCCTTATTAACTCAGCCTCACTATCGCTTAACTCAGGATGAAGCAACGCGAACTTATTATTGGCTAGTATGACGTTACCTAACGCGGTGAAGGTCGTTTGAACTATCTTAGCCGGGATCCCGGCACTCCTCAACTTATCTAACTCCTCCTCCTTAGCGGTCTTCGGCAACAACACTGCCTTATCGTTGCCCGCCACGAACACACCCAATAACGTTGAGTCAGCTACCCTAGCCTCCACGACGTCCGTGCCTAAAACCTCCCTCAAAACCTTCTTAACACTACCCTCAACACCCTCTGGAACCAACGTCACGTTATTGTTGGTGAATATGTAGACCCCTATGTTAGGATTGCCGAAAACCCTAAGCTTCTCTAGAGGCATGAAATAACCTCGCGAACTACTTGCTCTCCCCAGTAGCTCCCCGCTCAACTACCTGAACAGCTAGTGAGGCCTTAACGACCTTACCCTCATCATCTATTTTAGTAACGCAGACAGCGATCCTCGCGGGCAGGTTCTCAGAACTCCTTGAGAGAATGAACTCGTTGATCGAGGCGTCTAGAATCACCTTCTCAGCCTTAGTATGCCTCTTAATGAACTCGCGTACATATCTTAAAGCCCTGAAATTCCTTCTAGTCAAGCCAGTCCACTTAAGCCTGTTAAGATTCACCACGTATATAGTTCCCTCAACCAACCCACACACCTCACACGTTCTTCAACTTACTTCTCCTCCAATGCCTTAACCTAGGTCTCCACGCAACCTTCCTTAAAGTCTTCACGACGACCCATATAGGTATTGCGCGGTTACTCTTGGCCTCACTAGCTAAACGTAACTTCCTAGCCACGTGCTTAGCTCTAGCCACCACCATCACCTCTTCTCCTTAAACGTGATCTTATACTCACGCCTAGTCCTCATGTCTACGGTGTAAAGAATTTCCTTCAACAAGTCCTCGTCAATGAGTTCCTTTAACTGCCCTGAGAGAGCTAAGTTTATTATGTAGTCTTCGACAGCTCTAGCCAGCTCAGGCTTAACTAACTTCACGTTAGCTAGCCTAGCCCTTGCTTCAGGAGTCATAACCCTACGCAGTATCTCCTGCCTCTGTGCCTCCCTAGCTGCTTCCTCCTCTCTCCTCCTAGCCTCTTCCTGCTTCCTGAGTAAAGCCTCCATCTGCCTCCTCTTAATCTCCTCTAACTCGGCGTCGTAGTACTCCTCACCCACCACTCAATCACCCATACTTACTTAATTCAGGCCTAGACTCAACCAACTTCTTGAAGACCTCGCTAGCTATGGAGTCCATCAAAGACTTCCCAGAGGGAGATAAGGTCCTCCCCCTCCTACCAACCTTCACGACTAGCCCGGCAGCCTCCAGCTGATGGAGTACGTGCCTGATTATGGAGCTCCCGCTCTTCCTAAAGTGAGGGGGTGCAGACCCCCTCCTCTTAAGTCCGCCGTAAACATTCCTGAGAGTACCAACACCAACAGGCTCCCCGCTCACGTAGAGCTTCCTCAAAACACTGGCAGCCCTCAAATACCACCAATCAGTATTATCAGGTACTCTCTCCTTATGAGGGCCTGTCTTAACGAACAAAGCCCACTCAGGAGGCCTCACAGACTTCACGTTCTCCTTCAAATACTTAGCTAACTCCTCAATAAACATGTTCGCAGGCACTTCCTTAACGTTCACCACGCTAGCACTCCACCTCCTAACAAATTAAGTGTTGGGTTTTATTAAGCTTTATCATACCTGAAAGAAGCTCGAAAAACTCGGAACTTGGTGCGGCGGCCGGGATTCGAACCCGGGATCTCCGGCGTTCTACGGATGCCTTGGAAGGCCGGCGTCCTGATCCAGGCTAGACGACCGCCGCCAAATAATAGAAAACAGACCCACAATATAAATCTTAACAAGACCGTCCGCTGAAGCCCACATACTCTTATTATTGACGGAGACTTCATAAATGGGGGTGTGGTGTGGGGGGAACCTCTTGCGGAGGCTATAAGTTCCTGGAGCACACGGCTGACGCGTACTTCGAGGCATCAGGAAAAACCCTTGAGGAGGCTTTCGAATACGCGGGTAAGGCACTATTCGAGACAATGCTGAACACATCTAAAGTCGAGTGCAGAACAAGGAAACTAGTAGTTGATAGCGGCATAGACGCGTACAACGCGCTCTACAGGTGGTTAGAGGACCTACTTATAATATATAACGTTGAGAGACTAGCCTTCACCCAATTCAAGATAGTGTTCGATAGGAAGGTGAGGGATCCCTCAGAACTGAGCAAACCACTCAGGTTCTTAGGCGAGGCCTGCGGGGAGGAGGTAAACTCGGAAAAACACGAAGTCAGGAACGAGGTTAAGGCAGTCACCTACTCACTAATGAAGATAGTTAAGGAAAACGATTGCTGGTACGTGAGCACAGTGCTAGACCTCTGACCTCCTCCCTGCCCTGAAGAGCGAGGCTTTCAGTTGTAACACACTTATTTAAGCAATTCACGCCTAGTTAATTCCGGGCGCGCTCATGAGTTTAGTTAGGGTAGTAATCGCTGAGGCATCGCTAGAGTTAGTTCCGAGAGAGATCTGCGACCACGCCGCAGTAGTTAAGAGTGCCAGACTCAGGAATAAGAAACCTGCTGAGATTCTCCTAGATAAGTCGATACATTACCACGCGATGAAGGACCTCCCGGACTCCTCGAAGAGGGGTAGGCCGGACATAGTGCATGTGACACTGCTCGAGATGCTGTCCTCACCGCTGAACATAGAGGGCAAGCTCCAGGTCATCATACATACTTACGGGGATTACGTCATAGAGGTAGACCCTAAGACACGCATACCAAGAAACTACAACAGGTTTGTCGGCTTGATGGAGCAGTTATTTAAGGAGGGCTCGGTACCGCCGGGAGCTAAAAAACCTCTCCTCAAGCTATACCCCTCAACCGTGACAAGCCTACTCAGGAAGCTAGGTGTTCCAGGCCTAATACTACTAGACGAGAAGGGGGTGATCGCAAGCCCTAAGAACGTCTGCAGGGAAGCTCTTGAGAAGGGATTGCCGATAGCCATAGGGAGCTTCCCACACGGGGAATTCTCCAACGAGGTAATCGCCAACGCGGTGAGCACATACTCCATATACCACAAACCACTAGATACTTGGGCAGTCGCTTCAATAATTATCCACGCCTGCGAGGAGCTACTCAAGATAATCCTGTGAGTTTTATGCCGCCGCGGGGATTTGAACCCCGGACACCCCGGTCTCCGAGAAGCCTTCAGCCGGGTGCTCTCCCGGGCTGAGCTACGGCGGCCCAATAATAAATTTTCTCAGGATTATTTAAAGCTTTCACACGTCTGTGAAGACCCGTGTTGGGATGAGTCACTGACCTCCTCCCAGTCCTAAAGGGCGAGGCTTTCAGTTCAGTAAACCCTCTCCACGACGGGTGGCACACACTTGCTTATCATTTTATGACCTCTGAAGATCTTGAGATTAACACACTCGGAACCTATGCTCTCCTCTACTGCAGCCCTCAAATCACTTACCTTCCTCACAGGCTTGTTATTTGCTTCAACTATTATGTCGCCTATCGCTAGCCCGTGCTTGTCTGCCGGGGAGCCAGGAACTATATTAACTATCACGACGCCCTCGCTGACGGGTAGTTCGTAGAGCTTGACGGCCTCCTCCGTTAACGGGGTTACGTAAACACCTAGCCAAGCCCTAACAACCGCGCCGAATTCCTCAATCATCTGGATAAACCTCTTAACGGTGTTTATTGGTATCGCGAAGCCTATTCCCTGAGCGTAAGGTATTATGGCTGTAGCAACCCCGACAGCCTCGCCGTCAACGTTTATTAAGGGACCGCCACTGTTGCCAGGGTTTATTGCTGCGTCAGTCTGAACCAAGTCCTCCAACACGATGTTCTCCCCCGCTATAGTTCTCCCTAAAGCGCTCACAACACCCATAGAGACTGAGGGACCGGGCAGGCCTAGGGGGGAGCCGATCGCGAAGACTAAATCACCTACCTTAAGCTTATCTGAATCACCTAAAGGTAGGGGCTCAGTATCCCTCAAACCAACCCTGAGTAAGGCTAGGTCCCTGAAGGGGTCGACGACGAGCACCTTAGCCCTCTCCTTCCCATACCTAGGAACTAAGACCACGACCTCCCTAGCGTTCATGACTACGTGAGCGTTAGTGACTATTAAGCCGGGCTTCACGAAGAACCCTGACCCAGCACCCCTAACCTCCCTGTACCTAAAGAATATGTCTATGCTGGGAACTATGGTGAAGACCGTGACAACACTCTTAGAAGCCGACGTAATTAAGTCCGAGATCTTAGAACTAAACTCCCTTAACTCCAACATACCACCGTTAAGACATAGTGAATTAAGTTAATAAGGATTCGTAAAACCTAAAATGATGTTAGGGAAAACAACACGGCATGAGATATCGGTGGTTTAAGTGAGGAGAAGCTCCTTAATCAAGGACTTGGCTATACAGAGAGCTAAAATACTTTACGACACCTCAGTCAAGATGCTTAGGCAAGGCTTAGTGGAGGTAGCGAGGAAAGAGATAGAGACGGGGCTTAAACTCCTCCGCAAAGCCAGGGCGAGGAAGCCTTTAACTTATAGGAGGTACGTGTGCGAGAACTGCTTAACACCTTTAATACCGGGCTTAACGGCTAGGGTGAGGATAAGGGGTAATAGAAAGCAAGTTATAATAACTCTGACATGCTTACAATGTGGTTGGGTGATGAGAAAACCTTGCAGGAAAAAGAAGTGAAGAGAGTCTTGAGAGAGCCGGCTAGGGTTAGGGTGGGGAAAAGCGGGTTAAACGAGGGAGTCATAAGCGAGATACGCAGACACCTAGAGAAAGAAGGGGTGGTGAAGGTCAAGGTACTTAAAACAGCACTGATAGAAACTGACATAAATGGGGTGGCTACCGAGACAGCTAAAAAACTAAACGCTGAATTAGTTGACGTGAGGGGGCACACCTTCACATTAAGGCGTAGGAAGCGGGAATAGTGCCGCGGCCGGGATTTGAACCCGGGTCACGGGCTTTCCACGCTTAACGCGGCTCGAGAGGCCCGCATACTTGACCGGGCTATACTACCGCGGCGCCAAAACAAATAAAAAACAAGAGCTTATAAGTGTTTGTAGCATGTACAACCACCTAGATTAGCCAGCCCGACCCGCCACACTAAACCTTATGTTACGGGACCCTCGTTACTAACCTGCTCTCTACCCTCGAACAATCGGCTTTCAGACGCAGGCTTCCTAAACTTCTTGTAAACGTAGCGCGTGAGTAATACGATGGTGATTATCTGCGGCAAATCTACGACGTAGGCTGAGCCGTTGACGCCTCTGAGCTCTATTAGTAGTGGGTAAGGTATTATCACTAAGCTCCTGCTGAACGCCTTGAGGAACACGTAGCTGTAGTAAGATACCACGAAAACACCGCAACTAATCAAGAGCATCTTAGCTGTGTTTTCGTTCTGTTGAACAGTGTACAGGATCGCGATGACCACTAACGTAGTGAAGGAAGCGGCGTTAAGCACTGTGAAGAACCTCTGCAAAGCGTTTTCCTGAAACCCTAACATAGCTGACATCAAGTTAATCAATGTGAAGAAACCAGCAAATAATAGGAGGAAAACTATCAGGTAGGTTGGGTCTATCCGAAGCAGACGCGTTAACTCAGCATTTCCGGCACCGCTCATCTCAACTCACTAGACCCTCTTCTCATCACGTCACTAAACAATTTGATTACCCGTTAATATATTCTAATGAACTTAAGCAAGGTCATAGGTAGTTTCCTTGGGGAGCGTGATTTAATGGAGTACGACTTAATAGCTGAGAGTTATAGGAGGAAGCCGTGGGAGATAGTAAGTAAAGCTGTAGGCAGTGAGACAACGTGGTTCGCTGACCTAGGTTCAGGTCCTGGACAACATTCCAGACACCTAGCTACCCTCAACGAGGTACTTAGAGGGGTCTTAATAGACGTCTCAGTTGAGATGATTCACAGAGCCCTTAAAGAGACTCCCGAGAACCTCTCACACAGGCTATACCCCGTGTTAGCTGATATGAGAGAACTCCCTATGAGGTCAGACTCCACGGACTCACTACTCTTGATAGCTTCTCTTCACCACATAGTGCCGCGTGCTGACCGCTTAAGAACGCTACGTGAGTGTCGCAGGGTCTTGAAGAAGAGAGGTCGGTTACTAGTAGTTGTGTGGGCTAGGTGGCAGAAACCATTAGTCTTCGAGGCCTTGAAGGACTTGCTAGCTTACGTCCTACGAAGGAAAGAGAGTTTCTGGGACATAATTAGGTGTTCTAGAGTTGCTTGCAGGACGTACCACCTTTATAGTATTAGCGAGTTAGTTAAGGAACTTGAGGCAGCAGGCTTCAGAGTGATTGAGAAAGGAGTTTACGTGCCCGGGGGGATTAAGAGACCGCTAAACAAGAATTACTACTGTCTAGCAATCAAGACCTAAGACTTTTATACATGTATGGTGAGTTAGGGAGTTTCTTGTAACCCAGGGATCTGTAATAATCGCGTACGCCAACACCTGACAAGACAAGTACTTCCTTAGCGTCATACTCCTCCGTAGCTATCCTCTCCGCCTCGAAAAGAAGTTTCTTACCGAAACCTCTGTGTTGCCATTCCAAACCGCTGGTGGGTTCTTCTCCCGGAGCGACAGGAACCCCGTATACGTGTAGCTCACGAATTAAGGCTCTCCCACCACCAAAAACTTCAGGTCTGTGCGCGTGTTGTGACGGAATCCTCAGTCTAAGTATCCCTACTAAGACGTCATTTTGGGGATCCTCAATAGAGAGGAATTCCTCCACACCCTCACTAGCCTCATACCTCATCCTATAAAGCCGTAAAGCTTCGAGTCTGGGGGTGACCCCCCTCTTAACCATGGCTCTACCAGCCTCCCTCCACCTAATCTCACGTATTTTTATTCCCTTCCTCAAACACTCCTCCTCAACCAATTCTCTCAGATTGCTTTTCCGAGGACCGTCGATTATTATCTGAGCCGGCACATCCCTCTGAATCCTCTGAACTCTGACGTACTTAGGGATGTACCTGTACATCTCTGAAATAAGTTTTACAGCGTCTTCATCACTTAAGGCTCTATACTCCCCCCTCTTCCACATCTCGTAGAGTTCGGTACCCTCAATAACTAACGTGGGGTATATTTTGAGGTAATCCGGTCTGAAGTCAGGGTTCTCGAATATGGTCTTAATAACCTCAATATCCCTCTCTAAATCACTCCCCGGGAGACCCGGCATTATATGGTAAGCTACTTTAAACCCGGCGTCTTTCAGGACCCTCGTAGACTTGATAACGTCAGCCACGCTATGACCTCTCTTAACGAGAGCTAACACGTCATCGTACACGCTCTGAACACCTAACTCTACCTTAGTAGCCCCGTACCTGAACATCATGTCCGCGTGCTTCTCCAGCCCCCAATCCGGCCGAGTCTCTATAGTCAAGCCAACACACCTAACCGAAGCTCTCTCATTTCTTTCCTGCTCCGCCTCCAACGTAGTTCCCGCTCGCGGGAGAATTTCCGGGAAGTCGTTCATAGCTCTGTAAACCTCCGTGATGAAGGTTTCCTGATAGTCTTGAGGGTAGGCTAGGAAAGTACCTCCCATAACGATTAGCTCAACCTTAGAAGGGTACCAGCCGATGTAATCTCTGTACTGCCTCAGCCTAGCGTGGACTTGAAGGTAAGGGTCGTAATCAACTCTCCTAGCCCTCATTAAAGCAGGCTCATCCCCGATATATGATTGAGGAGTGCCGTACTCGAGACCGCCGGGGCAGTAAATACACCTGCCGTGAGGACACTTATAGGGCTTGACCATCACAGCTACGGTAGCAACCCCTGACAAAACCCTCGTCATCTTCCTTATTCTCACACTCTCGTAAGTCAACGACCTCACTCCAGTAATAATTATTTTGAGAAAGCTTATGTTATTTCAGGGTAGCTCAGTACTCAAGCCCTTAAAGCAAGTCCCGATAAACCGATGACTATAGTGATTAGAGACATCAGCAAGATTAACTTCCGCGAGTGCTTTAGTGAAAAGCTTATCAAGTACTTAATCGTTAAGAAACCCACTATAGCCGAGACTAAGAAAGCTGTCATCAAACCGCTCAAGGGTTCCGCAACCACGACGTCAGAAGTATAAAATCCTAGTAGAGCTCCTCCAAGATTAGCCGGGATAGAAGCCAGGAAACTCAGCTTCATAGCGTCTTCCAGCTTATAACCCATGAAAACCAACGCCGTGATCGTGGTACCGGATCTACTCACCCCGGGCAACACGGACAGAGATTGCGCTACGCCGAATAAAACCGAGTCCACTAAGTTAACGTTTTCAATAGACTTAACCCCTCCCCCATCCTCTCTCCTCATGAAGAACTGAAACAACAAAAGCAAGCCAATCAATAAAGTAGTGGCTGAGAACTCAAGCCCTGACAGAAGGACCCGAACGATGACGTATATCGGAACACCTAAGACCCCGGTCACCGCGGTCGACACAACAAGAAACTCAAACAAGCTACTTTGGTGAAACAACCGAGTAAGAACTCCCCTAAAAAACACTACAGCTGCCACCACAGTACCTCCTTGAAGAACCAAAGCTAGAAGATAAGACTCTAATACAGAAACACCCCCAACTAAACTCGCGAACAACATCAAAACAGTCTTACTTGAGACCGGTAACCACTCAAAAACACCTTGCAGTAAGCCGATCACCACGTAAAACCATGAATCCAATACACACCCCCACTACCTTGAAATAAAGCACCAGAATATTAATAGTGTTTTTGGCCCTACGAGTATAGGTTAGCTTGTGAGAACGTTACGGACTTAACCATGATTTAAAGCTGGTTTCAGTAATGGGTTGAAGGATAACGCATGCTTTAGATACTATTTATTAGAGAGTTTTGAGCAAGTCTAGAATTCACTAAGTAGTTCCGTAAGTAGCGCGAGAGTACCATACCTGAGGCCACGAACATGTGTCACGCATACTAAAAGATTCTGGCCTGGTAACTTTCATCATTAGTTTTATTATACTTCTTTCAGTATATACTTATTATAGTGTCTGTATGGTTAGGGAGAAAACCAGTATATATAGATGAAGAGCTTTGGAAAAGTTAAGAAGACTGCTTCCAAGTTAGACCTTGAGGTTAGTTCTCTCCTAGAGGAGATGATTAGGGAAGAAATAGGTGAGAACGCGGAAGCAGCGTTAAGAGATATGGTTGATACGTTCATTAACGAGCTGGATTTTGAACCTGTGAAACCTAGGGGGACTTGTTAGTGAGTTAGTCAGGAAGATGAGGGATGAGCGGTCAGATAATATATCTGGACAGTAGCGCTATCGTTAAAAGATATATTAATGAGCCCGGCCCTGAGTATATAATAGATAAAGCAGATTTCATCTCAGAGACTCTGAGAATGCATAAACTGAACGTTCTCATCTTGGTACACCTAAGAGCGGACATCTTAAAACAAGCATGGAAAATAGTGGAAAGACATCACGTATATCAAGCGGATGCTTTACAAATAGCTTCTGCGAAAATAGTGAATACGTCCATACTTCACGGGATAGCACTAGAAGAAGGGTTAAACAGCAAACTTATATAGAGTATTTCAAGGATTTTAATTCTTGCTTATAAGAGAGCGCCGGGGGCGGGATTCGAACCCGCGCGGGCTAATGCCCACTGGCTCTCAAGGCCAGCCCCTTAGACCGCTCGGGCACCCCGGCCAATTAAATTATTTGCTACTAGAAATTTAAAGCTGACTTGTTTTCGTTTAGAGAAAACGTTTTGGTCTAGTATGTGTGTTGTGTTTTACCTGACTAGCTCTACTTCGATGTATACGTCGTCAGGTATTCTTATCCTCATTATCTGACGCATGACTCTCTCGTCCGCATCTATGTCTACTAACCTCTTATGTATCCTCATTTCCCACTTCTCGTAGACCTTCGTTCCCTCACCGTGAGGTAGCCTCAGCAACGGCACTACTAAGCGTTTGGTTGGTAGTGGGACCGGGCCCCTAACCCTCACACCTGCTTTCTTAGCTATCTCAACTAGGTTGGAGGTTACCTCGTTTAGGTGGTCTATGTTAGTGCTCCAAAGCCTTATTCGCGCTTTCGAGACCATTAAAGCTACCCTGCGAATTTAGTACCCTCACTTCTTTATCTCAGCTGGTACTACGTCTATTATCACGCCAATGCCGACAGTCTTACCCATGTCTCTCATAGCGAATCTCCCTAGCTGCGGTATGTCACTGTATCTCTCAATCACCATAGGCTTTATGGGCTGGAACTTCATTATAGCTGACTCACCGACTTTAATGAATTGCGGGTTCTTCTCAGCTATCTGACCTGTCTTAGGGTCTAGCTTGCCGACGATTTCAGTTATTCTGGCAGCCACCGACGCTGTGTGAGCGTGTATTACTGGTGTGTAACCTACGTGAATAGCTGTCGGGTGGTAAACTACGTAGACTCTAGCAGTAAATTCCTTAACTACCGTGGGCGGGTTCTGCGGGTGTCCGGCCACGTCGCCCCTCTTTATGTCAGTCTTCGAAACGCCCTTCACGTTAAACCCTATGTTATCGCCTGGTAAAGCTTCCTCCATTTTCTCGTGATGCATCTCTATGGACCTGACCTCCCCTGAAACACCGGCAGGCATGAAGATTACCGTGTCACCAACCCTCAACCTACCCGTCTCAACCCTGCCTACAGGTACCGTGCCTACACCAGTTATCGAGTACACTTCCTGAACAGGTATTCTGAGAGGCTTGTCGACGGGCTTAGGCGGTGGTTGTGTAGAGTCTAGAGCCTCAACTAGGGTTGGCCCGTTATACCAAGGCATGTTAGGAGACCTGTCTACCAGGTTCTCACCTAACCACCCAGATACTGGAACGAACGGTATAGTCTCCACCTTATATCCAAGACCTCTCATGAACTTCTTCAAACCATCAACTATTTTGAGGTACCTGTCCTTACTGTAGGGCGGCTCAGTTATGTCCATCTTAGTTATTGCTACCACTACCTGATCGATGCCCATAGTCCTAGCCAACACTATGTGTTCCATAGTCTGCCCTTCCCTACTCATTCCGGCCTCATACTCTCCTGTCTTCGCAGAGACTACTAATAATGCCGCGTCAGCCTGGCTAGCGCCGGTAATCATGTTCTTAACGAAGTCTCTGTGTCCTGGCGCGTCAATGATCGTCCAGTAATACTTGGGGGTCTCGAACTTCATGAAGCTGAGAGCTATCGTGAGACCCCTTTCCCTCTCCTCCTTCAACCTGTCAAGGAACCACGCATACTTCTCAGACTCCTTACCGGACTTCTTAGCCGCTTCCTCAACCTCCTTAACCATCTTAGGGTCAAGAGCTCCTAGCTTAAGTAACGTGTGACCTACTAACGTGCTCTTACCGTGGTCTACGTGACCTATTACCACCAGGTTCATGTGTTCTTTCTTCGGCCTACTCATACATCCTCACCTTACATCACATAGATACTACCACACGCCTTATAAAATTTTACGAACTTACTTAAAAATACGTTTTACCTAGAACTCAAAGCTATTCTCTCGATCTCCTCCTTCTTAGATATCGCGTAGCTCTTAGGGTCGTTATTCGCGGCAGCTATGATCTCTTCAGCCAAGCACTCGGCGATAGACTTAGCAGACCTGAACGCGGATTCCCTAGCCCCGTCGGTCATGAACCTGAGAGCTAAGTCCACTCTCCTAAGCGGTGAAACATCTACGGCAACGTGATACACGATACCGCCGTACATTATCCTAGTAGTCTCCTCACGAGGACCGGCATTCTCAATAGCTCTCACAAGAACCTGCAGAGGGTTCTCCTTAGTCTTAAGCTCTATTAACTCGAAAGCCCTCTTAACTATGTTGTAAGCTAAGTGCTTCTTACCGGTATTCCTCCCATGCTTCATCAACTGATTAATCAGCCTCTCAACTATGGGCACGTTAGCCTTACCGAACCTCTGATGCTCGTGTCTCCCGCCAGTGTGCGGAACGTAAACAGGCTTTAGAGATATATACTTCTTCAGGCTAGGATCCCTAACAACTATGTTCTCGAAACCCCACCTACCGAAAAGTTTTACCTCAACGGACATTATACTCGCTTCTTCGGCCCCCATTTCCTTCAACCTAACCTAAACATATTTAAAGACTTATAAAGATTTCTCTAACCCACACAAGAACTTCCGAAACTAATGAAAAATCAGTGTAATTAACCTAAAGCCACGCTTGAAACTAAAGTTTATATTCTCTAACAACAAGAGAGCTCGGAGCGTGTCGTGTGCTCGTAACACCAACGCTCAATAGGTGATGAGCTAGTGGGAGAAGAGAGTGAGGGTAGGTTGCTGAGGGTTGTGGGGGTGGAGCCAGTGCTGATGAGTGACCTAGAAGAATTTATCGAGATAGCAGCTCTCCACTGTTACTTAGAAAACGACGAGGTATTCACGCTCTACAACATTCCTCTAGAGATAGCTAAAGCGATAGAGAGATTGAATAACCCGGCTGGCGAGGAACTACCCAACCCGGTAAGTAATGGGAGAGAGTCCATCTACGACGTCCTCCTGCTCCTAGCCCCTAAGTTGAGGGAGATAAAAAACTCTATTAAGAGAGTAGTCATAGACTCATATGACGTTAGCAGAGGAGTCTACAACGCCTCAATACACATAAAGATAAACGGGGTTACACTAAAGAAGAAGATGATACCGAGTCACGCGATATTCGTTTCTCTCATATTCAACAAACCCATCTACGTGACTAAGGAAGTCCTAGAGATATCTAAGGCGTTAAACCCGTTAAACGATGACGACTTCCTAGAAGAAGAGTGAGGGAAACCTACCTAAGAGGCTTCTGCTTCTTCCCTTTAAGTAGAGCGTCTAAGGAAACCCCGTTAACCATTATCACCTTATACCTAACCCCGGGTAAGTCACCCATAGACCTACCTAGGGTACCACCTATGCCAGCGATTATCACCTCGTCGTGTTCGTCGATGAACGTAATCCCACCGTCTTGAGGAACGAACGCCGTGACTACCTTACCGTTCTTAACTAACTGAACCCTAACACACTTCCTTAAAGCAGAGTTAGGTTGGCGTGACTCAATACCGACCTTCTCTAAGACTATCCCCCTAGCCATGGGGGCTCCTTCTAAGGGGTCGTGCTTTTCCTTAAGTCTAAGAATCCTTATCCTGAACTCTCTCTGACTCCAACGAAACTTAAGTCTCTTCAGCCTCAACTTCCTAGCAGCGTAAAGACCTTTAGGCGCTTTACTACCCGGCACCCATTCACCACCTGATTTAGATAATCTGAAAACCACTTATAAGCATTCAATCAGCTAAGAGGGACCCTTAAGACACAGTGATTGAGTCGATGTCGTAGTACCTCTTAAGAATTTTCCTTGCTTTATTAACGTTCTTGCCGTTCTTCCCTATCGCTATACCCTTATCTTCCGGCGAGACCTTAATCAGCAAAACCTTCTTACCGTCTTTAAGCTTGTTAAGCCTAACACCTATCACCCTCGCCGGCAAGAATAAATTCTTAACGAAGTCCTCGAGCGTGTCAGCCCACTCCACGATCTCCACACGCCTTCCAAGCATCTTAGCAAGTTGCTTCACGTTCCTGCCCTTAAATCCCACTACGAGACCCGCGGTCCCCGGAGGCACTATGAATATGATGGTGTTGGTTTCGTCATCGATTACGCAGTCCTTAGCGGTAACGCCCGTGATATCCCCTAAGAGAGCTATGTACTTCAACTCATCACCTGTTAACTTCACGGGCACCTACTGCTCACCCATCTCTAAAATATTTGAGTCACCAGGATCTATAATAGCGATCGCCGAGACCGGGAAAGGCTTACCTAGCAAAGCCCCGAGCTCGTAACTGCTGCCAGCGTAGCGAATTATCTTGACGTTACCTAGCTTAGCGTAGTATATGAAGTCCTCGACCACGTGCTTAGGGATATTACTAGCTAAGACCACGCCCACTGCCTTACCGGACTTAACCAACTTAACAGATTCCCTAGAACCTAAAACAACCTTCCCAGTCTTGTAAAGGAGCTTTATAGAGTTTTCTAAAGAGACTTCCTGAGACACCCAACATCACCCCTCTTCTCTCTTCACCAATGCTTTAATTTTCATAGGATTCATTTTAAGCTCTACTAAGGCTGTCCCGATAGGTGCTAACTGCCCTATGATAACGTTCTCCGTAACCCCGACTATTTGGTCTGTCTCCCCCCTAATACTCGCGTCAAACAAGTTCTTTACAGTGACCTCGAAAGCTGCTCTAGCCAGGATGCTGGGCTTCTCACCGACAACCCCGTGCCTGCCTATAGGTCTCACAGAACCCGATCTAGTCATCATGTCGGCAACCAACATGACGTGTCTTAAATCAACATCTAGACCCTGCTCATTCAAGGTATTCTTGATCTCCCTTATCAAGGCCTCCCTAGCGGCCTCAATACCTAGAACCTCCTCTATCTCGTGAATACTGTTCGTCCTCACCTTCCTAGGATCAACACCCCCCATCCTCAACACGGCGTCTAAGTTAGAGCCTGAGGTAATGAGGACGTAGTACTCCTTCCCAGTCTCCTGATCCCTCCTCTTCTGAAGTATTACCTTCTTGATGTCCTTCAATCCCTTAATCTTAACCTTCAGCAACCTGTCCCTGAATTTCTGTGCTTTGATAATGTCACTGTAACTCTTAGGTATCTCAATAACGATTAGGTAGGGGTTCTCCTCAGAGACGCTGACCTTGCCGGCAAGCAACTTACCCTTAGACAATACCTTAACGACCTCGTCAGGCGTGACACCCTTATCGTAAAGCATCTCAGGGTCTAACTCTATGAAGAGCTTCATCTCAGAGAGATCTATGTCCGCCGACCTAGTCACGGTCTCTAATGTAGTCAACTCTATCTTCCTAGCCACCTCCCTAGCCTTAGCCTCATCATACTTAAACTCCTCACTCAAGTGTATCTCCATCATGGGGGTCTCGGGAACCCTCTTAGCATCCACTAACTCGATGAGTCTAGGCAGACCTAAAGTCACGTTCAGTTCCCTAACCCCGGCGAAGTGGAACGTTCTTAAAGTCATCTGGGTGCCCGGCTCACCTATAGACTGCGCAGCCACAGTACCCACAGGCTCCCCTGGATCAACCAGTGAGTGCAGGTAGGTCCTGACACAGTCATCCACTATAGCAGCTAACTCAGAATCGCTTAAGTCGTGCTTAACGCGATACTTGAAGAGAGTCAGCAACATCTCGTTGCAGATGGCTTCAGGAACGTAATCCTTGACAGGCTCCAAGAACTCCTTAATCTTAAGAGCTACCTCGTTATACCTAGTCAACTCTTTAAGGAGAGCCTCCTCCTGAGTAACACCCTGGAAAACGTACAGGTTCAGAAGACTCTTCCTTATCTCGTCAGCGAGCTCCGGAACCACCCCAACCCTACTCATCAAACTACTTATGACGTGGTAAGGCTCGGCAACCTTCTCCAGAATCTCCTCTGCCTTAGTTGTAGGTGGCTTAACCTTACTCTTACTCTTCTTACGCGACGCCTTCCCCTGCCTAGTCTTCCCCTGCTTAGACTTCTTCATCCTATCTTCCACCCCACATGCTTCTTAACTATCCTATCAACGTTCACTGCCTTACCGAAGGAAGTGTTTTTAGGATCTACCCCGTCCTCACCATACCTAAACTGTATTAAGTCTCCGTACGCTGTCCTCACAGTCCCGTCATACTCCACAACCACGTCTAGCAACGAGTTTATGAGCCTACGCTGCATGTAGCCGCTCTGCGAAGTTCTGACGGCGGTGTCTACCAAGCCCTCCCTACCACCGGCCGCGTGGAAGAACATCTCTATCGGTGTGAGCCCCTTAACAAATGAGTTCACAACAAACCCTCTCGCTTCAGGCCCTATATCGCCTCTCTCGAAGAAGGGTAGGGTCCTGTTCATGTAACCCCTATGTATTCTCTCACCCCTGACGGATTGCTGACCCAGCATAGCGGCCATCTGAGTAATGTTCAGAGCGCTGCCCCTAGCGCCTGTCTTAGCCATGATGAAGACGTTATTGAATGGGTTAAGGTACTTAACGGCGATCTCGCCAGCCTCATCCCTAGCCTTAGACAATATCTCGAGTATCTTAAGCTCCAGCGATTCCTCGAGTGTTCGCCCGGGAGTAACCTCCAGCTTCCCCTCCTCGTAAAGCTTGAGAGCCTTATTAACTTCCTCTAAAGCCTTCTTATAAACCTCTCTGATCTCCTCGTAAGCGTGCTCAGGTATCAGTATATCGTCTAAAGTCATCGTGAACCCCCTCATCTCAATAAACCTTAAGAAGAGCTTGAAAGCCCTGTCCATGAACTGCCTCCCGAAGCTGGACCCGTACTCCATGATTAGGTAATGCAGCATGGACTCAGGCTGTTGAGCACCTATAGAGTTTTTATCTATCACGCCCATCAAGAACTTCCCCTTCTTGACTAAGACGTAGGAATCCCAGAAACACTCCTCGTCCTGACACTTGAACAAACCACTAGAGATCTTAGCTTCCTTAGCGAAGTTGAAGTCCTCCGGGAGGAGTAAGCTGATTATCTGCTTACCAAGCCAGGCCTGCTTCGGAGCCAGTATGGCTGGCTCAGGTATCTCGCCCTCGTAGTTTATGCTAGCGAGAAGATCTGAAACCCTGTCCTTAGTTAGGTAAGTAGCCTTAGACGAGAGCAGGTACCCACCACTAATGTAGTCTTGAATACCCCCTATTATAGGCCCGCCATACCTCGGCGAGAGTATGTGGTCCTGAACCAGGAGCAACATGCGTGCCTCGGCCTGAGCCTCAGGGGTTTGAGGGACGTGTAAGTTCATCTCATCCCCGTCGAAGTCCGCGTTGTAAGGCGGGCAGACAGCTAAGTGAAGCCTGAAGGTCCTGCCCGGAAGCACCTTCACCACGTGCGCCATTATCGACATCCTGTGGAGTGAGGGCTGCCTATTAAAGAGAACTATATCACCGTCCATTAAGTGACGTTCAACCACGAAACCAGGTTTCAGAGCTTCAGCAACAGCCTTCAAGTCCTTATTATACCTGAGATCCAGCCTACGCCCGTTAGGCTCTATGACGTAGTTAGCTCCAGGATACTTGAAAGGCCCATTCAGCACATACCTCCTCAACTCATCCACGTTCCACGGAGTCACCCTCACAGGCACTGTCAAGTTCATGGCGACCTCAACGGGAACCCCTACCTCATTAATACTTAAGTACGGATCAGGGGATATCACGGTCCTAGCAGAGAAATCAACACGTTTACCCGACAAGTTATTCCTGAAACGACCTTCCTTACCCTTAAGCCTCTGGGCTAAGGTCCTTAAAGGAGACCCAGACCTCCTCTTAGCCGGCGGGACGCCGGGAACCTCATTATCTATGTACGTCGTTATATGGTATTGGAGTAGGTCCCACAAATCCTCTATTATTATCTCAGGGGATCCCACGTTTATAGCTTCCTTAAGCCTCTCGTTAGTCCTTATTATGTCAACCAACTTATGAGTTAGGTCGTCCTCAGCTCTTATGCCGGTCTCAAGAAGTATTGAGGGCCTGACCGCTATCGGCGGCACAGGCAGAACAGTTATTATTGCCCACGCCGGGTGCGCGGTCTCAGGATCGTAACCCATAACCCTTAAGTGTCTGTCAGGAATCCTGCTAAGCCAGTCCCTAATGAACGTGGGCGTCAGCTTCCCAAGAGGACCCTCCTCGATGAACGTGGTGGGTTTCTCGTAACGTATCCTGTACTGCCTCTCACCACAGTGAGGGCACTCGTAAACCTTCATAGCTTTCCTCTTCACGTACTCTGAGAGGGACTCAGCTAGCTGAGGCCACCTATCCCTTAACTTCTCCAGCAACCTCAAGTATCTCTCGATCTCGTCTTCCGGTATCTTAAGCTTCCCACACTTCCTGCACGTAGCTCTAAGCAACTCGTAAATGTGCTTAACGAACCCTATGTGTATGACCGGCCTAGCGAGCTCGAGGCTGCCGAAGTGTCCGGGACAAAGAGCCAGCTTATTACCACACGTCTCACACCTCTGATCCGGCTCTATGACGCCCAGCTTAGGATCCATGACCCCTCCCTTAACAGGCATGCCGTTCTCGTCGTAGACGTCGGGAGTCACTATAGCTGTCGTCGACATCTTCCTTATCATGTCCGGCGACAATATACCGAACTTAATACCCCTTATCTCCTTCTCAGCGACCATGATCACTCACCCGAGAACTTCTCCTTAAGTATTATCTTGGGGTATATTAGCATGCTCATCATCTCCTGCAGCAATAGCTTAAACGCGTAAGAAACCTCGACGGAGACTATGTTGCCTTCCTCACCGTGCACGGGACACACGTACTTACCCTTATTCCTGTCAAACCATCCTAGAAGCCCACACTTCTCGCACACGTATATCGTGTATTTATCCGAGCTGTCCAGGAGTCTCTCCTTAAGCAGTATCGTAGCGCCGTGACCTATTATCGCGTCCCTCTCCATCTCGCCGAAACGTAAGCCTCCTTCCCTAGCCCTGCCCTCAGTAGGCTGCCTGGTCAGTAACTGCACAGGACCTCTAGACCTCGAGTGTAGCTTATCCGCCACCATGTGGTGTAGCCTCTGATAGTATACGACCCCTATGAATACGGGGGTTGATATCAACTCACCTGTCCTGCCATCATACATAGGCTCAGTACCGTCGTGTGGATAACCAAACAGTAAGAGCTCCCTCCTCAAATCCTCAGGTTTCTCACCAAAGAACGGCGTGCCGTCAACAGTCCTGCCCCTGAGAGAGCCTACCTTACCAGCTATAGACTCGATTAACTGACCCACAGTCATTCTGGAGGGCAACGCGTGCGGGTTGATTATCAAGTCAGGAGTCACGCCCTCAAACGTGTACGGCATGTCGTACTGAGGAACTAACAAGCCTATCACACCTTTCTGCCCGTGTCTTGACGCGAACTTATCTCCTATCTCAGGAATTCTTAAATCCCTCACCTTAACTCTTATGAACTTATTACCCTCGCCGTCAACAGTCACCACCACAGTATCCACGATCCCTCTATCACCGTGCCTCAAACTAACTGAGGAGTCCCTCCTAGCCTCACCAACCAAGCCGAACTCCCTGTACTCCTCCAGGAATCTCGGGGGCGATGTCTTGCCTATGAGAACCTTACCCGAGACCACGTCGACCTCGGGAGGCACTATGCCGTCCTCATCCAAGAACTCGTAGTTCTCCTTACCCCTATAGCCCTTCACCTTAATGTCTGGGATCCCTATGATGTCTCTTTGACCACCAGGGTATCTGAGTTCCTCAGTACTGTAGTCCCTGAAGAAGGTTGACCTAGCAAGCCCTCTCTCAACAGAAGATTTATTCACTATGACGGCGTCCTCCATGTTATAGCCCGTGAACGAAAGCACCGCAACTATGAAGTTCTGTCCAGCAGGTCTTGAGTTAAACCCTATCAAGTCTAAGAACCTGGTCTGCACGACAGGTTTCTGCGGGTAGTGCAGGAAGTGAGCCCTACTATCAAACCTTAAGTGGAAGTTAGCGGCGTTCAAACCAACTGCTTGCTTAGCCATAGCTGCCTCATACGCGTTACGTGGTGATTGGTTGTGGTTAGCGTAAGGAATTAAAACAGCTGCAACGCCTAGGATCGACGGTGGATAGAGCTCTAAGTGCGTATGCTTCGGGGTTACTTCCTCAGGATCTAAAGCTATCAACGCGTTGTCTTCCTCCTCAGCGTCCAAGTACTCAACGATGCCCATGCTGACTAAGTCGCTGAACGTGATACTGCCAGATTTAAGCTTCTCCACAACATCACTACTTATCCTCACCCTACCCTTCTCCAGAACTAGTAAGGGCCTCCTAACCCTCCCACTATCGCAATTTATGTGCACCTCGTTTATATACTCAGTCCTTACGTAAGAGACGTTTACCTCGTGATGTAGCTTCCCGGACCTCCTCAACCTCCGTAAACTATTCACTAACTCGTAAGCGTCCTCCTTGGGGTAATACCCTATTAAAGTACCGTTTAGAAAGACCTTAGCGTAGGTAGTCACCTTCTCCATAAGTTCCTCATCGCCTTTCCTAAGCCTCTCGTAAACCTCAAGCAAGTTCATTACGCCGAGTTCAAGGATGTGCGGTATGACGGAGGACTCCTCCACTCCTGCAGTGATATAAGCTGAGAGAGCTAGATTCTTAACTAAACCACAATTAGGTCCTTCAGGAGTTTCGAAGGGGCATATCCTCCCCCACTGAGTTGGGTGTAAGTCTCTGGCCTCAAAATGCGGCTGACCCCTGCTTAACGGGGCTACAGTCCTCCTCAAATGACTCAGCATGGAAATCCAGTTAGTCCTGTCAAGTATCTGACTAACCCCCGTTCTATTACCTACCCAATTACCCGTAGCTAGAGCGTAGTTGAGTCTCTCAGTGACTATGTCTGGTCTGGCCAAAGCTCTTAGAGAGAGCTTCCTCCCCTTAGTAAGCCTGTACCTCTCCACCTGATACCTTAAGTCCTTCATGTAGGCCTTAAAAGCAACCCTGAAGAGCTGAGCCATTAAATCACCGGCTAACCTCAACCTCCTGTTAGCGTAGTGGTCTTTATCGTCTGGTTTCCTCCTACCCAGAACCAACTCTATCAACTTACACGCCATCTGACCTAAGTAGAGGGCTTTAAGGATCCTGGTATTCGGGGTGTTGCCTAGGTGAGGCATAAAGTACATGTCGAGTATCTGGAGAACCCTGTTACGTCTAGCTTCAGGATCTGTGATCCCTATAGTGACTCTTGAGGCCAGGTAATCTAGCGCCTCAACCTGAGTTCTGATCTCTCTAGCAGCGTAGAGAGAGGGGATTAGCTCCTTCTGTATTTCAGGGTCTGGGGAAACAGCTAAAGCTATCTCCATATCCGTTTCCAGGCCTAACGCTCTCATCATGATCACGAAGGGAACTTTCTGAGGTATTGAGGGGAAGTTGATGGTGAGTGTCCCGTCCTTCAAGCGATCAAGTATTATCGGGACTCTGTACCCGGCGGAAGCCGAGATTACTTTAGCGGTGTGAGTTATTGAGGAAGCCTCCCTACCGTAATCAACTAACACTCTGTTAGGTGCTAAGTCCTCCTGACCTACTATAACCCTCTCAGACCCGTTTATTATGAAGTAACCCCCAGGATCTCTCCAGTCCTCCTCATACCTAATGAGCTCCTCCTTACTGAGCCTACTCGTAGGGTCTAGCACCGACCTAATCATCACTGGCATAAATCCTAACGGAACATTATCCTCCACATGTTCGAAGCCGTCCTCGTGTATAGCTATTGTGAGATACATTGGCGCGCTGTACGTCAAGTTACGGATCCTGGCGATTGTTGGGTTAAGGTTCTCTAAACCTCTCAAGACAGCACCCTCAATCTCCCTGAGCTCCGGCTCACCGATCTTGACGTCAATGACCTCCAGGTATATCTTCTGGTGAGCTATCTCAACCCTACCTAACTCCTTAACTATCTTCTTAATCCCTGAAGTCACGAAGGTATTATAAGAATCAAGATGCTGCTTCACGAGACCCTTCTCCTTCAGAAAAGACTCCACGAGTAACCAACGAACCTCCTTATCTAACTTGACCGGGTCCTCCAACCCAATCACCCAGCTATAACGAACCTGTAAACAACAATCTTACCGGATGTTGGGGACTTACGCGTTATCTTAACTATGTCGCCGGGCTTAGCCCCTATAGCCCTAGCAACCGGGTCTGAAGCCCTAATATACGGCAGTTGCTCAGGCCTAACCCCGAGAGACCTCAAGACCTCAATAGCTTCCTCAGGTTTTAAAACCTCGTGCTCAGGAACCAACTCATGCTCAAGTATTTTAAACTTAGGTTTCTCACTCATCTATTTCCCCACCGATTTCCTCCGCTAAACAAGAAAACTAGAACACACATTTTAAGCTTTAAACCTCGACCAAATCAATAAAGTTTTAAAGGAGTTAATAAATATAAATGAGTGGGCTGGGCCCGTAGCTCAGCCAGGTAGAGCGGCGGGCTTTTAACCCGTAGGTCCCGGGTTCGAATCCCGGCGGGCCCGCCACAAAACCCTGAGAGAGCTCTAAAACAATCCAAAAATAAAAATCCGCGATATCACATCCTATTAGTGATTAGGTTGAAGTGGTACGCGAGCAAGAAGATCCGCGAGTTGGTCGTCAGGGTTGACTCAGTAGCTGTCCTCTCCTCAGTCAGGAAGGTCTACAAGAACGTTGAGCTCTCTCACGCGTTAGGCATCAGTGAAGCAACTTTAAGCAAGTACTATCACGGCATAACGGTCCCGGCCTACCCTATGGCTGAGCGACTGCTCAAGAACTTCCTGAGCGAGGAATTCATCAAGAGGTACGTGAGTAGGTTCATGAATAAAGTAGGCTGGGATTTAAGGAAAGCCTGTGCAGACCCGCACTTCATCAACTATGTCACCGCGTACTTCAAGTACAGACTACTTGAAAAACTACCGGGGTTCATCGCAGACAAACTCGTGACCCTACCTGATTACTCGCTAAACATAGCCTCACAATTATCGACGTCACTAAACATCCCCCTAGCAATGCCGGCAAGCGAGGATGAGATAATAGGACTTGAAGCTAAGAGCAAACCGCCAGCGCTACTCCAGAGAGGAGATTATGTGATCTCAGTACACGCAGTACTCAATAAGGAAATAGCTGAGTACTTCAGGTACGTAGCAGACGTATACAGCCTGAAATACGTGGCGGCACTAACCATAGTCTTAATGGATGAGAAGAGAGTAGCAGAAATAATTAAATCCCCGATCTTCAACTTAATACCCTGAAACACTTATTAGGTCTGATAACGTAGGATCATTGATGATTTAGGTCTATAAGCGCTGAAACACGTGATGAGAAACCCACGCTATGATATTATAATTAGGCAAGCACCAACCTAACTTACAACTGAAAGCCTCGCCCTTCAGGGCCGGGATGAACGTTTATAAGTTATGTATTTTCTAATATCATTGGTAATGATGGTGGTACGTGCGAGCTTCGGGAGCCACTCTCTAGTAGCTAGGCATGCTAGGTACGCGAAATCAAACACCCACGCTCCCGAGGCGATGACGTAATATTTAAGAAGCGGATAAGATGATGTCTACCTCCGGCACTGAAGATTGATGAGAAGGCATTTGTCTGATTAATCCACCCTCCCGACAACACTTTAAAAATTCCTTAAGAGAATACAGTTGGAGCTGTGAGGTCGACGACGGGCGGACTGAAGAGATGAAGACCCATTGCAGCTCTGAGCTCCAAACCACCGATTTCCACAATAATAAATTCAGTGTCTCACGACTGCGAGGAGGAAAACTTATCCCTAACGTACGTGGTTAGTACGTACCAGGAATACAGTAACGCAGCGTTTAAACAGAGGTATAAAATAACTGTCATCACCTGAATCAGTATTGAACGACCTAATTCCTCGCTAAGGAAGACTATGAACCTTATCAAGACTATCTGTATTAGTATGAAGAAGAAACCATAGAGAACCAAGATCAACGGCGCTTTTAAATTACCTAAAAGACTCTTCATTCTGATCGTGCCACCAAGCAAATCCTCGGCGGCCTCACGAGGAACTCATAAGCATTATGCTTGGCCTGAAAGGTAGTGCGGCCCTCTTCTTACCGCCGTAGTCAGGCGCGCTTGCGTCACTCGACCTGTAGACTTCCTTAATCTTGACTCCCGTTTCCTCCTCCACGAATTTCCTAAATCTAAGTAGTATCTCATACTCGTTCACAGAACCTACCCTAACGATAGTCTCCAGCAACTCCGGAGGCAGCGACATGATCAAGTCTATCAGTGTCTTAGCTATCCTAGGTGCTTGCCTCTGATCTGCGAACCCGCTAGTTACGAGATACCTTATCACGTCACTCATTCTACCGCCCTCACGCAGTATCCGGATACTCTCAACTAAGTGCTTGTAGTCCGCCTCCGGTGAAACGTATATCACTGCTTCATTACCTCTCACCACCTTAGTCAAGTTCCTTAAGTCGTCAACAAATCTCTCTAAGAACAAGTAGCTCAGCTCCACAGACTCGTCAATCATTTTCCTCAGCTCATCCCTCGAAGGCAACTCCTCGGTAGCTAGTAACCCGCTCATCCCTATCTCATGCCATAATTCCTCAGTAATAAATGGGGTTACTGGGTGCATCGCCTTAAGCCACATAATCACTAGATCCCTCAAGACTTTCGAGGGTTTCTCAACCATCTCCAGATACTTGAGGATGTCTTGATGGACGTTATAGAATATCTTTAGGCAAGCCGCCCTAACCCTCACTCCAGATAGGTCGTCGTAAGCGCCTAACACATTCCTAGCGAATCTGGAGAGAAGCCACTTCTCAGGGAGGTCCACGACCTGACTTAAGTCGCTTTCTCTAAAGATTGACGTGACTAGGTCGTGTATAGCCTTAAGTTTCGCTCTAGTAGAATCAAGTACGTCAACATCGAGATTCAGATCACTCTCAACCTCGGCACCGGACGCTATAGCAAGCCTGACCACGTCAGGCGAGTAAGTAGAGACTAGCCAATGTAGGGGGAGTATGTTACCCTTAGACTTAGCCATCTTCTCCCCCTGCACGAGCACCCAACCATTAGCGACTATCTGCTTAGGCCACAAGCTCTCCGGAAATATAGCTACGTGATTGAATATGAAGAACGTTAAGTGATTAGGTATTAAGTCTTTACCACTATGTCTGGAGTCGAGGGGGTACCAGTAAAGGAATTCCTTCCTTAACTCCTCTAAAATCCCCTGATCAACACCGACCTTACTCGGATCTCCGAGACCGAGCATGACGTAATCCCAGAACCCGTAAGTCAGTTTCTCAGGCGGTATCTTATACTCCCTTATTTTATGGATGACCGTGTAGAAAGCCATGTATATGGTGGAATCACTTAAAGACTCGATGATCCACCCTGGAGCCCACGGCAACTCAGTTCCCAGACCCCTACTCCTAGTACACGCTTTCTCTCTTAACCAGTTAATAGTATACACGAACTGAGTCCTCGCTTCCTCAGGCACTAACCTCATCCTAGATAAAGCCTCAAGCGTTAACTTCTTCCACTCAGGGTTCCCGTAATTAATGAACCACTGATCCTTAACTATCTTGACCACTATCTCCGTACCACACCTACAGTATACCGGCGCGTTCATTATCTCGTAGATAGCGTCTCCAAATCCTCTACTCATCAAGAAATTCTTGATCTTCTCACGTGCTTCCTTAACAGGGGTGCCGGAAATCTCCTCCCTCACGAAGCTTCTAGCCCCCTCAACCACTTCCCTCTCAACTAAGTTGACCACGTCTGAACGCATAACACCTGACTCCAGCTCCACTCTGTAAACCTCCTTAGTAGCGCTATCAAGTAGGGTGTGCTCGTCTTGCGACCTAATACCTAGCTTCTCAACGACGTCTCTGGCGGGAACATCACTATACCCCTCAACCTTAATGAGAGGTATCGGCTCCAGACCCTCCCAAGAACCACCCTTCCTACTAAGGACGTAATCACGTAAAGCTACGTAATCGTAGGGGGCGTGAGCAGGAACGCTCATCACCACGCCTGTCCCGAATCTGGGATCAACGAAGGAGGCCTCAATAACCCGAACCACACGCCCGGTAACCGGGTTCACGACCTCCTTACCTATCAAATCCTCGCCACTTACTTCACGTAATACCTCCACGTTCCTCTGAAAACTTAGTTTCTTAGCGGCCTCGCAGGAGAGCACCCAAGTATCGATACCCCGGCTAGTCTCGACCCTGACAACACAGTACTTAGTGTTTGGGTTTACCCATATGTTAGTCACGCCTAAGACGGTCTCAGGTCTTAAAGTGGCTACGACGTAACCCAGCCCGTCAAGACCAATGAACTTTATCAGGTAGATCTCCTCTATCTCAGGTTCTACATCACCCTTAGTGTCGTGCATGCCTACCGGCATGTTATGTCTGGGACACCAACCCACCGGATGGGAGCCTCTAGTCAAGTAACCCAAGTCTAGGAGTTTCTTGAACTGCCACCTAATGAACGATTTAAACTCAGGGTCTATGGTCGTGAACTCCCTCCTCCAATCAATAGACAGTCCGTACAACTTCATCGCATTCTTAGATATTTCGTGGAAGAACCTAGCCACGGACACGGGATCCTTAAGCTTAGAGAGCTCCGTGGCATCGACCTGGAATACCTCAGCTACATTACTCACGTAGTGAGAATCCCCGGTAGCTAAGCCCTCGGCGAGAGTGAGTATCGGGGTCCCGGTATAGTGAAAGCCCATAGGAAATAACACGTTATACCCTAAACCCCTCAGAAACCTAGCTAGCACGTCAGGAATTAAATACGTTCTCGCGTGTCCCACATGCGCCGGCCCGTTAGGGTACATGAACGCCGCGGTCAAGAAGTATTTCGGCACGCCATCTCTAGGGTTCGCTTCATAAACCCTCCTCTCTTCCCACACCTTAGACCACTTACGAGCTATGTTAATAAGGTAAGACACGAACTCGTCAGGACCGCTTACGCTCGTAATCATCTCACCTAATAATCTGTTATGGCCCCTAATTATAAATTGTTGTGTTTAGATGCTGAAACCAAAAATAATAACTCTGAATAGTTATTTCAGGTGGGTCCGTACCGTGGGCGTTAACTTAAGAGAGTTAGTTGAGGAAACCACGGCAGTTAGAGTCATTAACGACTTGAGGGAGCTGAGGGGGAAGGTTGTGGTCATCGACGCGTACAACGCTCTCTACCAGTTCTTGGCAGCGATAAGACAGCCTGACGGAACCCCCTTAATGGATTCTAAAGGACGCGTGACGAGTCACTTAAGCGGGCTCTTTTACAGAACGATAAACCTAGTGGAGTCCGGGCTCAAACCGGTATACGTATTCGATGGCAAACCACCAGAACTGAAAGCGAAGGAAATCGCGGAGAGACTCGCAATAAGGGAGGAGTTCGCTAAGAAGTATGAGGAAGCCATAGCCGAAGGCTTGATCGAGGAAGCACGTAAATACGCGCAAGCTACTGGGAGACTAACCTCAGAAATGGTTGAAGACTCTAAGAAGTTGCTGTCGGCTATGGGGATACCGTACGTCAACGCACCCTCAGAAGGTGAGGCGCAGGCAGCTTACATGGCTAGGAAAGGCGATGCGTGGGCTTCGATCTCTCAAGACTACGACTCACTCTTATTCAACACTCCCAGACTCTTAAGAAACGTAACTATCAGCGGTAAGCGTAAACTACCGGGTAAGGACGTGTATGTCGAGATAAAACCGGAGCTAATAGAATTAGACACACTCCTCAAGCAGTTAGGGATAAGCAGGGAACAACTAATAGATATAGCCATATTCCTCGGGACAGACTTCAACCCTGAGGGGGTGAAGGGCGTAGGACCTAAAACTGCTCTTAAACTAATAAAAACACACGGAAGCTTCGAAAAAGCTATTAAGGCACTCCCTAACGTCAAGATAGACTTCAACTACGAGGAAATCAAGAAGATATTCTTAAACCCGCCAGTAACGGACACGTACACCATCAAGTGGGATGAGCCAAACCCCGAGTTAATAAATAAGATTCTAGTAGAAGAACACGACTTCTCAGAAAGCAGAGTTAGCGGCGCGGTGGAGAGGTTAAGGAAAGCATATAGGGACTTCCTCAAAACTCAGGCTAAGGGTCTTGAAGCTTGGTTTAAGAAATGAGTGATAAGCTTAACAGCGCGCCTTCCACCCCTCAAAAGCGTGAAGTGTTTAAGTCCTGGCTGATTTAATGACGTAATATCCGGACCCGTGCAACGGGTACTTAACCAGCTCCGCTGACTCCACGTAAACACCTCTCCCCTTAAAGAGTTTCGAGGTAATTACGTATGTCTCAAATTCTCCACCCTCACCAACAGGGCTTATGCTGTGTTTCTCAAGATCTCTAAGAAATTCCTCGACGTTACCCTCATTAATTACGGTTCCTAACCACCTCATGCTAAGCCCGTATGCCTGGATAGCTGTAATCATGAAACTCAGGTACCTGGTTTCTTCTAGTAAGAGGATTCTCTGATCACGACCCCATAAAGGTGTAACGTGTTCCAGCCCGAGTTCTCTAGCTATTAAATCAACTCTCTCTTTCTGATACTTAGATGCTACGGCCCCCGAGATCAAGTACCTGTATTTTAGTCGTAGATCTAGCTTCCTAAGCTGGGAGAGGACTTCCGAGACTTCAATTTCCTTAACACCGCTTGAGCGTATCACCACCTTATCAACCCCGATTAAGTCGGCATGAAGTTTGGCAAACTCTACGTTGATCGCGTGAAACATCCAGGAACTACTGCTCGCAGGAACAACAATAATCAACAACTCCACCGACACACCGTTCCTTAATGCCTCCACGATAGCGTAGTGCGAGTCTTTACCCCCAGTATATAATGCCGCTGCCCTCATTACTCGCCGCCTTCAGCGCTCAAGACCTTAATGATCGCGTTAACCGTTGCGGCAAGACACCTCTCGCCATTGCTTGAGTAACACATACCTAAAACTATCAAGTCATTATCATGTATTTGAAAATCTCTTAATTGATGAGAGAGCTCCTCATTTCTTAACTCCTCCAAACCCCCCACGACGGGGAGGCGGAAAACCCCTCCAGAGTACGTTAGTATTAAGGCGCCGTCAGCACCCTCCTTAACTATCATGTCCCTAAGAATTATCACGCCACCAACCCAATCCATGATGAAGCGGCCGTTCCTCAGGATAAGTCCTGAGATAGAGCAATTCAAGCACACACTCTCAACTCTTAAGGACGGGATTATCCTTATGACTTCCTTAAGACTACTGATTAATCCCTCCCCAGCATCCGTTAGTTTAGTGCCGTGAGGTCTTGAAATAATGACTAAGCCTGCTTCCCTCAACCTATTAAGCAAGGTCTTAACACTAGCCTCACCTAAGCCAAGCAACCTCATTAACTCGTGCCTGCTACCGACACCGCGTGTGTGCAGGGAATCAAGTGCTTTAAAGACGTGGTAGGGTGAGAAGCCCGGCTTAACACCGCCTCTCTCCTCAGCAACTTTTAGGAGTATTCTCGCGTCCTTCATGATCTTCAAAAACTACCCGAATTCCGAAATTATAAACATTATAAAACCTTATTTTACCTACCTTAAATACTATACCGGGTGCTAGCCCGTGAGATCTTTAAAAGGTAGGGATTTCCTCTCAGTCAATGACTTGACGTCAGAAGAACTCATGTTCTTGATAGACACAGCATACAACTTGAAACAAAGATTTTACGGTGGAGAGAGAATAATACCAGTTCTTAAAGGAAAGACCGTCATGATGATCTTCCAGAAACCGAGTACTAGAACTAGAATCAGTTTTGAGCAAGCCATAGTTCAGTTAGGTGGTCACTCAATAAGTGTTAATTGGCAGGAACTCCAGTTAGGTAGGGGCGAGACCATAGCTGACACAGCGAGAGTCTTAGATAGATACGTTGACGGCATCGTCGCAAGAGTTTACAAACACAACGATCTAGAGGAGTTAGCTAAGTACGCTAACATACCGGTCATAAACGCTTTAAGCGATAGAGAACACCCGTGCCAAGCGGTTGGGGACATGCTAACGATATACGAGAAGAAGGGGAGGCTGAAGGGAGTTACCGTAGCTTACGTAGGTGACGGAGGTAATAACGTGGCACACTCACTACTGCTAGCGGCGAGTAAGTTGGGGGTTAACGTGAGGATAGGTACTGCGGAGGGCTACGACCCACACCACGACATACTTAGGGTTGCTGAGGAGGAGGCTTCGAGGTCTGGTTCAGTAATAGAGATAGTTAGAACACCTGAAGAAGCCGTCAGAGCGGCGGACGTGGTCTACACTGACGTGTGGATCAGCATGGGTCAGGAAGCAGAAAGAGAGAAGAGAATTAAGGATCTGAGCAAGTTCAGGGTGACGCCGGAACTCATGAAACTAGCTAAGAAAGACGCTATATTCATGCACTGTCTGCCTGCGATGAGGGGTATGGAGGTAGTGGATGAAGTCATAGACGGTGTCTGGTCGGTGGTGTGGGATCAAGCAGAGAATAGACTTCACGCGCAAAAAGCTCTACTAGCTTTACTTATATGAGAAAACGCTTAACTTAACGTTTTTTAGTTCGTGACTTTCTAGATGCTTTCTTGCGTGTCTTCTTTCGTTGCTTCTTCCACTTCTTCCCAGCCTTCTTCCTTACCCTCCTTTTCTTCGGGGCCTTCTTAGGCGGTGTCTTAAGTTTGCTCTGATTGCTCAGGTATTTAATTATCTCGTCTCTGGTTATGACGGAATCCAGTCTATCACTCACTATTTTCAACGCGTATATGCCGTCATCTAAACCGCCCTTAAACACGGAATCAAAAGCTACGAATCCCTCACCAAGCTCTATCTTCTCCGCCTTTAATTCAAGACCTGAGAACCCAGACGCTGAATCCTCGCCGGCAACACTGTTATCCGTTACTTCCCTAACTATTAGGATCTCCCTAACAAACGCCGGCATTTTCAGTAGCTGAATGCTGGGGAATTCTTTCTTTAAAATAATGAATAAGGACATGCCGTCCCCGCTGATTAACGCTGCGTCAGAACCCCTACACGCTCTCTTTAAATCCCCATACCTAACTAAGGTGCTAGGCCTTGTCGCGAGGACTTCCTCGAAGCTAGTCTTAGGTAGCCCTATCTCCTCTTCCTTAGCGATCCTATATAGAGTTATCGCTAACTTATCGCTTACACGTATTTCCTGCCTCGATAAACACTTAAGAGAAGCGTAAGGGGACATGCTTAATCAACCGAGCTTGTTAAACACCCTACATTGACTACCTCTTATAACCTATTTTCCTAAGGAATTCGTGACGGTGTTTCTTGTTATCAGCGTTCTCAACCCCGACAACCGTGAAGCCGTCGACGACCCCTATAACCCCCTTACCCTGATTCGTCTCAGCAACCAATACCTGAACAGGGTTCGCTGTAGCGGTGTATATCCTGCACACCTCCTGAACGTTCTTCAACGCGTTTAAGACGTTTATAGGCCATGCGTTCCTTAAGTAAACCACGAAAGTGTGTCCAGCCCCTATCTTGAGAGCAGCCTCCTCAGCTAACTTAATCAACTCCTCGTCATTCCCGTCACTCCTAACCAGCCTCTCGCCACTAGCTTCGTTAAAAGCTATACCAAACCTTATCACCGTCGACGATGTTATTAGTGCCTCGTAAATATCCTCAACAGATTTAATGAAGTGTGTGTGGCCTATGATGACGTTAGTTCCTTGAGGTACTGGAACATCAACTACCTCTATCTTCCTTAACTCACCCATATTCTCACCGAAATAAGATTCAAGATATGTTTTTAAAAGTTAGGAGTTGCTTAGTGAAGCAAACGACGCCCTCCAAGGGCTCCACGCTCAAGGTATAGCCTCCTCCCGGACTCAGTCTATATCCAACAGAGTTAAGCAATTCCGCAATGCGTCCATAGCTCACGCCAGACCTCTCGCTAACACGCAAATAACTAAAACCATGTAAGATCGTGACGTTCCTTTTCAAACACTCAAACAACTCAGGAATCTCACAACAAAAAAGAACTTTCATGAATCTACGGAGGGTAGACGGAGGAGTAGCTAGAAGTATCTTAGCCGCGACTTCCTCGATTACTGTAGTCTTCAGTAATAGGAGCCCTCCGTATGAGGTCCTGCAGACCTTGATCTCAGGATCTAGCGGGTAGAGAGCATCACCAATCTCGAGCTCCGCGAATTCCTCCTTACCGTAAGTTACGGTGGCAACGTAGGTGGGTGGCCAACAAGGGTTTCCCAAGCGTTCCCCCGCTAACGAAATCCCTAAACACCTACGAAGGAGTATTTACCTTGACGTTACTGAGGAATGTTTTACCTAAACGAGGTGTTTAAGGCCTACTTAGTACTCTTTTTCTCAACACATAGTTTCTCCTTGATGTACTTGAAGAACGAGGGGGGTGTCCACGCTATCCAAGCTGGGAATCTCTTCACGAAATCGTAAGCCTCCTCCCAGCTCTCAAGACCTAACTCACGCGTGAGTTCCTCGAGAGTTAGTGAGAATCTCATGTACTTGTATACCGTGCCCAAGACGTCCTCAGTAACCAGTACTTCCTTCCCGTTACTCAGCTTCACGGTCAGCTCACACATCTCCTAAACCCACAACAACTTTAGCATGAAGCTTATAAATATGTGGTCTTCGCGACCACGTGGCGCTTCAAGAAATCAGTAACACGAGCCCTCATCACGACCTCAGACGGTGACCACTCCTCATCTCCAAACATCATGTTAGTGTGTTTTGTGGCGGGCCCGCCGGGATTTGAACCCGGGACCTACGGGTTAAGAGCCTCGGCCTGCCTGCTGGGGTCCGCCGCTCTACCTGGCTGAGCTACGGGCCCTTCCTTTACAATGATTTACGAGAGTTTTTAAGTATTTACGCGTGTTCCGTGATTAAGAAATGAGTTTAAATATTATGTAACGACTAGATAGTGTTTGGAGAGCAATGATAAAGTCTTTGATGGACCTAGCTACGTACTATCACGAGTTGAGCCCTGTTAAGGTAGCTGTTTTTAGAGATTTAGGTAGGCTGTCAGTGGGGGAATCTACGGAGCTCTTAAGTAAAGGTGTTGAAGCCACGATTCCTTTCTGGCTAGCGGAGCTCTTGAGTAGGGATGGCTCGGTAGAGATTAAGGAAAACACTCTGGAGACTCGTGACGTCGCCATGGCTTTAATAAGTGAGAAGGGGAGTGGTGAGAGGGATTTCACGAAGCTAAAACCTAGGTTCTACCCTGAAGCACGCAGGCTCTTAAGTAAGGTGAGGGAAACTTCTCTGAAAGAACCTGAAGCCGCCGTCAGCTTAATCAAGCTTGAAAGCAATCTTGACGACTTGATTCAGTACAGGTTAAGGAAGTTAACCAAGATAGCGGTGTTGTCTAGGGAGGAGGAAGCCGATGAGTACATAGATAAGGTACTCATCGAGGAAGCTGTTTTCTTAAAGATCCTCAAAGCACTAATTAGCGAGTGGAGGTGGGCTATTAGTGGCCGAAAATAATGAAGCCGAGAGTCTGGAAGTGCGTGAGGAAATCATAGAGCATAAGGTAGACGTAGAGCTCATCAAGTCTTTCTTAAGTAACTTCAAGAGCGGTGACGGCTCCTTCAAGTATAAGGAAAGGATAAGGAGGATGATAAGAGAGGGGGGTAAGTCTCTGCTGATAGATTACGAGGATCTAGCGACGTATGACGTTAACCTCATAGAATTCATAGAGAGAAACCCTGACGAAGCTTTCGATGCATTCAACAAGGCTTTAAGAGACTTAATAAGGGGTGAGTACCCCGAATACGCTGAAAAACACGAGAAGTTTTACGTTAGACTTAACGGTTGGGTGAGGACCACAACCATAAGAGGGGTTACCAGCGACTACCTAGGGAAGCTAATAGCTGTTGAAGGCGTTATCGTTAAGGCAACACCACGTAAGAGCAAGCTCTATAAAGCTCTGTACGTGCACATACTATTAAACGGCGAGAAACACGAGTTTTGGTGGCCGCCTGAGGAGAGGGAGGAGCTGAGAGATGAGTTGGAGAGACCTCCGTACTGCCCTGTCTGCGTCAGCGAGGTATCCGAGGAGGAACGTTTTAGGAGAGGAACTATCAAGTTAGAGCCTGAACGCTCTAAGTATAAGGATTGGCAACTAGTAGTTATTCAGGAAAGGCCTGAGGAGGTCCCTGCAGGCCAGATACCTAGGTCTATAGAAGTAATCTTGACAGACGACTTGGTGGATGCCGCCAGACCCGGCGACAGAGTCACAGTGATAGGTGTGGTTAGACTGGGTAGGCCTGGTACCAGATCAAGCAAGTTTGAGAGAATCACCTACACACCATACATTGAAGCCAACAACGTCGTCGTCGCTCAGAGACTACTCGAAGAACTAAAACTTAGTGCTGAAGATGAGGCTAAGATAATTGAGCTTTCTCGAGACCCCTTAATAAGACGTAGGATAATAGCTAGCATAGCCCCGACGATTTACGGGATGTGGGACGAGAAAGAAGCCATAGCGTTAGCGTTATTCGGCGGTAACTCCAAGATCACGCGTGACGGGACCAGGCTGAGGGGCGACGTGCACGTCCTCATGGTGGGGGATCCGGGGACGGCTAAATCACAACTACTCCAATACGCTGCCAGGATAGCTCCCAGAGGGATATACACCACGGGTAAAGGCTCTAGCGCTGCAGGTCTTACGGCCGCGGTAGTTAAGGATAAGCAGACCGGCGAGTACTTCTTGGAGGCCGGGGCAATGGTCTTAGCTGACGGGGGGATAGTGAGTATTGATGAGATCGATAAGATGCGTGACGAGGATAGGGTAGCTATCCATGAAGCTATGGAGCAAGGCACCGTAAGCATAGCTAAGGCAGGAATAGTTGCTAGGCTAAATGCTAGGACGACGGTGATAGCTGCCGGGAACCCTAAGAGAGGTAGGTACGTAAGCAGTGAGAGCATAGCTGAGAATATCGACTTACCGGTAACGATACTCTCAAGATTTGATCTGATATTTGTGGTGAGAGACCTGCCTAACTTAGTGAAGGACACATCGTTATCGAGCTATGTCCTGAAAACTCATGAGAAAGCCGGTTACGTTGAGTCGGAGATTCCGCCAGACCTCCTGCGTAAGTACATAGCTTACGCGAGAAAATACGTGAAACCAGAACTAACCGAGGAAGCTGAGAGAATAATTAAGGAGTACTACATAGAGTTAAGAAAGAAGAGTGCTGAAAGGGAGGATGTCCCTCTAGCTATAACAACTAGGCAGTTAGAGGCACTCATCAGGCTCGCGGAGGCACACGCCAAGATGAAGCTGAAGAATAAGGTAGAGGCTGAGGACGCCGTAGAGGCTGTGAGGTTAATGAACTCTGTCTTAGAGCAGGTTGGGATGGACGTTGAGACCGGAACGATAGACGTGGACTTAATAATGACCGGTAAGACTAAGAGCATGCGTGATAAGGAAGTCACGGTCATCAAATTAATAAGGGAGATCATAGAGTCCGGTGAGGAATGCGTTAAGTATAAGGAATTACGTAAGAAGGCCTCAGAGTACGGGATAGACGAGGAGGTTCTTGAGAAAATAATCAGGAATCTGAGACGTAATGGTGAGATCTACGAGCCTAAAGCGTCGTGTTACGCAATAACCGATTAAGAGCAAGTTCCTTAAGTAGTTGCGGAGCCCACGCACAGGGTTTGAGTCATGTGTGTTAGGTTAGTGAAAAAATACTTAAGCTTCAACAGGTCCTATGACTTCCTTCCCAGCCAGTCTATTTATGTAAGCTACCTGTTCATCAACGAACTTCTGTATGATGCTGATTTCCTCATCCGTGAGATGCCTGAACCTTCCCTGAAGCTTCAGGTACTCCCTCACGGGTTTCCTCTTAGGTACAGGGGTAGTCACATTTAAGACGCCGTTTTCTATCTCGTAGTTAATCCACATGCCTGTCTGTACAGCCATCTTAGCTATCGTTATAGTTAGCGCCGGCTCATACCTCCAACCAGGTACGCAGGGAGAGAACGCATGTATTAGCTTAGGCCCTTTAATACTCATAGCCTTACTTACCTTAACGTAGAGGTCTGGTAGGTAGGCTGGGTTCACCGTGGCTACGTACGGAACCCTATGAGCTAGAGCTATCCCTATAATATCCTTTTTACGTCTCCACTCACCGTGCCATACCTTCCCTACAGGTGTTGTAGTGGTCCAAGCACCGAACGGTGTGGCTCCGCTTCTCTGAATACCCGTGTTCATGTAAGCTTCGTTATCATAAACTATGTAGAGGATATCATGACCTCTCTCAAGCATCCCTGAAAGTGCTTGAATACCTATGTCGAAAGTGCCGCCGTCACCTCCTATAGCCACAACCTTCACCTCCTTCCCAGAAGGCAACTGCCCTTTCCTCTTAAGCACCTTAATAGCTGCCTCAATCCCTGAAGCACCGGCCGCGGCGTTCTCGAACGCTATGTGCAGCCATGGATTCATCCATGAAGTCTCAGGATATAGCGTGGTGGTGACCTCAACGCACCCAGTTGCTTGAACTATTATCGTATCCTTAGGTAACGCCTTAGTTATGTGCCGCATCAGTATGGCCGCGCCGCAACCTTGACACATCCTGTGACCGGGCGCGAACCTCTCCTCACGAGGTAGATCCCTGATAGTTAACGTTTTACTCATTCTCTCACCCCAATAAACAGAGGTTCTTTAGGTAGTTCAGAGGAGGGCTTGTCCTTAAGCTCAGAGAGCTTGCCGAACATCAAGCCTATGTGTTCGTGCGTCACAGGCCTCCCGCCAAGGCCGGAAACGAAACTCAAAGTCTTGGCGTCGACCCCGTGCTTACGCAGCGTCGCAACCACCTCTGAGTGCAGAGGTCCTGGGGACGCGGAACCAGGTATTAAAGCTCTATCAATAACGCCGACAATCTTAACACCCTCAAGGTACTTAGCTATCAAGTCCTCCGGGAACGGTCTGTAGAGCTTTATTTTGAGTACTCCTGCTCTAGAATCCTTACCTCTAACCCTACTCAAGTAAGCTTTAATGTTGCCTACCACGTGACCCATAGCTACTAACACTACTTCAGGATTCTCGTCACCGAAGTACTCAACCGCGCCATACCTCCTACCAAACACTTTAGCAAACTCTTCAACGCTTTTCTCGAAGACCTCCCTTGACTTCTTCATAGCTTCATATTGTTGCCTCTTAAACTCGAAATACCATTGCGGGTCCCCTAAAGCACCGATGGTTACGGGCTTGTCAGGGTCTAAGGTAAACCAAGTCTTTCTCTTCGGCGCGAAACTCAACGCATCCTCCCTCTCGATGACCTCAATAGGCTCGATAGTGTGGGTCATGAAGTACCCGTCAAGAGCCGTTGCCACTGGCAGGAGCACCTCCGGATCTTCCGCGATTCTGTAAGCAAGTATGACGTCGTCGTGCGCTTCCTGATTATTCTCCGCCATCATCATGACCCAGCCAGTGTCTGAGACTGCCATGAAATCGCTATGGTCGTTCCATATATTTATAGGTGCTGAGAGAGCTCTCGTCGCTACGGTCATGACGATAGGTAATCTAAGCGAGGAAGCTATGAACATTATCTCATACATTAGGACTATCCCCTGCGAAGACGACGCAGTATAAACTCTGGCGCCGGCGGCTGACGCTCCGACAGCTGCTGAAAGCGCTGAGTGCTCGGACTCCACGTGAATCATTTCAGCATCTAGTTCACCGTTAGCTATGAACTCCGCTAACTTCTCAACTATCGTGGTCTGAGGCGTTATGGGGTACGCGGAAATCACGTCCACATCCGCTGACTTAACAGCGTATGCTACGGCTGAATTACCTGAGAGCGGAACTATCTTACCCACTTACCTCACCTCAGGAACCATCTCTATAGCTTTAACAGGGCATTCCTGCGCGCATATACCGCAACCCTTACAGTAATCGTAATCTACCATGTAGGTGATCTCGTACCTCCTGTTAGTTGAGGTAACATAGGGTTTATCAACCTCCAGTATCGCTGGTTCCGGGCAGTAAGACCAGCATATGCGGCACCTGATGCACTTGTCTTGGTTTATGACGGGTTTTAAAGTCCTCCACTCATGGGTTTTGTAACGCCTTGAAGATCCAGGCTCTAATATTACCGCACCTATCGGTAATTCCTTCCATGAAGGCAATCTACCACTCACGGTCTCATCACCTTAAGTAACCTATACGACTCATTAATTAAGTGTATGTTGGCTTCAGCTAACCTCTCGGGAAACCTCTCCTTAACTACCTCCACCACGTTACTCAACGGTATTATATTGGTAGCAGCCACCAAAGCCCCTATCATAGCCGTGTTAACGATAGGCAATTTAAACACATTCATCGCTATACTCGTCGCGTCAACGGTCGCCACAGTAATTCTTAAGCGCCTTAAATCCGCTATCTGATCCAGTATCTCCGAAGGATCCTTAGTAGTGTTAGCTATTAGGTAACCGCCCTCCTTCAACCCGGCGAGAACTCGAGGCGACGATATCATGAAAGGATCTAAAACCACAACGACATCCGGGTTGGTTATGGGGGTCCTGTCATAGATGATTTCCCTATCAATCCTAGTATATGCGGTGACCGGAGCACCCCTCCTCTCCGCACCGAATTCAGGGAATGCTAGAGCGTAGAACCCCGCCTTGATAGCTGCGGAGGCCGTTATATCGGCGGCCGTGACAGCACCCATGCCGCCACGCCCATGCCACCTAATCTCGAACATCTTATGTAAACCCCCAAATATACTCTACACTCTTTAATAAATAGGCCCTTCAATCAAGGAAAGCCAAGTTTTTACGGTAGGTCCCTATAAGAAGGGTGGATCCTCATTTCCCTGATGAGTTTTAAGTATTTCCGTACTAGATCCAGCCTTATCGAGCGATCCAGCCTCTCTATCTCGACCTCGAAGACTGCCGGCTCGTAATCATTATAAAAATCAACTACTTCGCCAGAACTATTGACTAGGAAGGTTGGTTGCTGAACCCTCTTACTAGCTAGGTAACCCCCTAACCCAACGAGTGGTATGTTGTTCTCCACCGCTCTCACAACACCTAACTTAAGAGTTAGGTCCGGGTCACGCTCTGTTAGTAACGGCGGGCTAACAGCCACTATAGCGTCGCTCCCCAAAAACTTGCATATTCTCGCCGCTTCAGGAACCTCAAGTTCATTTAAGTAAATAAAACATAGTTTAATCCCGCTAACCTCGAATACCTCTGGAGTCTTATTCGATGATATCTTGTCGTTGATGGGCAGTATGTTACCTGCTTTAAAGACCGGCTGCCCTAGAGGGGGTATTATAGCTGTAGAGAAATGTGCTTTAGCACCTCCCTTCCTAATTAGGGGAGTTATTATGATGGAGACATTCCTTCTCCTAACTACGTTAAGCAATTTCTTAGTAATGTTTCTCACGTAATTCCTATAGTTACTATACCTCTTACGCCCATTAATGAAGTCGTAAAGAGAGGTTACTGAGGAGAGGCATAAGAGTAAGGATACGTTACTCGATATCTGCTCCAAGACATCACTTATAGTTTCCGCGTACATCCTAGAACTGGTACTTAAGTCTAGCCTCACTACAGCGACCGTTCTCCTATAACTCATACCCAGTCACTCCAAGTAATTCGTTAGTTCTTAGCTCCTCGTATAATTCCCTGAGCAAGTCGTTATAAAGAGAGTCATCACTTTCCACACTACTCATCTTGCTCTCTAGAACTCTAGTCCTCTCTTCACTAACTAAGCGAGCATACTTCTCTGTAAGATAGTTATACACCTCCCTACCCAGCAACGACGGTATTAGCTCCCCCCTCCTCTTAGAGAACGCATACCTACGCTTAAGTATGGTCTCAACTATTTTAGCGTAGGTGGAAGGTCTTCCAATACCTCTCTCCTTCATGGTCCTCACGACAGACGCTTCAGTGTGTAAGGGTACCTCATATACTGACTCAACGTAATACTTGAAGTCAGAACCCTCAGAACTGTAAAGACCGTCGTCAGGAACTTGATAGACCCTCAAGCTCTTAAGAACTTTATTAAACCCATCGAAAACAACCTCAGATATTATCTCCTTACTAATAGGCGGTAACTCAAAATGTCTTGAGTCTCCGGTAATCACCTCTACACGGAATTCCACACTCCTCTTCCTAACCAAAGCCTTAGACATTTGAGACGCGATAAATCTCCTGAATATTATGTCGTAAACCCTGAAATGCGTGTTATGAAGCCTCCTAGGAATCTCTATAACACCCTCACTAATTAACTCCCTAAGCGTCTCGGCATCGATAGGCCTCGTAGGCCTTATACACTCGTGAGCTCCGCCAACACCCCAAACTCTTCCCTCAAAAAACTTATCCCATGACTCGCCGAGCTTCTCGCTTAAATACTCTCGCGCGACCTTAATCCCTGCGTCCGAAACCCTCACGCTATCAGTCCTATGGTAAGTTATCAACCCAAACTCGAAAAGCTCTTGTAAAACCTTCATTACCTGAGACGCCGAGATACCTAGAATGCTTGAGATTTCTGAGAACGCTGTGTCTGTAGTATAGGGTGGCGGCGGACTCACCAGTTCTTCAGACACTCCACGACTCCTGACATCAATCCGAACCTCAATAACGTTATCTTGAGTAATCAAGTCTCTCAAGCTTTCAGGAACTTTAGCCATTATCTTCGAGTCCTTAAAGTGAAAAACGAGGTACTTAGACAAGGATCTACGGTGCTTCTCATAACTTTCTATGATCCACCCTAGAACAGGGCTCTGAACCCTCCCAGCACTTAATCTCTTATAAGACTCCCTATACTTACTGCAGAGAACTAAGTACTTACTGACCCTCCTAGGCCTGGAACCACCGGGTTCTTGATGTGTTGACATGAGTCTAGAGCAGAAGTAGTTCTTCCAGAAATCGCTTTGCAGCTTGCCGGAGAGCGAGAAACCTATCCACCTGTCCTCAATCCTCCTGAGGAGTTGCGCCTTAACGAGTCTGAAGTTGAGGTCGCGAGGACTGCTTAAAGCTTGAGTCACCGCCTTACGAGTTACTTCATGAAACTCTACCCTCTTTATGTTTCTATTGTAAGGAGTTAAGACTTGGTAGAGGTCGTACGCTATCTTCTCGCCCTCAGTATCCGGGTCAGTAGCTATTAAAACCTCGTCAACTTCGTAAGCCACCTCCCTCAACGACCGAATAATGTCCGAGGAACTTAAGACGTCTTCCGAGCCGCAGAGGGGGCATGCGACGCGGTTCTCTAATGTCGCGAACTGGTGACCACACCTTACACACCTCTTTATTGGGGCGAAAACAGGGATAAACGAAGACTCGTTAGTTTCTCCACGATATAGAACACCGTATACGTAACTAGCTGGATCTACCCCCTCAACACCTCGATCAGTTATTAACTCATGAACGTGGCCGCCGCTAGCGGTTATCAATAAGGTGTAATTACCTAGGTTTACCTCATAAACCCTAAGCCTCCCATACTCTTTGACACTGGGCTTCCCGAACATGCGAGCTATCGTTCTAGCCTTATTAGGTGACTCAACGACCATGAGAGCGGTCTTAAGCTCTATCCTCCTCCCCAAATCGTAGATTAACTCGCCCCTGCCAATAGCTAAGATCTCCTCACGTGTGCGATTTATCTCGTTAATCACCTGATTTAAGTCAATCTCCTGCAGATTCTTAAACTCGAACTCCCCTGTAAGTAACTTAAGCCTTCTCTCAAGAGCTCTTAAGAGTTTCTCGTTCCAGGTCACCACGACTGAGAGACCTTTACTCACCCCACCCAAGTAGAGCCTGGAAGTCCTCCCACTAGCTTGGATGTAGGTTGGGGCGTCAGGTATTAAGACGTAGAGCGCCTCCCCCTCCCTAGCAACAACGACTTCAGGGTGCTTAATCAAGCTCTCCACGATAGCCTCATCCTTCAGTAACTCGTGAACCTTAGCGTAGACCTCCATGAAGAGTTTCTCGCTTACTGTCTGAGGACTCCTAACCCCCTCCAACACCTCATTAACTACCTTAAGGAAGTAACTCCCAGACCTCCTCAAAATCCTCCTTAACCTCACGAAAGCGTTTTCCAGGAAACTCTTATCATCCGGGTTCACGACAACATCTCTTAACAAAGGAATGAGTCTTAACACGTCGGTAACGCTCAACCTCTTGAGTCTGAGATTAATTTTATGTCTGGGCACATCAACGAATATGGCGTACCTTATCCTAGTCGGTAAGTCAATACCTCTAACTAACACTCCGTAGTAGGTAGCTACCCCGACCAAGACATCTACGAGTCCTGAATTAAAGTCTTCTAGAGTCTTTATTTTCCTGCTGTGCATAGCCTCAGCGACTATGCCTCGCGACCTAAGCTTAGAAGCCAGCTCCTCAGCAAACCCTATACCTAAGTCGACAGGAACGTAGATTAAGCCTCCACCACCCAGACTCTCTCTTACCAACCTCGTAACTTCCTCGACAGCCTCCTCTAAGTCTCTGACCTTAAGATACGTATCCTCAATATTCCTTATTAGCTCCGGCCTAGCACCTATCTCAAACCCTATCAACTCCCTAAACAATCTTACCTTAAGCCCTCTAGGATTCCCAGTAGCTGAAGCTATTATCAAGACTTTATTCGTGTTCTTACGTTTCTCCAGCCTAGACCTAAGCTTCCTGAGTTCCTCGACTAACTCGCTAGACTCACTCCTCACCCCCAGCTCTCTCTTAAGCTTAATTATCTTCAGCGCATCCTCTATGTCCTCATCCGTAAAACCCATTAGCTTAAGCAGGTAGTTTATAGCTTTCGAACCTCTTAAAACAGCGTCCACATCGTCTACGAAGATGAAGGTGAAGTCGTGCTTACTTATCTTATCGTAATTCTTCACGAAATACCTAGACGTAGTTATTAATATGTCGAATCCTCTAGGGTCTTCCAGCCTTCTCTCCCTCTCTTCCTTCTCCCTCTTCCTTAGTTTAGAGTGTATGGCTAAAACGCTTGCCGCACCATCCATTCTGTTAAGGAATTCTATCAACTTCCTCTCTGCTTGCATGACTAACGTAGTCGTAGGAACTATGAAGTATGATTTCTTACCCTCAAAAGAGTAGTAGAGTGCGGCAACCAGCCCTAAGGTAGTCTTCCCAATCCCTGTAGGAGCGATCATAGCGAAAGAACTTCCCTTACTAATCCTCCTTATCCACAACTTCTGAATACTCCAAGGCTCGCTACCTACACATCTCTCGAAGAACTCACATAGCTTTCTTTCCTCTCTCAAAGCATTACTAAATCCCTTAAGATTCTTTAAGTTACGTAACCTACGTAACTCCTCGATAACCTGACCTAAGCTGAGAAAATCTCCCTCAACTGAAGGAAGGCAATCACTGCATGGAACTCCCTTACTCAATCTCTCATCACTTATTATGCCCCCGCAGTTAGGGCACGTGCCGCCATACAGGACTAGATGCGCTTCAGTTAATTCCTTATTGATAGCCATCTTAAACCCAAGAATATAATTCGCCGGGAGCGCTATTTATACCTAACACCAAAACACGATAGCTCAACACCTCATAGCCCTAACTAGAGAGTAACTAACGAGTGGGCTGTTTCATAGTTGATGCTTATGGATTAGATTTATAGGCCTTGATTTCGTTTATGATTTGAGTCTGCTTGGGCGATGGGAGCGGTGCTCCAAGCCTAGGCAGGGTGTAACCCCCTAGATGGGAGCCCCGTGCCGTTGGGCTCGACAGCCACCCATGACCCCATGCCGATAGCCCGTGAAGTATGGGAGAGGTGGAAGTCCCTAGATGCGATGAACAAATAAAAACAAACTAACGAGAATGAACATCTAGGGACAAACGGATTTCACATCAGTGAAGAGAAGAGTCATCATATCCTCAGGAGAGCGTCGTGACATCATCTACTTAAAACCTTATTAGCTAGCTATTAAATCTTTAGTAGTGATGAGAAGAAACGATATGAGAGATGATTACAGCTGTCTCAGCTGACTTCAACTTAAAATAATGTAGGCCTAACTATGGTAGGTTCGCGAATTTTAGAAGCGCTCAAGCTTATTAAAGGGCTACCTAGTGGAAACTTGGGTGAGGACTTGAGTTATAGTAAGTCTGCTTTAGCCGGGATTCTCGCGGGCTTACTGTGTGGTATAGTTATAGGGTTGCTATATGTCACAGTATTCGCACAATACATCACTGAATTAATTAACGAGATTTCCGAGCTTATATCGTCAACATACGGCGTACCCCATGAGTTAATATACAACCAGCTCTCCCAGGTCTTTCTAGTCATGAATCTAATCGCTCCTATCGCGTACGCTATTCAGTACGCACTACTAGGAGCTCTCTTCGGCCTCCTCCAACACTACCTGATGTTGAAGCTCAAAACAAGCATATCATCTTCGGTAACTCTGACCGGCGCGATCTACGTAGTCCTACTAGGGATTATTCCCTCACTAGTCGTGACTGCTTCAGGCAACCCCCTACTCACGTTAATCCTGAGGAAATTCGGTTCCTTAATTTATGTCTACTCCGTACTACCTGGTGTAATCTTCGTGACATTTCTGTACATCATAAACTTGGTTAGAGGTCCTTGGAAAAGGATTCTCGAAGCTAAACCCAGGGAAGTCTAGTTGGTTGAGGTTCACGCAACTACTTAAGTAGATTTGAGGAGTTTCGTGATGGTTTCCTCGTAGGGTTGAGTTATCAAGCCTTTCTCCGTTACTATACCCCTTACTAAGTGCGGCGGTGTTATGTCGAAAGCAGGGTTGATAACCTCTACATCAGGGATCGTTATGAGGAGTTTCCCGAGAATCTTACGTACCTCGTCAGGATTGCGTTCCTCGATAACCACGTCCTCTAACTTGCTTACAGGGTCTATGGTTGAGGTCGGGGCTACCGCGTAGAAAGGTACGTTATGATGATGCGCTAACACGGCTATCGTGTAAGTACCTATCTTATTTATTACGTGCCCGGTCCTGAGTATCCTGTCAGCACCCACGAAAACCTTGCTCACCAACCCCCTACTCATCACGTAACCAACCATGTTATCGCTAATCAGCGTTACTGGAATCCCCTCCTTCTTAAGTTCCCATACTGTGAGGCGTGCTCCTTGAAGCATGGGCCTGGTCTCCGTAGCTATCACCTTGATTTTCTTGCCGGAATACCACGCATGTCTTATGACGCCTAACGCAGTCCCGTAACCTGCCGTGGCGAGAGCTCCGGCGTTACAGTGAGTTAGTACAGTATCTCCGTCATTAATTAACTCACTACCTACCTCACTTAAAGCCTTATTAGTTCTTACGTCCTCATCGTATATCATAAGTGCTTCCCTAACCACACTCCCCCTCAACTCATCAACGCTGACGTAATCTCCTCGAATAACCTTCTCCATCCTACTCAAAGCCCAGAAGAGATTCACGGCGGTGGGCCTTGTCCTAGAGAATCTGTTAATGACTCTCAGCAAAACGGACTTAAACTCAAGCACGTCAACCCCCTCATACTTAGTCGCTGCGAGCGCAACCCCGAAAGCCGCTGCTACACCTATAGCTGGAGCTCCCCTAATCTCCATGGTCTCTATCGCCTTAGCCAACCTCTCGTAATCCTCGGTCTCAACATACTCTTCTTCCCAAGGCAACTTCAGGGTGTTTAACCACCTGACCCTGCCGCCCAACCACTCAATAGGTTTGATGTTAAACATTGGTTAAGCACCTAATACTAGAGTTCAGCGAGCTTTATAAAAAATAAGTGATAAAACATTTACTTCTTTAAGTCACTACAGGAAATTATAGTGGTGTTGGGTGTTGGGTGAGATCCTGCGTATAGTGGGCGTTAAGGATGGCAAACTCTTAGTGAGGGGCTCCCCGGAGATCTTCGCGGAATCTAGAGTCGGGGTTAAAACGACCGAGTTCTCCACATACCTGCTAGACTTAGTAGAGTTAGCTTACCTCACGTACTTTAAGGAATGTGAGGTCGTCGACGTGGACGGTCAAAACCTCAAGTTGGGTGATCTATTCTCCAAGTATTCTAGGAGCAGGTATGACTGGATCAAGTTTACGACCTTCCTCGACTTAAGGAATAGGGGTAGGGTAGCGCAGCCCGGCTACAGCGAGAACATGCTGATTTTCGAGATGAAGGGTCAGAGATACGCTGTCTACGTAGTAGAGGAGAACTCCCCACTCAGCACGAAGGAACTACTCAGCTGGATTGATAGTGCGTTACTTAAGAATCTTGAGCCAGTTCTGGCTCTCGTTGACGCTAACGGTGACGTAACTTATTACACCGTGAGGAAGTACAGGTTAGAAGACTTGGTGTAAGTCATGAAGATCCGGCTAGATCCTCTGAGAGGTATGAGAGACTTAATACCTCCGGACTCTGAAGAACTATACTACCTCAAGAAAACGTTTAGTGAGGTAGCTACTAGGTACGGCTACGAGTTAATAGTACTCCCGACACTGGAACTCTTCGACTTATTCGCCGTTAAGTCCGGGCCTGAGATAAAAAGGAGCATGTACGTCTTCAACGATAAAGGAGGGCGTCAAGTATGCTTAAGACCTGAATTCACTGCAGGGGTTGCTAGAGCTTACTTAAGACTAATGCGTAATAGGTCTAAACCCATAAAGCTATACTATATCGGACAAGCCTTCAGGTACGAAGAACCCCAAGCAGGTAGGTATAGGGAGTTCTTTCAAGCAGGTGTTGAATATTTAGGTGACCCGACCATAAACGCTGACGTAGAGCTCCTACTACTCATAAGAGACTATTACAGGCTGGTAGGGTTAAGTAACTACAGGGTTAAGATAGGTAATATAGGGCTTTACAGACACTTATTCAATTCCTGGAAAATACCTGAAGAAACTCAGGACTTAATAATACACTACCTCGACAAGAAAGAAGTTGAGAAAGCCATGAGTATAGTGAGGGAGTACGAGCCTTCAGGACAGGCAATTATCGAGGAATTAATGAGCATATCCTCCTCAGAACCTGAGGAAATCAGGAGTCAGGTAGGTAGGTTGAGGCTAGACAGCGAGTCGTTAGAAGAACTTGAGAAAACAATAAAGATCCTCGAGCTTTCTAGGAAGCTAGGTATTAACGAGTCTTACGTGGATCTAGGCTTCGCTAGAGGGTTAGCATACTACACGGGCTTCATATTCGAGGTAACAGTCCCCGACGCGGCCTTTAGCATAGGGGGTGGAGGGCGTTACGACAAACTAATCTCCTTATACGGCGGTGAGGACCTCCCAGCAACAGGCTTCGCTCTAGGACTTGACAGAATGCACTTAGTACTCAAGAATAGGGGTTGGGAACTCCCCGAAAGAAGTGCTAAGATCGCGTTGATCGCGTTAAGCGATTATGTCGTCGAGATAGATAAGGTCGCCACAAGCTTCAGGAACGCTGGTTGCGTAGTGGACGTTAGGGTAGTCACTAAGAAGAAGGTTGGTGAGGTATTGAGTGACATGGTTGAGAGAGGCTATGACTACGCGATATTTCTGGGTGAGAAGGAAGTTAAGGAGGGTACACTAACGATTAAAAACTTGAGGGAGAAGACGCAGAGAACCCTCAAGATGAGTGAGTTGGAGGAGGTAGTGCATGAGTTCTTACGAGAAGGTAAGTGATGTAAGGCTATGGAGGGGTATGAGGGTAAGTGACTTAATCAAAGTGTACAGGGAGATACACGGGTTCACCGCTTCAAGCCTGTATGAAGCTACGGAGATACTTAAGGAAGGCGTTAAGGAAGCTGACTTAAGATTCCTCTCTTTCACAGGTAACTTAGTTGCTACGGGACTTAGAGGATTGCTAGCTCAGTTAATAGATGAAGGCTTCTTTAACGTCATCATAACCACGTGCGGGACTTTAGATCACGACATAGCTAAAGCTTTGGGTGGTAATTACCTGAAAGGATATTTTGAAGCTGACGACCTAGAGTTGGAGAGGGTGGGTATACACAGGTTAGGGAACGTGTTTATACCTAAGGACTCTTACGGACCCCTCATAGAGTCCTTCGTTCGGGAGCTAGTGTATAAGGCTTCCTCAATTAAAGATGAGTGGGGAGTTAGAGAACTCCTCACGCTTGCTGGGGAGGCTTTATCCAGCGATCCCAACTCAATCATAGGGGTAGCTAAGAAGCATGGGGTACCTATTTACGTTCCAGGAGTTGTTGACGGAGCGTTTGGAACACAGCTATTCATCTATTCTCAATTCACTGGTTTTAAGCTGAACTTACTGAAAGACATGAAAGAGTTATCGGACCTAGTCTTTCAATCTAAGAAAAGCCTAGCTTTAATACTTGGTGGGGGGATAAGCAAGCACCACACGATATGGTGGAATCAGTTCAAGAACGGCCTAGATTACGCGGTTTACGTGACAACTGCAGTGGAATGGGACGGCAGCCTCAGCGGGGCTAGAAGCAGGGAGGCAATAAGTTGGGGAAAAATAAAGCCAAGTGCTAAACACATAACAGTTTACGGGGAGGTATCGGTACTGTTACCGATACTAGCTACCAGCCTCCTAGAAACAACCGCTAGTAACACTTGAACTTGATGAAGGAGCTTCATATGACACGATTTTAGACATATTCCTTTTAAGTTATTCTTATTATGAGTTTTTAGGTGGGAAGATGAGCGAAGTAGAGAGTATAGAGAAGTTTAGAGCTTTATCACCGTCTGAATTCTTTTACAGGAATAGAGAGATAGCCGGATTTAGTAACCCCGCCAGAGCTCTTTACCAAACCGTTAGGGAATTGGTTGAGAACGCGCTGGATGCTACGGACACGCATCACATACTACCTGATGTTAAGGTAGTGATTAAGTCTGAAAGCAATGACGGCTCAAGAACCCTAACTAATAACGAAGGAAGCACCGAAGAGTATGAGGGTATTCTCTACAGTATTCAGGTAGAGGATAACGGTATCGGGTTACCCCCTCAACACGTTCCCAGAGCTTTCGGTCAGTTACTATATAGTTCTAAGTACGTTCTCAGGCAGTCACGTGGGATGTTTGGTTTAGGAGCTAAGATGGCGATACTTTATGGGCAAATAACTACTGGAAGACCTGCGGAGGTGATTACATCACAGATACTCTCAAAGAAGATCTACTACTTCAAGGTCAGCATAGATATAGCGAATAACACGCCGGTAATACATGAGTTCTCGATAATGGATAAAAACAATGAATGGCACGGGACCGTGGTTAAGATCCACCTAATAGGTGATTGGCAGAGATCTAAGCAGAAAATATATGATTACCTTAAAAGAACAGCCATAATTGCTCCTTACGCGAACATATACTTTGAGGATCCTGAAGGAAATATCGTGATGTTCAGGAGATCTACTGAGGAGATGCCTGTACCTCCGCGTGAGGTTAAGCCACACCCGTACGGAGTAGACATCGAGTTACTTAAGAGAATGCTCACCGACACAAACGCTAAGACTCTCTCTGAGTTCCTCGTAAAGGAGTTTCAGAACGTAGGCGAGTTAACGGCTCTGAAAATATTAGAGGGTGCCGGACTTAAGCCTAACCTCAAGCCATCTGAACTAACGTTAAACGACATAACGGAGTTGATGAGGAGTATTAAAACGTCTAAGATTAAAGCTCCTTCAGGCAAGCACTTGTCTTCCTTAGGTGAGAAGCTCATCGTGTTGGGATTGAGGGAAACTTTAAAGCCTGAGTTCGCGGCCGCAGTAACGAGGAAAGCTAACGTTTACGAGGGTCACGCGTTCATAGTTGAGGCCGGGATAGCTTACGGCAATAAAGTACCTCCATCCGATAAGCCCCTACTGCTTAGGTATGCTAATAAGATACCACTCCTCTACGATGAGTCAGCTGACGTGATGCGTAAGGTGGTGGACAATATTGAGTGGAATAGGTATGGAGTTACGTTACCAGCCCCGCTAGCAGTATTAATCCACATATGCAGTACTAAAGTTCCGTACAAGGGTGTCGGCAAGGAAGCCGTGGCTGACGTGCCTGAAGTAGAGAAGGAGATAGAGCTAGCTGTGAGGGAGGTAGCTAGGAAGCTGAAGTCTTACCTATCCCGGAAAGCTAAGGAGTACGAGGAAGCTGAGAAAGCAGTAACCATAGCTAAGTATATACCTGACATAGCTCGCTCGCTACACGCGCTCACGGACGGCAAGTTCGAGCGTGAGGTGTTAGAGAGGGAACTACTGCAGTTACTGAATAAGAAGCTGACGATGCTTAAGATCAAGTCACTCAAGGAGGTAGTGATTGAGGTGAGCTAATCGTGAGTCACGGCACCCACCTCACATCTAAAGACTTAAGCGCTAGGAACAAAGCCATCGAAGTCATCAGGAGTAAATTCAGCGAGATTATTGAGGACGTGTTAAACGGCAGAAACCCCACCCTGGTTATAAGGAAGAGAACCTTAACCAACACAATATACGACGAAGTCAACGGACTCCTGAAGTTGGGGGAGGGAGTTCTTAAGAGGAGTTTTCTCAACGTCAACGAATCGAAGAAGTTCATGCAGACACTGTTGATCGCGAGCATAATCTACGAGTCTTTAAAGAATAACGAATACCCCACTATAAGAGACCTATACTATAGGGGCAAACACACGATCAAGTACCGCGACTTAGTTACGCGAAAGGTGAAGGAGGAAAACACGTGGGACGAACAGAAGGAGTCGGACTCGGTGATACGAGACCTGGAAGTATTTATTGATATGCTCAGGGAGGACATGCTCATACTGAGTAAGGAGAAAGGTAAGGTAGTAGGTAATATGAGGATCCGCTCAGGAGATGACGTAATAGACTTAAGTAAGATGGGTCACGGCGCGTACTCAATAGAACCTACCCCTGACTTAATAGAATTCCTTGATTACGACGTCGAGTACGTGTTAGTTATCGAGAAAGACGCTGTTTTCCAGCAATTACATAGGATAGGTTATTGGAGAACTAATAAGGCTCTGTTAGTCACTAGTGCCGGGCAACCCGACAGAGCGACCAGAAGGTTCGTGAGGAGATTGAACGAGGAATTAAACCTCCCAGTATACATACTGACTGACAGCGACCCGTACGGGTTCTACATATACAGCGTCTTCAGGGTTGGGTCAATAACCTTATCGTATGAGAGCGAACGCTTAGCCACGCCTAAAGCTAGATTCTTGGGAGTGATGATGTCTGACGTTTACGGATCACCCAAACTAGGTAAGAAGCCGTATCTCTCAGAGAGTGAGAGGAAGAACTACATAATAAAAGCTAAGGAAATGGATATTAAGAGAGCTAAGGAACTCATGAATTACAAGTGGTTCCAGACCCCGCGCTGGAAGGTCGAGATAGACATATTCTTAGAGAAGCTCTCGAAGCTTGAGATTGAGGCACTAACTAGCAAAGGACTGAAGTTCCTGGCCGACACCTACATACCGCAAAAAATTGAGGTCGGTGACTGGCTTGCATAGTCTCCAGAAAGAGAAAATCCTAGAAATCCTCAAAACACTGAATACCAGAATAGATCAAACAATGCTCAAATACGATAAAGGGGTTAAAGACTACATAGAATTCGCCGAGAGATCAGATAAGTATTCCTTCAGATCAATAGTAGTTCCCTCAGTCTTGGTTAAGGAAATAGCGCCTATAGTGAAAACTCCTGTAGCCGGCGTCGTGGGCTTCCCCCACGGCTATCACCCAGTAAACGCTAAGATTAAGGAGATGGAGTATATAGCTAGTAATGGCGGGAGAGAAGCGGACGTAGTGATCAACTTAACTCAGATCAAGTCGGGCAACTATGCAGGGGTTAGCGAGGAGGTAGGAGAGCTGATCAGGAATGCTAGGGAGGTTGGGTTAGGCATCAAGATAATAGTGGAAACAAGCATTCTATCTAATGACGAGTTAGTTAGGGTATGCGAGATACTCCTACATCATAAACCGGATTTCATAAAAACTAACACAGGGTTCGGTCCTAGAGGGGTGAGCGTGAGGGACATCTTCCTAATAAAGAAGATCGTCGGTGATAAACTCAAGATTAAAGCTTCCGGAGGGGTGAGAAACGCTGTCGAAGCACTTAACCTAGTAGTTTTCGGCGCTGATGTGATAGGGACTAGCTCGGGAATAGAGATAATTAAGGATAGAGATGAAATCCTAGCTTTCTTATAGCGTGTTCGCGTTAAGATCTTAATTAGACGTATGTGCTGGCAACATAACGCGTTAAATCGGTTAGAGTGGTTATTCCACGCAATGTCTTATTAGGGCCTACGAGCAGGACCGCTCTCACCCTCTTCTCAAGCATTAAAGCTACTGCAGTTCCAAGAGCGTCTTCTGGAGAAAGCGTTGGTACGATAGGCCTCATACAATCCCTCACAGTTATGTTTTTCAGGGAGCTTTTAGAACCTGAGTCACTCACGAACTCCATTAAATCTACCAATGTATCAAGTATTTCATCTAACGTCACAATACCCACTAACAAACCCTCACTGTTTAAGACGGGTAGCGACGAGAACCCTTCCTCAATCATCAATTTTCTGGCGGTGAGTATTGAGTCCGTGTCGTTTATGGTTACCACTTCACGCGTCATGATTTGAGAGAGTGGTGTCGGGGACTTAATTAAGGCTTTAGCTATGTCCCACTTAGTTAACAACGCTATGATCCTTTCCTCGTCCTTCACAGGCAGACTACTCACGTTCTTATCGATCATTACCCTAGCCGCTTTAGAAAGCGGCATCTCTTTCTTCACGGTTATTAGGGGGTAACTCATTACTGAGGAAGCGTGAAGTACTGAGACAGGGTACCTTCTAGTCCGGCTCACAGCAACTTTAGTCACTATGTCCTTCTTAGTGACAATGCCTTCAGGAACGTCATCACGGTATACGAGGGCTCTGTCAGTGTTTTTCTTACGCATCTCCTTAACTAAGTTCACTAAGGATTCGTTCTTACTCACTCTAAGGAAATCCTTAGAAGCTACCTCACCAGTCAAGATTAGGGAGTCCATACTTACACCTGTCTTAAAGCGTTTAGTATGTCCTGTTTACTCAGCAAACCTATTAAGTTGCCTTCGTCATCAACCACCGGCAGAGTGCCTATCCTATTCTTAGTCATTACGTCAGCAGCTACTGCGAGATCCTCAGAAGGTTTAACTGTTATCGGGTCAGGGGTCATCACGTCGCTAGCTATGGGGAGTGAGTACACACGCACTACGCTCTCGAACCCTCGCCCACTAATGCCACGCTTCTTAACGAACTTAACCCTACTAACGCTTAGCAATCCCTCAATATTCAGGAACATGATATCAGATTTAGTTATCACGCCGACAGGTTTTCCCTTCTCTACAACAACCACCTTACCCACGCCGCTCGTACTCATTAAATCGATGACGTAAAATACGGAGTGAGATAACGAGACCGTAGGAGGGTTTCTATTCATGAAGTCCTCCACCTTATATACGCCGTGATACTTCTCGGCATAAGCTCTCACGAGATCCGCCTTAGTCACTATACCTATCAACTTCTGGTCTTTGTCGAGGACTAGGAGAGAACCTATGTTCCTCTTCGCCATGATTTGCGCTACCGCCTTAATAGTTCTGTTATCGCTGACCGCTAATACAGGAGTCGTGGCGATCTCGTAAGCGAATAACATTTCAAGAGGTTTTATGTATTTCTTGCGATTATAGAGGATTCGGACGAAGTCACTCTTACTTATTATCCCGTATATGGTCTCCCCATCTTCCTCCGTTATGACTACCTTCCCTATTTTATGCCTGATCATTAAGTTCCTAATGTGTGCTAAGTTATCGTTTTTCTTAGCTGTTATGACTGGAGAGCTCATATATGATGTCACTCTAGGAGGCATTTTAACTCGTCACCAACCCATAAATAACGTCTCTCTCAGTTATTATACCTATAACAACCCCATTCTCAACCACCAGAAGTGATGAGGTGGTCGTCCTCGATATCATGGAAGCGACCTCGCCTAAATCCGCGTGTGGGCTCACCACATCGACGCTCGTGCTCATGACGTCGGAAACTCTTAGAGACTTGAATTCCCTTAATAAGCCATATTTAAGCATTTCGTAAATCTTGTGAGTACCTATCAAGTCCACGACGTCTTTCCAGGTCAGCATACCCTTAATCTGGTTCCCATCTATTACCGGCAATCTTCTAACGCCCAACGATACCATCATCCACATAGCTTCCTCTAAAGACATGCTAGAGTTGACGGAGAGAACCTCCCTCGTCATAACCTTATGAACAGGCACCCCCACGTACTTAACGGAAAGGTACTTCATTATCTCAAGCTCTGTTAAAACCCCCGCGTAGGAATCGTCTTCCTTAGTCACGGGTATAGCGCCCAGCCCGTAGTTAATCATTAACTCAAGCACCTTATAGAGCGGTGTGTCGATACCGACGTAAATCGGGTTTTCATTCATTATTTTGCCGATACTTAAGTTAAGGACTTCATGTATTGTCTCGAAACCTGAAGCGCCTATTAAGCCGTGCTTGGATCCCCCGCCAAGATAATCTACTATGTCCATGGCGGTGACAACACCGATTATATTCCCTTTCCCGGAAGTCACGGCCGTTAAGCGCGTGTTATAAGAGCTCATGATTTCACACGTTCTTAGGACGCTGGTTAAGGTGTTGATTGGTGGTACATCCCTCCTCACTAAGGGACTTAATTCGGGTTCTTTAGAGTATAGCCTGTCTTTGAAGTTCGGCTTGCCGTCACTCCTTAACCACCTGTTTTTCTCGCGTAATCTGCGAGGAGTATATACCTTAACCAGGCTTACCACCCCCCAAATAAGACTTACACAAATCACTCCTGTCCACTATTCCTACGAGGGCGTTAGAATCATCGACTATGGGTATCCTGCCGAAGTCGTTCTTGATCATCAAGTTGAGAGCATCGAAGACTTTGTTGTAGGGTTTCAAGGTTATTGCAGGGGTTGTCATCGCTTCCTTCACTCGAGGACCTAACCTAGGTCCTGACTCAGACTCTAGCTCTATCCTAGTATACCCCTTCTTAAGTAGATCGTGCTGGGTTATTATACCAACGACTACTAAGTCTTTCTCCCTAACTACTGGGAAGCCTGCATACCTGAAAGTTATCATTTTCCTCCACACCCTACTAATGAAGTCTTCGGGAACGACGTACTCCACCTTAGTAGTCATTATCTCAGAGAGACGTTTCTCATGTTCTTTAACGTTTTTCTGAAGCATTGTGCGCAGGAAGGAATCAAGCGATAATATCCCCACATATCTCCCGGTGTCCTCATTGACCACGGGCACGTACCACTCATCAAACTCTAGCATGATCTTGAAAGCTCTGCGTGCATCCTCCTCAGCCCTGAAAACTACGGGCGGGTTCTCCATGACTTGCGAGACCATTATGTCGGACTTGGTTGAGGAGACACTCAGGACGTGCTCCCTACGCAAGATACCTTCCAGGAAATTACCTTCTTTAACTACGGGGAGTAACCTAAGGCTTAAGTCACGCATGACCGCCCTAGCTCGCGTGAGCGGGGTGTCAGAAGATATTTTAGGGTAATTAGTTTGAGCGAACAATTTGACCTTCAAACTCACACCAAGTAAATATACGTGTAGTAGGATAATATATTTTTCAGCGCTCGCGACCCGTCAGGAAGTGCTTGCTCAGACCTTACCCAACCACTATCTTCTCAGTTATGTTGGAAGGGCCTGGCACATACCTAATCACGTCGTCTAATTTAAGATCCTTCACTACGTACCCGGTTTTCCGGAGTAATTCTGTGAATTCCTTCGCCACGATCTCAGGCTTGGTATCGCCCGGCTCTAAAGTGATTAAAGCACAGCACCTACTCTTCAAGAGTTCCGGGGGCCCTGCAACTAATTCGTAGTACTTGTTGTCATGGATTTGAATACCTATTGAGACCCTTAATTTAACGCCCTTGATATAGTTCTTCTTACCGTATATCATGAAGGAACCCTTAGGCAGGTATTGACCGGCCGGCGCGGCAGTACCCACCTGAGATCCACTAACCCAGAAAACATCTAATGCCCGCAACTTCTCTTTCCAGGCCCTACTATAAGAAGCTGCTAAGACAGCCACCTCATATAAATCCTCCTCTGGCACTTCACGACCCTCAGTAAACACTAAGAATACCGGGGCCCCTTGTATATCCGCATGCATGAATATGTCCCTGTCTTTCATGAGTTTCCGAACAATCTTCTCATTCTGCGCCGCGTCCCTACCACCTATGGCGAGAAAACCATTCCTTGTAATCACCCAGTGGTACACGTGATACCACTGGAAAAACCTCACCACCGGGATCTTCCGTGTTTTTTCCTCAATTACGGAATCTAGAACACGTAACCTCTCCTCAAGACTCTTAAGAACCTCCTCACCCTTCCTAATCCTCTCATCCAGATTTTTCAGTTTCCTCACTAAATCAAAATACTGCGTCTTTAAATCTTTGAGTATGCTGAAATTAAGTGTCCTCCCCCCGAGAACCACCTCATAAGAACCAGTATTTTTATTGTAGCTTGAGACATTACATGAAGTGACTGACTCCCAGCCGGAACTCCTGACCTTAACAGAAACACATTCCCATATACTCTCAAGTAAATCATAGTTTTCCTGAATTAACTTAACGAGTCCAACCAACTCTTCCCGACTCTTAAGCATCTCCTCATAATTCTCCCTAGCCTTACTTAGCGTGAGGCTAACCCTATCCCTCTCCTCAACAACCTCAACAACCTCGGTGGACCTACCCTCAAAGAATTGGAAAAACTCGTCTATGGCCTCATTAAAAGACTTGAAAGAAATTACCCTGCAACCACCCTCAAGCTTCCTGGGCTGGAACGGGTGGAAAGAAACGTAATTACCGTCACACGCGATGATCACGGGCTCCGGCTTCCTCACGACACCCTCGATGAAGGACTTAACAAGGTCGTGAATCCTCACCAAGTCTTCATCACTCAGCGTAGACGGGGAAGCCTTCCTCAATGACTCCTCAAGTACTTCGTTAACGACTTCAGGAGGCACCCCGAAAACCTTAACCAGCGCCCTACCTACCTCCCTCTCCGTACGCAGTAAATCGATGAACTCCCTACTACTGACTCCCCTAATGTCGGGGAGGATTGGAGGGAAAACGTAGGGTAACCCGGGCCTTATCGTTCTATCTCTAGCTCTAAGATCCTTAGTGCTCACTAAGACCTTCCCGCTCGAGTCAACAACAGTTATTATGCCACGCGGTAGCAACTCAACCACGAGCCTCAAATCCTCACGCCCCCTAATCTCAAAAACCATGATCCTCTCAAACATGTGCTGAGTAATCCTGGAAATAACTCCTTCTCTTAAGTAACGCCTAAAGAGCGGGATCCTCCCGCCAGATCCCCCTATTCCGGGATGAGTTGTTAAGGAAACCCTTATACCGCCCTCAGCAACTAAATAAGCGTGCTTACCCCCCTTAAGAATTAACTTAAGGAGGAGGGAATTCTCGTTTAGTTGAAAGACGTTATCTATTCTTGAATCAATGATTGACTCATTCAGCTCGTTAATTATTACAGCCACGTCAAGAGAGCTCAAAGACTTCTTAACCTTCCCGTAACTCGAAGTCATCAAAAAACACCTTATCTGCCGGTGTTGGAACGTGTTTAACGACGCATAACACTTCCCTCTCACTCAAGTAAGCGATAGCCTCACACATCTTGAGACCACTTTCCGGGATTTTAGATAAATCAGAGCATAGAATCGTGTAGAAAAGCAAGCCGCCCTCCTTAACCAAGTTTTCAAGAACTTGAACCACCCCCTCAACGAAGTTCCCGCAGGTTAACGCGGTAATAGAGAAGACGACGTTTGCTGCCCTTCCCCTAAAAGGGAGTCTGAAAATATCTCCTGCCACGACATCCCCCAGCAACCCCGCGTCACTTACCCGCTCCCTACTCAGGAAACACATCGATGGACTTAAGTCTAGACCCACGTAATAGGGGGAACCCCTCCCTAAGAACTCGCCAAGCAAGAAGTCGGCTAAGCTCCCCGTACCACATCCTAAGTCTAGAATTACCGGATTCCCTCCCCTCACGTAGTTTATCGGGGGAACCTCCTTAACTACCCGGAGGAACTTACGTCTCTGCTCCTCACCATAAAGCTCGTCATACCCGCTACTAAGTTCGTCGTACCAGCTCAACACGTCAAAGTCTTCAGAGCTTGTTTCCAAGCGCTCATCACACACTAGTTAATTCCCTCTACCGAAGCCAGGGACGACAGCTACTCTCCGTTAATACGCATGCCGGGACTCACGTGGTCTTCAGGTAATACCTCCATAAGTCTCTGTACTTAGATATCTTTAAGTCGTTTCTTAACAGACTAAGTTGCTGGCTACTTAACTTGAGCGAGACTAGGTAGGTTTTCTCTCCTTCCTGAGACATAGTGGCTCTTATCCCCTCCCTAACACTAACTAAACCCATCTCACTAAGTCTGTCGATAGCTTTCCTCACATCATCTTCTGAGGCGGGCGTGCCCCCCAACGCCTCAACGAATACCCTATACTCACTCATTAACTCGCTCAACCACAGTGACCCCATACACACGTAGAGGACCCTGAGAACATCCGCCATCACGCTCTCGAGACCTTCCGTACTCTTAAGTAAGTCTTCCACCAACCACCTCCACCCCACACAAAATCGAATTAGCGCTATATAACTGTAGCGGATTGATAACGTGTCCACGCGTTCCTAAAGAAAGTTGCGGGAAGCTCGACGTTAGGAAGCTTTGCTGACTAGGTACAGAGACCTAAACTTATCTATTACTCTCACTTCCCCCCTCGCGCTCAACTCTCTTATAAGTCTCCTAGCAAGCGACATCCTAACCCCTAAAGTCGTGGCCAGCTGGTAAGTAGTTACGACATCGGAGGATTTTACCGTAGATAAAGCCTTGCTTAGGAGAGACTCATCAATCTCAGTAAGTCCCGCGGACGAGAGCTTCTCCTTCTTCTCCGGTTTCTTAACTTCCTTGACTTCCTCCTTCTTCTGAGCTTTCTCAGCCGCTGTTATAGTCTTCTTCTTTTTACCGCCACCCAAACTACCTCCCCCAACACTCTCTAATACAGTACGAGCTAAAAAATAAAAATTGCTGGAGTCGGTCACGAGTGATGTGTAGCGCTCTCTGAACACAGCCCCGACTAGTGATGTTTAATATATGGTTATGCTAAATTAGTGTTAGGGGGTGCTGCTTGGATAAGAACGCTGTGTGGTCTGAGTTAGTTTTAGAGATTTCTAATTGTAGGAGGTGTAGGCTGTCTGAGAGCAGGACTAGGGCCGTCCCCGGGGAAGGTTCTCTGGACGCTAAGGTAATGTTTATCGGTGAGGCTCCTGGGAGGAGTGAGGATGAGGTCGGAAGACCTTTCGTTGGAGCCGCGGGGAAACTGCTGAGCGAGCTCTTAAGTAGTATCGATATGAGGAGGGAGGAGGTTTTCATAACTAATGTGGTGAAGTGCAGACCCCCGGAGAATAGGGATCCACTAGAGGATGAGATACTTAGTTGCTCCCACTTCACGAACTCGATAATTCAGTTAATTCGGCCAAGCATCATAGTTACTCTAGGCAATCACGCGGGCAGGTACGTTATCGAGTTCTTGGGAGGGTCTCGCTGGTATGGGGTCTCAAGGATGAGGGGTAACTTATATAAGGTCGTTTTATTCGGGAAGGAAACATTAGTCATACCAACGTACCACCCGGCGGCAGCTCTCTACAACCCCGCGCCTAGGAAAGCGCTTGAGGAAGATTTTAAGCTAGTAACCTCAAAATATAGGGAGCTAATCCAGAATGAGGCTAAGGCTAAAGAACGTAGGAGAACCCTCCTAGACTTCATAAGGTGAGTTTTGTGAGCGAGACATCCAAACTAGATAATGAGGAACTGAAAAACTATGTGAGGAAGAAGATAGAAGAATTGAGGAACGAGCTACAATATCTTGAAGAACTACTAAAAATCCTTGAAGGTGAGAGAAGCGTTGACACATCAATACTTCAGGCCACGAGAGTTGACGTGATAGCTGTGGGGGATAGCGTGATAGCTAACGTCATAGTCTCTAACGAGGGTCTTAGAGTAATACTTACTGAAGCACTACCGGCGAACCACCCACTCATCACCTCATTTCTCGCAAGGATCCTGGAAGAACAGAAGGAGAGAGGGTTTGTAGAAACATATAAAATAAACGAGAAGAGGGGCTATATATACGATATAGAAGTCAAAGGAAGGATAAACAACCTAGTATATAAGGAGATCGAAGCCGCGATATCGTACGTCTGGTCGAGCATGCGGGAAAAGAGCTCCACCTAAATACTGTTTAGCGTGCTTACGCGCTGTTCTCACGCGGTCAGCGTAACACTGACAAGGCATCGGTACCTTCTTGCCGGGTTCTCATCATCAATAATTAAGTAACGTTAAAGTTATTTAAATGTTACGTAGGTTTACCACGGTAATTATTTAAATCTTGATAAGTATTTTGATGTGGGTGTGAAGCAACGGAGTTTAGGTTGGTTGTGGAGGCTCTAGACAAGATAGAGAAGACTTCATCTAGGAACATGAAGACCACACTACTTGCTAACCTGTTTAGATCCACCCCTAAGGAGGTAATAGATAAGGTCGTGTACTTCATACTGGGTAAGATATGGCCTGAATGGATGGGGATGCCTGAGATAGGGGTTGACGAGGAGTTACTAGTTAAGATCATATCTAAAGCTACCGGGGTTAAGGAGGCTATAATTGATGAGAAGCTTAGGGAGGTAGGCGATCCCGGCTCAGTGATCGAAAACATTAAGAAGAGTGAGAAGGCGGTGACGAGGGACTTAACTAAGTTTATGGGTAAGAGCGCGGGTCCAGACACTCTAACCATGGAGAAGGTATACGATGTATTCACCAAGGTTGCTTTAGCTACTGGTGAGGGTAGTAGGACACTCAAGATAAACTTGCTAGTAGGTTTATTCAAGGAGGCCTCACCACTTGAGGCGAGATACATAGCAAGGTTCGTGACAGGGGATATGAGGACGGGAATCCAAGACATGACTGTTATTGACGCTTTAGCCATAGTATTCGGGGGTGACGAGAGATACGAGAAATTTATTGAGAAAGCGTATTACGTGAGAGCAGGTGACTTAGGGTTAATAGCTAAGATGCTGGCTGAGCAGGGGATAAAGGCTGTAGAGAATATAAAGCCCGAGGTAGGAACCCCGATAAAGCCTATGTTAGCTAACAGAGAAAGCGACCCCAAAGAAATGTTGAGGCAAGTTGGCGGTAAGGCTATAGTAGAGTATAAATATGATGGTGAGAGAGGGCAGATACATAAGAAGGGGGACGAAATAAAAATATTCTCGAGAAACCTAGAGAACATAACGCATCAATATCCGGACGTTGTAGAGCTTGCTAAGTCAAACATATTAAGTAATGAAGCGATAGTTGAGGGTGAGATAGTAGCAGTAGATCCCGAGACAGGCTTCCTAATGCCATTCCAAGAATTAATGCATAGGAAGAGAAAGCATGAAATCCACGAAGCCGTTAAGAGCATCCCAGTAAGTGTTTTTCTGTTTGACGTGATGTATAATGAGGGTGAGGACCTCCTAGACAAGCCACTCCCATACAGGAGAGAGGTTCTCAAAAAGATAATTAAAGAGACAGAGAACTTTAGGCTAGCTCATAGCATAATCGTTGACGACCCGCAAGAACTAGAAAACTTCTTCCTCAAAGCTATTGAAGATGGTGCTGAGGGGGTTATGGTGAAGGCAATACATAACGACTCAATATATCAAGCCGGTGCTAGGGGGTGGTTATGGATAAAGTATAAGCGTGACTACAAGAGCGAAATGATCGATACCGTGGACTTAGTCGTTATAGGAGCTTTCGCTGGGAGGGGTAGGAGGAGCGGTAAGTTCGGGGCACTGCTCATGGGAGCCTACGACGAAGACACAGACACCTTCAAGAGCGTCTGCAAGGTCGGCACGGGATTCACGGACAAAGACCTCGAGGAAATGACCGAGATGCTGAAGCCCTACATAGTAAACTACAAACCCTCTAACGTAGACTCGGAGATGACTCCTGACGTGTGGGTATTACCTCATTACGTAGCTGAGATAATAGGAGCCGAACTCACGCTATCCCCGGCACACTCATGTTGTAAAGACGTAATAAAGAAGGGTGCCGGGGTATCGATAAGATTCCCAAGATTTATTAGGTGGCGCACGGACAAGACACCTAAAGAAGCCACAACCACTAAGGAAATACTTGAAATGTACAGGAAACAGTTAAAGAAGATTGAGGAAACTAAGATTTAACGCCCAGACCCCGAAGAAGATCCTCGCGAGCTAGTAGGGGATGAGATTTTATTAAAGCTTAAATCATCATAGGTCTTGGAATGAGGAGTGTGGCGGACCCTGACAGGTGAGGACTTAGGAGCCCTCTGACCGCTTAAACGATCGTAACCTCATCACCGCGTGTTCTGTGCTCGGAAATCAAAATCTTTTAAGACCTACCTAAGTAGGTAGTATAGAGGGTGCTGAGATGTCTTCGAAGGTTTGGATGACGTTAGGAACCGGCGTGATACTTGGTTATAGGTTCGGTAATAGGGAGCAGAACCCTAATCAGGTTCTTGTAAAGGTTCTCTCAACAATACTTAAAAACCCGCATAACCTGGTGGGTGCTAGGATTTTGGTGAGGGACGGGTACGGGAACACTTACTACGGTAGAGTGATTAAGGTTCACGGGAGCGGCAAGAACAAGGTAGTTATAGCTAGGTTCAACAATAATCTGCCCGGTCAGGTAATAGGTTCTAGGGTTGATATCTTCAAGCTTAGAAGTTCTTAGGGGTTAGTTTTAAATTCTTCGTAGGATATAATGCGTATGTGGCTGACATGAAATTCGTTGCTGACACTATGTTGGGGAATCTGGCTCGCTGGCTGAGAATACTGGGTTACGACACGCTCTACTCTAGCTTTTTCGAGGACTGGAGACTCTTGCGTGTGGCAGAGGAGGAGAAAAGGATACTCCTCACTAAAGACGAGTCTCTTTTCAGGAGAGCTAGAACGAGGGGTTTAAGCACTCTCTTAATCACGTCAGACGACATTGCTGAGATGCTTGCTTACGTGGCTGCCAAGACCGGGGCAGAGCTTTCCTTCAACCCTTCAAGGACTAGATGCCCTGAATGCAACACCTTATTAATGAAGATAAGTAAGGCTGAGGCGCTCTCCCTACTTGGGGGGGAGTTAATCACTAAATACGATGAGTTCTGGAGGTGTGGTAAGTGTGGTAAGATTTACTGGCAGGGTAATCACTGGAGAACCATTAACTCAATACTCGAGAAAGCGAATAGATTAATAATAAACTTCTCTAGCAAATTTTAATTAGGTTGAGTGTATGAGTGGCTCATATGTTGATCCAGAGGATCTGACGCTAGAGGAAGGAGCCTTCTTAGTGAAGCTTGCTAGGAGAGCTGTTGAGAGCTACATCACTAGAGGTAAAATCATTGAGCTGCCTGAGGACACGCCTCAAAAACTAAAGAATGCTGGAGCTTCATTCGTGACACTCCTGAAGATCAGGGAGGCTGAAGCGCGTGAGTTGAGAGGTTGTATAGGGTACGTCAAGCCTGTCGAGCCTCTGGCACTCAACGTTATACACGCCGCCATCGCAGCTGCCACGGAGGATCCTAGGTTCCTACCATTAGAACCTGAAGAATTGAGCGAGGTTATCTTCGAGGTCTCCGTACTCTCGAAGATGGTAGAGATCTCTAGGGATCCTAAGAAAAGACCCGGGGAATTCCTGATAGGTAGGGACGGCCTGATGGTGGAGTACGGATTTTATGGGGGGTTACTACTCCCTGAGGTTCCGGTGGAGTATTGCTGGGATAACGAGACATTCCTAGCTGAGACATGCTTTAAGGCTGGATTAAACCCTGATTGCTGGCTTAACGAGAGAGTCAAGGTGTACAGGTTTAGCGCAAGGACTTTCAAGGAGGTAAGACCGGGCGGTGATGTAGTAATCAGGGACTTCCTAAAAGAATACGAGACTAACTGTAGAAAATGACGTGAAAACTCTTTAACGAACCCACGCTTCGCGCTAACTAAAGCAAAACTTATAAGTCTGCTTCACATCATAAATGGAGAACCCCCTGAGCAGTGATGATCTTGCGCGTGAAGTTAATCGCGTGGACTGGAGGAGACTTCAAGGACGTAAGGAGACTCATAGTTCTAGCGGTGAAGACCTCGGCTGGTAAGCTTGGGTTAAAGAACGCCGACTATTACCTGAGAGAGTATAAGGAGGAAGGTGTGGAGAAGCACGTTATGGAGTCTCATAAATACCCGTCAGTCCTAGAACACGTGGTCTTCACGTTCCTTGTTGAGGGCATATCTAGGGTGACTTCCCATCAGTTGGTCAGGCACAGGATAGCTTCATACACTCAAGAAAGCCAGAGATACTCAGCTGTAGAGAGAGATTACGTGATCCCGGACACGGTGATTAGGGCCGGGTTCGGGGAAGAATTCAGGAAGCTCATGGATGAAGCGTACAGACTTTACGATAAGATGATCAACGCCGGCGTACCCTACGAAGACGCTAGGTATATAATACCCCAAGCAGTCACGACAAGACTGCTGATGACTGTTAATCTGAGAGAGTTAATTCACATAGCATGCTTACGACTCTCGCCGCACGCACAGTGGGAGTTAAGAGAGTTAGTTAGGTTGATGATTGACGAAGCTAAATCACTCATACCGGAATTACAGTACCTCCTGGAGGAGATGTGTGAAGAGATTCAGGTTTGAGCCTGGATACTTACCCTAAAGCTTTTTAATATGACGCACTCCTATACCTCCCAACAAGATCTGTTAGCTCCCTCAAATCCTTGATCATGTGTCGTGGTTCGGCACTCGGCTTCCTGCACTCACCCCTGCACACGAGTACTGAGACAGCTCCTATCAAGTTAGCCGGCACTATATCGTATTCAGTATCACCCACGATAAAGGACTCACTTGGTCTCACACCGATCCTCCTGAGCGCTTCTATGAACATGTCCGGCTCCGGCTTACCCTTATTAACTAAGTCACTACCGACGAGCGAATCAAAGAATTCCATGATATTCTTAGCTCTAAGCACCGCCACGATAGTCTCAACGTTCGTTGAAGAAGCTACAGCTAATTTCATCCCGTAAACATACTTAAGCTTTTCTAAGACCTCGGGGACTTCCGGAAAGAGCTTCACCTCATTAACTCTAGCTAGGTAGATTTTCCTCTTTAGTCTAGCCAACCTTAGCGCTTCACCATGATCGCTCACCAACTTCTTAGCTATGTCCTCGGCCGATAAACCGACCAAGCTCCTAACATAAGATTCACTCACCTCCACACCTAACTCGCGACACGCCTCAACCCAGGTTAAAACATGTAGATCAACAGTATCAACTAGGGTACCGTCCAAGTCGAAGACAACTCCCCTTATCATCCTTGACATCACCTACGTTGTCTCCAGTCACTCCTGGTCTTAGCTAACTAAGTAACGCATTATAATCTCGTAGGTAGCTATCCACATTATGAAGGATATTGAGTAGACTACGGAGACCCCTCTAGGTCTTCCCAACCCTCCCAACACCCTATGTAGCACCATGTATATCGGGTAGCACATGAAGTAAGTGATGACTAACGCGTAATCTGAAAACGGGCTGGCTTGAGGTACGGCGGTTCTAAGCAAGTAAGACAGCACTCCTAAGAACACTCCGAAGGAGAGACTGTAGGTGAAGGCTCTCCCGAACCACGTATCAAGGAACTTCATCTAGACACCACTTAAGCACTTCTCGAGCTCACATTCTATACTCAGCAACTTTCTTATTAAGCTATCATCGCATGAGAAAGCTTCTCTCAAACTACTTAGGGTTGAGGTAAGGTATCTTCCAGTGCTGACTGGATAAGCCCTCACGTTGATGCTGTAAGGTGTGGTCGAGATCTCAAGCATCAACTCAACACCATCGGAGCGCTTCACACATAAAGTCTTACCGCTTACAGTAACGCACCTAGTCACGCAAGACTTGATTAGAGCTAACCTCTCGTTCACGTTTCCCGAAATACGCAAGTGGCTGACATACGCGTTTAAACACTTACACGAACTAATCAGACCTTCTGATTCCCTCAAAAACTTGAGTACGTTACTGACGTATTCGTTGCTGCAGGGTGAGCCCCTGAACCGTAACCTAGTGAAGTTTGAGGTAGTGTCTGAATGCGTTATCTCACCCTTAAGTTCCTTAACTAGCTTCAGAAACCTTATCAGGTCTTTCCCGACAACAACCACGAACTCATTGGTAGTGACGCCCATCTACTAATTACCTATCTCAAAACTTAGGTAGCGTCACCCCTTTCTGACCCTGGTATTTACCCTGGTAAGGTCTTAAGACCGGGTTAAGCGTTTTCGAGAATATTACGTGAGCGAATCTCTGACCCTTGTATAGCTTTATCGGGAAGGTAGATCCGTGAACTTCTAAAGTCACGTTCCCTTCGAAACCCGCGTCTATTATCGTGGGAGGTATGGAGAGCCCTAACCTAGCGAAAGAGGATCTGAGCTCGACGAAACCCATTATATCGTTTGGTAACTTAACATACTCCAGCGTCGTTAGGAGAACCCTCTCGTTAGGGTAAATCACGAACTCATCACTCCTCAAGACCTCGTAAAACTCGCTCACCTGCTCCTCAGCAACGTTCCTAGTATCGAAAACTCTATTCAGAGGCTTCAGCTTAGCTATCTCACCACCAATCCTCAAATCTATACCGTTCTCCCTAACTATTTCCTCATCGTAAGGAACGATCACCAACCTGCCAGACTTAAGATACCAGGTCAAGTCAAAGTCAGAGAGTATCACTGCACACACCACAGAACAAAATAATAAGGGAAATTAAAGCATGCTGTCTAGAGCGGACACGCAACTACTTAATTCTAGCTACCTCTATTAAATGGTTAGGCCACGGAGCTAAGGTGTACTTCTTAAGCCACTCCGTGTCTAGGTTTAGCTTCTTCAATTCTTCAACGATATTCTTGATTAGCTTATGAGGTAATTTTCCGGAGATAACTGCAGGGCAATCTAGATCTAAGTAAACAACCTTCTCGCCCGTCTTGAAGTCGTAGTATATGATCACAGGCCATAACCTGCAGTCAAGGGGTCTCATAAAATATATGGAACACTTACCGAGGTTATCTAAGTACGGGCAGGGGTGACCGTCCCTCGACCCTATAGCTTTCACACTCCCGAGTTCTGTGTTGATCAAGAAGCTAACATCTTCGAAATCCTTCTCTTCCTCCGGGAGGAGTACGGCGTAGAAACGCCTGCAACAATTGACTTCACAACCAGAGCATACAGGACTAAAATCTACGAAATCAAATCTCTCAGAGAGTTTATTCATGTCTGGGTATCTACCCGTCTCTCATATAGTTTGCCTACTTAAAAATTCTTAAAGTGATCCTAACCACCCAGAACGTAATGACCTACACTAAATTATCTTCTTAGCAACCCTATCCGCTTTCTCCTTAAGTATCTTAGAATATTCTTCGGCGACCCTATCAGCAACCCTTTCTAACTCAGAAGGTTCTAGACTCTCTAAAACTTTCTTAACGAACTTCAAGGCACACGCCTTACTATGAAAATTATAAGTACTTCTCCCAAAGCTTATGAGGATCCCTTGACCCACACTAAACTTTCTACCACACACGACACACACAAGCTTCTCACCCAAGATAACACACCCAAAAGAACTATTGCTCTTCAAATAATATTTTATGTACCGCGTATTTGACGTTAACACGTCAGCACTAATAATTCAGTGTCTGCGGCGTGAACCTCCTGACGTCGACCTCAACCCCTTTAGATGAGGGTATTTCGTCGTTGAACCAACAACCACCCACGATTTTGCAGAAGCACTGAAATCTCATGAAGCGTGAGCGAGGTGGAGGTTAATTGAGAATAAAATACTAAAAGCGAGTATTTATGAACTAAAGACAGTCTATGTGTCTTTACTCATTACTCTCATTCTTATTAGCTTACAGTAACGTATATGTGTTAGGGAAGTCTCAAATGGAGTTTGTAGATACAATCGTGGAAGGGAAGTATGTCATAACTCTCGATCAGTTTAATCGTGTCATTCCCAGAGGAGCTATAGCGATTAAAGATGGTTTTATAGTAGATGTAGGCGAAAGTAACGATATTCGCGGGAGGTATGTGGCTGATGAAATTATAGAGAGGAAGCACCATATTATTATCCCGGGCTTAGTGGATTGCCATACACATACCCAACAATACTTACTCAGATCAGCTATAAACGACGTGATGCTTCAGCTACCTCCCGTCTGGACCAAGTTATTAGTTCCTTTCGAGAAGATAATGGGTGATGAGCTTGCAAGACTTTCTTCACAAGCTAGTATAGCAAATATGTTGAAGAACGGGATTACATACTTCATAGAAGCTGGCGCTCCCTATCCGGAAATCCTTGCTCAAGAAGTTGTGAAGTCCGGGATTAAGGGTGTAGTCACCTACGCGACTTACAACTTATCTGATGGCGACTCTATTGAGTCTGAGAAGGTATTAAAGAAAGTTAGGGAACTCTATAAGACATACAGTAGCGTGAGTGATAGGTTACGTGTGTGGATGAGCATAAGACAGATCATGATGACTACGGAGGACTTAGTAGATGCCGTTATAGAATTAAGTAGGGAGTATGGTACCGGTCTCACCCTCCACTTAGGTGAGTATCAGGGTGAGGTAGACTACGCGCTCGCTAAACATGGTCAGAGGCCTCTAGAATATGTGTTAGAGAGAGGTCTTAAGCACGTTAAGCCCGTAGTCATAGCGCACGGCGTATTCTTCTCCCCAAGTGAGGTAGAATTACTTAAGAAATATGAGTTTGGAGTTTGTTGGTGTCCTACAGTAGATTCATGGCTCATGGGATTACATTGGGCAGGACTCACGAATCTTCAAGATGTAAGATTAGGGTTAGGCAGTGACGGTGGAGCTTGGGGCAAATTAGACCTACTTCACGAAGCTAAAATAGCTAAAGCCCTGGGTAAAGCAGTAGCTAACGCCATGACCTACTTCAAAGCAGGCTTAGATTCTACCATCTTACTAAATGCGTTGACTGGTTCAAGAGGATCAATAATCATAGAAAACGTGGGGAGAATAGAGAAAGGCTACGCAGCTGATCTCACAATACTTAACACTAAATCTACTAAGACATTACCACTCAATAACCCATTAGACCTAGTAGTAAACTACCTTGAAGGAGACGACGTCACAGACGTGCTCGTTAACGGAAAACTAGTAGTAGAAAACAGTAGGGTAATCACGATAAACGAAGAGAAAGTAATAGAAGAACTCTTAGATAGAGAAGAAGAAATAATGGAAAAACTTAAGGAATTAATGAAGCAACTTAAGATATGATAATGGTAAGATCACAGTAAAGAGAAGCTAGCCTTTAGGGTGATCCTGTTCTAAACAACTTGTCTTCCTTTCCGCGTCTATAAAAGATATTGCTTTAACCGTTTGTCCCTAGATGTTCATTCTCGTTAGTTTGTTTTTATTTATTGCATCTAGGGACTTCCACCTCTCCCATACTTCACGGGCTATCGGTATGGGGTCATGGGTGGCTGTCGAGCCCAACGGCACGGGGCTCCCATCTAGAGGTTATGCCCTGCCCAGGCTTGGAGCACCGCTCCCATCGCCCAAGCAGACCCAAATCATAAACAAAATCAAGACTTATAAACCTAATCCATAAGCATCAACTATGAAACAGCCCCTGCTTAAGTGTTTTGTTAGGGATCTGTAGGGAAAGAGTGATTCTTGATTTAAAGAAATTTTTACATTGTCTTCATAAAAATGTTTTCACTTATTATGGGGTAATTCATAAAAGCTAGCAGAATGAAACTTATAAATCACGGTAGGAGAGTTTTACACATCACGCATTTTAGGGGAGGTGAGGGTTTGAGTTCAGGCTCTATTGACAAGGAGTATGTTCTTTCATCAGTGCCTCTCGTAGCTAGATTATCTCTTGCTGCAACAGTCATGCTATGGGCTAGCCTTACCTTAGATCCCTCAGCCCCATACCTAGCTTCTTGGTGGGGTATGTCATTTCCTTTTGCTACCTTCATAGTGGGCGTCTTATTGGCGAATTTAATCTTAAGTATCTTCTCATCACTTTCTGGCTATATAGCTTCGAGAGAGGGTTTCACGTACGCGTTAACTGCTGAAAGAGTCTTTGGTTGGGGTGGAGTTGTGGTTCCTTCTATCTGGGCAGGTATCGTATGCGTTGGATGGCTAGCGTTCTCTATAGGTGTTGTAGCGGAAGGGATTACCTTCATGACTGGATTACCTAATCTTACTTATTATATCCTCGTTATCCTCATGACTTTACTCTTTTCTATTACAGCATACTTGGGAGTGAAACACATAGTTAAGCTTGCTTACGTTGGTGTCCCGCTCCTCATAATATTGATTGGTGCTGGAGTCTCACTAAGTATCTCCAGGTGGGGGATGCCTACCGTTGAAAGCTTTGACGCGCATTCACTACCTACGGTTTTCGGACTTGTTCTGGGTACATTCGTTAACGGCTCCATAGTCCTCTCCTTCGATTACCAGAGATTCTGTAAAAAACCTCTAGACGCGGTTTTCACAGCCTTCATTAACTTTCTCGGGTTCTGGAGCTTCATTATAATACTTTCGGGAATACCAGCAACGACTACAGGCATGAATCTCTATAATACGTATGAGGTTCTGGGGCTCTCCCCACTCGCGTTAATAACGCTCTTCCTCCTTGCATGGACCTCAGCCGATAACCAGCTTTACTCAGCTTCTCTTTCCTGGACGTTAAGCCTGAAATCATTCGGTAAAAGTGCTGATAGGAAGAAGGTAGTCATTACTGCGGCTATACTCACCATAATATTAGCAATCATTAAACTTCACACCTTCGCCGTACAATGGCTATCCTTACTAACCTCAATCTCGTTACCTGCAGGGATTGTATTATGGACCGAGTATTATATCAAGTCGCGAAAGAAGCTGGGTGAGAACATAAAGAACTGGAACGTGCAAGCCTTCATCTCATGGGTTCTGGGTAGTTCAGTAATCTATTATCTCTACGTGGTAGAGGGATTATGGTACGGCTTACTCGCAGGCTTCCTAGTTACATCGCTAACCTACGTCATTCTCCCTAGAAGTAGACACTAGAAAACTATCCTATTTTAATGTTAAACAATCTTGAAATTAATTTTGCTTGACGTAACTTTTCTTTATTTTATTTCATGACAGTACCTTCTAGAGATTATCTGTGCAACCTCTTCTTCTAAGAAGTGCATTTTAGGTGATGTTATTATTAGTGTGTGAGGTCCTTCATGGTCAGCAAGTTTCGCGAGGTCTTTTAATGCCCCGAAACATATTCTCTGCTTATCCCAGCCTAGACCTGATACCGCGATAGCTTTTCTTGTCTCGCTTATGATTCCCTCACCTCTCCTACTCTCCAGTAGTAGGAGTATTTCTACAGCTTCCCTAACCTGCATCTTAATCCCTTTCTCAAGATCTATTTCTGTCAAGAGTGGTGTGTGAAGATTCCTTAAGTCGTTATCTTTTATTACGTCGTAGGGGTATTCAGATAAGATACCTGACTTAGGGTATGTCAGGGTCACGATCTTACCCATCTTATATATCATGAGACCCGACATCGTGAGCGCGTTAGGTATTATTCCCGGTGCCGGCACTACCTCGAACTCCACCCCCCTCCTGCTAGCCTCACTTAATAGGGCTACATGCGTCGTCGCGTCCAGGGGATTTCCGGGAACTATTAACACTACCTTACGCCCCTCTAAAGCAGGCCTTATCAAAACCTCAAAGTATCTTTCCTCAATATCCTCACGCTTCAGTAACAAGACCTCCTTCCCGGTCTGAGACCTTATGAAACCCCTTAAGTCACCTAAGGTAACGCTAGTGTAGGAATCCACGTAAACAACGTCGGCTTCGGAAATCCTCCTAATCCCTCTCAAGGTAATCAAATCCGTTGAAAGCCCAGCACCTACGAGAATCAATTCCCCTCCCACGTTCACACCTCGTTAATAAAAAGAAGCAACTAAGTCCCTGAGGCTGGGGAAAACTCATTAACTATTATCGTGTAACCAGAAAACTTTAACTCATTAACTTCAGTTCCTATCATCTTGGCTACCTCAGCCACGTAATCCACTAGCTTTCTAGTCTCACCCACCAACTTAACTCTGTAGAAGACTGAAATACCGTCACTCCTCACGACTACCTCACCCCCGGACCTAATGAGTTCAGGGTAATACTTAGTAAAGAAACTCAGTGCTTCAACATCTTTAGAGATCGCGATCTCCACACGAACCCACTCAATCAACCCCGCCCCACACAAGTACGAAAAGATAACGTTAACGTTAGGTAATATCCGAGAGTTTGTTACGAAAAACATCATGGCTTCTTTAGAACCGCTGGATTCTAAGTCACTCAATATCCACTCGAAATCCTCTACAGGAACTAAGCCCCCTACAAAGTCTATCAGCTTCTCTAAAGGGAACATGCGGCCACCGCACCACGACTAGATCCTATACCGTGAGGTTTGAAGACGCGACCCCGCACATATTCCTCCAGGAATCAAACACTGCTGACTCTCTTAAGACTTGGTCTACGTGCCTTAACTATTATCCTAAAACCACAGTAGGGACATCTGAGAAACGTGTAGCCCTCCCTTTCCTCAGCCTTAATAAAACTCTCTAAACCCTCCTCAAACGTGAATTCCCTGCCGCACTTCCAACACTTATAGACAACATTTTTCAACTCACTCAATACCCGCCCCTCCTCATCTCAACAATCGTAATTCTTGAGACCTATTTAAGTTTTTCTAGGACGAACATTATCATTCTACTCCCCTACGCAAAATATTCATCGCTTTCCTCAACTGTTAAGAGCGGCTTCTCTATCTCGGTTAAATACCTTGAGGTAAGTTCCTCCGCTTCCTTAATGCTCACCTCAACGAACCTGACACTACAATTAGGTCTAGCCTGCGCCAGGATATCTAGATCGGGGGGTATTATGTGCAGGGCTACTGCGTAACCGCCCGTCGTCTGAGCGTCAGACATGAGTACTATGGGCTTCCCGTCAGGCGGTATCTGAACGTATCCTCTATCCGTAGGTATTGAGGGTAGCCTGCCGAGCTTCGACGCTGACTGGAGTGCGGGACCGTCCAGCCTATACCCCATCCTATCACTCTCTAAAGTAATGACGTATTTTGATCTGAAGAGAACCTCCAAATCACTTAATTGATCGGCATGTACCCCTCTAGTAGCTCTCACAATCACTGTCTCCCCAACCTTGGGGGATCTTACGTCGATGTTTAAAGCGGGTCTTAAGTTGTATACCCTAGACCACAACTCATTCACATCTACCTTACTGATTGAGAGTACGTCACCCGTCTTAAGAGGTCTCCCTAAACACCCAAAGCCGCCCCTCACATAAGTTGACCTACTACCTAAAACAACGTCGCATTCCACGCCTCCCGCCACAGCTACGTAATGCACGTTACCCCTATCTGAGGGACGCACCGCTAACTCAGCACCTGACCTCAAGTAGACGGGTTCCCAGGAAGGAACCTCATACTGACCTACATACACCTTAGGAAGTCCTCCAGTCACCGCGATAACGAGGTCTTCGTTAGCTCTCAGCTTGATAGAGCCGACAAACTCGATCAAAGCTGCATTAACTTCGTTCCCCACGAGCGCGTTAGCGTAGGAGGCAGACATTAGGTCAAGCGCTCCAGAAACAGGGACTCCGAGAGCTCTGTAGCCTTGCCTACCGAGATCCTGGACCATGGCTACCCCAACTAAGTAGGTGATCTGGAGGCTAGGCGTTGTAATCACCTACGTACACTCCCTTAAGTCTGTTAAACTCCTCCATAGACACAGACCTGAAGACTACTATATCTCCGGGAGCTATAGGTATTGGCGGGTTCCTCCTATAATCGAACATTTGGAGGGGTGTCCTACCTATCAGCCTCCATCCACCAGGGCTCTCAAGACCGTACACACCAGTCATCTTACCCGCTATCCCGACGGAACCGGCGGGGATCTTAACTCTGGGGGTTTCAAGTCTGGGTGCCGCTATCCTAGGATCCACTTCACCTAAGTAGAGGAAGCCTGGAGTAAAGCCTAGTGTGTAGCACGTGTATTTCCTCGAGGTATGGAGTTCTATAACCTCCTCTTCCCTCAAGCCAGCCCAAGAAGCAACTGACGGGAGGTCAGGACCTAGCTCACCACCGTAGGTCACTGGGATCGTGAAAGACCTTGGCTCATGTATTTCGCTCAGATCTATCTGCTGACTCCACGCCCACAGCTCCCTGACCTTTTTAACTAGCTCGTCACTGGATACTATTCTTGGGTCGTAGAAGAGTGCGATCGACGTAACTCCAGTCACTAACTCCTTGATGAGTTCTGAAAGCTCCTTCCTGAGCGCGTAGTATAGCTTATGCATGGACCTAACGCATTCCGGGGTAATGTCTCTGCACACATCCACGTGTATTAAGTAACCCCCGCTACTGAGTATCCTAATCTCATGAGAGGTCATGAAGCCTAAACAACCTCCGAAATCGGCTTAATCTCAACACCGAACTCCTTAAGCATTGAGTTAACGGATTTAGCGAATTCCACAGCCTTAGGACTATCACCGTGTATGCAGAGGGTGTGAGCTCTGACCTCAACAAGACTCCCGTCCACCGCTCGAACAACACCCTTGTCAATTATGCTCAGAGCTCTCTCCACAGCCTCACTAACGCTTGATATGAGGGCGCCCGGAGCCCCCCTCGGCGCCAACCTACCGTCCGGTAAGTAACCCCTGTCTATGAAGGCCTCATAAGCTGTCTTCAGACCTTGCTCCTCCGCAACTCTCACTACCTGAGACCCGTAGGGCGCTACAATTATAAGCCCCCTGTCGTAGGATGCCACGGCCTCAACGATTGCTCTAGCGTAGTCTTCCCTAACCCACGCCATGTTATATAATGCCCCGTGAGGCTTGACGTGCTGCATTCTAATCCCCTCAACCCTCAAGAAGGCTTCCAGAGCCCCTAGTTGGTAAATCACATAAGCCTTCAGCTCCCCTAAATCAACGATCATCTCCCTCCTACCAAAACCCATTAAGTCTGGGAATCCCGGATGAGCACCGACAGCAACCCCAAGAGACTTAGCTGTCCTAATAGAACTCCAAATACTTACTGGATCACCCGCGTGGAAACCGCAAGCAATGTTAGCGGAAGAGACATACTTGAAGAGCTCGCCCTCATCAACAAGCCTCCACCTGCCGAAAGACTCACCAGCATCCGTGTTTAAATCAATCCTCCTAGTCAACGAGAAACACCTACTTAATTAGACTTAACGAAGAAAAATAAAAACGTTCTCGTTACGTGTACAGTAACTTCCCATACTCCTCGAAAACCTTTCTCTCGTCATCGGAGGTCTTGGTGAGCGCGCTGAGCAGCAACGCTAGAACAGTATTAACTGCTAGTCCTATAAGCCCTGCTATGGCAGCGTGATAAGTAACTGGCATGCGGAAGTACTTCCCGGTCTGAGATGTGAATAGAGCAACCACTATGGAGCCTGCGGCAAAGCCTGCCACTGCACCATGCTTATTAATCAACTTCCTCTTAGGTATTATCATCTGTAATGTGAGAGGGAGTAGCTGCAAGCCTCCGGCAACAGCTATGGAAGTAACGTCGAATATTAGGCCGGGCTTCAGTATCGCGAAGTACCATCCTATAAGAACCCACACAAGCATGAGGATCCTGCTCACCATGACGTACTCCCCCTCAGACTTACCCGGCCTTACATACCTCTGATAAATATCCCTAACCAAGATTAAGGAGGTTGAACCAAGGAAGGAGTCCAGAGTCGACATCGCGGCTGCAGCAGCTCCTGCGAGCAGGAATCCGGCTAAGACCGGGTTAAGGAATGTGTAAATCATGACAGCCATTACCGCGTCAGCACTCCCGTATTTTGTGGTTAGAGCGGATATGAAGCCCTTCTCCAGAACCCCGGGCATGCCCACAGCATTTACGATCGCCGCGGCAAGCCCTACTAAAGCTGTCGGTATGTAGTATGAGGAGAGATACACAGCCGTACCCACTGCCGACGCCTTCAACGCCTTCTCATCTTTAGCGACGTAGTACTTTATCCAGAGGTGAGGCAGGAGCATAAGTCCCGGAGCATATATCATTATAGCTCCTAACATCATGACGGGATCCCAGTTCATTGTTAGGAGGGAAGGCTTCACGGTCCTGAGCTGATCCATTAACTCAGGCACTCCTCCGGGCGCGAGTTTCTGCAGTATCATGACGCCTGCAACGAAAACTCCCACGTACATCCACACCCCCTGAAGCACGTCAGTCCAGTACGCTGCTCTAAGTCCTCCTAAGATTAGGTAGAGCGTCGTGATTAACATGAGTATTAGCGAACCCCACATGTATGGTATGTTACCGCCACTACCTATATCCATGATCAGGCCAAGCCCGACGGCTTGAACCACGATGTACGCAATAACGAAGAGAGCCATTACCGCCGCGACGAGAACCCTCAAAGCCTCACTCTTGTAGAAATCTGCTAAAGCGTCGGCGGGTGATATGTGACCCCTAGCCTTACCCAACTTCATCAATCTAGTTCCCGCAAGATACATGAAGACCGCGGCGCCTGTAGTCCAGGCGGAGGAAGCGACCCAGAACGTTACTCCGGTGGTCGCGTAGGTGGCCACGCTAGTTAGGAAAGCGAACGCGCTGTGATAAGTAGCTGCGGTAGCTAAGAACGTGACCAGAATACCTGCACGTCTGCTCAACACGTAGAAGTCCTCAAGAGATTTCTTGAGTATCCTGCTGGATAAGAACCCTACGACAATCATGAGGATACAGTACACGAAGATTATTGTTATTGTGATCTGCCAAGTCTCCACCTTAACCACCCCTCCTTACGTCATATATTGCGTAACCGATGAAGATCAGCAATGCAATGACCCACCACAACAGTGAGTACGTATAGGTAGTGCTGAGCCCTGCCAGAGGTGTTGGGTCGGCACTGTTAACTAGGAACACTCCGAAAGCTAGAGCCCATACAATTAGCACCAGCACAACAAAGAGAGACTCCTTAGACTTAGACTTACTCGTTGAAGACATAGAGATACCACCATAATATAAATCATGGGCATTATTTATAATTTGTTCTTACCCAACTGAAAGCCCCGTCTCAGAAGGGAAGTCACCATGTTCGAATACCCTAACGTACTTAAAAACCTTCTAGTAAGTTATGCGGGTTTGAATCCCTAACAGCTCCCTAAGCTTGTTTAGTTTTTCTTTGCCTTCAAGTAAGGATTCGTTAGCGACTTCAACCATCTCTCTTGATTCCTCTTCTTTTAATAGGATGTGTGAACCCACCTTCAGTAGGTGCGTGAGGCGGATGCCTGTCTTAAGTTCTACTATGATTCCCTTCTCTTTATTTATTGATAAGATCCCTGAGTGCTTCATCCCTGACTCCCTAGCCAACGTAAGTATTTTTCGCGCTGACTTCATGTTTAGTGCTGAGACATGTATTATGGGGCCTGTTACCACGAGCCATAACCTCCTGAGTATAGGCATCTTTAGAACTTCTAGGAACTCGTCCGTGGTTATTGGTCGGTGTTTCTTGAAGACTATGGTTGAGTCCCTCCTCTCCCAAGGAAGTTTCCCGTCTATGAACGTAATCCTACCACTACAAGAACTTATAGTGTAGAGATCCTCGAATTCGAAGAGTTTCTTAAGGATATCTAGTATGTCCTCATCTAAGTAGCCTATCTCAAGATCCTCTGCAAGCCTCCTCCACAGTTTTTCTTTACGTAATCTCCACTTCTCAGGATCTACGAAAGGCAGCTTAAGCGCACCCTAAATAAAAAATTATTTAAGAGTCTAATATGAGTTAGTTCTGGTGTGGGAAATGTTAGATAGGATAGAGGCCATGACTCCCGGTCAGGAGAAGCTTAAGGAAGCTCTCAAAGAAGACTTATTTTCCATTGTAGGGATTTTCGGCCCTACGGGGGTTGGTAAGTCCTTATTCGCCCTAGCCTACGGGATCGGCTCAGTTAGTGAGGGGAAGTATAAGAGACTGATCGTGATCAGACCGGTCATAGACGTTACGACAGGTAAGGAACTCACGGTAGCTGAGTCAGGGCCCTTATTCATGGAGCTCTCTAAACAGTATGTGACAGACGTCTTAAGCGGTTTAATGTCTTGGGAAGAGGTAGAGAAGTTAATAAGAGAGGGTAAGGTAACCTTCGCTGACAGTCACTACCTTAAGGGGAGGACTTTCGACGATTCAATCGTTTTCATTGATGACGCGCAATCCATGAAGCTAGAATCACTTATTGAAGCCATAGTTAGGGTAGGCAAGAACAGTAAGTTGATAGTTGCTGCCGACCCAATATTCCAGGCTTTGAGGAGTAAGCATCAAGACCCCACATCAGTTATACGGGAGATTTTAGCGGGTGAGGCTAGGGCGGCCGTGATTGACTTAGGAATAAAAGACATCGTCAGGGAGGGCGCTAAGATAGGCCTCAGATTACTCATGGAGTACATGCTTAGAACGAGAAAGTTGGCGGATACAGAACAGAAGGTTCTTGAAGTTGTTAAGCTGAAATCACCTGATGCGGACGTCATAACAGTCTTAGATGTGGGTAAGCTGGCAACCAACTACGGGATTTCCTTAGAGCACGTACCTAACTACCTAGTAGTAGTTAAGAAAGAGCATTTAGGAAGGTTGGTCGGCAAGGGTGGTGAGAGAATCGCCTCAATAGAGAAGGAGCTAAACGCTAGGGTAAGGGGTGTTGAGCTAGACACGGATATCTCAGAGCTGATAAGAGCGGTACACCCAGTATCCTGGGTTTGGAAGAGGGTGGTAGACGTGGATTTCAAGGGTGCCTACATATTCGTTGAGATAGAGGAGGGGGTTCTCGGAGCTTTCGTAGGTCAGAGAGGATCCTACGTAAGATTCTTAGACGCCATAACTAGAGAATTATTCGGCATAGGAGTTAAAGTCACTACCTCAAGCAGAGAGTCGAAGCACACGCCCGAGAAGAAACCTAAGAAATCTAAGAAGAGTTCTTGAGGGTATTAGGAAATCCTCGCACGAAATAGCCTCTTAATCACGACACACCCTTATGTCGAAGACTACTTGGTAATACCTAGGCCCAACGCTTCTAACCACTCTGCCGTACAGGAACTCGTAACGAACACTGCTCTTGGCTAACTCTTCACTAAACATCTCCTCCCCCTTAAGTAGGGCCTCATTCCTCCTCTCAGCACTCACGAAGTCGTAAACGTGAATCACACCACAATCCCTTAACGTCGAGATAGCGTCTCGCAGGTAAATACGTGAGTATTCTGGCAGAGGCATCAACACCCTGTCAGACATCCCGGTAAACTCCCTCACTACCTGTGCCGCGTCCCCTAACCTAGCCTCCACGACGTCCTCAACACCATTCAGAACTATGTTCTCACGCATTAACTCGTACGCGCGGGGATTTATGTCTATGGATATAACTTTCCTCGGCTTCGCTTTCTTAGCTATTATTATGGAGAAGAGACCGGCCCCGGCAAACATATTTATTATAAACTCACCCGGTTTCACTAAATCCGCTATCCTCTTATGCTCGTAGTTCAGGGCCGGGGAGACGTACACGGAGTTTATGTCTACCTTGAAGACACACCCGTGTTCTCGGTAAGTAGTAACACTCCTGTTCTCACCGGCTAGTAAGATGTGTTCCCTAATCCTGTGCTGAGTCTTCACGGAAGTTACCGCTAGCCACACAGACTTAACGTATGGTAGCTTCTTAAGAATCTCCTTACCTAAAGGCACGAAAACCTCGACCGGGAGGTCGGGAGGCTTCCTGATTACCGCTATATCGCCTATGATCTCCACCCTCCCCCAAATCTTCCTAGCGTTCTCCACACCCAAGATCTCTTCAGCTATCTTCCTCAGCAACCTACCCCTGCTCATCTCGACCACGGACTGATTTCCTTAACTCACCGACCTGAAACCCTTAAGACTATTTATATTATTGAAAAACTAATATAATTGGTGGTATTTATGCCTACTATGAGAACCGGGTTAGTTATTGCAGGGGGGTACGCTACCAAAGTTAGGAGAGTGATCTTCGCTCAGCTATCCGAAGACATTAAAGAGAAAAGAATAGATAGTAAGACAGTGGCTTTCCACGTGGCACAGCTCAACAGGTTCTTATTCACGGTACTAGTAGACAAGCTTAAGGTTGATAAGAGAGACGCCGTAAGGTTAAGCATCGATTATGAGGTGAGTGAAGGCAAGATACTCTGGAAATTCGATACGTTGAGGGTGGAGGTCTTTAGGAGGGTGCCCGACGAGGAGGTGACCGCCGTACTAACCGCGTTAGTGCCTGAAGCTGAGAAGATAATGGCCGCGCCAGTAGAGTATACCGTTGAGTATGCTGGGGAAACCAGCGACGGTGACAAAATCTACGTGTTGAAGGTCGGTGAGCGTGAGGGGGGTATTGTGGAGGCTATCCCGATAAACGAGGAATTCTTGTTCGTTAAGGTCGGTGTATTGCTAGTGCCGGAACCTACTAAAATAGAGAAAGTAAGGGTAGCTCTCGAGGGCAAGACGCATGAGGAAGCTCTGAAAGAATCTATCAACGACTTACTAGGTAGGGGAAAGCCTGTAGCGCCTGAGGAAGCAGACTCAATAATAAGTTACGTGAGGAGCAGACTAGGCGAGGTAAGGCCTGAGGCAAAAATAGAGTACGAGTAACACGCTCACCAAGGGAAAACATAAGGCTCAAAAACTTTTTTCAATGCCATAAAAGCCTCACCAGGCGTTAAAACAGGTTTTTCATAGTCGTGGAAATCCTCTATAGGTAACCTAGGGCATGAGGTAATGACTATAGCGTCTAGCGTGCTTGAATCCACATCAATTAAAAGATCTCTCGTAAGGTACGAAGTCACGGCTACGTAGTACTTACCCCCAGAACTAGTTATTAGCTTCGCGAGCTCGTTAATTATCCAAGGCCTGTATTGCCCCCCACTACCAGCTATTATCAACCAAGACACAGCATCCAGAGACTTCATTATCTTAGCAAACCTAGTTTTGAGAACTCTAGAAACGTACTCGCCGAGGAACTTATATGCGTTCTCGTAAGGATCTAGCGAAACCACCTCCTTGCTACCGCTAACCCTTAAACCAACACCTAACGCGTGGAACCTCCCGCCGGCCACCACCAAGAAAGCGTCAACGTAGTTCTTCACAGCATCCAAGCTAGAAAACCAACACCCAAACACTACCTCAACATCCCTATTCACTACCTCAAACCCGTTACTACGGAGTTGCTTGATGAGGTCTTTAGTTAGGTCCACATGTTGAGCCGTCGTGTACACAGCTAACCTCACATAACCGTGCTTCCTTAAATCATTGATTAAGGAGGTCAAGACCTCACGATCCGGCTTAGTCCTTGACTGTAAATCAACGTAAACTACATTACCCGGCGGGTTCCAGTAAGGGTATCTTCTATGACCTAGGTGAACCACTAAATCATACTTCTCCGTAACCCCTACATCTATGAGGCATGAACCGAATGAGGGGCCTGCATCTATATGTATCTCCGCATTCCCTAGTATTCCCCTTAAGTAATCTATTATCTCGTATGACCTGTTCTTGAATCCCTCAGGAACTTGAAGGAGTATCCTAGAAGGTTTCCTCTCTTTAACCACCCTAGAAAGCTCACTAACATCAATGTAGTAGTAGTCGAGAAACGAGTTCTTAGGTGAGCTCATTTCTGCGTTTCCGTCACGTTAGCGGGGGTGGCTGAGCTACTGGGTTTTAACTCTCTTACTCGTAGCATAGTTCTAATACCTATCTTGTCTCTGAATCGCCTTAAAGCTTCCTTAGCTTGAGGCAGGTTCTTAGTGGAGATCCTTACCTCTGCTATCACACTACCGTAGAAAACTCTCGCGCCAACACCCACGGGCTTTCCGAAGGCCTTGCGCATACCGTCTTGAAGTCTGTCGGCTCCAGCGAAAGCCATCATCTTATTCTCTCTGATGACGTGATGAGGGTATTGCCTGACCATGAAAAAGTACTTGTCCTCCCCGATGTACTTGCTTAAGTATTTATGAGCCATGACTCTAGCAGCTTCAAGCCCGTTATGCCTCAGTATAGCGTTCTCTAAAGAAATCAGCTCAACGACTAATTCGTAATCCCCGTGAGGGTTACCCATAACGAACTTGCTTATCTTAGGTTGTGGTATGCCGTCTATGTATTCCTTCCTCGTGTACGGGGGCTTATGCATGTCTTTATAGCATCTTGCAGGTCTTAACGGCACTCTCTATCACCAAAGATTACTGAGTTGAAGGTTTTTAAGTATGTGTACTCCTCGACCTCAGCTGGAACACCACCTTCTTCAACACCCTATATAAAGCCCCACACTCAGGGTTTCTAGGGTTGGCTCTAAACAAGACGTTCTTGAACGCTCTAATACCCTTATCGTCATCGAGTAACTTACTCAACTCCTCCAATTCCTTCCTTAAAGCCCTCAACACGTTTTCCTCACACTCACTAACCTCGTAAGACTCCCTCATCGAAGTCCTGAGAACCTCATACATATAGATAGCTACCGCGTGCGACAAGTTGAGCACGTTGTAGTCAGTTCCTGTATCTAGCGTAGACACTAAGTCGCACTTATCTAATTCCTCTCTTTTAAGACCTACGCTCTCCCTACCGAAGACTAAAGCTACCTTACCAGATTTAGGTAGGACATAGCTTAAGAGGTAGGGAGGTATTGACTGCCTCAACACATCTGACTCTAGATCAGCTATTGAGGTAGTGCATATAGATAGCCTAACGCCTGAAAGACATTCCTCAACACTAGACTTAACGACCACGTTACTCAGCAGCTCAGCACCTCTCGCAGCAAACTCCCTAACTTCAGGATCGCTTAAATCAAACTGCGGGTTAACTACACATAAATCACTGATACCGAAGTTTCTGGCAAGCCTTAATATGAAGCCCATGTTGATTCTTCCTTCAGGACCAACCACCACTAACCTGATGTCAGGTTTGGTCAACACGCTACCCATAAAATCAAGTATTTAACGCTTAAAATACGTATCACGTGCTCCCGCGCCGTCGAGGAACTCCTTCAGCCCTTCAGAGTATTACCGCGTTCGGAGGACCTCAGCTCTCACAGTGGTTTCCTCACCTGGCTTAAGTACTATGAGCTCCGCCATGACACCGAACTCTATCAAATAGCGTTTGAATTCTTCCGGCGTCCCCCTCAACACTGGGAAGGTACCGTAATGCATCGGGATGACATACCTAGGGTTTAGGAGGCTTGCGGCGTACGCGGCTTCCCTAGGCCCCATAGTGAAGTGGCCTCCAATCGGTAAGAGCGCTACCAACGGTTTATATAGCTCGCCGATGAGCTTCATCTCGTAAGTTAATCCTGTGTCGCCGGCATGGTATACCGTATTCCCAAGCTTACTTATTAAGACGCCTGTTGGCATCCCCTTACCACTAGAGTGGAGCGCCGGAGTCAATACTACCTCAAAGCCTTCCCCTAAGTCTATAGGCCCTCCTATATTGCCTCCGATAGCTCTCTGCTCATTACCTAGTTCCTCAGCAAGGTATGAAGCTAGCTCATATATAGCTACTGCCTTCGAGTTAGGGCAGTTCCTCAGTATTTCAAGAGCATTACCTACGTGATCTCCGTGATCATGCGTCACCACTATGAAGTCACCGCATATCTGATTTAACTTCTTCTCAGGAGATACCGGGTTTAATATCCAAGGATCTATCAAGAAGACCTTACCAAACATCTCTATCCTGAAAGCTGCGTGACCAAACCACTTAATCTTTATATCATACATTTAACACACCTTAATAATAATTACTATAAAGATCTAAAATATCTTAGTGACGTGCTAGACTAGCTCGTGATTCGTTGAGGATTGGAGTTACTATATTATTTTATACCTTAACTTAAAATACTTAGATGTGGTGTTAAACACGAGTGACGCGGAGTTCGTGGAAGCATACCTGAGGGCTGGTGAAATAGCTTATAAGGTTAAGAAATCCGTTGCTCCGTTAGTTAAGCCCTCTGCCAGACTACTTGATTTAGCTGAGAGAGTGGAGGAGTTAATAAGGTCTTTCGGCGGTGAGCCCGCCTTTCCAACCAACATATCAGTTAATGAGATAGCGGCTCATGACACCCCCTACGTAGGGGATCCCAGGGTAATTACTGAGGACTCTCTAGTTAAGATCGACTTAGGGGTTCACGTGAACGGGTTCATAGCTGATACAGCGATCACGGTAACCCTCTCAGACAAGGCTATTAAGCTGGTTGAGGCTACTGAGGAGGCTTTACGTAAGGCGTTGACCTCCTTAAGCCCCGGAGCACCCATAAACACCGTGGGGAGAGCTGTAGAGGCAGTCGCTAAGAAATACGGGTTTAACGTGATCAAGAACCTGACAGGCCACTCTCTAGACAGGTACTTAATACACGCCGGTGAGGTTATCCCCAACCACTTCACTAGACTAGCTCTAGGTAAGTTATCTAACGGCAGAGCATACGCTATAGAGCCTTTCCTAACTTCAGGTAAGGGCTACGTAGAGGAAGTTAGGTCCTCCACATACATATACGCGTTAAACACCAACTTCAAAAATAAGCGAGTTACAGAGGAAGAATCCCTCTTAGTAAAAACCATATACGAGAGGTTTAAGACCCTCCCACTATGTGAGAGATGGCTTGCAAGAGAATTCAGTGATTTAAGTAGGTTGCGGGCACTACTTCAGAGCTTAGTAAGGAAATCAGTGCTTATAGCATACCCCGTCTTAAGGGAAGTGAGCGGTAATCTAGTAGCTCAGTTCGAGGAAACAATTTTAGTAAGTGGTGGTAAAGTCATAATCACGACTAACCCGGAGCTAAACAAATAAGTTGTCTCCGTGCTGGGTCGTTCCCGCCACCGAAGAGCGGATTCAGTCATATATTGTTAAACGCAAAAATATAAATGCTTTAAGACTTAGGTTAGTGTGGTAAGTCGGGGTGTGAGCAGGTGGACGGGGTTCAGGACTGGACTTCTATGCTGATAGCTATCCTAATACTATCTTCCTTCATACTTAACTTTACGGATATACCGCAGAAGATTCAGTTTACGCGGTACTCTTCTGTTGTGAGGAGAAAACTCATAGAGTTAATAGAGTTTGAGGAGGATGGTAAGAGGAAGTCGATAAAGTACTTGAAGGACATGAACTTACCTAACCCGAAAACCCTCATAGACGATTACGTTGATAATTTCTTCATGATATTCCCTGTCGAGAGGGAACCCATTGACGTGATAAAGAGGTTGAAGCATTTGCTGAGAACACGTGACGAGGCCGTTAAGAGATATGTCTTAGACAAAGTCCCTAACGTCTCAGAAGTTGATAGGCAGAAGATTGAGGTTTTGCTAGAACTCAATTCCGTTCTTACCTACATAAACAAGGTAGTGAAGCATTACTACAACCTAGGTGTTAAGTTTAATGACTGGATCATGATGATGCAGCTAGCCCTCCAGATAAACCAGATAGTCAGGCTAGCTAAAGCATATAGAGATGCCATAGATTCCTTCGGGGTAGGCGCGCCCATAGGGGATGGTGCCGGCGCCTTAGTCGCTAGAATGCTCTTAAACGACACTTCCGGAGCCTCCGAAATAGCTCCGGAGACAGTCTTGTACGAGACCTCGCTTGAGGGCAGGAAACTCTACGTGATAAAAGCTAAGGGTCCGGGACCCACAGTAGGATGGCCTGGTGAGGCACTGGAAAAACTCGTTGACGGTCTTGAGTGCAAGATTTCCAGGATAATAACTGTTGACGCTGCCTTAAAACTGGAGAGTGAGAAGAGCGGTGATGTAGCCTACGGTGTTGGGGCGGCCATAGGTGATTTAGGACCTGAGAAGATAGCTATGGAGAGAATAGCCTCCAAGTGTTCGGTACCGCTAGATGCGGTAGTGATTAAGATGAGTAACGAAGAAGCCATAAACACCATGACCAAGCAAATCTACGAGGGGGTTGTGAGAGCGACTGACATAGTCAAGAACACAATACTTAGTAAAACGAGGGAGGGCGATACAGTAATAGTTGTGGGGGTAGGCAACACTCTCGGCATAGAATGAGGTGGTACTAGTGTTACTGGAGCTACAATTAGACCCCCTCTACATACTCCTCATAGCCATAATTGTTTTCCTATCATCCTATCTACTGGTCTCTTACCTGAGAGAATCCTCAACACAAAAGAAAGAAGAGAAAGGCAAGATAATAACTATAAAGAAGTGCCTCAGCTGTAATTACGTGTTAAATAAGCCGTACGATAAGGGAGACTACGTAGGTAAGAGAGGAGAGAAATGCCCTAAATGTGGTGGGGAAATGATGATCACCGCAATATATCTCGAGCCCCCGCCGCAACCTCAAGCAACCACTTCATGAACGATTAGCCGGGGAAACCCTAGAACATTCTTTAAGTATGTGATCGCGCACCATGTAGTAGATATCTCCAGAAACTTCCTCACATCTAATTCCTTTGATATGGAACGATATTGCTTTGAGAAAGCCTTCTACCGTAGAGCCTTCAACACGAAGTAGGAAATTCCCTAACTGAAGCCACTCAGACCAACATATCTCCACGTTACTCACATGAAGACACTCACTCTTAGGGAAACAATAGGGTAGTGCAGGCAAATCACCTATCAAATCAGCGGTGCCGTCATCACCGCATACCGCAACAATCTTGATAAATTCATCCACTACGTACTCAGCCACCCGAACCATCCACATCACCGCTAACATACATAGCTTAAGACTGAAAAACTCTTTAAATATGAAAACTATTTTGCTTATTTGTGTACTTGAGGTGTTTGGGTGCTGTAGAAACTTTCGCGTATCTTGAAAACGTAATGGGAAGGGTTTTAAAAGTATGTTGCTATATTATCTAGGGTCTATAAACAGCGGGTTTTGGTTAGATGATGAAGGTTGAAAGCGATGATTTAATGATTTGAGGCTGGGGGCTGATCTAAAACGTTTTGACTGTTCCTGCGATTCTTCCTTAACTCCTATTTAAGAGCCCGAAAATTATCTTAGGGGCTGTGTTTAGTGGGTAAAGCTATAGTCATTTCCGGAACTCCCGGAGTTGGCAAGACGTTGGTTGCGACCCGGCTTGTGTCTAGGTTAGGTCTTAGCTATTTAAACTTATCAGATTTGGTTGTGAGGGAATCCCTATATGTTGGCGTAGATGAGGCTAGGGGTTCTCTTATAATAGATGAGGATCGCTTAGTAAGTAGGCTTACTGAGTTATTGAGTAGAAGTGAGTGTGACGTTATCGTAGATAGTCATTACGGTGAGGTAATCCCCGACGAGTTTGTTAAGGCAATATTCGTGCTTAGACTAAGCCCGGCCATACTGTACGAGAGGCTTGCTTCGAGAGGGTGGGATAAAGAGAAAGTGAGGGAGAATGTGGAAGCCGAGATACTGAGCATATGCACTTATAATGCTTTAAACGAGCACCCGGAAACCAAGGTGTGTGAGGTAGACGTAACTAATAGGGAAGTCGATGATGTAGTGGAGGAAATCATAAGCGTGCTCAATAAGGTTAAGAAGTGTGAGGTATGGGTTGACTGGCTATCTAACGAAGCACTGAAAGACTTTATTACTAAGCTCCTCAGCACTTCCTAGCGTTAGCGTGACGAAATAATTAAGGTCTATTTTTAAAGACTGACCGAATAATATCTGTCGGTGCTTCAAGTGGAGTTGCGTGAGGGCTTACTACGCGACGAGTGTACGGTAACAAACATACGTAAGTCGCTAATACCTGGAATCGTAATAGTTTCTTTAGACTGCCAAGGAAGTAAGGTCGAGTTTGACGTGCTGAAGGAATTGCTGGTTGTTTCAGAGGGTAGTAAGACGGAGTATACCTTAAGCAGAGAGAAACCAGAATACGACGAGAAAAAAGACTTTGTCGCGTGGGGTTACGTGATAAGCAAGAAAAACGTGGAGACAACTCCACCTAAGCAAAAACTGATTGTGTCGTTATGGGGCTACATGGTAATGATAGAATCTAGCGAAAACATTAATAGTTGCTTCAACCTAATGGATAAGGTCTACTTCAAGCTAAAGCATTCGTGACGCACGTTCTACTAGTAAAACAAAAGAGTTAAACAAACACTGACTCAGGGAAGGTATTTTAGTCTAAGTTAAGAAGACCTCGATTACTGGGACCCTTAAACCCTACCCATTACCTTCACTCTATCCAGTCTAGGTTTCGATAGTGCTTTGCCGCACCCAGGACACCTATTACCTACCTTACTGAAGAGCTCGTCCGGCGTCGGCACACCAAAACTATCTTGTCCGACGGACCTAAACACGAAGAGAGTTTTGCCACAGGAACCACACTTATATATGACCGGCATAAGAGTCCCTATTAGACACTATATTACTCAAGCAAATAACAATATGCGTACTAAATACGGGCGAGTATTACTCGCTTTAAGTGACTAGCATCAATAATACATAGATGAAATAATTAAAACAGGGCATAAGAGTATTACTTTAACTCTGAAACATAGCTAAACCACCTTCACACGAAGCTTTACAACCTGAAAGCCTCGCACCCTAGGGCGGGGAGGAGGTCAGGAACCAAGACGGGATTCACGACAAAACTAACTTCAGACCCTCACGATCCACTACTGAGAACAACTTTCTTTACCTTAATCTCATTTGTTTGGAATTAGATAGAGCTTCATGTATTTCTCCGCTACGTACGTATTCTTGAATATCTTCCTAGCTTCACTCAGTAAGTCACTGATGTTCTTATATCTAGGTGATATGTGGTAAAGTATGAGTGTTTCAGCGCCGCATCTTAGAGCTGTTTCGGATGCTTGAATAGCTGTTGAGTGCTTATATTCACGGGCTTTGTCGCTCATATCACTACCGAAGGTTGAATCATGTATTAATACCTTCACGTTTTTACACGCCTTAATAACGTTATCTGAAGTTGTAGTATCTGAAACGTAGCATACGCTGATAGCATCGGAAATATCTACTCTATAAGCCAACGTAGGTATTGAATGCTCAACCCAGAAAGCTCTTATTTTGAAAGGTCCTTCGATGAGGGTCTTACAGCAATCTGTTCTCACAACACTTACCTTACTTTCTGGGTTGCGGGTCGATTCCCTGAGTGGTTCTATGAAATCACCGCACCCCTCGCACACCTTACTTTCCTCACTAACCTCATTGATCACTAACTCATACTCTGGGTAGAAGTAGAGGTACTCAAACGACTTAATTAAGTAGGTTCCCAGCCCTGCAGGACCGATTATTAAGAGTGGTGTGGTGATATTCGCTAAAGACCTTGATTGGAGGAGGGGTATCAAGCCTAGAACATGGTCTCCGTGCATGTGAGTTACTAAGATCAGGTTTACGGACGCAACACTCTTACCGACTTCCAAGAGTCTGTGCTGTGTCCCCTCACTAACGTCTAGGAGCAAGTTCTTTCCGCCGTAACTAATTAAGACGGAAGGCATTTCGTCACTGCCTGGATAAGGTCCTCTAGAACCTAGGAACGTCACTATTACCGGATTCATTCCTTCCTCACCACGAAAATATCCCTGGTTAGGGATCCGTGAACCCAGTTAGGGATTCTCTCAACGATCGTGAATCCCGCGTTAATAATCATTTCCTCGAGAGGCATGTCTATCCTCTGAGCGAAAACCATGTAGCCGTTCTTCCTCAACACCCTGTAACTCTCCCCTAGAAAGCACTTCATTAAGTTGATTAAGTCCATGTCCGCGGGTTTACTCATGCGACCGTACGGGGGGTCAGTAGCTATGGCGTCAACCCTATCTAACGGGATATGGCAAGCGTCACCGCCCACCACTTCAGGAACACACCCGTAGTGAGCCAAGTTTCTAGCAGCGCCTTCAGCTAGCTTAGGATCTACCTCTACGCCAACATATCTTAAGCCTACGGAACAAGCTTCCAGTAAGAAGCCCCCCGCACCACAAAAAGAATCTAAGATAACGTGCCCCTCCCTAACGCTAGCTCTGCTCAAGTTTACGAAGACTCTAGCCATGTACGGGGTCATAGTGCCTGGCGAGTAAAAAGGCCTTTCAGCAGGTTCACGTGCTCTGTAAGGTCTTAAATCCCTCTCATAAGTTCTTAAACCTACCACAACACACCCCTCCGAAACTATGATGTCCAATCTCTTATTCCCCCCTCTACATAAGCTCTCGGACAACTCGTTCACAACTCTTAACACGTCTTCATAACTTACTTGACTCCCATACTGCTTCACCCTTCTGAAGTTCACGTAGTCGTAACCCCCGTGAGAGCATACGTCAGAATCTCTTAGAACCTTCTCAATGCCTTGAACCCCGTCAACAACTTCTGAAACCCCTAGCAAGACGCCGGCATACTTACTTAAGACAGTCCTACTCAGGACGTCCTCCAAGGGCTCAGAACTATCAACGATAACGACCTGATCTAGGTGAGCCACGAGCTTATACCCTACTCTCTCAGCCTCCATCACTGCCCTCAACTCAAGTAACGGCAACTCCCTGTGCTCACCAGAAAGATAAACGTAGTAAAGCATTTCCTCTCTAGAGATTCATTATCGAGGACTTTATTAAACTTGCTATCTACTTAGGTGTTAACGAACCCTCCTAAACCAAGCCTCTTAATAGACTCAGCAAGCTCCTCCGACACATCAAGATACTCTATTAAGTTACTCGTTAATCGCTGTCTCACAGTATTCAACACCACCACCTTATTAACTCCTGAAAGCCTCAGCTTATTTAGTGCGTCACTCACGAAAAGCCCGTGCGACGCTAGAACGTAGATCTTGTGAACACCACTACTAGCTAAGTATTTAGCGATGTTAGCTATTGTACCGCCAGTACTTATTATGTCATCAATTATGACAGCGTTAACCCCGGTTACGTCCAGATCCTCTGGTAGTTGATGCGCGACTTCCCCCGTCACCCTATCCCTGACCTTCTTAATCGTCACGTAATCCTTACCGAGGAACTCCGCTATCAGCCTAACCCTCCTCGACGCACCGACGTCCGGAGCTACGAGTACGTAAGGCTCTTCCACGTTGTTCTTTATGTACTGCCCGAACGTCTTAACAGGTAATACGTTAATGATTAAATCGTTGAATTCGCTTAAGAGCTTCTCACTATGTATGTCCACGACTAACAATTTCTTAAGACCCACGCACTTCATTATCTTAAGAACCGCTCTCCCACTAACCACCTCCCAACTCAAGAACTCCCTATCTTGCCTGCCGTAAGCTAGGTACGGCATCAATGCGTACACCTTGCTGAGACCCTTTGAGGATAGCAGTTCCACTGAAAGGAATAATTCAAGCAAGGAGCGATTCTGGTCAGGGTATGAAGTAAGCACCAGCAATACCTCATCCTCCCCAGAAATCTCCGGGAACCTTAAGTAAGATTCTCCGTCTGGGAAGACCTTGTAAACAACTTCGGAATACTTGGACCCGAGGAGGTTCGCAAGCTCACGCCCTAAACCCGGGTCTGAAGGCAGTGAAATTACTAACACCTAACCCACCACATAACATATCGAGAAAGAACCTCTAAAACTTTTAGACCTCCTCAAGTAGGTTTAGTTGTTCTGGATCACGCGCTCCTCCAACGAGACAGGAGGAGATAACTTATTAGATGTGAAAACATGTTTAACGACGAGTGAGTGATCAGGTGATTTTGTGTTGGGAAGGCCTGACCTAAGCAAGCCTTGGGTTAGAACAGCTAAGTATTGGAGAAGGCTAGGCGATAATAAGGTGGTTTGCGATCTGTGCTATAAGAGGTGTCCCATAAGTGACGAGGGTTACGGTGCTTGCGGTGTTAGGTATAATTCTGGCGGAACCCTCTACACCTTGGTGTACGGTCTCCTCACGGCAGCGAACTTAGACCCCATAGAAAAGAAACCCCTATCCCACTTCTATCCAGGCTCTCTAGTATTCTCCATATCCACCGCTGGATGTAACTTTATGTGCATGTTCTGCCAGAACTGGACATTGAGTCAGTCTAGGAGAAACGAGATTTTCGGCGACTTCATGACTCCTGAGGAAGTAGTTAAGGAAGCTGTTAGGGAGGGGGCTGACGGAATTAGCTACACCTACAACGAACCAACGATCTTCTACGAGTTCATGATAGACACTGCCACACTAGCTAAGAAGGAAAACCTTTTTAACACTATGGTAACTAACGGATACATCACCACTGAAGCCTTAGAAGAACTCACTAAGTTTCTCGACGCCGCCACAGTTGATTTCAAGGCTAGCGCTAACAAAGAATTCTACAGGAAGTTCATGGGGGTGCCTGACCCGGAACCTATCTACGAAACTATTAGCTACATGAGGAAGAAAGGGGTTTTCGTTGAAGTAACTAATCTTGTTGTGCCTAAGTATGGTGACAGCGTTGAAGACCTCAGGAAGCTGGTTAGGAAACTCGTTGAGGTAGTGGGTGATGACGTCCCCTTCCACCTACTCAGATTCTACCCACACTACAGAATGAGTTACCTACCTGAAACACCCATCAAGACTCTCGAGAAGCTTGCTGAGGTAGCTAAGAGCGAGGGTTTGAAGTATGTGTACTTAGGTAACGTGCCAGGACATCATATGGAGAACACGTATTGCCCTAACTGCGGGGAGCTCTTAATACGCAGGTATGGCTTCTACGTGACTGAATGGAGGTTAACCAAGTCTAATAAGTGTCCTAAGTGTGGCTACGCAGTAAACGTGGTCGGTGCCCTGAAACGAAAGAGTATCCCATGGTTTTAAAATTTGTAGTTGTTGCTTAAATATTGATCTGAGTCTTGAGTGTGGGGTGTGTTAATGTATTTTGTGATCGTCGCCGGACCCGCTGGCTCAGGCAAGTCCACATTCGTTTCAGCACTAGCTCAGTGGATGGAGCTTAATGGTCTAGACGTGGTTAGAGTTAACTTAGATCCGGCATCCGAGGTCTTGCCTTACGTTCCTGACGTGGACGTGAGGAATTACGTCACGACACGTGATTTCATGGTGAAATACGGTCTCGGCCCTAACGGCGCTCTAGTGTTGAGCGTTGATTACCTAATTAATTACATTAGCGATTTAAGGAAGGAGATAGATGAGTTAGGCGGTAATTACGCGATCATAGATCTCCCCGGGCAACTAGAGATAGTTGCTTTTAGGAGGTTAGGACCTATAGTTCTGAGGGAGCTGGTTAAGAATAGCAGGTCTGCGACAGCCTTCATACTAGACTCACATATGGCTTCCAACCCACACTCAAGCTACTCAGCACTCCTACTAGCACTCTCAACAATGTATAGGTTAAGACTCCCCCTAGTCTTAATATTGAATAAGATAGATTTAATAACAAGCCAGCAAAAATTCAGAGACTTAGAGAGTCTGAGCTCTAGGCTCTATCTCCTGCGCTTACTGAACGAGGACTACAGCTGTATCTCGGCAAGTAATGACGCGTTCTTCATAAGCCTGGAAGTCGGGGAGTCACTCTGCAACATATTTAAGGAAATCTTTAAGGAAGTAGTCTTAGTCTCCTCTAAAGAGATGTGGGGCGTTGAAGACGCCTACGCCTCACTTCAGAGAGTCTTAATAGGGGGTGAAGACTTCGTAACGGAGGAATATAGTGAGGGGCCTCCGCACAGCGATTAATCACTAAACAGCAACAAATCCGCTAGAAGCTAAATAAGATAGTCCCAACCTAAGTAGCTGAGCTTTCAGATATTTAATCAAATAATGGGTGAGCACAGCTTTTAAATCTGTGTTTTAGACTAATATCTGGGGGTTAATCAGAATGAGTAACGTGAGGGAATATGTGGAGGAAGTAATTAATAAGGCTAGAAGTGAGGGAAGGACTAAATTACTGGAGCATGAAGCCTATGACGTTCTAGCAAAGTATGGTTTCCCAGCACCTAAGTTCGGCTTAGCTAATTCTGCTGAGGAGGCTGTCAGACTATCTGAGGAGATAGGTTATCCTGTCGTTTTAAAGATCGTTAGCCCCGATATAGTTCATAAATCGGACGTAGGCGGTGTTAAGCTTAACTTAAACTCTAGTGATGAGGTCCGCAAGAGTTTCGACGATATATTACGTAACGTGAAAACTAGAGTCCCTGAAGCCAAGATAACCGGTATCTTAGTTCAGGAAATGGTTCCTCAGAGTCTTGAAGTCATAGTAGGAGCTACTAGGGATCCCACCTTCGGCCCGGTAATCTTGTTCGGTCTCGGCGGCATATTCGTCGAGGTTTTGAAGGACGTGAGCTTCAGGATAACACCTTTAACGAGGTATGACGCGGAGACCATGCTCACGGAAATTAAAGCTGCCAAGATACTAGACGGCTACAGAGGAACGCCGCCGAGAGATAAGGAAGCCATAATAGACATAGTGATGAAGCTTGCTAAGTTCATGGAAGAACATGAGTCAGTTACTGACGTAGACCTCAACCCGATAATGGTTTTCGAGGTAGGTAAGGGGGCTAAGGTAGCTGACGCTAGAATACTGATAAGGTAATCTTAGTTGAGTACAGAAGAATTAATTAAGAAAATAGATGACTTAAGAGAAGAAATAAAGACTCTCAAAAATCAGAGACTAGACTTAGTAAACAAGCTCAGGGAGATAAACGCGGAGAGAGGTAAACTAAGAGAAGAAATAACTAATATCAAAAACAGACTAGGGAATGTCTGGGAAGTAAAAAATAAGCTAAGAGAGGAAAGAGATAGACTAATAACACAGAGAAGGGAAGTCTTAAGTAAGTTAAGAGATTTGAGGAACAAGCTGATCAGCATCAGAGAAAACGTGAATAACTTCAAGAGTAGCACTCCTTACTCCATGAATAAGATCAAGCAAGAGATAGAAAGACTTGAGTGGAGGATAATAACTGAGTCTCTACCTATGGAGGTAGAAAATAAGATAGTCAGGGAAATAGCTAGGCTAGAGGAAGAGTTAATGAAGATTGTTGAGGGAAGAAAACTCCTAGAAGAATACAAGGAAGTTAAGGCAGAGTATCAAAGCTTGAAGATACTGCTAGATGATCTAAACAACAGAATAAGCGAGATTACAGAAAAAATAACGTCTCTGAGAGAAAAGGAACGTAAACTCAAGGGAGAACGTGATTCTTTGAGGAAGAAGCTTGATGAATTAATAAAAGAGTTAATGAGCGTTAAGGCTAGCTTAGACCAGTTAAACACCTCTATCAACTCTAAAGTTGAGGAACTGAGAGCTCTTCAAGAAGAGTTAAGGAACCTTAAGACTAGCTTAGCTAAGAGTAGGGAGAAGGAAATCCTGGATAAAAAGAAAAACGAAGTAGAGAGGAAGATGAAGGAAACCAAGAGATTGACTTTAGATGACCTGAAAATATATTACGGGGAAATAGAGGAGAATCCCTAAAAGCACTCACACCCCACATACTTAACCTTTTTAAGGATAAACCTAACAATAAAAACTAGGTGTGATTGGATGGTTAAGGCATCAAGCGGGTACAGGCACAGGACGAGGAAGTTGCTAAAGAAGAGTGTCAGAGAGCGGGGCTCCGTACCCCCCTTAAGCACCGTCATGAGAGAGTATAAGGAAGGCGATAAGGTATGTATAGTGCCCAACCCAGCCGTACAAGACGCCTTACCGCACAGAAGGTACGTGGGTAAGGTAGGGGTTGTAGTAGGTAAGAGGGGGAGAGCTTACATAGTTGAGGTCTACATAGGTGATAAGAAGAAGACTTTAATTACGTACCCCGAGCATTTAAGGCCTGTTAGTGCGTGAGATAGATGAAGATAGTATCTTCTCGTAACGTCGCTTACGCTGAAATACAGAAAATGATTGAGGAATTAGCTGAGAGAGGAGTAGAGCTTGAGAGCATAGAACTACGTGTTCTAGACTATCTCCGAAGATTCAACAAATGCAGAAGGGCTGGCGAGTTAATTGAGGAACTTGGGAAACGAGGCTTCAGTGAGATAACCTCGGTTATGATAGCTAACATAGTCCCGAAAGACTTGGAAACCCTTAAAATACTCCTAAATTTCGAGAATGAGAATTACGAAGAAGAATTCCTAAACGAGGTTCTTAAGACAATCAGCGAGTACTGTAGCGAGTAGGGTTCTTGGAGGTATTATTGATGGGGTTTAAAGGACCTGTTAGCGGGGATAGGAGGGTTTCTCGTGAAGACTTCGCGATAGTTCTTGATTTCATGCCAAGCGGTAATCCACTAGACCAGCACCACCCATCACATAAGAATAAACCCCTCGCGCAAGCACTGGGAACCACCTACTTCACTCTACTAGAGTTTCACCCTAAACCAGGGGTTACGGTAGCTCAGGGCGAGAAGGTATGTGTTAGCTTCAGGTTTCGTGAATTGAGGGATAAGGTAGGGTATGTGTGGGGGGAACCAGTACGTTACGATGACCTAACTGCAGTGGCTAAGTCTTACCTTCCGGAAGCGGTCAGGTCTGCAGTGCTTGATTTAGAGAAAGTATTCGTGACATTCTTTAATATCGCTGCGCCAGTAACTATAAAGCTGCATTCACTGGAGTTAATACCCGGCATAGGTAAGAAGACCATGTGGGTAATACTTGAAGAAAGAAAGAAGCCCTTCGAATCCTTCCGAGACCTCCAGAATAGAGTTAAGATACAGGATCCTGCGGGCTTAATATCTGAGAGGATCTTAAGGGAGATTAAAGGAGAGGAGAAAATGTATTTGTTTCTTGAGCCACCCCCCGGGGTTAAGGACGCTATAGTTCTCGGCTACCTCCACAGGATATACTCTATGCTGGGCTACGAGTAGTGAGGAATTCCTCAGTCCTGCGCGGGCAAATCACCCATCATACCTTTCGAGCTTCATCATCCTTGGTTAATCGCTTCGCTGAGGCCGATAGTTTTGCGGTACTTAAACTTATAAGTTTTAAAAGACTCCTTACCTCATGTATATTAAGTAAATCTGCTGTTTAAAATCATGGGATGGTGTCCTAGCTTGGGTAGGTACGTTGTAGGTATCACGGGGAGTAGCGGGGTTATTTACGGGTTAAGACTTACAGAAGTTTTAAGCTCTTCAGGACATGAGGTTCACGTGGTTTTAAGTAGGGAGGCTAAGCTAGTGTCTGCTGACGAATGCCTTAACGAGGACGCGTTGATGAGCTTGTTAGGGAAAATCGCGTCACGTGTTCACGATGAGTACGACTTCACCGCACCTATAGCTTCGTCATCATACTTAGTCGATGGGACTATAGTGATTCCCTGCACCCTCAAGACGCTTGGTGAGATAGCTAATTCAATACAATCAACGCTGATTAGTAGAGCAGCTCTCAATTCGCTTAGGTTGAAACGCCCGTTAATAGTAGTTGTACGTGAGACCCCACTATCCACTATAGACTTAATCAACATGCTTAAGATCTCTCTGAGTGGCGGGGTGGTTATGCCTGCTTCACCAGCTTTCTACGAGAAACCACAAACTATTCAAGACTTGATAGATTTCATAGTAGGTAAGGTTCTCGACGTGCTAGGCTTGAAAAACGACCTCTATAAAAGGTGGGAAGGTCTTAAATCTACTCAAGGAACAAGTCTTTGCGCCCGCTTTTACGAGCTAGTAAGTTCTTGAGCTTCTCATCTATCTTCGCTTCATCTAATTCCTTAATGAATTCCCTCTCATCCTCCCTGAACTTAACGGCAAACGCGCACTTACCGTCAGGTAATAACGCTTTCCTCTCGCAGTACGCGAATTGACACTTATATCCTAGGCACGTATCACCTATCCACCTACACATAGCTACCTTCTGCACGTGACCCTTAACAACCTTATTTACTACCACTAATGAATTCTTAGAACACTTGAAGAAAGGACAGAGAGTGTTGCACTTATCTCCTAGAGGGAGTGGTTTTAACTCCTCCCTCATTAATTTCTGCTCTTCACCGCCGTAGTGTCTCTCAGGCTTCCTAGCCCAGCCACGTCTCTCATCATACGATGATCGATGCTTGTCCGGGTAACTCAACAGGCTCACCGGTTATTCTCGCTAACCCTATATAATCTATGGTTTAAACCATTTTAAAGCTACATAGGTAATGAGTCCTGACTGGTGGGTTACGGCTAGTATTAAGTCTTTCCTCACGCTGTGTGAAAGCCTACCCCAGCTAATTAAGTCACCGGGCTCTACGACCTGACCGTACTTAAGCACCTTCACTAAGTAGGGCGCGTGTTCTAGCCCGGGCCTCGTCTTATATAGAGCGAAGTCAGTCCCGTACTTAAGCGCTGACCTAACGGTGAAGCCGAAGTCCTTGAATTCCTTATAATTCTTGTATAAATCCTCGAACTCAGGTAAGCGAGTCTCGCACACAGCTTTAAACTCTTCAAGACTTAATGTCTTACCGTCCTTGAAGATCTTCAATATTCCTTTCTCCATGAGATAATAAGCTTCTATAAGTGACAGCTCTAGAGGTCTGTTAACTTCTTCCTCAGTTCCTTTAGGCTTCTTTACGCCGACGGGTTTCCCGATGAAGCTCGCGTCAAAAATACACCTAGCTAAATCCACGTCGAAAACTATTACCTTAGACCCTATTAGGTAAGCGTCCCCACTACCGCAATTCCTGAGTCTCCTATCTATGGAGTGAGATGAGCCTGAGATCAGACCCCACCTTCTTGAGAATGTCTGCAGAGTCTTCGAGCTTATCCGTCAACTCCTTAAGTAGGAGGAGAGCACCTACATCATTAGAGTAATTCCTTATTATCTCCGAGCCTAACTCCCTGTATATCTCGTCAACGCTATTCTCTAGAGTCACTTCCCTCTGGTAAAGCTCCTTAACGACTTTAGAGTTGCTTAACTTGTTTAACATATCTATCACAATGCTCATCATCTCCGTGAGCTTCCTCATAACAGAGTCTAGATACACGTACATATTGTCAGGCATCTTCTCAAACCCCTTAGTAACTAAGAGTAAGGCTCTGTTCGCGGCCGCCTCCCCGTGCTCAGCCAGCCTTATGATATTCTGTATTATGCCAACGTATAGGTTCTCCATAGGCAGAGCAGGTGAAACCCTGACAACATACTCAAACAGGTTTGTACCTCCCTCCTCCACCTCATCCTTTATTAAGCGTATCCTACCGTATATCTTCTCAACCCCGGTCTTATTCAGGTCATCTAATTCTTTGAGGAGGTTTTGAAGCTCTTTGAAGAGATCCGTAGACTTCCTCACCAAAGCTACTAACTGTTCCGCGATAGCTGACTCAGCTATGCTCTCCCTCTCGCCGCGTTCAGGTATCTCGTCAAGTCTTATACTCTCTTCAGTCAAGCTCTCACCGTTTACACTTCTACTAATAATTCGTAGAATTATAATAAATACTTCGATGCGGTGGAGAGCACTCAAATACTGGGCAGGATTTTCAAGACCCTTGAAGCCACGTTACTTAAGTCTCTAAGCTTAGTTAACTCATCATCTATGAAGCTCGCCTCATCCCGCATACCCTTCTCAATAAGGTGTGTTCTAAGATCTGTTAATATGTCTTCCTCGTCATTCACAGACACTAAAACGACGAAAGTTATTAAAGTTCTCATGTAGTCTGCGAACTCTCTACGTATTTCCGAAGACTCACATAACTCAATACTTTTCTTCAGGTTACTCCTAGTCTTACTAATCTTGATTACGTAACTTTTCACTACCTCGTAAGAAGTCCTCCCGTTAAGGAAATCCTCAGTTAACTCTCTTAACCTAGCTAACTCCTTATTCCTTCTTAACGTATAATCCTCTAACTTCTTGAATATGAGTGAGTCCTCCATTAAGCAGACCTCAAAGTAACCATGGAATTATCGGAGATACCGTTCTTCCGCATGAAATCTGCGTTAGCCCAGACCTCACCTTCCGGGAGGTCTTCAGAAATTAAAACTCTTAACGTGAGCTTCTTCCCTGAAACAGATACCTGAGCCATATCTTTAATACCTAACTCACCCGCTAACTTACTAGAAACGTAGATAGTGTTTTCCGGAATACCCTCCCTCAACCTAATCCTAACTCTCCTCTCAGGAATTTTCTTCACGCCCCTACCCAGCATTTCGCTAGCTGGAGGTATTACAGCAACCAATTGCTTAATGTCTCTCTTCTGAGGTTGCTGGGGACTGCCACTCTCACTACTCAGTATACACCACCATAAGAATTAGTAATGATCAACGAAAATAAATACTGTGAAGCCCTCTGAACTCAATGATGGAAGGAAAGACCTCACAGGGGACTCTAGCTCTATCGCCTCAAATACCTGCAACCCATACCGAGGAGATAGTTACCGATGGAGGGGTGCGGTGAGAAAATCTCTAAACACGTCGGGAGCGATCTTCGAGGATAAATGAGACTGGATGATTACAAATTATTCAAGACCCACTTAATTACCTCATCAGATTTAATCCTTATCTGCTCTCTCGAATCTCTGAATCTCACGGTCACGGTATTATCTTCTAGCGATTGATAATCTACAGTCACAGCGAAGGGAATCCCTATCTCATCGACCCTCGCGTATCTCCTCCCTATACTCCCGTCTTCGTCGTAGATCGCTGTGAGACCTGCCTTAACGGCGTCATGATAGATCCTCTTAGCAAGCGTTCTCAAAGACTCTTCCTTAGGTATTAGTGGGAAGACAGCGAGCTTGTAAGGAGCTAGCTTAGGCGGTAATTTGAGGACTACCCTACCTCCCTCTTCAGAGTAAGCTTTATCTAGAACGACCAGTAATAATCTCTCCGCACCAAACGAGGGCTCCACCACGTGTGGTATGAATCTACGACCTCTCACAACCTCCCTAACTTCCTCAACGTGGAAGACTCTTGCAGGCACCTTAAACCCCTCAACAACTACATCCCCCTCACTAAGAATCTTCTCAACCTCCTCCACGCTTAGCTTCCTCAACACTTGCAGTACTCTAGGCGTGTCCGAGCCGAAGTATTCTTTTAGGAGTTCTTGATCGATGACAACCCTCTTCTTAGTAACCTCCTTAGGTTTCTTAAGCTCTCTGTAGACTGTCATGTCCTCACCTGAGAACTGCATGTGCCTAGATAAGTCATAGTCAGTCCTGTAAGCGTGACCCGATATCTCGACCCAGCCCCACCTAGATATAGAAACTAGCTGATCGAACGTCTGCTTAGAGTAGTGAGCTCTCTCCTCCGGGAGCTTTTCTTCAAACAATATCTCGTCCTCCCTTAAACCAAGTTCCTTTGCAAATGCTTGAGCCACTGACATCCAGTACGCTAGCCACTTATTAAGCACTATGCCTTCAGCAACAGCTTCATCAGGCTTCACAACAACTACCTCATCCAACCCCTTACTCCTAGCATCGGCAGTCAATATCCTCAGCTTCTCAGGGAATCTGCTGAAGTCGGGTTCTTCGGAATCCTCCGGATCGAAAAAGAACTCAACCTCCATTATGGTGAACTCCCTCAGCCTAACCATCCCCTGCCTAGGGGATATCTCGTTCCTAGCCACCCTACCTACCTGGGCTATGCCTAGCGGGAGTGAGTACCTCATAGCGTTGAAGACTCTCTTAAAAGACGTGAACATCCCCTGTGCGGCTTCAGGCCTTAAGTAAGCTACGTCATGCTTGTAAGGACCTACATTAGTCTGGAATAAGAGGTTAAAAGTCCTTACATCCTCTAACTCACCACCGCATGAAGGACACTTAACCCCTCTCTCCCTAATAATCAAAGTAAGTTCTTCGGGACGTAAACCCTCGACCTTAATTCCAAGAAGATCTTCTAAGAGGTGATCAGCTCTGTAAATCTTCCCGCACTTACTGCAAGTAACTATCGGGTCCGTGAAGCTCTCCACATGCCCTGAAGCCTTAAAAACTATCTCAGGCGCTATTACCGGAGTCTCTATGAGGACAACCATATCTTGATGCCTGAAGACGAAGTAATCTAGCCAGAGCTTCCTTATGTTTTCTTTCAGGAGAGACCCTAGAGGACCTAAGTCATAGAACCCTGCTAAACCACCGTAGATTTCGTAGGAAGGCCAGAAAAAACCTCTACGCGCTGCTAAATCAACGATTTTCTCATACTTATCGCTACTCACGCCCACGTAACACCTACAGAAAATAAAAAATCCGGTTTTATAAAGCCTTATAGTCATACATCAAGGAGTAGGTAAGCATGCTTGAACTCTACCTAATTAACAACCCATACGTATTTCTGGGAGTTAACGGGGATAGGAGGAGAAACCCCTTAAGCTTAGTAGGAATTCCATTCGACTCAACTAACAGCTTTAGAAGTGGTTCCAGGTTCGCGCCGATGCGTATACGTCACGTCTCCCAATCCCTAGAAACCTACTCGTTCAGGAACAGCATCGCCCTGGAAGAGAACCCTCCGGTAGATGAAGGCGATATAGCGGTAGTGCATGGCAGTGCTGAAGCAACACTGAGGAACATCTCGGTAGTCGCTAAAGAATTACTCAAGACCAGGAAGACCGTCTTCGTCGGAGGAGACCACATAGTAACTTACGGAATCATTGAAGGACTCTTCAACACGGTAAAGAGAAACCCCTGCGTGCTAATCCTCGACGCTCACCTAGACTTTAGGTCGGATTACCTAGGCTTCAAGTATAGTCACGCCTGCGTGACTAGAAGGATCAGCGAGATGGTGGGGGCGAGGAACGTGATGGTGTTAGGCTTCAGAGCCGTAGACTTTAAAGAGCTGAGAGAAGCTAGGGAAGCAGGCCTAAACATGATTAACTCATACGAACTCAACAAAATAACTCTAAGAGAAGCAGTTAATAAAGTGAGGGATTTCTTAAGTGTCTGTGAACATACGTACATATCTTTAGACATGGACGTGATAGATCCGGCGTACGCGCCGGGGGTATCTACCCCCGAACCCGAAGGACTCCAACCAACGCTAGTGATAGATCTGATAACGAACGCGATAGACGAAAAAACCGCTGGACTAGATTTAGTTGAGGTAAACCCTCTCGTAGACGTAGGAGACATAACCTCGTTCCTAGCAGCTAAAATACTTATAGAGGTCTTCACAAAATTCCTAAGCGTTACAAGAACGTAAGGTAATGAAGGCCGATACACCTACATTTCTTTATGAGATGTAGTTCCTGATTTGGAAAACCTCCTCAACAATAACCTTAATATGCTTTCTTTTTTAAGTAAAGCAATGTTAGAGAATGTGGTGAGAACGTGATTTCGATTATAGGAGCTGGCAGGGTAGGAACGTCAACCGCTCTAATGAGTGTCTTGAGAGGTCTTGACAACAAGATAGTGTTGGTGGACGTGGTTCCGGGTTTAGCACGGGGGGAAGCTCTCGACTTATCACACGCTGCCGCAGTTCTCGGTATTGACGTGGATATACAGGGCTCGGAAGACTTTAGCGTAATTAAAGGTAGTGACATAGTCTTAGTGACGGCTGGTAAGCCTAGGAAGGCGGGCATGACTAGGGAGCAGTTGATCGCGGATAACGCGTCAATAATTAACGACATAGCCCCTAAGATTAGGGAGTACGCACCCGATTCTATAGTGATAATTACTACGAACCCGTTAGAGGTAATGACCTACCTAATGTACAAGAAGCTAGGTTTTCCTAGGGAGAGGGTGATAGGTTTTAGCGGGGTTCTAGACTCTGCTAGACTAGCTTACTATGCGTCTAAAAAACTCAACATAAGTTATTCCTCGATAGTTCCAGTAGTGATCGGGATGCACGGCGAGAACATGCTACCACTACCCAGATTCTCCTTCGTCTGCGGCATCCCCCTAACCCAGCTATTACCTGAGAACGAAATCGAGTCATTAAAGAAAGAAACGATTGAGGCGGGGGCGACGATAACCAAGCTTAAGGGATACAGTAGTTCTTACGGGCCGGCAGCCGGATTAACCCTCATGGTAGAAGCTATAAGAAAAGATTCAAACAAGTTGCTGATTGCTAGCGTATTCCTTGACGGTGAGTACGGACAGCATGACGTGGTGGCGGAGGTCCCGGTCATCCTAGGAAGGACCGGCGTGAAGAGAGTGGTTGAGTTACCTCTAAACGAAAACGAGAGGGAGAAATTCTTAGAGAGTGTTGAGTCCGTTAAGTCGTTAATTAAGTTACTTACTTAAAACCTCACGTCATTTAATTTCTTTAATTAAGTTAATCATTTTCTCTCGCGCTGCCTTAGCTAACGAGACAGTTTTCTCGTTGACGTCCATGTATTCCAAAGCGTTAAACGGACACCACTTAACACATTGTGGGTCGCCGTAACATAAATCACATATTATCGGCTTAACGTCCACGTGGCTCAATATTATGCCTTTATAAGGACATGCCTCAACACATGACCCGCAAGATATGCAGAGCTCTTTATCTACTTTTATAAAGCCTAAGGCCTCATCTCTGGATAAAGCCCCTACAGGACATGCTGAAACACAGTAAGCTTCCTCACACTGAACACACACGTTAGCTACTTGAAGTATTTTCGGCTTATCTACGCGTATCCTAATCCTAGAGGTCTTGAAATCGAGTATGTTACCGTCTGCGTGTTTAGTCACGCAAGCTATCGTGCATATCGCACATCCAGTACATCTTTCAGGGTAGAATACCAACTTCTTCATGGTTTATCACCTAGGTAATATCCCCCTAGCTTCTAAATCCTTAGCTACGTAATCTAACCCATACTTTACTAAAGTCTCCTTCTTAGGAATCCCTGTTTCTTCGTCGAGACCCCTTAACCTATAGTAGAGATCAAGTCTCTTATCTAGATCGGGGTAGGGCGGGTGACTCGTCTTATATCCTCTTAAAGGTTCTTTAAGGAATCGTTCAGGCAACGCATCATCTTTCCTTCTAATACCGTACCTCGCGTTCTCAGCTCTCTCTATGAGTATCACCCTCTCTACAGCGTCATAGAAGTCATTAATTGTTAGATTAAGTCCTGTGACCGAGTTATATAGCTTTAAGAGAGCTTTTTCCTTCCTCTTATACGACTCCATACTTGTGGTGTAAGCAGACCAAGCCCAATTGCAGACACCCAGTATGTTAACTAGCGTTACGAAATTCTCTACAATCAAGAATACACTCATTTGTTGTTCTAGTGGAGCGCTAGGAGGTGCTAACTCATGAGCTATCCTACTCAGTCCAGAAGCCCATAGATGCGTCGCGCCTCTAGTAGATACTGCGTACCTGAAATTGTAGAAGGGATTTCCTCTAGGATCTTGAGGTATGTTATCCATCCATTTAACGTGGATAGCGTACTTAGCTGCCTCAGGATATTTATCTACGATGCCTTTCAACCCGCCAGCGAAAAGCTCGCCTATCTTACCATCCCTGTAAGCAGTCTTCATGATGATCGTTCTTATTGCTTCAACATTCCCCCAACTCAGATCAAGCCCCTCAACATCATCCTTAGTTATTATTCCGCGTTCGTAGAGTTCCATAGCGAGTGCTATTAATTGACCGAACGTGTGATCCAAACCTAGCTCAGTAGTTAGATAAGAGAATTCTAGCCCTATCTTAGGGTCGTAAACATCCATCCTGTATGAGAGAGGTGCCAAACCGTAATAATCAACCTTCACTCTCCTACGTCCATACCCAGGTACATCAACCACGAAATTCTTCTCACACGAAACCACGCAATAACCACAACCAGAAGTTGATTTAACGCAATACTCGTCAGTCACGCGATCAAACTTCTCTAAAACATCATCAGGTAACTGACCGAATCTACCGTTCCTTAATATCAGAGCTCCTATGTCGTTATGCACTCTGTGAAGGAAGTGAGAACCCTTAGTGAATCCTAGTAGTGTGCCAGGATCTGCTTTAAATGCTTGTAACGCGTCTTCCCAAGCCTCTCTAAAGGCCTTCAAGTCATGAATCCTCACTTCCCTAGTCCCCCTCACTACCACTGCCTTCAAATTCTTACTACCCATGACTGCCGCCACACCGCATTTAGCTGCGGCCCTATCGTAATCCACCATTATAGCAGCGTTAACGACAAGCCTCTCCCCGGCAGGACCTATGCACGCTACGCGCGCGTCCCGATCACCGACCTCTCTTATCAACTCATCAGTGGTTTCAGTTACTGTTCTACCCCATAAGTGCGTTGCGTCCCTGAACTCAACCGAGTCGTCATGTATCCACACATACGTAGGCTTATCACTAGCTCCTCTGAACACGATGGCGTCGTAGCCCGCTCTCTTCATCTCCACGGCAAAGAGACCCCCAACGTTAGAATCTCCGTGTATTCCTGTCATAGGAGACTTAGCCATCACGTTAAGTCTGGAAGCGCTTGGAGCTAAATCAGCTAACGGTCCAGTAACGAATATGAGTGGCTGGTGGGGGGCTAACGGCGATGCGTCAGGATCTACCAAATCGTATAATAGCTTAGACCCGAACCCCCTCCCACCTATGAACTTCCTGATTAGCTCTGAGTCGAGCGGGACTTTCTTCGAGTTTTTCGTGCTAAGGTCTACGTAGAGGATAGACCCTCCGTAACCAGGTACTTCGACCCCCATAACTAACCACCTTCAAAAATAGGTAAGATCTTTATTTTGATATTTGTAGTACCCGGCTCAATTAACTTTTTCACGGCTTCATCCACGTCTTTAACTAAGTTATCGTTGACGAACACGTAAAAACCTGAACCACCCTCTAAGTAACTCTCAAGTCTTCCAGATTTAATGACGTCATTATTTAACTTCTTGAGAACGTCTCTCAATTTGGTTGAGGAATCGCTTATGCGTATCTTAGCCACGTACCTACTTGAGTCAACTCCGAAAAGCACGCTCACAGGGAACTCCACTTCCACTACATACTCCTCTGCGTCCAAAAACCTGCACCAACTAGATATGGTATATTGAGGTTAAAAAGACGTTATGTTTAAAAATTATAAGTTAGGAAACAAAATTTACTGGCCTTACTCAAGTATTATTGCGGTTCCGTTAATGCCGTCTAGCCTGACCCTCATACCGTCTCTCAAGACCTTAGTCGCTACCCTACACCCCACAATACACGGCAACCCGAACTCCCTAGACACTATAGCTGGGTGCGATGTGGGCCCGCCGCTATCGCATATCAGTCCCGACATCTTCGGGAACAGCGCGATCCATGCCGGACTAGTTATATCGCACGCTACTATATCTCCCTTCTGAACCTTAGCGAAGTCTTTAGGACCTTCAACTACCTTAACAATCCCCTCCACGACTTTAGGAACGCCGACAGCGAGTCCCTTAATTACTTTAGCCTTACGTGACTTACCGTATAGGTAGTTCTCCCACTCAGTCTTCAGTTTCTCAAAACTCCATCCCCACAAGCCTTGCTTGTAAGGCTCTTCCTTAATCGACCACTCAGTTATCGTGCCAATGTATGGCGGCGTTACCAACTCCCTAGCAGCTTCCCTCTCCTTCTTTCTTTTCTGCACTAACTCCTTAGCGTTAATAGCTGAAGGGTCTGCGTACAGTGTGCGTAACTCGTCGTAGGTTAGGTACAGTGTGTCTAACTCGTCATCTAGGAGACCCATCTCCTTGAATTTCCTCCCGATAGCCTTCAAGACATACTTAGCGGCAGCATTTGTTTGCTGGTCTATGTAGAAGTGGTGATCCGGTGTTAGCGGCGCCATCTTGATGGCTGCTTCCATGCTCTTGCGTACCTCCTCCTTCTTCTCATCAGGTATGAGGCTCATTAACTCATCTATAGCAGCTTTTTGATCGTCCGCAACCCTCTTATGATCAGCGAAGTAGTCGTAGTCCATAGCTAGGTAAGTCCTCAGCTGAGCTATCACTTGAGACGGGTCTTCCTCCCATGTTGGGAGGTCATACTCATATACGTACATGGACTTCCTCCCATACTCCCTTAAGAACTTACTGAGCATCTCGAATAATTCCTTATACTTGGGGTCGCTCTTTATGGTGTTCCAGACCTCTGCATCACTTAAGCTTGATTCGAATAACGCTTTATCTGCCGGGCTCCTCTTAATATGTTCCTTAATGTTGTAGAGCTCGTAAAGTGACTCCCAATTCTTATCTTTAGTTGATACTAAGATCCTAGCTATTAAGTCCTGCACATAACCACTATTATATTTTTCATCTCCTAACGCGGCACGAACAGATTCCTTGAATATTAAGAAGCTAACGAACTGCGCGAAGTTCAGTATCCAGTGTATCTTCCAGTGTCTGTCATATATGTCTATCATGTCCTCTAACAACACCATCAGCTCATCTAGTGACGCTTCATCGAACGGGTAGTTAAACACGTATTCTAGGTTTCTCTTAAGCTCTGGAACGTACCTCTCCTCCCACCACTTGAGGAAGAGCCTCCCGTAAGTGGGCAGAATCTTAAGGAAGTACTTAGCGGCGATTTTAGCCTCCTCCGGATCACGAGGTATTATCGTCGTGTATACGTAACCGTTAGCTACCTTAGCTATCCAAGCAACGCCTGTAGGTGCCCAGAAACGCCTATATAGGTACTCACACGATTTAATGATTTTTGAGTCCCACCAAGTGAAGTACTCCATATACGGCATCCAAGGATGCGGGTTATGTAAGTCACTCCTAAACCAGTGTAAGTCCTTCTCGTTTTCTTTGAGGACGGTCACCCACTTAGTATTCAGTATCTTATCCCAGTCCTCACCCCACCTAACAGGGAAGTACTCGTCACCGAAGAATCTCTCAATAACTTTAGAACCTAATGCGTACTCAACTTGTTTTTCCTCACCCATAACGCTGTACACCAACAAGATAGTATTATATAACTGGGGTTTTTAAGCTTTAATGAGACTTGATATATACGCTATAAACCTAATTATATTTTTTTAAATGGGAAAGCTTAAAAACAGTGCCTAACAAATTATTTGTGAGGCGAAGACGTAATGAGTTCTACGGTCTTGGTTGAGGAAGACTTCCTAGTACTTAACTACATGTATTTAGTTGAGTGCACTACGCTTGAACTACTAACTCACTTCGTGAAGGGAGATAACGCGAAAGCACTCGATGTTTTCAGGAGATTCAAGGATAAAGGTTATATAATAACATCAGATGATTTCATAATAATAAGTGATGAAGCTAAGAAAAATGTGGAGGAACTCCGCAAGAACATGATTAAGAGACTTGAGAGTAACATGAATGTGGTCATGGATATAGTAAAGAAACTTGAAGAAGTCAATAATGAGATTAAAGACGTAATAACTCAGTGGCAGGTCAAGAAGATCGGCGGTATGACCGTAATCAACGATCACCAAGACCTAGCATATGATGAGAGAGTGATTAGGAGATTATGTCGTGTTCACAGCAAAGCAGAAAAGTTGTTGACTGATCTCTCACAATACCTGCCGCACTTCAAGTATTACGTCGAGTTACTTAACATAGCTCTGGACAAGATCTTAAACGAGAATGCTTACGAGTACGTTGATAAGCACCCGGCTTCCTACCATAACGTGTGGTATGTAGCTCATGAAGACTGGTTAAGACTCTTTGGACTTAAGAGGGTTGAGTGAGGTGTGTTCCATGATTTTCGGGTTTAACGGGAAGTTACTGGATGTTGACTTAAGTAGTGGGGAGATAAAGACTACCGAGTTAAGAGAAGATTGGTGCAGGCTCTACGTTGGGGGTTCAGGCTACGCCACTAGACTCCTCTACGATCTAATAAGTAAGGAAACAGAGCCTTTATCACCAGCTAACGTCCTCGTAATAATGACGGGACCTTTCGTTGACACGTTCCCTATAAGTCCTAAGACAGCTTTCGTCACTAAATCCCCTCTCACAGGATACTTAGGTAAGTCTATAGTTGGCGGCTCGTTCGGTGCAATGCTTAAGAGAGCTGGGTTTGACGGAATCATCTTGAGAGGGGCTTCAAGAAGACCTGCGTACTTAGCGGTGATTGAGGGTCGGGCCGAGATTAAGGACGCCTCACATCTGTGGGGTAAGGACGTCCTAGAGACTTCTAAGATAATCAAGGAGGAACTGAATAATCAGAAAGCTAAGGTAGCCGCGATAGGTCCTGCAGGGGAGAACTTAGTTAGGATTGCTGCCGTGATAACGGATGAGAGGAGGGCTGCTGGGAGAACCGGTGTCGGAGCTGTCATGGGTTCTAAGAAGCTGAAGGCTATAGTTACTTACGGTAGTAGGAAGGTTGAGGTCTATGACAGAGAGAGGTTAGTACACTTAATGAGAGAACACTTAGCCGCACCTCTGAAATCTCCTAGAGGCGTTGGGTTAAGGTCTTACGGGACTTCAGGAGGCTTAATTGGTTACGCAATGGACGGCAACGTACCGATAAAGAACTGGACTAAAGGGGTTTTCGATAAGGTAGATAACATAACTGGGCAAACCCTACAGAAAGTTTATAAGTCGAGAGGTGTTGCCTGCGGTACTGAGGTAGTCTGCTCTATTCAGTGTCATAAAGAACTTCAGGTAAGCGGGATTAGTAGTGAGGAGTGGGAAAAGTGTCCTGAGTTTGAGACTCTAGCTCTTATGGGAACCAACTTAATGATAGGTGATGGCGAGAGTCTCGTAAAGATAAACAGGCTCTGTGATAGGCTAGGTTTAGATACTATATCTACTGGCGGGGTTATAGCTTGGGCTATGGAAGCTTACGAGAAAGGACTTCTCAAAGCTGAGGATCTAGGTTTTGAGCTTAAGTGGGGTGACGGGGAAGCCGTTCTGAGACTAGTGGAGATGATCGCGTACAGGAGGGGATTGGGGGACATATTGGCTGAGGGTGTTAAGAGAGCCTCACAAAGAATTGATTCGGGGACTGAGAAGTTCGCTATACATGTTAAGGGTCTCGAACTACCGGCACACCATCCGAGACGGTATCACTCCATAGGATTAGCTTACGCTACCTCAAATATTGGGGCGAGCCATCTCCAAGGCATGACCATGCTGGTAGAGAGGGGGATACTGCTACCGGAGTACGGGATCTCCGAAATACCTAAAGATGTTGAGTCTAAGGTCAGGGTCACAATAATTCATCAAAACCTGTGTGCTTTCCTAGACTCGGCAGGTCTCTGTAAGTTCGGTGTTTTCGGCATAGTAGACTTCAATAAGATAGCTGAGGAATATAAGGCTATAACGGGTATTGAAGCATCCAAGGAAGACATACTGATGACTGGTGAGAGGATATGGTACCTTGAAAGACTGCTAAACCTGAAGCTAGGTCTTAGGGTTGAGGAAGACACGCTACCCAAGAGATTCGTGGAAGAGCCTCTCGACGAAGGACCTATTAAAGGGGTGACATGCCCGATAAACCAGTTGCTAGAGCTCTTCTACCGTTACAGGGAGTTAGACCCTCAGAGCGGTTACCCGGGCAAGGATAGAGTAAGGAAGTTAGGGCTGGACGTACCAGTTAGTTGAGGTCTGCGTATGGCTACTGTTAAGGTAAGGATATACCCGGATCTTGAGAACGTAGTGACCGTGGAGGTTAACACGTTAGTGGTTAAGGAGGTTCTGGAAGTCCTTAAAGATTTGCTGAGGCTTCAAGGACAGTACGCCATAGTGAAGGACGGCAGGATCTTGAGCAATGATGAATATATAAGCAACGATGATGAGATAACATTGATTCAAGTAGTGGAAGGTGGTTAGGTGGTATAGAATGCCCGTGATTAACGCGAAGGAAATAACAGGTTATCTAGTACCTAAGCCTGCTGAGAGAGAGTTGAAGGTAGTTCTAGCACCTCAGTTAGGTAATTACGATAAAGCAACAATACTGTTATCGCTTATCCCGCCAGGGAGTAGCACAGGACTACATCAACACGGTTCAGACGAGATAATGTATGTCGTGAGCGGTGAGGGTGAAGCCGTAGAGATCGTTGAAGGCAGGCAAACAGTAACTAAGGTTAAGCCGGGCTGCGTGATACAGACCACGCCGGGAATACAGCACGAAATCAAGAACACGGGATCAACAACTCTTGAGTTATTCTGTGTGTTCATACCTCCATTACCTATGGCTGGCGCGGTAGCGGAAGCCATTAATAAAGCTAAAGAATATTACTCCGCTAAGAAGCAGTAGTTTAGGTTGATAGGAATGTATAAGTATACAGAGGAAGTAAAGGTTTTAGAAGCTAAGGTAAGGATCGACGTATATAGCGAGAAACCCGTAGACAAGGTATTCGAAGACGAGATATGGCTCAGCTACCGTCTAGCAGAGGCTCAGCTAATCAGGAATGCCACCAAGGAAAAAACTGACTGTATCTGGTTTAAGGATATCAGTGATAAGAGACTTGCTTATGACGGTAAGACACTCTACTTATACGGGAATTGGTATACTGGGGAGCTTCAGAGACTTGTGGTAACTTTAGTAGCTAGAGAGCTTGAAGAACACGGTGTATTCCCCCTACACGCAACAGGATTCAATTACAAGGGACGTAACGTGATGTTATTATCTGGTGAAGCGAACCACGGGAAAACCATGACCTTAATTGAGGCACTACATAGAGGTGCTGAAATGATTTCAGGAGAGACCATACTAGTTAGTTACGATGGGAGTATCTTAGCAGGCAGTAAGGAAATCTTCTTGAGGAAGAGGCCTAAAGGTACTGAACGCAGTGACTTACCTAGCGGTGAGGGCTGGACAAAATTCTTTAAGAGCTTACCTGAGGTTAGGTTACATCAGATAAAGCCTGGCGAGAAGTTTGACTTAGTAATCCTGCCAGACATTGACGGCAATTTCGACGTGGAGGTATCGAAGATCGGTGAGTATGAGAAGCAATTCCAGTTATTCGTGTCTATAACGATGAGTTACTTCGCCCCACACCACCTCATCTCTTCAGGCATACCTATACCCTTAATCGACGATCTACGTAGTAGAGAGAGGAGAGCTAATTTCGCTCTGAACTTCACTAAAGACAGGGACTTCTACTTAGTGAGGGGTCCTAACCCGCAGAAGGTAATGGACGTGATCGAGGATTTATTAAGGGGCGTGTGATCCATGGTCAAGATAATAGATCTCTCAGTTGATGTAAAGTTCGGGATGGTGGTCTTCCCTAGGATAGTCCCTCCAGTCATAAAAGAAATTGAGACGCATAGGGAGTTTGCTCACGGACTAGGAATCACTAAGGAAAAGTACGGCTTCGATGAAATAACGAATCACTGTATCATCGTGATGGGTGATCACGTAGGCACACACATAGACTCACTCTGGCATGGAAACCCTGACTCAGACATAACTGCGGATAAGATACCTCTAGAGTATTGCTACGGTGACGGCGTGGTACTGAACTTCTCTCATAAGAAGCCTGGCGAGTACATAACTGTTGAAGACATGGAGAAAGAACTTGAGAGAATAAACTATAAGCTAAAACCACGGGATATTGTCTTAATAAGAACAGACTGCGCTACCAGGTATTGGGGGACCCCAGAATATCTGAAGAATCATCCCGGGCTGGACGGCGAGGCAGCTATGTGGTTATGGAAGCAGGGAGTCAGAGTCTTCGGCGTTGACGCCCCCACCGTGGAAGTGCCTGTTGATGTAATGCTTAAGACAGGGGCTTTATGGCCTGTTCACAGATTAATGAGAGAAATAGACTTATACCATATCGAGAACCTAATTAATCTCGATAAAATACCTAAACCACACGGGTTTAAAGTATCGGTTCTCCCAATAAAGCTTGTGGGAGCTAGCGCAGCACCGATAAGAGCGGTAGCCATAATAGAAGACGAATAAATAATTTTTAATGAACTTCAAGATCTTTTCCATTCATCTCTTTTTATTATCTTAGAAACTCTTAGTTGATGGGGTTAAATAATGAGCGAACCCGATCTAATAGGTAAGCTTAAGGAGACTATGGAGTACCTCAATAAGTTTAAATATAAGTGGCATACAGATATGTTCTGGGTAACACCCTACAATTGGTTGCCTGAGGTCAGGTCTTTAATTAAGGCACCTGAGAGGCTGGTAATCCATGACGCTACTTTGAGGGAGGGTCAGCAAACACCTGGGGTAGCCTTCCATAAAGAGGAGAGTGTTAAGATAGCTGCAGCACTTGATGAGTTAGGTGTTGATAGGATAGAGGTTGTGCCGATGATTTCCGATGAAGACAAGGAAGCAACTAAGGAGATAGTTAAGTTAGGGCTTAACGCTAAGATAATAGCTTTCGTGAGCTGGGATAAGAAAGTCATAGAGGAAGCTATTGACTTAGACGTAGATGGGGTTATGGTAGATTTCGTTGGTAATCCTTGGCAGGGGAGGGTTTTCTGGGGTATGAAACCTGAGGAAATAACGAGTAAGGGTCTTGAAGCAGTGTCTTACGCTAAGAGTCACGGAATATACACAGTGGCACTCATATGGGATGACTTTAAAGCCCCGCTAGACTTCGTTTACACCCATTTAAGCACTATAGCTAAGGAGGGTAAGGCTGATAGCATCTCGATAGCGGATACTTACGGTCAAGGACTGCCCTGGACCGTGTACCTCATAGCCAGCATGGTTAAAGAATGGATTAAGCCTGCGACGCTAGAGTTCCACGTGCACAATGATTTCGGTTTGGCTACTGCAAACGCGTTAGCGGCTGTCGCCGCAGGAGCCTCAGCAGTTCACACCACCATAGCGGGGTTGGGGGAGAGAGCGGGTAACGCAGCTACGGAAGAGGTAGCTATCGCTGCAGAGCTCTTACTAGGAGTTAAGACTAATATCAAGAAAGAGAAGATACATTACGTAACACAGTTAGTCCAAGAAATAGCTAAATTCAAGGTAGGGCCGAACAAACCTATAATAGGCTCTAATACCTTCAGGTTCTCATCAGGGTGGATATACTACATGCTATCAAAAGCTATGGAGCAAGGAGAGGAAGAAGGGATGTTACCATTCAAAGCGGAGCTAATAGGTAAAAAGAAGGAATTCGTTGTATCTAAGGGTAGTGGAGGATCCTTAATCAAAGATAGGTTAAAGAGCTTAGGTGTTGACGTACCGCAGGAACTACTACCAGAGTTAACCAAGGTTGTTAAGTATGAAGCTTCAATAAAGAAAAGTGCGTTAAGTGATGAAGAGCTAGTGTATATAGCTAGGAAAATTCTGAAACTCTAATACTTAAGAGTATTAACAGAAGCTAATGATATCCCATTAATTGTTTAAAAACATAAGAGTTGATCATTACTTTGTTAATGAGAGAGCTTATTAAGACTTATAAACTCTACTATATTAATATTATCGTTGATCAATATGGGTGAGCAGATAAAGTATACAATACCTTTCCCTATAGCAGTGGCTATAACAGTTGCTCTCTCATTACCTTTCGGTATGTTGTTAGGCGATTATAACCTTCCTCTCTGGGTCTCCTTCATAGCATGGGCTGAGTACTTCACCTTTGGTGCGAAGCCCGAGGCTTTAAAGAAGATATTTATAGCTTTCCCGTTCGGCGGATTCTTGGGCGGTGTATTCTGGCTTGCTCTGTCGTTAGGTCTGGCGATGGCTGTTGAAGCCCCGTTCATAATACATGTAGCTATAGGAAACTTCGTGTTCGTCACCCTCTTAGTATTTACCTTGTTGAAGAATAAGTTCCTAGGCGAGAGCACGTTAGCAGCGTTCAACGGCTTATCAATGTTTCTAGGAGTATACTTCACGGGTTCCTACCCACATGTAACCACCGATCCATACATGCAACTCTTCGTCGCATGGATTTGGGCGTCTATCGCAGGAATCTTCGGCGGAATACTCGGGTGGATAAACGTAGCTATAACATTCCCCAGAAAAGTAAGCAAGACTTGAGTCGCTCTTAACTCCTGTAATTAACTTCTTTTTTAATTAAATACACTGCCTCCATACTTAAATTTTACTTTTTAGTGTAAAGATATTTGGTGTAACTCATGAGTAAGCCAGCACTGGAAGTTGTTGAGGAAGTCTTAGTTGAGGGTGGTAAGAGATATAGGATAAGACTAGTTAACACGAATATAACGTTCAATGTCTCAGCAAGCAGTCCTGAAGAAGCTGTTGAGAAAGCTGCCGAGCTAGCTCTGAAGTTAGGGCTTATCTCATCTCAGAAAACTTAGTGATTGTGAAGAACGGATCTTTAACGTGACTTACCTTGGAGCTATCCAGGAAGTTATGTTCACGCCTTCCTCGCCTGAAAGACTTATTTTCAGCGGTAGTGAGGGACCGAATTCTATAACCGCCACGTCGAAGATTGTTAAAACAGGTAGGATCGTCTTAAGTAAGTCTATGTCGTACGTGCTGGTAGCGGTTCCCGGAGTATTAGAAGTTAGTTCGAGGAGGTGCTTACCTCTTTCAAGAACTATCTTGTATTCCCTACCCTCACTTAAGGAAGTGAATTCTACAGTGTCTCTAGAATATTTTATGGTTAGTTCCTCGCCAACCAGCTTAACGTCTTTTATTATTCTCTGAAGTATTGAGGTCTCAACCCTGATTATTACCGGCAACTCTACCTGTATGGGGTCTACCGGGCCCTCTAATCCAGCAATCCTTATATCGTAACTCCTCTCAACGCCTGACTTACTGTTTATTAACTTAGCTTTAACGACCCCGGCCCCCTCCTTATACCCTAGCTGTATAACGTCATTCCTACCAACCTTCTTAAGAACCTTACCAACCTCATCTCTCTCTAAGGTAAGATCATTAACGCCGCTTACACCATACTCCGCGAAAGAACTACTAGGAATACTTACCTCCATTAAAACACTCTTATCCGGGCTCAAACCCCTTATCAAGAAGCCCTCGTCAGAAACCCTGATTGGAACATCACTAAGAGGCTTAGTAGAACTCAACACGTACTTCCTGAAAAGCAAACCCTCTGAATACTTAATATTGAACACGCGCACCACCAGCCAAAGACTCGGACCCAAAATATAATTACAACCTAGACTTAAAAACGGCGAACACGTATAAGCTCAATCACTAAAACCATGAGAGAATAGTGGGCCCGCGGGGACTCGAACCCCGGACCTCCGCCGCGTCAGGGCGGCGTCCTAACCAGGCTAGACGACGGGCCCTAAATAAATATTAGTATAACTTTTAAAGTTTTTGTCATACTGTGAGGTCTCGGTTTCATATGTTAGCTTATTCCAGAAGTGATGGCTTATAAGCTCGACGTGATTATGCGGTGTGGCGATCCAATGAGGAGCGATTCGGTTACGGAATTGCTAGCGCATGGGTTCAGCGAGTTAGGGTCCGTACTTAGAGCTGACCTCCTCCTCGCTCTTTAGGGTGAGGCTTTCAGGTTGTCACCAATAAGCATATAAGCTCCTAGCTTTAAAACTTCTCTGGGGATGCCCCACATGACCTATGTAACCCCAGCGATTTCAACAACCCCCACACCACAAAGCACACTGTCTCAATTCATAACAAGCCAACCCAAATTAACCTAGTAAATGTTACAGCCCCCGCCCTGAAGGGCTGGGAGGAGGTCAGAATGGCTTCCCACGGTATAAGATTAATAACTGAGGCTCAGTTAAGGTAAGTGTTGGTGGGGCCTATGCCATCATTAACACCCTACAAGAACCGAGCGTAAAGGTTCCCATAATGATCAAGTCATTCATTAAATTTGTTGAGGATCGTGAATTCAACTTAATTAAGCTTTTTTATCCTTCGTTTTTACTACCGCTGATTTCAATATCTGATAATGGCTTTAAAGCCGTTAAAGAATACGGGTACTGCAAGGGAACTGAATTAGTGATTGAGGGCAGCAAACTCTACGCTTTAAGTGATTCAGCTGAGTGTCTTCAATACTCCCGATACTTATGTGGTTCGTGGTACAACGTGAGAGATTACCTAGAAGAAGCTCACGACGATTTCAAAGACTTAGTAAATGAGATGATTTCCTTGTACACTGATGTAAGCATCTCTACATCTCCGTTAGATGACTTAGAACTCTTCACGTCCATAATCCTCTCACGTAATACTGATTACCATAGAAATACGGTGAGATGGGTTAAGAAGCTCCTCAAGACCTTCCCATCTATAGAATCACTAATTAGTGTTGAACCACTCTCCCTAACTACTAGAATTAGCGGTAGCTACCAAGTACTTGAGTTACCGAAGACTCTTAACTGTTACCTAAGAATGAGGAACTTCCTGAGCGGGTCTCCCGAAAACTCGCGAGCCCTCCTGACATGTCCTGGGATAGGTCCTAAGACTTTATACGCTTACATGCTCTTCGTGAAGCTAAACCCTAGCTACGCCCCGATAGACACTAACCTAATAAGATTCCTTAATAAGCTGAAGGGTTTGAGGGAAGTCGTCAGCAGATTAACACTCCCGATCAAAAACTATTGTCTTAAGTATGTCTGTGATGAGTGTCCAGTGAGGAAGACATGTATTGAGGCATTCTTAAGAAGTAGGCTAGGACGTTTAAGCGGTTGGTTCCAGACCGTTGTTTTCCTACATAGCAAGACTTTCTGCTCTATTAAGAGGTGTGTTAAGTGCCCGTTATCTAGGAAATGTTTAATGAGTCTTACCTCCTCCCCGTCCTGAAGCGCGGACTGTTTCGGTTTTCGTGATTGTTTGTTTTGGTTTAATGTTTTCAGGGTTGCTAGGTATGCTGATGCTGTTTCTTAATATCATAGAGGTTCTCGGAGACTACTGTATAAGAACTTTAAGCTTTGCTTTTATGTGAAACTATTTTTAGTGGATGGGATGAACTCGATGAGCTTGGCGGGGGAACCTCAGTTAAGCAGTCTTCGGCGAGGGGGCACGCTGAAGCTCCAGGTGACTGGGGCGGATGAGCTCCCGTAGCCGGGGCGGTGTACCACCAAACCGTTGAAAGGTAGGCGGTGAGGAGCCGTGAAGTAAATGAAAAAGCGATGAACCACCACCTACTGAGAAACGGTTCCCTTCTCTTCATCTCCACCTAAAAGACGAGACTTTCGGTTGTAAGAGCTTAATAACATGCTTAACAGAATTATGTAAAGGGTTAGGTAGTTGAGTAGTGACATAACTTACTGTGAGATGTGCGGCAAACCTATGAGGAAGAGGGAAGCTAAGGTAGTTTACGTTGAGGGAACTAGGTTAGTCCTATGTTTTTCCTGTTATTCTAAGGTTTCTAAGAGAGCTGTGAGCGCTGAGTTGAGGGAAGCCACGCAAAAAACTGAGTTAGCTCGCCCAAGCCAGAGCAAACCTAGCTTAACCACACAAAAAGCTACCAAGATGACCCAGAAATCTAGTAAAGCAGTAGACGAGTACGAGGTAGTTCCGGACTATTATGAGAGGATAAGAAAAGCTAGGGAAAAGCTGGGGTGGTCACAGAAAGTACTCGCTAACGCTGTTAAGGAGAGCGAGAATGTTATTAAGAGGATAGAAGCGGGACGTCTCGTGCCCTCAATAGACTTAGCTCGTAAGCTGGAAAACGTACTTAAAATACAGTTACTAGAACCCGTAATTGACACAGAAGTTAATACCTTGAAAAGTTTAGGTAAGAGCACTACAGGGCTCACAATAGGTGACGTAATGGTTTTAAGAAAAGAGGAGAAGAAATAACTGATGAGCACGAAGTCAATACTAGTGAGTAAGGAGAGAGATTTAAGTGAAGCACTCTCCCTAGCTGATACCATACACTTAAACGTAGTCAAGAAGCTCATACTACGAGACGACTACAGACCAGACAGAAACTACTTCCTTAACATGAGGTTACTGAACGAGGTTAAAGAATTCCTTAAATCCCTCAACTTAGGTAAGACAACGGTAGACTCTATCTATATTTACGAGGTCCTACACCCACGCCAAGTAGTTAACCTAGTAAAAGAGTTGAAAATAAACGTCAGAGACAAGATACTGATGGTTCTTGAGATATTCGCTAGCCACGCAGGCTCTAAGGAAGCCAAGCTACAGATAGAGATGGCTGAAATAACTCATCAACTTCCTATCATTAAAGAGTGGATACGGAAAGCTAAGCTAGGTGAGCTACCGGGTTTCATGGGTCCGGGAGAGTACGCTACAGAAACATACTACAATCACATGAGGAGGAGACTCACAAAGATAAGGAGAGACCTAAACGAGTTGAGGATTAGAAGAAGAAGGGAGAGGGAGTTTAGGGTTTCTAAGGGATTCCCCCACGTAGCAATCTCGGGTTACGCTAACGCGGGAAAAACCACTTTATTTAACTCCCTAACTAAGCTGAGCAAGCCCACAGGTCCCGAGATGTTCACGACCATCTCCCCTAAAGCAGCGTTAGCTCCGATAGATTGCTCGGAAGTAGTGTTCGTTGACACCGTGGGATTCATAAGAGACTTACCCCCAGAAGTCATAGAGGCTTTCTACGCCACACTAGAGGAGATCTCGTTATCTGATTTATCGGTCTTAGTCTTGGACTCCTCCGAACCATTAAATATCATCGAGTCGAAGTTAAGGGCTTCCTTAAACATATTGTCTAAGATAGGGTATTTTGGGAAACCGCTCATCGTGGCTCTAAACAAGATAGATTTAAGTAATGACCTAGAAGATGTGGAAGATCTAGTAAAGAATTACATGTCCTCCAATTACTTATGGGGTTGGCGCTTAGTGAGGGTTTCCGCTCTGAGAGGGGATGGTTTGATCGAGCTTAAGAAGACACTGTGTGAGCTACTACCACCTAAAAGCACCGAGAACATGAAGACTAGAGCGAGGATAAACTTTAAAGCGCCTCTCTGATTAGGAAAGCGTAAAAAAGTATTTAAGCACTTATCACCAAAACATTTAGGATCATAGATGGTCGGGTGTGACTGATGGCTAGGAGAAAGTGGAGTGCTCCGCGCAGGGGTTCTTTAGGTGTTAGGCCTAGGAAGAGAGCTGCTGAGTTCGTGCCTTCTGTGAGGTCATGGCCTGAGGTATCATTAGAGAGTCCCAGACCTCTCGCTTTCTTAGGTTATAAGGTCGGTATGACTCACGTCATATTAGTTGATGATCGTCCTGGAAGACCGACTTACGGGCAGGAAATCTTCGTTCCTGTAACCGTCATTGAGACTCCCCCGATGATACCCCTAGCCGCAAGGTTTTATGAAGCCACAGTATCAGGCCTTAAGACTTTAACCGAGGTTTGGGCAAAACCCCCTGAAGAGTTAGAGATTCACAGAAGGGTTAAAACCCTCTCCGTTTCCACAGATTCACTCGAAGAAACTGTTAAGAAACTCGACGAAATGAAAGACAACATCGCTAGAGTATCCCTCATAATGGCCTCACAGCCTAAGCTAACCGGAGGCCTCAGTAAGAAAGTCCCTGACGTAATTGAGGTTAAACTTGGCGGCGGGGACGTGGGAGCTCAGGTAGGGTACGCTATAGGGGTTCTCGGCAAACCCCTAAGAATCTTCGACGTCTTCAGTGCCGGGCAATTCGTGGACGTGATAGGGGTTACTAAGGGGAAGGGCTTTCAAGGAGTGATAAAGAGGTTTGGGGTTAGGGAATTACCCAAGTGGCATAAGCACAGGAAAGGTCATAGGAGGATAGGTGCTAGGAGCCCTGCATTTGGCGCCATAAGCCCGGTCCCGCAACCAGGTCAGATGGGGTTTCATAGGAGGACTGAATACAATAAGAGGATACTCATGATGGGTGATGACGGGAGTAAGATAACCCCCGTGAGTAGCTTCCCGCACTACGGTCAGGTAAGGACTGATTACATAGTCCTCGCAGGTTCTGTGCAAGGAACCCCTAAGAGACCGCTAGTACTTAGGTGGCCTATTAGGCCCCCAAGCTGGGTACCGGACAAAGCTCCTAAGATTGTTTATATAAGTCTTGAAAGCAAGATTTGAGTCAAGGTGTTGAGTGATGGCTGAGAAGCTACTCATTAGCGAGAAAATCGTTGAGAAGAGAGTTCCGGTGTATGACGCGGCCGGTAATGTGGTCGGTGATGCTGTACTTCCAAGTGTTTTTTCCTTTCCTGTGAGGAAGGACTTAATTAGGAGAGCTTTCTTATCTTCCTTTACTGCTAGACTACAACCTAAGGGGAGGGATCCCTTAGCTGGTAAGAGAAGAGTTGGTGAGTCGTGGGGTATAGGGCATAGCGTTGCCAGAGTGCCTAGACTTGATAACGGCCGTGCCGTCTTCGCCCCCATGACTAGGGGCGGCAGATTGGCTCACCCACCGAAAGTCGATAAAGTTATTGTGGAAGAGATTAACCGGAAGGAAAAGGTTAGAGCTATCGCTTCAGCCATAGCTGCCACGAGTCACCCAGAATTAGTTAGGTTGAGGGGACATGTATTTGAGAAGGAGGTCCTGCCAGTCGTAGTTGAGGATCAGGCTCTGAACGTTGCTAGGACTAGTGACGCCAAGAAGTTACTCAAGAATTTAGGGGTTTTCACGGATGTTGAGAGAGTGCGTGAGAAGATCAGGATTAGGGCTGGTAAGGGGAAGATGAGGGGTAGGAGGTACGTGGAGCCTAAATCTCTCTTAATCGTAGTACATGATGAGAAGCTCGATGCTTATAAGGCTTTCAGAAACTTACCAGGGGTAGACGTAGTCCCTGTCAGTATGTTGAGCGTCATGCATTTAGCTCCGGGAGGTGTTCCCGGCAGGCTAACTATATACACTAAGTCCGCTCTAGAAATGCTTGGGAAGAGGTTTGAGGTGATGAGTATTTGAAGGACCCCGCATCTATAATTAAGAGGTCTTTAGCTACTGAGAAGTCCTTATCACTGATAGAGAAGAACAACACACTGGTTTTCATAGTCGACTTAAGAGCTAGTAAGAGCGATATAAGAGAGGCTGTAGAGAAGCTCTTCAACGTTAAGGTAGAGAGGGTGAACACGTTGATAACTATGAAGGGAGAGAAGAAGGCTTACGTTAAGCTTAAGCCGGAGTATAAGGCCAGTGAAATCGCGACTAGGCTAGGCCTTATTTAGTTGGGTGATGCAAGGTGGGTAAGAAGACACTCCAGCAGAGAGCGGGGCGCGGCGGGCAAAACTTCAGGAGTCCTTCACACACCAGAGTTGCTGAGAGTAAGTATCCACCACCCACCAATAGCACATATAGGGGGGTAGTTGCTGAACTACTGCATGATCCTGGTAGGTGGGTCCCTCTAGCTAGAATAGTTCTGGAGAATGGCAACGAGTATTACATACCGGCATCTGAGGGCATGTATGTAGGGCAGGAAGTCTTCATAGGTCCTGAAGCACCTGTAAGCGTAGGGTGCACCCTCCCACTAGGCAAGATACCTGAAGGCACTAAGATCTATAACATAGAATTAAGACCTGGCGACGGCGGCAAGCTAGCCCGACAAGCTGGTAGTTATGCCATAGTTCTCGGTAGGTCTGATAAGTACACAATAGTTCTCCTGCCTAGCAAGAGACAGAAGAGTATTTTGAGCACTGCTAGAGCGACTATAGGAGTTCCTGCAGGTGCCGGAAGACCTGAAAAACCATTACTCAAGGCCGGCGCCGCCTATCATAAGTGGAAGGTAAAAGCTCATAAATGGCCTAGGGTCAGGGGAGTGGCCATGAACGCTGTCAGCCACAAGTTCGGCGGCGGGCATCACCAAAGAAAGTCACACCCGTCCACGGTATCCAGGAACGCACCACCAGGTAGGAAGGTAGGGCACATAGCCGCTAGGAGAACGGGTCTTAGGAAGAGGTAAGCTGGCTTCCTTTGATAATCATGCACGACAAATGAAGCGGTCCACCCTATCATTTATTTTCGTTCACGGATTTATTCACGCAATATTTACGGAGGACTTCCTTTATTACGTCCGTGGTCGACATTAAGTGACCCCCCACTCTCTCACTCAATCTTTCCACGGTTAGGTTCAGACCTAGTCTCTCACTGTTTCGTATGAGGGTGTACTCGTCTATGGGTTGGTCGGGACCCAGTAATATAATGTCCGGTCTTACCTTAATTACGGGCTTCATGAAGTCCTCCTCGTCACCTAGTATCGCCTCGTACACGTACTTGAGGGAGGAAACCAGGGTGAGTCTTGATCTCTCGTCCAGCACTGGCTCCCTCCCCTTTATCCTCTTTACTACGGAGTCTCTAGCCACTACCGCGTACACCAAGCCTTTCTCGTGAGCTTTCATCACATAATGTATATGTCCTGGATGCAGTAAGTCGAAGGTGCCTCCTACAAGGACCTTCCTGGGCTTCTCTCTCACCCACTCGAATTCTATACTGCCCGTCAACCTTAGGGCGTCTAGTAATCCCTCGCTGTAAGCTACGCACGACAGCGACGTCACATAATCGCCAAGACTAAAATAATGCTTAGCGTCACTTAAGTAGAGGGCCGCAAGCCTTATCACCTCGCTTACCTCCTTACCACTACTCACCACTTTCAAAGTCTTCAAGGCTTTCTCAACCATGTCTATGTATGTCTTAAGCCTTACTTGCGTGCTCTCTGACGTCACCGTATAGCCCCGAAAAATAAACTCCGCGTACAACATATTATAAATATCTTAACCCTACTTCACCCTCGTTGAGGCCGTGGGCGCGAGATCTAATATTTAAAGTACTCAATAATATTTGGTGGTTTAAGTGGTTACTGAATTACTGTTCCAGAGGGACAGCTATTTGAGGAGGTTTGAGGCAGTTGTGGTCGGGTTAACTAGTGAGGGAGTAATCTTAGATAAGACTGCCTTCCATCCCACTTCTGGAGGAGTGGCTAACGATACTGGCTGGTTATATTCTGGTGAGAGGAGATATGAGGTCAGGGACGTAGTAATCGATAAGAGTTCCGGCGAGGTTATTCACATACTTGACAGTCTTGAGGGTTTAAAGCCCGGCTCCTCGGTCATAGGCGAGTTAAACTGGGAGAGGAGGTATAGGCTCATGAGGTTGCACACGGCCGCACACATACTTTCCGCGGTTATGTACTCTAAGTACGGCTCCCTAGTCACTGGAGGCAGTGTTGAGCCAGATAAAGCCAAGGAGGACTATGACGTGCAAGGAGATGAGAAAGAAGTTTTCAGTAAAGCTGCGGAGGAAGTCAATGAGATAATAAAGAAGGGTATAGAAGTAAAGATTTACTGGCTTAAGAGGGAGGAAGCCATGAAAATACCCGGTATAGTTAAGCTAGCTGCTAGGATGCCGCCAAACATAGAGACTTTAAGGATAGTGGAGATACCGGGGGTTGACATACAAGCTGACGGAGGACCCCACGTCAAGAACACAATCGAGATAGGTAAGTTTGTTCTCCTAAAAACGGAGAATAGAGGTAAGAAAAGGAAAAGGATATACTACACGGTAGAACCTTAGCCAACAAAACTAAACACACTGAGTCTTAAATAATCAGCAAGTTAATTAATTCTAAGCTGTGACTGGTTTGAAGATGCTCGATGGTAGCTCCGACCTCCTCCCAGCCCTAGAAGGAACCCCTGTCTTGGAGGGACTGGGAGGTTTGGGATTACATTCCCTCTTTCCGAGGGTTTAGCCCCGGGCCAGGTTCCCGGCCCATTACCCCTACCCCTCTCTTCGAGGGGCTCGGGGTTATGGCTATTGTCATTGCCTCGAGAGCATAGATGCTTAGCTTCACGTGCTTAGCATAACGCATCACTAGAGAGACTCCCGCAAACCACCAACATCACCAAAACGCTATGTAGCATATCTCATTGACGTCTCCGTGTTTCCGAGACCCGCGGGGCAATGAACCGCTGGCCAAGCAATTACAGGTATTCACAATAGAAAGCTTGGCTAGTAACGAACATTCCCTAGAATCCCTGCTTAAGGGTTTATCTATTTTGAAAATTGAAAGAACATTGTTATTTATCTAACAGAAAGATTTAAATATCCCTATGTTTATATATTACTTGGTGAACAAAAAATGCCGGGTTTAATACCTTTAATTGGTGAGTCCTTCCCGAAACTTGAGGTAGATACTAACTACGGTAAGAAGACTTTACCAGACGACTATAAAGGTAAGTGGTTCGTTCTCTTTAGTCATCCAGCAGATTTCACGCCAGTATGTACTACCGAGTTCGTGTCTTTCGCTATTAGGTATGAAGACTTCAAGAAACTCAACGCAGAGCTTATAGGACTAAGCGTAGACAGCAACTATAGTCATATTAAGTGGGTTGAGTGGATAAAAGAGAAGCTAGGTTATGAGATACCGTTCCCTATAATAGCGGATCCTAGAGGTCAAGTAGCTGAGAAGCTCGGATTACTTCACGCAGAATCTACTACTGCGACCGTTAGAGCAGTATTCATTGTGGATCCCGAAGGCATCATAAGAGTTATCTTATATTACCCCCTAGAGTTAGGCAGGAATATCGACGAAATACTCAGAATACTGAAAGCACTGCAAGTACATGAAGAACACGGCGTAGCCATACCCGCCAACTGGCCTAACAACGAGTTAATAGGTGAGAGAGCTATTATACCACCTCCGTCAACCATGGATGAAGCGTCTGAGAGACCGAAAAAGTATACGTGCTTTGACTGGTGGTTCTGCCACAAGGAAGTTCCAGCAGAGGACGCGGCAGAGGCAAGAGCTTACTTAAAGAGGGTGGCTGAAGCTCGTAAATAGTCCGTGTGCCACAAGACTAGAAACACTTTTTTATTTGAAGAAGCCGCTCACTAACACGCAGGTTTTAAGGATTCGCTAACTATATTATAGGGGTTCATATGAAAACAGTTGAGGTTAGGGAAGTTCTGAAAGATTTAATAGTCTTAAGAGCTATTGATAGGGACATAAGGTATTTTGAGTCGCTCTGGGAGATACCTGAAGGCGTTACCTACAACTCATACGTCTTAAGAACTAATGAGGGATCCATTCTCTTCGATACCGTAAAACATAGTTTCTCGGAAGAGTACGTTAACGCTCTTAGGAGAGTCGTCGATTTAAGGGATATTAAGTACGTGGTTATTCAGCACATGGAACCTGATCATAGCAGCTCCCTGAAAGCTCTAAGCACCTTAAGCGATTTTAGAGCTGAAGTCTTGGGACATCCACTAACAGCTAAGCTGGTAAAGTCGCTTCTAGGCTTGGACATTAAGTTCAGATCCGTGAGGGACGGTGAGGAATTGAGACTTGGCAACATGGCTTTGAAGTTCTTGCATACACCTTGGTTGCATTGGCCCGAAACGATCTTCACTCACATAGAAGAATTCGGGGCTTTAATGACTTGCGACGCTTTCGGCGCCTACTCCATAGCCCCATACACGATAAGCGATTTAACGGATTTAACAACACAGTACGTTAAATACATGAGGAAATACTTCGTCAACATAATAGGGCATTACAGAGATAACGTCATTAAGGCTTTAGATAAGCTCTCCACGCTTAACTTAAAAACTGAGTTAATAGCTCCATCCCACGGCGCTGTCTTACTAGGAGCTAACGTTGTTAAGGAAGTCCTTAAACTCTACCGTTCATGGGCTGAGGGAGTGCCAGAAGATAAGAAGGTAGTTATTCTTTACACGTCTATGTACGGCTACAACGAAGAAATAATTAGAAAACTCTTGAGTACTATAGGCAGGGATAACGTGGACGTTAAAGTATTCAGGTTCACGTCAGATCATAGAGACAATGTCTCGGACTTCCTAGGTGAGGTAATTGACGCTAAGGTAATCGTCCTAGCTACTTCAACGTACGATAACTCTGTTTTCCCTATAACTAAGTACTTACTGGAGTTGTTGCTGAGTAAATCGAACGTCGAGAAACCCATCTATCTCATAACTACGTATGGTTGGAACGACGCAGCATCGAGAGAGTTGAAGAATATTCTCATAAAGTCTAAATTCAAGCTCTCCAAGGAGTTATCTGTTAATAGCTTGCTCACGGAGACAGATCTCCAAAAACTAGACTATATGAGTAGGGAGATCTTGACGTATTTAGGGGTTTCTTAATAATGTGTCACCCCCTCTTGAAGACCGCTATTAAGTCTTTAGAGGACGAGGAAATCGCTCAAATATTCTACGAATACTTAGCTAAGAAAGTGTCTGATAACGTACTTAGTGAAAAGTTGAGAGAGCTAGCTTCTATAGAGGCATCACACACTAATTTCTGGAGGGACTTCTTAAAAACAAGAGGTCTAGAACCTCAGGCAAGTAAGTTCAGGAAGTTAGTTAATCTCATGCTACTGAAGATCACGTACAGGGTCTTCGGTTTAGGGTTCGTTATTAAGTTGTTGGAGCATAGTGAGGCAAGCACAATCGATGAGTATTTAAGTCTTGTTGAGTCAGATTATTTGAGTGATCACGAAAAAGAGCTACTCACCAGAATTATTAAAGATGAAACACTTCATGAAATCATTTTAGGAGAGGAGGAGAGACGGTATAAGACCTTCCTAGATCACGTCAGGGAAATAGTCTTAGGAATGAATGACGGCTTAGTTGAGGTTCTTTCAGTTTCAGCAGGACTTGCAGGAACTTTCTTATCACCACTATACGTATTCGCTGGCGGCATATTAGTTGGTGTGGGGGGAGCTCTCTCCATGGGCATAGGAGCTTACGTAAGTTCAAAAACAAGTACTCAAATAACTAACGAGAAGATAAGACGTTCCAAACTACTATCCAAGGTAGGATATGCGTATAGCGACAAGAATACAGGTGCTGAGACCGTTGGGGAGGGAGTCCTTGATGACGAGGAGGTACGTAAGGATCCTAAGAAAGCAGGATTATACACCGGGTTCTCGTACTTCGTAGGTTCTCTAGTACCTCTACTTCCTTACGTGTTGCTTATACCACCACCAATCTCCGTGATAACCTCTTTCATTTCATCTGCAATAGCCCTAGGTTTAACGGGGTTCGTAATATCAGTTTTAGGAGGACTTAATATTAAGCGAAAGATACTGGAGTTATTATCGTTAAGCATGATCGCCGCTGCAACAACTTACTTTATTGGGAGAATAGCTAACGTTGTTTTAGGTATTGAAATTTGAAAATAAATTTACTCGACCTTAATTTCTTTCCTAGCTTCCCATAAGCCGTGTAGGTTGCAATACTCTATAGCATATATAACTCCACTCTTCTTCAGCTTTATCTTAAATTTCACTTCCGGCTCACTATAAACAGGTTCTAGTTCCGTAGTCGCTAGTCTTATTGGGTTAAACGACCTACCCTCCTCGTAGAAGTAGAACTCTATCCTCCTAATAGAGTGCTCCACAGTGTTTGGATGAGGCCCTACGAAAATCTTAACTTCAAAAGCTTCGTTAGCTCTCACGGTGTCAGGCGCCTCTATCCTCGGGGTATGTGTCTCAACCTTCGTTATCGCCTCGCCGGGAGCTCTCTCCTGACTATATATCAACTCGCCAAAGCTCTTCATTTAAGACTCACCGCTAACAAATCGTTCTCGAGGTTAATAAAGATTAACACACCTAACCAAAGATAACATTATACTAATTAAACTGTTTGAATATTTTCATGTGTGACTTAAAATGTCGATCAACTAGATTAATGTAACTCTTTCGAAAAGAAGAGCTGACTACTTAAATCTTTCCTCTCTCCAAACGTTTCCTCTACTGTGATAACCTAGAGCTTCCCAGTACCCATCCTTATACTTTTTAGTGAAGAAGATTTCAGACACCCATTTAGCGCTTTTCCAACCGTATAGGTGCGGTATGAAAATCCTGGCTGGAAAACCCTGCTCAGGGCTTAAGGGCCTCCCATTAATCCTTAACACGAGAAGTCCTCTCTCGTCAAGAAAATCCTCGTACGGTATTACCGTAGTGTATTTATCTAAGCCCCTAACGTAAACCCATTCAACACCTTTCAAGGGCTGTGCCTCCATCGCGAGCCTACGTAGCGAAACACCTTCCCAAACAACACCCCTCACAGACCATCCAGTAACGCAGTGAAAGTCTGAGACGTAAGACGTATCAGCAATCTTTAGTAAGTCTTCGTAAGCGTATGTTAGGGGCTTACTTACATCACCCAATATTTTTAGTCTCCAAGAATTAATGTCTACTTCCGGCTGACCAAGGATCCTGTAGATTATGAAATTCGGAATAGCCCTCTGCCCGGGAGGTAAGGAGTCAGGATTTCTCAAAAGTCATCCCCGAACTAATAGTGCATAAAGACTTAATTAATTTATTGCAGTAAGTCACAAACCTGCAAGTACCAACGTAATCTCCTTCGTGAAAAACTTTGAAAGAGTATAGCATGTAATCAGAACCTATGACTTCATTATCACTAAACACCACCCTAAGACCCCCAACACCCAGAGTTCTACTCAGAGACTCGCTAATCAAGGAAGCATGCTCGTGCAGATCCTCAATAAAGTAGATATCTTTAGGTTCATGACTACATATGAAAATAAACTTAATCCCCTTGGGAGCAAACGCTTCAGGGCTGGAGAGCCAGCACTCCACGAATCATCCCACCTCGTTATAGGAAAGCAAAGTTAAATAAGGGGGTTGTGTGGTAGCCGGGCGGGGATTCGAACCCCGGTCACGGGGGGTCTTCCCACGTGGTCCAAAGCCCCGCATCCTTGGCCGCTAGACGACCCGGCTCCATGATTTTCTTATTGTAACACGGCTTAAATGTTTTTCCGCGTACGCTTCTTCGCGATTACGTAAAGCGCTATAGCGAGTGTTGCTTGAGGAGGTGTGGAAGGGTCGAGCTCACCTACCATCACGTGATCTCCTAAACTAAGCTCTGTTTTAGAGGGTGGTGTGTCACCGCCATTAACTACCAGAGCTACCTTACCTTTCAAGTCGCTTGCTACTTCTTCTATATCCTTAGAAACCTCCGTCTTAGCCAACACTAAGACCCTATCAGGTTTTAACAAATCGATGACGTCCTGAGGCGTTGGCAGGATAAGCAACGGCTTACCTAACCTAAACAAGTACTTACTAACCTCAGGAACTCCTGTCTGAGCCGCCATACCGGAAACTCTGGTGAAGACTAAGCTGCTTTTTAAATTAATTAAACCATATACCATCTTAGCGAAATCAATCAACCTCTGAGGGGACGAGACATTATTGACTACCACCACCAATTCTAGACCGCTTTCAACACCCCCAGACATCCCCACACCCTCACGATCTCGATCCACCACTTCTACCCACCCTCCACACACGTTAAAATCGCTCGATATCAGCCTCACAAATATCTTGTAAACATGTTTTATTAAAATAGTTGATTTCCTCAAGCATCTAAGTGCTTAAGCAGTTCGAGAGCTATCGCTTTAGCTAGCGGTGGCGGAACCGCCTCTCCCACCTGATTATATTGCTGATCCCTCCCCCCTAAAAACGTGTGGTTATCAGGAAATCCCATCAATCTAGCTTGTTCCCTCACGGTTAACAACCTATTCTCGAAGGGGTGTATGAACCTCGAAGAACCTAAAACCGTCGGCGCAACTCTGTAAGGGTGTAGCTTTATTAGGTTAGGTAGCAAACGCCCCTCAGCACCTTCATACATGACCGCCGAACCACCCCATTTAAGCCTAAGAGCTTTCTTAAGCTTAGACTTACTAAGACTAGGTGGTGGTTCATGATTAGGTATCTGAGGGTCTACAGAAGGTTCAGGAAGGCCTGAGAGCGCTTCTGTCACAGTGACTGTCTTACTCATCCTAGGCGGGTTTATGATGATGTTAGAAGCGAATACCCTGAGTCTTCTTGACGGGGTCCCGTAATCCTCCGCTCTAAGAAAATTGAAGTAAACCTCATAACCAACTCTACCGAATTCTTCCTTGAGCGCCGAACGCAAATCCCCGTCTAGTATCGCGGGCACGTTCTCCATCACGAAGTAGCTTGGTCCTAAACATTCAAGGACCCTTATGAATTCCAGAACTAGTCTACCTACATCGTCTTTATACAGCCTATCTAAGGGGTCCTTCATTCTCCTAGGGTTAGAACCCGTGAAAGGCTCGCAGGGTGGGGAACCTATCAGTACGTCTACCTTCAAGTTATTAATGAGGTTACGTAGTCTCCAACACTCAAGCCCGCGCACATCCTCCGATATGACTAGTGATCTAGGGAAGTTAGACACGTAAGTCTTAACAGAAGCTTCATCAATATCTACGGCTAAGACGGGCTCGAAACCTGCCTCGTAAAATCCCCTTGTAAACCCTCCCCCACCAGCGAATAAATCAACTAGTGAGTTCCTTCTCCTCATTAGATATTTCCTCTTCAAGTTTAGCGATCATACTCTTCAGGAGTTCCTTCGCTGCGGTATTGTCCTCCGGACTTAAATCAGCCCCGCATTTAGGGCACTTAAAGTCGTTCTCGTAAGCTTCGTCGAAGGTCAGCCTAACGCCGTCAACGTCACACACGAAGAACGTATTATTAGATTCGAAGTTTAGCCTAGCTTTAAGCTTATTTAAAACTTCCTTCTTCCTCTGAAGAAGTATTTGATTGAGTCTACCACCATCTATAAACCAAGTATAGATAAACCTCCCGTCCTCAGGACTTTGCCTCCTCTTATAAGCGACGATACCTAGTGAGTGCAACTCGTATAAAGCCCTCCTAACCTCCTGCTCGTTAATACCTGTTTCTGAAACAATCTCGGAATCCGTCAACTCCTTATTATGCCTGATTAAGGTCTCGAAAACAGCCTTGCCCGAATCCCCTATGTATTCCTCGATAAACTTAGATAACTCATCTAACTTTCTGAGCTTACTCAACCCTAATCACCTTCTTCCCCTTAACCGACGGCTCTATATAATACTTCGCATCAGAGAAAATAAGGTGTAGTTCCTTACCCTCAAAAAGTCTATCCAAGAAAATCGCTAAGGCTGCAACCTCCGAGTGTGGTTGATGACCTATAGCGATATTGAAGTCCGCTAATTCGTAGAAAATCCTCGGGACCTTAGAAGCACCAACTACCACCAGCAAATCCTTGGAGAGTGATTTTATGGTGTTGATTACGTCATCCACGTGCAAGCCATACATCGTTAGATGCACCACAGAGCCGCCGAGACTCTTCCACTTTTTAACGAACTCAACACTAGAAACACCTGAAACATACTCGAAGCCACCGCAACCCCACCTCTCACAAACCTTCCTCAAGCTCTCCGAAACACTCTGGTCTTCTACGTCACCCAACACGAAGCATGAAGCGCCGAAAGCTCTTGCAGTAAGGGCTACGTGCGTGGTAACCCTCTTATCTCTTTCAGGCCTATGACCTATCCTCAAAACACAAATCTTGACCTCCCTACCAATCATGAAGCATCACCGCCCACCACACATAAATCTTCCCATCACAAGTTTTAGATATTGAGAACTTATGCATAGTAAACGCTAGGTTTGCTGCCTCGCTAGCTGGCGAGTAAGCCCTTAACAGGTCAATCCCTCCAGTACTTCCTGGTCCTCACATAGTTTTTCTCAAGCTCGTAGAGTGATAAGTAAAACTCCTCCTCACTATCGGAACTTAAGGCTTTTACAGCATTATGCGGGCCCACACCCCTCGCAGCCAAAGCGATGACTGCTTTCTTACCGTAAGTTAACACGAGTCTCGCGGACGCCACTAACTCATCATACTTTCTTTTCTCCTCCTCACTAACTAAGAACTCATACCTAGCACCATACCTGATGATTCTCCTCACTAAACTGCTTAAGTCCTCGTTACCAAAGTAAACGCCTACCACGGAATAACCACACTTACTGCAACTCACTCTCTCCGGCAAATTCTTAACTATTTCACGCCAGCTCTCACCGCAGTTGAGGCAGTAAAGCTTCACTTCCTTCTCTAACAACCTCTTCTTAAGCAACTCAACTACAACGTTTTTAGGGAGCTTCTCAACCTCAACCCTACCATAACCACCGGCTACTTTAAGCCCCTCCAAAGCTATTGGAGATAACTCGTTAACTATCATAACCTTCTTAGTTAAACGACCTAGCTTAACGTCACTGAAGAAACTCTTAAGAACCTCTAAGTCAACGTAACGTGTTAAGATCTCGTTGAGTATTTCTTTCTTAACAACGTCATGACTCACGTACTTGTTAATAAGCGTCCTAACGACTTGGAGGGGGGCTTCCTCAGGCATGATACCAAGCCTCACGAGAACCCTCCTAGCCACGTACTCAGCCAGGCTCGACTTAAGCAATGACTCACTCAAGTATTCAAGCGCTCTATCATCAAGCAATAAATTCTCCATGAGCGTCACCACACGAGACTCGCTAACATCCCCCGGGAGTAACATATAGACCCTATAAGGATCATGCTTTATGACGGGTTTCACGCCAAGTAACTTACTTAAGTAATATGATGTCACGTGAGCAAGACCTAAATTACCTCTGCTACCTAGGCAGGAATGAATAACCACCAAGACGTTATTACCTCGACTAACCTCAACAAGAACCTCCCTCTCGGTAGGTAATGGGTAGCCCTTACTCACTTGTTCCACAAGCACTCTTCTCAGATAATCTAAAACGCCGGCGTGTTCAGTAAACCTCAGGTAATTACTTACGTTACTACCCGAGACTATCATTCGCCTGAGAGCACAGACCTCCCTAGCTACCTTAAAATCCACGGGTATGCTCTCGCCAGACCAAGTAGGGATTAACGCGCTCTCATCCCCGCTCAACTCCACTGATATCTTCTTAGACTCCCCATCTACGTCGAGAATCTTCCAAACCCTACCTGATAAGACCATGTCAGCGTTTTCTCCTGCAGACAACATCACGAATTCCTCGTCTAGCCTCCCTATATGACCACCTGTCACCACATCCACCACGTCATATTGCGAAGACTCAACAATCATCGTTGTTTTTAGGTAGTAAATTTTGCCCTTACCGGTCGTTACGTAAGCACCTTCAGGCAACCTCCTCAAATACCCCAACTCAATTAGTAAGTCTATTACTTTCTGGAGGTCTTCCTCGGCTAATTCCGCGTAAGGGTAACTCCTTCTCAAAATCTTTAACGCCTCGCCTATGGTGAAGCCCCCTTCAAGACCTAGACCTACCAGTAAGTGAGCTAAGACGTCAAGAGACTCCTTAAAAGTATTTGGCTTTTCTAAGTCGTAACTAGAAGTCCTCCTAGCGATGACTAAAGACTCCGCTACGTCATCTAAGTTCCCACTAGCTATCACGTACCCTACAGCTCTCAACCACGCCTTATGGGACGACCTACCAACCCTCTGAAGCAGCTTCACTGCCTGCCTAGGGGACGACACCTGAATAACCGCGTCTACATACCCCACATCAATACCAAGTTCTAAGCTAGAGGTAGAAACCACCGCCTTCAGCAAGCCTTCCTTAAGCTTCCTCTCCACCTCCTCCCTAACCTTCTTTGAGAGAGACCCGTGATGCACCTCAACCGAGAGCCCGCACTTATTAAGCATGTTCCCGAGCCACTCAGCCTCATCCCTAGTATTAGTGAATATTATGACACTCCTAAACCTAGTTAAGAGCCGCGCGATCTCCCCGACCAAGGAGTTCCTAGACCCACCACCGGAAAGATCTTGTTGAGCTACGACCACTTTAATCTCTGATTCTCTAGACATAGGTACCGAAACATCTACTACCAGCCTACCCGGAGCTAAGATGCTCTTAACTTTATTTAAATCACCCACACTAGCCGAGAGAGCTATGCGTTGATACCTCCCCGCAATCCTCTCAAGCCTCTCTAGATCGACAAGTAGGTGAACTCCTCTCTTACTACTAACCAACTCGTGGAACTCATCTATCACCACCCACCTAACGTTCCTTAAATACTTCCTCAAATCCTCGTTAACTAAAACATAGGCCAGAGTCTCTGGAGTGGTTATCAGGATATGAGGGGGTGAGACACTCATTAACTTCCTGGCAGTACTCGGCGTGTCACCGTGCCTGACAGCTACTTTAAACCCTAGCATCCCGCTTAAATCGCTTAACCTACGTAACATATCCCTGTTAAGAGCTCTCAGGGGGGTCACGTAAATAACCGCTATAGGTAAGACCTCACTCCTCTTCTCGCACATCATACTGAGTATCGGCAACATCGCGGCCTCGGTCTTACCGCTACCTGTTGGCGCCACTATCAGTACGTGATGACCCGACAAAACCGCTGGAATAGCTTTTTCTTGAATAGGGGTTAGCTTCACTATACCTACTCTCCTAGCCACATCAGCAACCTCAACACTCAGCGATTTCATCTCGTTTTCAGACATTTCCGCTCACTAATCCCAGTATACATAAACATTATTCCACAGATAAGCAATAGAAACCACGTATCAATCTTTATAAATATTCACAAGTAACTCTTCTAAGGTGTTAGAATGTCAGAGGAAGGGAAAGAGAGGGAGGAAGTAGAGGAGACAGAGGAAGAGAGTTTCGAGAAAATACTGAGTTTAGAGACTGCTGCCGAGGAAGAGGTTAGTTTAAGTACTGAGGAGGTAGAGGTGCCTAAAGTCTCATTCAGCATAAGCTCCCTAGAGACTATGTTGAGCATCGAGGAATTACTTCTTAAAGCGCTTAAAAACCCGGATACGGTGAACCAGGTAATAGAGGATATAAGGAAGTTAAGAGAATCTTTCTCGTTAAGTCAAAAGAAAACAACGCGGAAAGCAAAACCAGTTAAGAAACCTCAGAAAAAGAAAACAACCAAGGGTAAGAGTAAAAAGGTTGAATGATTCCTGCGTTAGCTGTGTCTTCTAGTTAGTGATCACGGTACTTGCTAACTCACTAACCTTAATATGGATTCCTCGTTCACTCTCTTATCAAACACTATCGACACTATTTTCTGATCCTTCTCCACTCTTAACCTGATCTTATCTATTACCACTCTCCCCAAGAGGAGGTCTCTCTCGTTCTTACGCGGCGTTATGTATTCCTTAAACTTTTTTCTTAGCGTATCGTAGTAAGCATCAAAATTATTTAAAATTCTTAAAGTATCCTCTACGTCCTCAGTCAAGCCTAACTCCTTAACTACCCTCTCTAAGAAAGCGTAAACCTCTGCAAGAGCCCCCTCAACTACTAAATACCCTAACTCCCTAAATACCTTAATTACTAACCCGCACCACCTAATCTAAACTCAGTCAAAGGTTTTTAATTTTAAGCCTTGGTTGATGTGGTAAGAAAGACTTACGTCAGCGGTATCACGGGCTGCAGTATTATCTCCGCCACCGGTTGCAGCAAGTTCGCTACTAACACGTCCGATACGATCCCTCCAAGACCTCCCAATACTAAGAAGATTGCAAGGTAGTAAGTCGCGGTATGTCTTAAACCCCCGTTAGTTATCGTTAGCGCTACCGTGTTCATTAAAGTAATCGACATTATGACGAATAAATTTATCGCGTTTATGAGGGGGTCTGAGAGAGGGTAGAAAGGCATTATGGTCTGTATCTGAGATAAAACTGAGGCGAAGATTCTCATGAGCGAGGTTATGAAGGTTATTAATAAAACGTTCGTCAAGTATATTGCGTAAGTAGATGTCTCGAATGTTTTATGTATTTGATACCTACGTAGCCTAAGCCTACCTATCATTAAAGAAATCTCTGAAAGATTCAAGCCAGCTTTAGAAGAATCCCCGCCAAACTTCAGAGTATCTTCAAGTATTCTTGAGATTCTGCGCGCGAGTTCTGAACGAGTGTAGAGAACGAACTCTTTAAGACTTACAGAAAAGCTTATCTGACTACTTAACAGTGTATGTAACCTTCTCAAAGCATTAGCAACCTTACCGAACAAAACGCTCAATAATGGTTCCAGAGCCTTGAGAGGTGAGGGAACTATGGAGAGATTACCGCCATACATCCTCACAAAAACGGTTAAGTCTTTATCAACCTCCTTCACGAACTTCTCAACTCTCACATACATATAACCCGGAACGAGGAGAACAACACCTAGCAGAACTAAAGTCACGTAAAGACTTAAATTAACTAAACCGATTAAGTGAAGCAAGACAATGATCAAGCACGCCACACAACTAAGGAGGAATACTAGGTTAGGGATTTTCAGGACGTCCTTTCTGAGATCCCCACTAACCACAAGTATGTCTTTAGGTGAGACCATCCATATAGGAACTAATATCACTGCCGTAGCCGTGAAAACCCCTACCAACGAAATTAAAATGATGCTCAAATCGCCGCCAAACATTATTGAGAGAACTAAAAGATTAGCTACGACGAATATAGCGGAAGTAAGTACGGCCGTATAAGTGCTTAAGAGAACGTTCACCGAGTCCATTATTCTCTGGTAAGAATACTCATAAACATTCATGTAATTCCTTAACTCAACCTCAATAAATCTCTCAGCACTCTCTCCGACCCTTATAGAAGCAGCATATCTCTCCATAAAATCTCTTAAATACTTAAGTTTAGAAACCTCGGAACTAACTATGTAAAGAGACCTAGCTAAGTCATACCCGAAATTCCTGGATAAATTAACTACCTTCTTCATGTACTTAGCTATCTTAGGGTAACTCCCCGCGTCAGTCGCTGAAGAAATTATATTAAGGTTCGAGGTGCCGCCAGTAGATACGGCGTACGCGTGAGCCAGCATAAAAATGAAGTCGAGATCTGGAGTAACGACCGTTAAATACTTGGTTTTGATAACGCCGTAAGCGAAAACGAAGAGTGTGGAGACGAAGGACGTGACCAAGAAAATGATTATGTTGAGAGGATAGCCTATACCCACATACCATACAATTAAGTAAGTTAAGGTTAGTAACACAGTAACTATAAGGCCCTTGGCCAAGTTCTTCGCGAGCAACCCACTACTAAGTCTGGGAATCAAAGAAGAGCACCATTTCTTAAGAGATTAAGGGCTTTCTCAACACCTACTTCCCCTACCTTGATGATAGCTCTCCATACATCCCAGTAATCAAAAATCTTCCTCTCAACTAACTCGTTAATAAATGAGGCTCTCAGCTCAAGCTCGTCGTAAACCTCCTTAACTCGACTCCTAGGTATGCCTCTCATGACGGCAATCTTCTCTTCTAGCAGATAGCTAGTCCCCCTACCGCTAAAAATGAACTTATTGTTTACGGGATCCCACACGAACACAGGTATAGCTATTATACTGTCGTTCTGCGGGTAATAACCGATCACCTCATAGAGCTTAACTAATTTCCTAGCTAAGAAACCTTCCCTAGTGTACACAGCTGATTGAAACCAGGCAAAATTAAGAGCTCCTATGTTAGTCTTAGGGATGTTTATAGGGTTATTCGTTAACCTTTGTATCAGCGTATCTATGTCTGACGCGTGAAAAGTTGATAAAACAGGGTGTCCGGTATTGTGAAGAGCTACCGGGGGAGACCCGCCTAAAAATAACTCAGTCTCAGGAACCGAAATGTCGTATACGAAGTCCTCATACCTTAACTTACTGATTCTCTCAACCTTCAAGAAGGTTAAGTCACTCCTTAAAATAGCTTCAGCCCTGCTAAGTAGGTCTAGACCATCATAATCTAGTTTACCTAAGCTTTCCTTAAGTAAGTTGATTACATCCGCTACAACGTCTTTGGAAACCTTCCTGCTAGGATCGACACTCAAAACTTGAATAAGATCACAACCGTTCAGAGAGATGCCGGCACTTTGAACATGACTTAATAAGGACTCCACGATCTCTGATGGGATCTCGTCTTTAGGAGGGCTTACTCTGACCTCGTGAGGACCTCCACCATCCTCACGAATGATTATACTAGACTCAAATCCTAACAACCTAGCAATCCACCCTACCGTGATAGCAACCTCCCCATTACCTACATAGTAAGTAATCATGTCCTTCGTAGTCCTCAGCGATTCAAGCGTCTTGAAAGCGTGAGTATCGTAATAACTTGTCATTATAAACCATAAGGTCATCGGTCTCATGAGAAGCTCCCTCAAGCTAAGGTTCTGAGAGCCCTTAGTCTTCCCATATCTGAACATCCCGGGATTCCTAACGAAAGAAACTAGCAAATCACCTTCCCTAAGACGCGACACAGGCTTAGGTACTATCCTCATGAACTCTAAATCTAGAACGAAAACACTATGTGAGCCAGTAGTCCTTAAACGCCCTCCATTCTCGTAGGTTATCTCGTAAATCTCGCTAACTTTATGTCTTAAGACGTAGTTTATTGGGGCCCAGACAACCTCGCCTGACTTACTAAGTGAGAGGACCTCATAACCGCTAATATACCTCTTCCCCTCAGGGTCGTTATTGAAGAACTTATCCACGAAATCTCCTATACGCACTAACCTAACCCTGCCAGTCCTCACCTCCTTAATCAAGATCGGGGTCTCCCGAGCAACACTCTGAATTGCTTGAAAAGCTATAGAACCCTCAGCACCTCTAATCTCACCGACTATTATGTAGTTTGGTCTCTGCCTAAGCGCTGACTTAAGTAGGTCAAACATAGTCACACTACTCTCAGGCTTTCCAGTATCCCTAGTAAGCTCCCTCACCCAGTTAGGGTGTGGAACTATTACCTCCGCAGTATCTTCTATTGAGACTATCTTAGCTGAAGGCCTTATGAAGGGTATCATAGCTGTGAGTGAGGTAGTCTTACCGCTGGCGGTCTCACCACACACGAACCCGCTCATGCCTTCACTTAACAACATCCACATGTAAGCCGCGACCCTCGAATCGAAAGTCCCCCAACTAATGAGTTGAGTTATGCTAGCCGGGGTCTTCAGGACACGCCTTATAGTGAAGTTAGAACCTCTTAAGCTAACATCATTACCGAAAACTATGTTTATTCTGGAACCGTCAGGCAGTGTGGCATCAACTATGGGTCTAGCACTAGACAGAGGCTTACCTATTTTCTCAGCCAATGAGATGAGGTATGAGTTCAGCTCACCCTCATCTACGAAACCAACGTTACTCTCCATATTACCGAAATACTTGTGAACAACATATATGTTACCTAAACCGCTGCAGGAGATATCCTCTAGGTAGGGATCCCTCAGAAAAGGCTCTATCAAGCCCACGCCAACCTTATCCCTCACTACGTGGTACGCCAGCACGTTCCTAAATTCACTCATGGGAATTCCGTCACTCAAATAACGCGTTAACTCATTACCGAATGAATCAAAGACTTCGCCTACTAAACTGAGTAACAAACATATCTTATCGTCAGGAGACTTAGGCACGTAATCATCTGGGATCAGCCTCGCTATCCTTTCCTCAACTAAGTGGAGTACCTTATCGGGAGGCCTGGGAGGCTCCACCACGGCGTATGTTGGGTAACCTCTGCCAGACCTCCTACTAGAGACGTGAATGAAGATCCCTCCACCAACAGGGTATATGATGTTGTAATCTCTCATGAACTTATGATCGCTACTGAGCTTCTCAACTACCTTAACATCACCTATCCCGGAAGTCTTCCCGCTCACGTACTCCTTAAGATACCAAGGCTCTATGTCACCGTAGTATGGGGGGCGGCAAACAATTCCCTCTTGCACTACCTTCTTTCCACGTGAGCCTATCAAGTTTCGGGGGTTGAGAGTCTTAATAGATATGCGTAGCTTCGGGAGCGCCATACCTATCACGCTTTAGTAGCTTTCATGGGAATCACCTTTATCCCTAGCGCTGGATCTACGTCAAAGATTATTGATGGGTCAGCGCCTGCGTTAAAACCCTTCATCTTAACTAAGTTAAGCATCTTGTAAATCCTCCCACCAATATCTACGTTGCTTAAGCTGACGTACACGTCTGAAATACCCACTACCTTCACTTTCATATCTTCTGGCAAGATGTTTGGGTGAAGCGTGAGTATTAAGGTATTCCCTCTCCTGACCAAGAACCTCAAGTTTTTGAAAAAATTCAAGACCTTCCCTGCCCAAACACCGTGGATTAAGTGTGTGAGACTATCAACCACCATTAAATCGTAGTCCGCTGAATGTGTCTCGAAAAAATTACTCAGTACGTCGAGTATCTTAGAATTCGTGAGGCTAGCCCACCTCAAACTCCTTAAGTTAGCTGTGTATATCCTCAACGAACCTTCTATGAAGTAATCACTCATATCCATTCGGACCTCTGCAGCGTCGGCAAGGAATTCCTTAACGCTTCTCTCCGTGGTTATGACTAGGGAGCTTAATCCCTCGGATAAAGCTCCGTAAATAATTTGCTGTACTAACGCAGTCTTTCCCGAACCATTATCACCTTCGACGATCATGTAGGAGGGGTGTGGGAACCCCCCACCTAACCTCAGGTCAAGAACTTCATTATGCGTAGGTATGTACCTACGCGTTTCCTATCACCCAACTACTCTTATGCCCTCCCGGGCTAACCGCTACTACTACGACGGAGCTATTCTCAGATTTAGGTGTTGGTAGCTTAAGCCTTACTACAGCTACCTCCCCCGGAATCAAGTAATTACTTCCTTCTAAATCCCTCTGGACCTTACCAGAATATAATGTAGTTAAGCTCCAGCCAGGACTCTCATTAACAGAGTACTTAAGTAGGTAGGTAGTCACGCGTTCCTCCACGTCCTCATAACACACGATAAACTGAACCTCAGTTAAGGGCGCTACTGTACCGTCAACGGCCGACAACTTAATCTCTATAAGGGTTTCATTAATTAGGGAGCCTTCAATTATTCTCAACTTATCGTTTCTAGCTAGAGATTCACTCAACCTCCTCACCTCCCTGAAAACAAGTAATGTGTAGTTTAGGTTCATGACGATGCCGGCAACAATCATCACCAGCATGAACACCACGACAATTATTGACGGAATCACCACCTCGCTTGGCAGGGCTAGCCACCCCCATCACCCTGGAACTATCCCCTCCGTGTAAGCACCCGAAGGTAAGACTAACTTAACCTTTATCGGCTCAGAAGGCTTACTCTGAAATAACATCTTAACTAAGATAGTCTCTCCAGGGCTCCAAGTCCCGTCCTCCACTAACTCCCTCACAGAGGCCTCGTTAATCTCACCCCCAGCACCCAATATGAAGAAGTAGTTCTGGCCGTCGTAAGTATTTAGGTAGAGTTCGGTCTTGCCATAGAGTTGAGTTAGAGGTATGTTGAGAGTCCCAACATTCTTCACGTAAATAACGTACATAGACTCGCTTGAGTTATAAAAACCTGTTATTATTTTGACGTCAATCTGGAGTTCCTGAAGCTTGGAGTTTAGGATGAGTGAGAGAGAATTATTAACGTAGTTTATTCTAGTAACTACGAAAGCTCCGAAAACAGTGGCTAGGATAACCCCAACAATAGTGAGCAATCCGTGAGCTATCACAGTCGAGGAACCCATACCTCAGCATCCCGTACCTCAAGCTCTCCGCACTCAGTAATCACTTGCTGACTATCAACTTCAGCACATAAGTCATTAGCTCACTATCTACCAGCTCATCCCTGAAGCCGAAGTTGTCAGCTATTATGCTGAACATAGCTATCTGTTCATCGATGCTTAAGCTTCTCTTCCTACCCTCATCTACTAAGTCGATAATCACCTTCAGTAACTCTAACTCATCATCTCTAACTAGATTAAGTTTGTTCATGAAGGTTATGTAGTGTATTAACATGTCTTTATCAACTCTATCCAGTAGTAGGTTGGCTAAACGCATGAACTTCATGAGGGTCTTCAGGTTGACGTACTTGCCCTCGCTACCCAGCCTCTTAAGTGTTTTCTTATCCTCGGAGAGAGATGTGATTGATTTCTCTTTACTAACACGTGACCTCTCGGTCTTCAAGTCTTTATCGTCTCCTTCAGCCTCAACACTACTTAAGGTAGTGATCACTTCCTCAGGCTTACTCACGGCAGCTACTTGATTTAGCGGGTTACCTAACTCACCTAGAGCTTCCCTCAACTCTACGACAGCTTCCCTCAAAGCCTTAACCAACTGAGCTAACTCTTTCTTAGACTCCTCCTCAGCTACCACACCACTATTTGACTCAACCACGGATCCCACCCCACCCGAACAAAACCTACTACTGTAAAGCAACTTGAGGAGGGGCTTAACGAAAAATCTACACAAGAAGCAATCACATGACCAAGGAACCTCACTCCCAATCACGACCACCCCTCAAGAAGAGTCTTAAGACCTACGATGAAAAAATGAACGAAGACGTAGAAAGGCAATAATAAGAATAAGGAATAGTAGAAACCCTCACGGAATAAAACCCATAAATAGAAAGCTGTGAGGACGGCTAAAGAGAAAGAGATAAGTATGATTAACACGAGGGGATACGAGGAAACCTTTGAGGAAGAACCTTTTACAACAAAAAAGAACGAATAAGCTTTAGAGTAGATCATTGAAAGCACCTCAACCTAGAGCTACCGCCTGACTTTCCGGTAGTATAGCTGGGACAACCCTCTCAACGGTTAACGGTGCGCCCTCAGGAGTCCTAATCTCAACCCTTATATTGTCGTAAGGTGCTGGGTGGTAACCGTCCTGGAACTTAATCACTAGCAGAACTTTCTCGCCATAAGATAATACCGTATCAGCGACTCTCTCTATAACGAATATCATAGTTGCGTTTGGTGTACTAGAAGCATCTATTTTGTTATTAATAGTGGATAAGCCGTAACCATCTTCCCAGTCTTCCGCGGTGAATACTTTACTGTATATATTTTCGTAAGCTAGGTTCTGCGTCCCTGTGACGAAGAGTGCCACGGTCAGCTTCTCCGGGTTTAAATCCACGCTGTCCTTACCTGGTGCTAGTCTCAGCGGTATACTGATTAACTCAACGCCTTTCCCAGTACTGTTGACCAGCGCCGTTATTGAGCCGTCTACTTCTAGCGCTGAGGACGCGTGCGCTAGTCCGGAGTTTATCGTTTCTCTAGCTCTCTGGGTTGTGAACATACCCATGTTGAGTACTACGAACGCGAGGGCTGCGGCTACAACCACGAACGCTATCATGACTATAGCTGCTTCTATTCCGGTTATTCCTTTCTTGGTTTTCCAGTGGTTTCGGGTTACGCGCGTTTTTGAGTCACCTCGTGATGGTGGTCGGCAGCATCTTTTTAAAAGGTTTGTTTCATGAGCGACGGTTCTCCGAAGCCTCCCCTCACTCAGCGGATTCGTTCCTCAGTCACGTACTAATTTAGCGTTTCGTTTCTATGTGTCGACTAGTTGTCGAATTCTCCCGGCATCCTTTATTAAGGATGTGGTAGTTAGTTTTCTGGTGTCTTGGTTGGATGCTGTTAGAGAGTTGCTTGGCTTACTCGTGGATGGGAGGGTGTTTGTCGATGCCTGTCTTGCTCTAGGGGGTCGGGTGCTGGGTTTTATTGAGGGTGGTGAGGATCTCCTTTCCTTCGCTGAGTATGTCTCGCTCATCCCCCCTAAGGCCGGCTTCGTTATCTTGATGTATAGGAATGGGTTTAGGTGGGTTTATGCTGGCATTCCTCTCGCTGAAGGTGTTTTCTTATGGCTCACACTCAAGGTTTCTCAACCTTACGTTGCTGACCCAGCTAAGCTTAAGTTCCTCTTAAAACATCTTTCCAAGACTTCCTATAGGCTGAACGATTTGCTGGGGAGAGCCTTATTAAGTACTCAAGACCTAGCAGACCAGAATTAGGGGGTGGTTCGATTGTGTTCTGCATACCTCAGTAGTAGAGAGATGATGCACAGGAAGATCGAGCTAATTAAAGAACTAGACGCTACACTAGATTTCGCTAAATCCACTGCTCAACTAGAGATAATGCTGTATTTGAGTACTTCTAGGAAGATCCTCATGGTCAGGGAAATTGCTCAAGCACTTAACATGAAGCTTAAGACAGCTTATGACGCCCTCAACAAGCTAGTCGATAAAGAATTAGTTGAGAGAACTGATGAAGGCGGTTATAAGCTTAGTGCGTTAGGCAACGAGTACGTGGAGAAGTTAATGAGCTTAATAATAGGGAGTGAGCTCAGAGGCCCTCAGCAAATCAGCTTGAGCGCCAACAACATCAACGCGATAATGAGGAATTTAGTGGCCTTTAAGCGTGTTCACGATGTCATGTTAATCCTAGCGCTCACGGACTCAGAGAAGATAGACCTGAAGAAGTTCGCAAAGCTATTTAAGACTTCCGAGCAAACCCTTTCCGAACACCTAGAACTCTTCTGTAAGAGGGAAGGGGGTCTAGGATTGCTGAAGAAGACTGTGGGGGCTGATGGCACCACATACTACTCCCTAACTGATTTAGGGAAGCAGGAAGTAAGTAAGTTCATGACGTATAGGAGGTTAAGAAACAACAAACTACTACTCGCTATAATGAGGGTAACCAAGAGCTTAACCCCGAGACAAGCAATACTAAGAATAGCCTTATCTAGCTACATACTATCGATAGCCGGCATGTACACAATAATGTTTAACACGTATGCGGGAGTAATAATAACCTCAGTAATACTGGCATACTTATCAGCGGTAATGACCGTAGCCCTATACTACGACTTATTCTAACTAAAATAAATCAAATCACTAACCGCTGAGTGTCTACGGAGCCGCTGAGTGCTATGCAACATTACGTATTCCTTGCTGCCAATGAGAGCTGAGGAAGCCGATGCTGTTCACGTTCTGTGTTATGTAGTATGAGAGGCTGCCAGAAATTAGTATTCCTAAGAA